>QFCS01000179.1_pt1 | contig 102942 bp, 102 predicted proteins | sample 3576561 | NCBI WGS metagenome assembly QFCS01 | reverse complement strand
TTCCTGTGCCTGATGGCCGAGGCCTTCATGGGCTACCTGCTGCCCTGGGGCCAGATGTCCTACTGGGGCGCCCAGGTGATCGTCAACCTGTTCTCCGCCATTCCCTTCGTCGGTCCCGACCTGGCGCTGCTGATCCGCGGCGACTTCGTGGTGGGCGACGCCACGCTGAACCGCTTCTTCAGCTTCCACGTGATCGCTGTGCCGTTGGTGCTGCTGGGTCTGGTGGTCGCTCACCTGATCGCCCTGCACGAAGTGGGCTCCAACAACCCCGACGGTGTGGAGATCAAGGCCACCAAGGACGCATCGGGCAAGCCGCTGGACGGCATCCCGTTCCACCCGTACTACACCGTGCACGACATCCTGGGCGTCTCGGTCTTCCTGATGGTGTTCTCGGCGATCATCTTCTTCGCCCCCGAGTTTGGCGGCTACTTCCTCGAGTACAACAACTTCATCCCGGCCGACCCGCTGGTGACGCCCCTGCACATCGCGCCGGTCTGGTACTTCACGCCGTTCTACTCGATGCTGCGTGCCATCACCACCGAAATGATGTACGCCCTGGTGGCCATCGTCGTCATCGCGGCGGTCCTGGGTGCGCTCAAGGCCAAGGTGTCCGGCGCGATCAAGGGTGGCATCGTGATCGCCGCACTGGTGCTGGTGGCGCTGATGTTGTCCATCGATGCCAAGTTCTGGGGCGTGGTCGCCATGGGCGGCGCCGTCATCATCCTGTTCTTCCTGCCCTGGCTCGATCACAGCCCGGTCAAGTCCATCCGCTACCGCCCGAACTGGAACATCTGGCTGTACACGGTGTTCGTGATCAACTTCCTGATCCTCGGTTATCTCGGGGTGCAACCGCCGTCGCCCATTGGCGAGCGGGTGTCCCAGTTGGGTACGCTGTTCTACTTCGGCTTCTTCCTGCTGATGCCCTGGTGGAGCCGCATCGGCGAATTCAAGCCGGTGCCCCAGCGCGTCACGTTCCAGCCCCACTGAACCCACAGAGCCAATCCGGAGAGTCAAGCAAATGAAAAAAATCCTCTTGGGCTTCATGCTGGCCCTGGGCTTGTCGGGCGCGGCGCTGGCCGCTGGTGGAAACTTCCCGCTGGACAAGGCGCCTCAGCGCACCAACGACATGGCCGCCCTGCAGAACGGCGCCAAACTGTTCGTCAACTACTGCCTGAGCTGCCACTCGGCGGCGTTCATGCGCTACAACCGCCTGCGTGACATCGGCCTGAACGACAAGCAGATCGCTGAGAACCTGACCTTCACGACCGACAAGATCGGTGACACGATGAAGGCCGCCATCGATCCGAAGCAGGCCAAGCAGTTCTTCGGCGTGAACCCCCCCGACCTCAGCCTGATCGCCCGTTCGCGCTCCAGCAGCGCGGGCACCGGTGCCGACTACGTCTACACCCTGCTGCGCACTTACTACCGCGACGACACCAAGCCGACCGGCTGGAACAACCTGGTGTTCCCGAACATCGGCATGCCCCACCCGCTGTGGGAGCTGCAAGGCGAGCGCCGCCCGGTGCACGAGAAGGTGATGAGCCACGGCCACGAGGTGGACCGCGTCAAAGGCTGGGAGCAGGTCAAACCCGGCACCCTGAGCGATGCGCGCTACGAAGAAAACGTTGGCGACCTGGTGGCCTACCTGCAGTGGATGGCCGAGCCTTCCCAGAACTCCCGCGTGCGCATCGGCGTGTGGGTGATGCTGTTCCTGGCGGCTTTCACCATCGTGGCCTGGCGCTTGAATGCGGCCTTCTGGAAAGACGTCAAATAATCCGATCCGGCTGGGGCGGTCTCATGGGAGGCCGGCCCGACCGTTCCACAGTGGTTTGCAATGCCCGACGGGCATGTTCGCAAGCCACTGTTTTTTGCTTTAAGGAGACTCCCACATGATGGTCTTGTATTCGGGCACCACCTGCCCTTACTCCCACCGCTGCCGTTTCGTGCTGTTTGAAAAAGGCATGGATTTCGAGATCCGGGACGTCGACCTGTACAACAAGCCTGAAGACATCAGCGTGATGAACCCGTATGGCCAGGTGCCTATCCTGGTCGAACGCGATCTCATCCTGTACGAATCGAACATCATCAACGAGTACATCGACGAACGCTTCCCGCATCCCCAGCTGATGCCCGGCGACCCGGTGGACCGCGCGCGCGTGCGCCTGTTCCTGCTGAACTTCGAGAAAGAGTTGTTCACGCACGTGTCCATGCTCGAATCGCGCAGCACCAAGGGCAACGAGAAAGCGCTGGAGAAGGCCCGTTCGCACATCCGCGATCGCCTGACCCAGCTCGCACCGGTGTTTCTGAAGAACAAGTTCATGCTGGGTGACAATTTCTCCATGCTGGACGTGGCCATCGCCCCCCTGCTGTGGCGCCTGGATTTCTACGGCATCGAACTCAGCAAGAACGCCGCTCCCCTGCTCAAGTACGCCGAGCGCATCTTCTCGCGCCCGGCCTACATCGAGGCGCTCACGCCGTCCGAAAAGGTGATGCGCAAGTAAACGGCACGCGGTCCCGCAGGGGACCAAGCCAGAAACTTCATGAGTACCTTCGAACCGGAAATCCCCTCCACGCGGCCGTACCTGATCCGTGCCTTGCACGAATGGTGTGCCGACAATGGGTTCTCGCCCTACATCGCCGTCCAGGTCGATGCGTCGGTGCGGGTGCCCATGGAGTTCGTGAAGAACGGTGAGATCGTGCTCAACGTGAGCATGGAAGCCACCAGCTCGCTCAAGCTGGGCAATGAATTCATCGAATTCAAGGCCCGGTTCGGCGGGGTGGCGCGCGAGATCATTGTGCCGATCAGCCATGTGATCGCCATTTATGCGCGCGAGAACGGCCAAGGCATGGCCTTTCCAGCGCCGCCCGCGGCGGCCGTTTCCTCCCGGCCCGCCGTGGACGCCGCTGTGGTGCCCGATGCACCTTCGGGTGTCGAAGAGGCCTCCGACGGTCCCGCCCGTGGCCCGCTGCGGTCCGTTCCCAGCGATGGCGCGCCCGCGTCGGGTGATCTGCCCGATCCACCGGCAGGCCCTGGTCGGCCGGGCGGCAGGCCCCAGCTCAAGCGCGTCAAGTAGAATTTTTCGTTCAACCCGCCGCTTTAGCTCAGTTGGTAGAGCAATCGCCTTGTAAGCGATAGGTCGTCTGTTCGAGTCAGACAAGCGGCACCAGGCACCGCCCGCGCAGGCTCAGGGCGCGCTCATCGTCCCGGCGTTTGGACTTTGATGCGGATTGCGTTAACCTGCGCACCCCTTTGGGTCAAAGCCAGTTGCAGCGAAGGCAGCAAATGGCGCAGTTTGGTCGACGCGGCGGAACTGGCCACCAGCAGGCACCACTCCTGATCTTGCAAGGGGCCGGCCAGCACATGCGGACGCAAGCTGGCGGGGATCAGGTGTTGCACCTGATCCAGGCACCAACGGGACTCCCGGATGCGGTCCTGCAGCGCGGCGAGCGTGGGCGCAGCTCCCACGGCCTGCTCCAGGCTGAGCATGGTGTTGTGGGATCGGGGGGCGGTAGACATGCGATGAAGGTGGCCTGGTTGAATCTGGGCAGCCTGGAAAGGTAGAGCAGTGCACATCATTATCACGGACGCCTGGCTGGCCAAGAGCCGCGCCATGCACCTCAGTGGACTCAAGCTCGTCGGTGTCGGCGTGCTCGCGTCGGTGCTGCTGATGCTGGGGGCGATCACCACGTACCACTGGGTGTTTCTGGAGGGGGTGCGCCAGGGCTGGCCCGGGTTTGCGCCGGTGGCGCGGTTGGTGCACCAGGACGAAGCCAATACCCAGAACGCCTACATGCGCGCCAACCTCGACGCCATGGCCCGCAAGCTGGGCGAAATGCAGGCGCGCATGGTGCAGATCGACTCGCTGGGTGAGCGGGTCGCAGGCCTGGCGGGCCTGAGCCCGGCGGAGTTCAAGCCCAAGCCGGGTGCCGGCGGCGCGCTGGTGGGGGGGCGTGACCTGAGCATGGACGAATTGATGGGTGCGCTGGAGCGGATCGACCAGACCAGCGGTTCGAGGGTGGACTGGTTGACGGTGGTGGAGTCGCGCCTGTTCGACCAGAAGATCCAGCGCACGATGGTGCCGACCGAGCAACCGGTGGCGGGCGTGCAGGTGGGGTCGCCGTTTGGCTTTCGCATCGACCCCATCACCGGGCGCTCCGCCCTGCACACGGGCCTGGATTTCCCGTCCGATCCGGGCACCCCCATCCTGGCCGCCGCGGGCGGGATGGTGGTGGTGCAGGAATACCACCCTGCCTACGGCAACATGGTGGAAGTGGACCATGGCAACGACCTCATCACCCGCTATGCCCACGCCTCGAAGGTGCTGGTCAAGAAGGGCGATATCGTGAAGCGGGGCCAGAAGATCGCGGAAGTGGGCTCCACGGGACGCTCCACCGGGCCGCATCTGCACTTCGAAGTCTGGGTCTCGGGCGTGCCCCAGGATCCGCAGCGCTTCCTGGCCGCGGGCGAAAACATGGCCGTGGCCAAGGCCACAGGGCCCGGACCCCGCAGGCCCTGAGCGCGGGGCAGGTGCGGCGGGTAAAATGCGCGCTTTGCTCTTGAAAGCCCTGCGTCCGTCGGCACATCACGGGTAGTTTCCCGTCGTTTGCTCTCCCGGGTTCGCGAGAGCCCTCCTACCTCCAATTGCCTGCCCGGAATCCACAGGGTGTCCGGCGCAGGCCCGCACGTATGGCCACAAACTTCCTCACCAAAATCTTTGGTAGCCGCAATGACCGTCTTCTGAAGACCTATCGCAAGACGGTGGAGCGCATCAATGGACTGGAGTCGAAGTTCGAGCAGCTCAGCGACGACGAGTTGAAGGCGCAGACAGAGGCGTTCAAGCAACGCATCGCCCAGGGCGAAGCCCTGGAGGCCTTGTTGCCCGAGGCGTTTGCCGTGGTGCGCGAAGCGAGCAAGCGCGTCATGAAAATGCGCCACTTCGACGTGCAACTGATGGGGGGCCTGGCGCTGCACCATGGCAAGGTGGCCGAGATGCGCACCGGCGAAGGCAAGACGCTGACCGCCACGCTGCCGGTCTATCTCAACGCACTGACCGGCAAGGGTGTTCACGTCGTCACCGTCAACGACTACCTGGCCAGCCGCGATGCCCAGTGGATGGGCCGGCTGTACAACTTCCTCGGCCTGACCGTGGGCATCAACCTGCCTCAGGCGCCGCGCGAGGACAAGCAGGCCGCCTACCGCGCCGACATTACTTACGGCACCAACAACGAATACGGCTTCGACTACCTGCGCGACAACATGGTCTACGAGGCCGCCGACCGCGTGCAACGGGGCCTGAACTACGCGATCGTGGACGAGGTGGATTCCATCCTGATCGACGAGGCCCGCACACCCCTGATCATCAGTGGCCAGGCCGAAGACCAGACCCAGGTCTACCTGGCGATCAAGCAGCTGGTGCCCCACCTGGTGCGACAGGAGGGCGAGGCCGATCCGCGCACGGGTGAAGGGGTGATCAAACCCGGCGACTTCACCGTGGACGAGAAGGCGCATTCCATCCACATGACCGAGCAGGGCCATGAGAATGCCGAGCGCCTGCTGAGCCGGGCCGGCCTGTTGCCCGAAGGGGCTTCGCTGTACGACCCCGCCAACATCGCGCTGCTGCACCACCTGGTGACCTCGCTGAAGGCGCACCACCTCTACCACCGCGATCAGCACTATGTGAACCAGAACGGCGAGATCGTCATCGTCGACGAGTTCACGGGCCGCCTGATGTCGGGCCGCCGCTGGAGCGACGGTCTGCACCAGGCCGTGGAAGCGAAGGAAGGCGTGGCCATCCAGCCAGAGAACCAGACGCTGGCATCCATCACCTTCCAGAACTATTTCCGTCTCTACAGCAAACTCTCGGGCATGACCGGCACGGCCGACACCGAGGCCTACGAATTCCAGGAGATCTATGGCCTGGAGACGGTGGTGATCCCGCCCAACCGGCCGAGCAAGCGCAACGACCAGCTGGACCGGGTCTACAAGACCACCAAGGAAAAGTACGTCGCGGCGATCGAGGACATCCGCGAGTGCCACGAGCGCGGCCAGCCGGTGCTGGTGGGCACTTCGTCGATCGAGAACTCCGAGATCATCGCCAGCCTGCTGCAGGCCGAAAAGCTGCCGCACGAGGTGCTCAACGCCAAGCAGCACGCCCGTGAGGCCGACATCATCATCCAGGCCGGCCGGCCTGGCGCGATCACCATCGCCACCAACATGGCCGGTCGCGGTACCGACATCGTGCTCGGCGGCAACCTCGAGAAGATGGTCGATGCGGTGCAGAACGACGAGTCACTCGACGACGCGACCAAGGCGGCCCGCATCGAGACGATCCGCCAGCAATGGCAACAGGACCACGAGAAGGTCAAGGCGCTGGGCGGTCTGCGCATCATCGCGACCGAGCGCCACGAATCGCGCCGCATCGACAACCAGCTGCGCGGCCGTTCGGGCCGCCAGGGCGACCCTGGCTCCTCGCGTTTCTATCTGAGCCTGGACGACTCGCTCATGCGCATCTTCGCGGGCGACCGCGTGCGCGCGATCATGGACCGCCTGAAGATGCCCGAGGGCGAGGCGATCGAAGCCGGCATCGTCACACGCAGCATCGAGAGCGCGCAGCGCAAGGTCGAGGCGCGCAACTTCGACATCCGCAAGCAGCTACTGGAGTACGACGACGTTTCCAACGACCAGCGCAAGGTGATCTACCAGCAGCGCAACGACATTCTGGACGCCACCTCGCTGCGCGCGCAGATCGATGCCTTGCGTGAAGGCTGCTTCACCGACCTGGTGCACCAGTACGTGCCCGAGGGCAGTGTGGAAGAGCAATGGGACCTGCCCACGCTCGAGCGTGTGCTGCGCGAGGAATGGGCCGTGGAAGCGCCCGTGTCCAGCTGGGTGGCCGATGCGGAAGCCATCGATGTCGAGGAAATCGTCGAGCGCGTGCAGGCGGCGGCCAAGACGGTCTTCGAGGGCAAGGTGGCGCTGGTGGGCGAGGAGAACTTCACCCAGTTCGAGCGCGTGGTGCTCCTTCAGACCATCGACAGCCAATGGCGCGAACACCTCTCGGCCCTGGACTACCTGCGTCAGGGCATCCACCTGCGGGGCTATGCGCAGAAGCAGCCGAAACAGGAGTACAAGCGCGAGGCTTTCATGCTGTTCGGCCAACTGCTCGACAGCGTCAAAAACGACGTCACCCGCGTGCTCATGAACGTGCGCGTGCAATCGGCCGAACAGATGGCCGAGGCGGCCGAGCGGCTGGAAGAGCGCGCCGAGCAGATCGCCAACGTGACCTACACCGCCCCGACCGAAACGGGCGAGGCCGAGACCATCGCCGATGCGGCCATTGCCGCGGCCGCGCGCCCTGCGGGCGACGTGCCGCGCGTGGGGCGCAACGATCCCTGCCCCTGTGGCAGCGGCAAGAAATACAAGCACTGCCACGGCAAGCTGGACTGACGGTGGCGTGAGGGCGGCCCCCCAGGGTGCCCGCCGTCGCGCGGCCGTCGGACATCACGGTACATCCACGGAGTTCACATGCCTGTTCAACTCAACGCCCCCTTGGCCACCGATCTGCTGCCCGTCGCGGGTGTGCGCATCGGTGTGGCGCAGGCGGGTATCCGCAAGGCCAACCGCAAAGACCTCACGGTGTTCCTGCTCGATGAAGGCTGCGCCGTGGGCGCGGTGTTCACGCAGAACCGCTATGCGGCCGCACCGATTCAGGTGTGCCGGGACCACCTGGCGTCCGGGCAGTCGATCCGCGCGCTGGTGATCAACACCGGAAACGCGAACGCCGGCACCGGTGAACCGGGCCTGGCCAACGCACGCCAGACCTGCACCGCGCTGGCGCGCTCGCTCGGTCTGCACCACGAACAGGTGCTGCCGTTCTCGACGGGCGTGATCATGGAGCCGCTGCCGCTGGACCGTCTGCTGGCCGGCCTGCCGCTGGCGCTGGCTGACGCGGCACAGCCTCAGACCGAGGGCGGCGCGCAATGGCTCTCCGCGGCTCAGGGCATCATGACCACCGACACCTTGCCCAAGGCCTTCAGCCAGCGCTTCGAGCTGGACGGGCGGACCCTCAGCGCCACCGGCATTGCCAAGGGCGCGGGCATGATCCGGCCCAATATGGCCACCATGCTGGGTTTCCTGGCCACGGACGCCGCCGTCGCGCCCGAGCTGATGAATGCGCTGGCGCGCCGCCTGGCCGATGCTTCCTTCAACCGCGTCACCGTGGACGGCGACACCAGCACCAACGACTCCTTTGTCGTGGTGGCCACCGGGCGGGCGGGCAACACACCCATCACCGATCTGGAGAGCCTCGCAGGGCGTGCGCTGCTGGCGGCACTCACCCCGGTGGCGCGGCAGTTGGCGCATGCCATCGTGCGCGACGGCGAAGGCGCCACCAAGTTCATCACCGTGCAGGTGGACGGTGGCCGCGACGCCTCGGAATGTCTGCTGGCCGCGTACGCGGTCGCTCACTCGCCCCTGGTGAAGACGGCGTTCTTCGCCAGCGACCCGAACCTGGGCCGCATCCTGGCAGCGGTGGGCTACGCGGGCATTCACGACCTGGATGTCAACGGCATCGATCTGCACCTTGGTGACGTGCATGTGGTCAGCGCCGGTGGGCGCCACCCGGCCTACAAGGAAGAGGACGGCCAGCGTGTCATGAAGCAAGCCGAGATCCTGGTGCGAATCGGGCTGGGCCGGGGTACGGCGAGCGAGACCGTGTGGACCTGCGACTTCAGCCACGAGTACGTGACCATCAACGCCGACTACCGGTCATGAACGAGCACTTCGAACGCCTGCTGCAGCGCGCCGAGCAGCTCATCACCCGGATCGAGGCGGTGCTGCCGCAGCCCATGTCGGCGCCCGACTGGGCCGCCGCCGTGGCCTGGCGTTACCGCAAGCGCAGCAGCGGCCATGGCGTGCTGGAGCCGGTGCGACACGTGGGTGCGATGCGCCTGGACGATCTGCAGGAGATCGACGGGCAGAAGGAAAAAATCCAGCGCAACACCCTGCAGTTCGTGCAGGGGCTGCCGGCCAATAACGTGTTGTTGACCGGTGCGCGCGGTACCGGCAAGTCCTCGCTGGTGCGCGCCTGCCTTAACGAATACGCGCCGCAAGGCCTGCGGCTGATCGAGGTGGACAAGTCCGACCTGGTGGATTTGCCCGACATCGTCGAAGTGGTGGCTGAGCGGCCGGAGCGTTTCATCGTGTTCTGCGACGACCTCAGTTTCGAGGATGGCGAGCCAGGCTACAAGGCGCTCAAGTCCATCCTGGATGGCTCGGTTTCGGCCGCGAGCCCCAACGTGCTGATCTATGCCACCAGCAACCGCCGCCACCTGCTGCCCGAGTACATGAAGGAAAACCTCACCTACACGCACACGGCGGATGGCGAGGTGCACCCGGGCGAGGTGGTGGAGGAAAAGATTTCCCTGTCGGAGCGCTTCGGCCTCTGGGTGAGCTTCTACCCGTTTAGCCAAGACGAGTACCTCACCATCGTCGCGCAGTGGCTCAGCTCGATGGGTGTGCCTGCCGCTGACATTGCGGCGGCGCGGCCCTTGGCACTGGTCTGGGCACTGGAGCGCGGTTCGCGCAGCGGTCGGGTGGCCTACCAGTTCGCGCGCGACTACGCGGGCACCCACGCCATCCAGGCATGAGCGCGCCGGTGCTGGTGGTCGATGCCGACCAGGACGCGCCGCGTCCTGCCGATCGGCCCGTGGTGGACGTGGCCGTTGGCGTGCTGATCGCTCCCGATGGTGCTTTCCTGCTGACATCCCGTCCACCGGGCAAGGTGTATGCTGGGTACTGGGAGTTTCCGGGCGGCAAGCTGGAGGCGGGTGAAACCGTGGAGCAGGCGCTGCGGCGCGAACTTCAGGAAGAGATCGGCCTGACCATCGGCACCGCGCACATCTGGAAAGTGTCGATGGTGGACTACCCGCATGGACTGGTGCGGCTGCATTTCTGCAAGGTGCGCGACTGGACCGGTGAGCTGCAGATGCGCGAAGGCCAGCAGTTTGGCTGGCAAACCCTGCCGGTGTCGTGTGCCCCTGTGCTGGCCGGTACCGTGCCTGTGCTGGAATGGCTGGCGGCCGAACAGACGGTTTGAGGTCGGTCTGCTGAACCGCGGGAGGCGGTTTCAGCTTTGTTCGAAGCCGGGGTCGCTCTGACCTTCCTTTTCCGGCAGGCCGAATTCCTCGTTCGCCCAGGCACCCAGATCCATCTGCTTGCAGCGCTCGCTGCAGAACGGACGGTACGCGTTGCTCGGCGCGTAGATGCTGGGCCCGCCGCAATTCGGGCAGCGGACGGTTCTGACGGATGTGTGGGTGGCTTTGTCGCTCACGGCCGACCTCAGGCGCACAGGGTCAGTTCAAACGCGGCGTCCTCCTGCGCTGGATGCAGGCGGTCGTCTTCGCCGTGGCGCATCAGGCGCACCGACAGCATCAGCCGGTTGCCGCTGATTTCGGGGATGAGCCCCGTGGACGGGTCGATGCGCAAGCGCAGCAGCTGGAAGCTGCGGCCCTGCGGCAGGGTCAGCTGGAACTGGCCACCCGGCGCGACCACCTTCTGGGCCGAACCCGATTCGCGCAGCATCTTGAGCAACTGCACGATGGACTCGGCCAAGGGCGCCAGCGGTACCGACCAGCGATGCAGATCGGCCCGGCGTTCCTCCGCGCTCCGGTGCTGCCAGTGGTAGTAGCCGGGCAGATCAAACTCGCAGGTGCCGCCTGGAATGCCGATGCGGCTGCGGATGCTCATCAGCCAGTCGTTCTCAGTCAGGGCCTGGCCGGTCTTGCCGGTCATTTCGCTCAGTTGCGTGAAGCAGTCTTCCAGCTTCTGGATGACCTCTTCCAGGGCCTGCTCCGCGATCATCGGATTGCCGCGAAAACCGATGAGTTGCTGCTTGTGCCGGTCCAGATCCTTGAGCACATCCGACTTCATGTCGGCCCGGGCCGCCACGTCCATGATCTCGAAGATGGTCTGGATCGCATAGTGGTGATCCAGCGGGTGGCTGCGGGGCACCAGTTCCACCATGCGACGAAACAGCTGTTCAAGCCGCAGGTAGGTGCGAATGCGTTCGTTGAAGGGGTAGTCGTACAGGATCACGGCAGCGGGGCGGTCGCGGGACGGAGCGGCGGGTGGGGGTTCATCATAGCCCGAACCGCTTGGCCAGGGCCTCAGCGGCGCGCTCCAGCAGGGCCAGGTCGTCGGCGTCGTTGAAGACCACGAGGTCGGCCGCGGCCAGGCGCAAGGCACGCGGACTCTGGTTGCGCATCACGGCTTCGGTGGTGGTGGCGTCCCATCCACTGCGAGCGTTCACGCGGCGGATCTGCGTGGTGGGCGAGCAGTCGACCACCAGCACGCGGTCCAGCTGAGGCCGCCAGCGTGGGGACTCGACGAGCAGAGGCACATCGAACACCAGACAGGCAGAGGCCGATGCCTGGGCCTGGCGCTGGATTTCCGCGCCCACCAGCGGATGGATGATGTGCTCCAACGTGTGGCGGGCTTCGGGGTGTGCGAACACGTGATCGCGCATGCGCTGCCGGTCGAGGGCGCCATCTGGAGCCAGGAATGCCGGGCCAAAGGTGTGTGCGATGGCGGGCATCGCGGCGCCGCCGGCTTCGGTGCTGCGGCGGGAGATGGCGTCGGCATCGATCACACCGGCGCCACGGGCCTGCAGCAGGCGCGCCAGCGTGCTCTTGCCACTGCCAATGCCACCGGTGAGTCCCAGCCGCAGGGGCGGCCTGTGAGGCGTCTGGCTCACAGGCCGATGGCGGCCAGAATGGCCGAAGGGCCAAAGACCATCGAGGTCAAGCCGGCCAATGCCAGGAAGGGGCCGAAAGGCACATAGCCTCCCTCGCGCAGGTTGCCTTTGAGTTTGATGGCGATGCCCACCACGGCACCGATCACCGAGGCCATCAGGATCACCGGGATCAACGCTTGCCAGCCGAACCACGCGTCGAAGGCGGCGAAGAGCTTGAAGTCACCGTAGCCCATGCCTTCCTTGCCCGTGATCAGCTTGAAGGCCCAGTACACCAGCCAGAGCGACAGGTAGCCTGCCACAGCCCCCCAGAGAGCGTCCGGGAGCGCGGTGTCTGTCAGTCGCAGACCTGCTGCGCACAGGCCGGCCCACAGCAAGGGAAGGGTGATGTCGTCGGGCAGCAGCGTGGTGTCCCAGTCGATGCACGCGAGTGCTAGCACCGCCGCAGAAAAGCCGCACCAGGCCAGGGCCTCCCAGCCCAGCCCCCATTGCCACCCGCACCAGGCGAACAGGACCGCGGCCGTCAACTCTACCGCCGGATAGCGTGCGCTGATCGGCGCGTTGCACTGGCTGCATTGGCCGCGCAACGCGAGGTAGCTGAACACCGGGATGTTCTCGAACCAGCGGATCTGATGTCCGCAATGCGGGCAGCGCGAGCGCGGCACCATCAGGTTGAATGTTTCAGCTTCTGGTGAGGCCGCTGCCGGATTCTCTACCGTGTTCTGAAGATCCGCGCATTCGGCCGCCCAGCGCAGTTCCATCATCTTGGGCAGGCGGTGAATCACCACATTGAGAAAGCTGCCCACCAACAAGCCGAGCAAGCCCAGCAGCGCCGCGCCCGGCACGCCCGCTTCCGCCAGCATCAAACCACCTGGCCCAGCTTGAAGATGGGAAGGTACATCGACACCACGATACCGCCAATGACGGTCCCCAGCACAACGATGATGATGGGCTCCATCAGGCTGGAGATGCCCGCCACCATGTCGTCGACCTCGGCTTCATAGAAGTCGGCGGCCTTGCCCAGCATGTGGTCGATGGAGCCCGACTCCTCACCGATGGCGCACATCTGCAGCACCATGGATGGGAAGATGTTGGCATTGGTCATGGCGTTGGTCAGGCTGGTGCCGGTCGACACCTCCTGCTGGATCCGTTCGGTGGCGATGGCGTAGACCGAGTTGCCCGATGCACCACCCACCGAGTCCAGCGCTTCCACCAGGGGCACGCCCGCCGCGAACATTGTCGCCAGCGTGCGCGTCCAGCGGGCGATGACCGATTTTTCGATCAATGGACCAAAGATCGGCAGCTTGAGCAGCAGGCGGTCCATGAACCGCTGCACCTTCTCATTGCGCCGCCAGGCCTGCATGAAAAAGTAGAAGCCGCCACCGAGGACGCCAAAGATCAACCACCAGTACTCGGTGAAGAACTCGCTTATCGCGATCACGAACAGGGTCGGCGCGGGCAGATCGGCGCCGAAGGAGGAGAACACCTCCTTGAACGAGGGGATCACGAAGATCATGATGATGGTCACCACCACGAAGGCCACGATGATCACGGCGATCGGGTACATCAGCGCCGACTTGATCTTGGACTTGAGCGCCTCGGTCTTCTCCATGTAAGTGGCCAGGCGGTCCAGCAACTCCTCCAGAATACCTGCGGCTTCACCGGCTTCCACGAGGTTGCAGTACAGGCTGTCAAAGTACAGCGGGTGTTTGCGAAACGCCGAACTCAGCGAAGTGCCGGTTTCCACATCGGTGCGGATGTCGTTGAGCAGCTTGGTGACGCTGGGGTTGGCGTTGCCCCGGCCGACGATGTCGAACGCCTGGAGCAGGGGCACACCGGCTTTCATCATGGTGGCCAGCTGGCGCGTGAAGATGGCAATGTCCTTGGGCTTGATGCGCTTGCCCGAACTCATGCGGCGCTTCTTGACCTTGCCGGGCACGATGCCCTGGCGCCGCAGCGCAGCCAATACCTGGTTTTCTCCCGCGGCCCGTGTTTCTCCACGCACGGTCTTGCCGTTGCGGTCTTTGCCCTCCCACTCGAAGACGGCGTCCTTGACGTTCTTGGATACTGCGGTTGCCATGGTGTCCCTCTATCCCTCTGAGCCTTGTGTCTGGAACTGCATCACTCGTTGGTCACGCTGAGCACTTCTTCCAGCGAAGTCATGCCCAGCTTCACCTTGAGCAGACCCGATTCGCGCAGCGTGCGAACGCCCTCCTTGCCGGCCTGCTGGGCAATGTCGAGCGCGCTGCCACCACGCAGGATGATGCGTTGGATTTCTTCCGAAATGGGCATCACCTGGTAGATGCCGACGCGGCCCTTGTAGCCGTTGTTGCAGGCCGAGCACCCCACGGGCTTGTAGGGCGTCCAGGTGCCATCAAGGTCTTCCGGCTTGAATCCTGCGTCCACCAGGGCCTTGCGCGGTACGTCCAGCGGCGCCTTGCAGGTGGCGCACAGGCGGCGGGCCAGCCGCTGGGCGGTGATCAGGATCACGCTGGAGGCGATGTTGAACGTGGGAATGCCCATGTTCATCATCCGCGTCAGTGTGGTCGGCGCGTCGTTCGTGTGCAGGGTGGACAGCACCATGTGACCGGTTTGTGCGGCCTTGATCGAGATGTCAGCCGTTTCGAGATCGCGAATCTCACCCACCATGATCACGTCGGGATCCTGGCGCAGAAATGCCTTGAGGGCCGCCGCGAAGGTCAGGCCCGCCTTCTCGTTGACGTTGACCTGATTGACACCCGGCAGGTTGATTTCCGACGGATCTTCCGCCGTGGAAATGTTGATGCCTGGCTTGTTCAGGATGTTCAGGCAGGTGTACAGCGACACAGTTTTCCCCGACCCCGTGGGGCCGGTGACCAGCACCATGCCGTATGGCCGGCTGATCGCGTTCAACAGCCGCTCTTTTTCCTCGGGTTCGTAGCCTAGGGCATCGATGCCGACCTTGGCGCTGCTCGGGTCCAGAATACGGATCACGATCTTCTCGCCGAACAAGGTGGGCAGGGTGCTGACCCGAAAGTCGATCACGCGGTCCGGTCCGATCTTGAGTTTCATGCGCCCGTCCTGGGGCACACGTTTCTCCGAGATGTCCATGCGGGAGATCACCTTGATCCGCGACGCCAGCTTGTCCTTGATCACGATCGGCGGCGACGCAATTTCACGCAGTTCGCCGTCCACCCGAAAACGGACCCGGTAGTTGTGCTCGTAAGGCTCAAAGTGCAAGTCGGATGCCCGCATGTTGAATGCGTCGATCAGCATCTTGTGCAGGAACTTGACCACGGGCGCGTCGTCGACCTCCGACGCCTTGTCGGTCACGTCGCTCACACTCGTCTCGGTGGCCGCCTCGTCGAACTCGAACTCGCCACCGATGATGTTGTCCATCGTGTCGTTGACGCTGGTGGTCTGGGTCTCCACCAGTTTGCTGAGCTTGTCGTACTCGGCAATCACCCAGTCCACGCCCATCTGGGTCGCGAACTTGATCTTCTCGGCGGCCTGTTGGTCGGCTGGATCGGCCGTGGCCACCATCAAGCGGTTGTTGCGTTTGCTCAGGACGACGATGCGGTAGTCGCTGCAGATCTTGGGATCGAGCAGGCCGGCGGGCAGGCGTTGCACGTCGATCGCGTCCAGATCGAGCAGTGGCGCGGCAAAAGCCACCGACATGGTGTGGGCCAGATCCGAAGCGGACACAGCCCCTGAGCCGGTCAGCTCTGCGATGAAGCTGGAGCGGCCGCTTTGTGCTTTGCGATAAAGATCTTCAGCCGCCTTCTGGCCAAGCTTCCCCGCAGACACGAGCGCACGGCCCAGGCCTGGCAAGGCCATGGACGGGGTCTCCTGGGGGACGGTTTCGACGGACGCCATAGATTTCTATTTATCGTAAATCAAGGACTTGCCCGCCATTATTGAGGCAACTTGTGTCGGAAATGCGGATTCCCCCGCTGGCCGTTGTATCGAGGACGCGAAATCCGACCGGCCGGTCGTTGGCCCGGTCTGAACGGCAATGTCTGAAAGGGGGAAACTGGTCGGGGTGAGAGGATTCGAACCTCCGGCCTCTACGTCCCGAACGTAGCGCTCTACCTGGCTAAGCTACACCCCGATGGACCGAAAGTGGTCGATCGTCTGAAGGCCGTTGGCCTTCCGTGGCTGCTCAAGATCGTCGCTCAAGCAGGCCAGCCGCCAATTGTAGCAAAGCTGCGCTGTAGGCATTGACCGGCAGTTGCTTGGCGGCCTCGATCGCCCGTTGGGCCTCCGCGTGTGCACTGACCCGAGCCGCATCCAGGGCACCCGTTTGAAGAATGATGTCCCTGATGGCATCGAGGTGCGCCACGTCGCCCTGTTCGATGGCCTGACGCAGCAGCGCCTTCTGCGCCTCGGAGCCGGAACGCAGGGCGCAAATGATGGGCAGGGTGACCTTGCCTTCGCGCAGGTCGTCCCCCAGGTTCTTGCCCAATTCGTCTGCGCTGCCCTCGTAGTCGAGCACGTCATCGATCACCTGAAAGGCGGTGCCCAGGGCCTGCCCGTACTCCGCGCACAGGGCCTCGGTATGGGCATCCGCGCCCGCCAGGATGGGCGCCAAGCGGGCGCTGGCTTCGAACAGCTTGGCCGTTTTGGAGCGGATCACGCGCAGGTACGCGGCCTCGTCGATGGTGGCGTCGTGCATGTTCATGAGTTGAAGCACTTCGCCTTCGGCGATCACGTTGGTGGCGTCGGACAGCACCTGCATCACGCGCATGTCGTTGATGTCCACCATCATCTGAAAGGCGCGGGAGTAAAGAAAGTCACCCACCAGCACACTGGCGGCATTGCCAAACCGCTCGTTGGCGGTCTCGCGCCCCCGGCGCAAGGTGGACTCGTCCACCACGTCGTCGTGCAGCAGGGTCGCGGTGTGAATGAACTCCACCACGGCCGCCAGCGTGTGGCGCTGAGGGTTCTGGCTGTTGATCGCGCCGCTGACCAGCAGCAGCAAGGCCGGGCGCAAGCGCTTGCCGCCCGCCGAGATGATGTACTGGGCAACTTCCCGGACCAGCGGTACCTCGGTGGTCAGGCGTTCGCTGATGACTTGGTCCACCCGCTGCATGTCGGGCTGGATCAGCTCCAAGGGGCTGGCGGGGGAATTGATGGGGGTGGTCAAGGTGGGAACGCGGGATCGGTAGGGGGTGTCGGGCCGGGTTGGGATTATAGGAACGGAGCCCCAGGCCCTCTGAAAATGGCCGCGCCAGGGAGCCGCGAGGGCGGTGGCATGCCAGCCGCTTGCCGGTTTTCCGGGCACATGCTAAAATCTAGGGCTCGGTGGAATTGGGTCCGCCGAGCTTCCATTCGTGGAATTTTTAAAGAGGTTCATATGTACGCGGTCATAAAAACCGGTGGCAAACAGTATCGTGTTGCTGCTGGCGAAAAAATTAAAGTAGAACAGATTGCTGCGGATGTGGGCCAAGAGATCGTGTTTGACCAGGTACTCGCTGTCGGCAACGGCACCGATATCAAGGTTGGCACTCCCTTGGTTTCCGGCGCAACGGTCACGGTCACGGTGTTGGCCCACGGCAGGCACGACAAGGTCAGCATCTTCAAGATGCGCCGTCGCAAGCACTACCAGAAGCGCCAAGGGCACCGTCAGAATTTCACCGAACTGCAGATTGCTTCGATCGCAGCCTGAGGAGTAAGTCAACATGGCACAGAAAAAAGGCGGCGGCTCAACGCGAAACGGGCGCGATTCCAAGCCCAAGATGCTCGGCGTGAAGGCGTTTGGTGGCGAGCTGGTCAGTGCTGGCTCGATCATCGTGCGTCAGCGCGGTACCAAGTTCCACCCCGGCATGAACGTGGGCGTGGGCAAGGACCACACCATTTTTGCAACGGTCGATGGCCACGTGAGCTTCGCCATCAAAGGCGCGCTGAACCGTCAGGTTGTCAGCATCACCCCCGTCTGAGCGGGCGTGCTCCGGTGCTGCAAGATTGAGAAATCGGTGCGGCGCGATGAGGCACATGTGATACGTTGAATGCAAAAGGCCCGCCCATGCGGGCTTTTTGTTTGGCCCTTCTCTAGCAGTTCCTTCCTGGAAAGCATGTCATGAAATTTGTGGACGAAGCCACGATCGATGTCGCTGCGGGCGATGGCGGCAATGGCTGCGCATCTTTCCGGCATGAAAAATACAAAGAGTTCGGGGGCCCCGACGGCGGCGACGGTGGCCGTGGCGGCCATGTGTATGCTGTGGCGGACGCCAGCCTGAATACCCTGGTGGATTTCCGGTTCACCCGCCGCTTCGAAGCGCATCGCGGCGAACACGGCAAGGGTTCGGACATGTTTGGCGTCAAGGGCGACGACATCGTGCTCAAGATGCCGGTGGGCACCATCATCGCGGATGCGGAGACCGGCGAAGTGCTGTTCGAGCTGCTGCAGCCCGGTGAGCAGGTGACGATCGCCAAAGGGGGCGACGGCGGCTTTGGCAACATGCACTACAAGAGTTCGACCAACCGGGCGCCGCGTCAGAAGACGCCCGGCTGGCCCGGCGAGAAGCGCAGCTTGAAGCTGGAGCTCAAGGTGCTGGCCGACGTCGGCTTGCTGGGCATGCCCAACGCGGGCAAGTCGACCTTGATCGCGGCCATCTCCAACGCGCGCCCCAAGATCGCCGACTACCCTTTCACCACTTTGCATCCCAATCTGGGTGTGGTCCGCGTCGGGCCGGAGAAGAGCTTCGTGGTGGCCGATGTACCCGGGCTGATCGAAGGGGCGTCGGAGGGCGCTGGCCTGGGGCACCAGTTCCTGCGGCACCTGCAACGCACGCGCCTGCTGCTGCACATGCTGGATGTGGCGCCCTTCGATGAAGGGGTCGATCCTGTCGCGCAGGCCAAGGCCATCGTGGCGGAGTTGAAGAAATTCGACCAGAAACTGTACGAGAAACCTCGCTGGCTTGTGCTCAACAAGCTGGACATGGTGCCCACCGAGGAGCGGGAGGCCCGGGTCAAGGACATCGTGAAACGCCTGAAATACAAGGGGCCCGTCTTCGAAATATCAGCGCTTACCCGCGAGGGTTGCGAACTGCTGGTGCAGAAGATCTACCAGCACATCGCGCAGGTGCATCAGTCGATGCAGGCGCCGGTGGATGTGGATCCCCGCTTCGTGAATGGTCCTGACACTCACTGACTCCGAGCCCATTTGCCCATGGACATCGCCTCAACCTCTTCGCCTGTTGATTCAATGAATGTGCATGGCATGGCCCCGGCGGCCGTGTTCAAGACCGCTCGCCGCATCGTGGTCAAGGTAGGTTCCAGCCTGGTGACCAACGAGGGCCGCGGCCTTGACGAGGAGGCCATCGGGCAATGGAGTCAGCAATTGGCGGCCCTGGTGCAGCAGGGGCGTGAGGTCATCATGGTCAGCAGCGGTGCGGTGGCCGAAGGCATGAAACGCCTGGGCTGGACCGTGCGGCCCAAGGAGATCAACGAACTTCAAGCTGCGGCGGCCGTAGGGCAGATGGGCCTGGTGCAGATGTACGAGAGCAAGCTGCGCGGTTGTGGCGTCGGCAGCGCACAAGTGCTGTTGACGCACGCCGACCTCGCGGACCGTGAACGTTATCTCAATGCCCGCTCGACCCTGTTGACATTGCTCCAACTGGGCGTGGTGCCGGTGATCAACGAGAACGACACCGTCGTCAACGACGAAATCAAGTTTGGCGACAACGACACACTGGGCGCGCTCGTGGCCAATCTGGTGGAGGCCGACGTGCTCGTGATCCTCACCGACCAGAAGGGCTTGTACACGGCCGATCCCCGGCGCGATCCTTCCGCTCAGTTTGTTCACGTGGCCCGCGCTGGCGATGCACGCCTGGAAGCCATGGCGGGCGGCGCGGGCAGTGGCATTGGCAAGGGCGGCATGATCACCAAGATACTGGCCGCCAAACGCGCCGCCGGTTCCGGGGCCTCCACGGTCATCGCCTGGGGCCGTGAGCCAGACGTGCTGTTGCGACTGACGGCGGGTGAAGCCATCGGCACCTGCCTCGTGGCCCAGACGCCCAAGCACCAGGCGCGCAAGCGCTGGATTTCCGATCATTTGCAGTTGCGTGGCGCCGTCGTGGTGGACGATGGCGCAGTCGGCAAGATCGTGGGCGAAGGCAAGAGCCTGCTGCCCATCGGCATGACGGGCGTCGACGGCGAGTTCTCCCGAGGGGATGTGATCGCGGTGCGCGATGCGCGCGGGGCCGAGGTGGCGCGCGGATTGGCCAACTACGCGAGCAGCGAGGCCCGGCTCATCTGCCGCAAGTCATCGCAGGACTTCGAGCGCTTGCTGGGTTACGTGGCTGAACCCGAAATGATCCACCGCGACAACCTCGTCCTGGCGCGCGGCTAAGGCCAGCGCCCCCGGGCCCGCTCAGCGCGTTTCCGGGCGGCCGTGTTTGAGGGTGTGCAGGATTTTCTGCGCGCTGCCGTTGATGGTTCGGCCTTCGCAGATGCCCGCCCGTGCCAGCAACATGGCGGGGCGGGTGGGTCCGGAGAACGACAGCTCTTGCCATGCTTCCTTGGCGTTGACGTTCCAGCTGGACGCGTTGTTGTTCCAGCGTCCATAGGTCTTGACTTCGGCCGTCTGGCAACGCAGGCCCTGGTACAGCACATTGAGGGCTCCGCTGGAGCTGCGGGCGACCAGTACATAGCGCACCACACCGTCCTCGCCCACGCTCAAGGTCTTGGGGTCGATACCGTAGCTCAACGCCGTACCGGCTGAGACCTCGAAGGCCTGCAATTGGTCGATGCTGAAAGTGGGCGGCGGCTTGACCGCCGCTTCCTGCCACGCAGGGGCGTCCGGGTCGTCTCGCAATTGGGCCTGCAATGCAGGGCTGAAACCCAGAAACGAAATCAGGGCCGCTGCGACGGACAGGCATCGCGGCAACCGGTGGCGGGCAGAAGTCATTTGTGTTCGATGTGGGCAGAGCGGGAGCCGCTCTGCGGGTCGGGATCAAAACTGGCGCCCGGGGGCAGCTCCAGGCCCGGCGGTGGGGCCGACAGGGACGAGGATTCGGGACTTTCGTCGTGGCGGTGGCGGGAGCCACCGCGCAGGTAGCGGTTGCGGGTGTCGTTCTTGGGCAGGTAGCGCGAGAGTTCGGTGAGCGCCATTTCGTAGACGCCTCGTTTGAACTCCACGACCACGTCGAGCGGTACCCAGTAGTCGTGCCAGCGCCAGGCGTCGAACTCCGGATGGCTGGTCGCGCGCAGGTTCAGGTTCCAGTCCTGCGCCACGAGGCGCAGCAGGTACCAGATCTGTTTCTGCCCCTTGTAGTGGCCGCGTGCATCGCGGCGGATGAAGCGGTCCGGCACTTCGTAGCGCAACCAGTCGCGCGTGCGGGCGACGATGCTCACGTGCTCGGGCATGAGCCCGACTTCCTCGTGCAACTCGCGGTACATCGCCTGCTCAGGTGTCTCGCCTCTGTCGATGCCACCTTGCGGAAACTGCCAGGAGTGTGAGCGGATGCGCTTGCCCCAGAACACCTGGTTTCGCTGGTTGAGCAGAATGATGCCGACATTGGGCCTGAAGCCTTCTCTGTCAAGCATAATCAACCCCAAATTTTTAAACTGTGTTCATTATGCATCGCGGCATGCAAGTTGCGAAGTGATCACACACCTGTTGCATCTCCGGGCGCAGGTGGGCCGTCCAGATCGCCGGATGTGCCGTTCTCCCGGTTCCCACCTCCGATGTACCGCAACACTGCCTCGCGGCAGAACCCAGCTCGCCCATGAAAGCCTCCCAGTTCCTGATTTCCACCCTCAAGGAAGCCCCGGCCGACGCGGAAGTCGTCAGCCACCAGCTGATGACGCGCGCCGGCATGATCAAGAAGCTCGGCGCTGGCATCTACAGCTACATGCCCATGGGCTTGCGCGTGATCCACAAGGTGGAGGCCATCGTGCGCGAAGAAATGAACCGGGCAGGTTCGGTGGAGCTCACCATGCCGGTGATCCAGCCGGCGGAGTTCTGGCAGGAAACCGGGCGCTTTGACAAGATGGGGGCCGAGCTGCTGCGCATCAAGGACCGGCACGACCGAGATTTCGTGGTGCAACCCACCAGTGAGGAAGTGGTCACTGACATTGCACGCCAGGATTTCCGCAGCTACAAGCAGTTGCCCAAGAACCTGTACCAGATCCAGACCAAGTTCCGTGATGAGCGGCGCCCGCGTTTCGGCCTCATGCGGGGCCGCGAATTCATCATGAAGGACGCCTACAGCTTCGACCGGGACGAGTCGACAGCCAAGCTGAGCTACCAGGTGATGGCCGCGGCCTACCGGCGCATCTTCGACCGGTTCGGCCTGCGCTACCGCGCCGTGGCGGCCGACAGCGGCGCCATCGGCGGCGATCTGAGCGAGGAATTCCAGGTGATCGCCGCGACCGGGGAAGACGCGATCGTCTACTGCCCGGCGAGCGACTACGCCGCCAACATGGAAAAGGCCGAGGCGCTGGCGCCGGCTGGACCGCGCCCCGCGGCAGCCAACCCCATGGTCAAGACGCCCACGCCCGGCAAGGCCACCTGCGCCGACGTGGCCACGCTGCTGGGCGTGCCTCTGGCCACCACGGTGAAATCGCTGGTGTTGGCCACCGACGAACTCGACGAGGCGGGCGAGGTCGCCAAGAGCCAGGTCTGGCTGTTGCTGCTGCGCGGCGACCACGACATGAACGAAGTCAAGGTGGCAAAGGTGCCGGGGCTCAACGCCGGCTTCCGGTTCGCCACCGGCGCCGAGATCGATGCGCACTTCGGCTGCAAGCCAGGTTACCTGGGCCCGATCGGCCTGAAGAAGCCGGTGAATCTCGTGGTCGACCGCGAGGTGGCCGTGTTGGCGGACTGGATCTGCGGGGCCAACGAGCCGGACTTCCACATGACCGGTGTGAACTGGGGCCGCGACCTGCCCGAGCCGACCCTGGTGGCGGACCTGCGCAACGTGGTCGAAGGCGATGCCTCGCCCGACGGCCAGGGCGTGCTGGCGATCGAGCGTGGCATCGAGGTCGGCCACGTGTTCTACCTGGGCACGAAGTACAGCAAGGCCATGAACGCCACCTTCCTGGGCGAGGACGGCAAGCCCGCGCATTTCGAGATGGGCTGCTACGGCATCGGCATCACGCGCCTGCCGGCCGCGGCGATTGAGCAGAACCACGACGAACGCGGCATCATCTGGCCCGACGCGCTGGCGCCATTCACGGTGGTGGTCTGCCCCATCGGCATGGACCGCAGCCCCGAGGTGAAGGTCGCCGCCGAACAGCTGTACAGCGAGCTGCTGGCGGCTGGCGTGGATGTGATCCTGGACGACCGGGGCGAGCGCCCCGGCGCCATGTTCGCGGACTGGGAGCTCATCGGTGTGCCGCACCGCGTCACCATCGGCGACCGCGGCCTCAAGGCCGGGCAGGTGGAATACCAGCACCGCCGCGATGCCGCCGCCACCCAGGTGGCGTTGGGCGAGGTGGTGGCGCTCCTGAAGGGCAAGCTGGGCGCATGAAGCCGCTGGTCTGGTCGCGCCGCGACTGCCTGCTGGCTGCCGGCGCGCTGGGCCTGGGCTCTCTGTCCCCGGTCGCGCACGCCGGTGGCCAACTGGAAGAGCCCCTGGCCGATTCGGTGCGCGGTGCCTTGAGCGCTGCGATCGCCAACAGCGCGCCGCCCGTGCCCGAGTTCACCGACCTGGAAAAACGCCTGGCCTATCTGCGCTGGCTGGGCGCTTCTAGCGACCGGCTGCAGCGCCGCAAGCCGGATTTCCAGACCCGCATCGAGTTCCTGCAGACCCTCTGGTACGAAACCCGGCGCGCGGGGCTGGACACCACCCTGGTGCTGGGGCTGGTGCAGGTCGAGAGCGCGTTCCGCAAGTTTGCCATTTCGCACGTGGGCGCTCGGGGCTACATGCAGATCATGCCGTTCTGGTCGCGCCTGATCGGCGACGGCGATGCCAGCCGGCTCTTCAACATGCAGACCAACCTGCGGTTTGGCTGCGTGATCCTGCGCCACTACCTGGACCGCGAACGCGGTGATACCTTCCTGGCGCTCGGCCGCTACAACGGCAGCCGGGGCCGCGCCGAGTACCCGAACGCGGTCTATGCCGCGGCCAGGAACTGGGCCCACCCGGACGCCTGAGCGCGCCAGGCCGTTTACTGAAGAAAGCCGATGCGGCCTTTGCCCGCGCCCGCGCGAGGCAGATCTTCGGGTTCGATGCGATAGCGGTTGTCCAGCCGCGCATTGCCAAAGCCGGTGACGAGCGCGCGGCGCATCTCCCGCGGCGCGAGCGTCGCCAGCAAATCCAGCACGTCGTTGGCCGGTTCGGGGTCAAAACGCTGGCCCCAGTCGTGCTCCCCCAGAATGCCCCGGTAGAGGTGGGCCGCGATCTTGCGCGCGGCCTCGGGTGAGGGCGGCGAGATCTCGTACACGTTCATGCGGTTCATGATGGGCTCGGGGATGCCGCGCTCGTGGTTGGCCGTGGTGACCCAGATCACCTGGCTGGCGTCGATCGGCACTTCCGCGAACTCGTCGACGAAGCTCTGCGCCGTGTCGTGTTCCAGCAGGCTGTAGAGCGCACCCAGCGGGTCGTACTGCGCGTCCGCAGCCGCCTTGTCGATCTCGTCCACCACGATCACCGGGTTCGCGTACTGCCCATCCACCAGGGCCTCGAACACCTTGCCGGGCTTGGCGCCTTTCCATTGCGAGGACGAGCCCGAGAGCAGCCAGCCGGCCGTCATGGAACTCATGGGCACCAGGCTCATGCTCGTGCCGAGCAGGTCGGCGAGCTGGCGCGCGAAGTGGGTCTTGCCGACGCCGGGCGGGCCCAGCAGCAGGATGGGTGTGACTTCCAGGCTGTCGCGGCTGTCCTGGCTCAGCGCCACGTGGCGCTTCACATCGTCGAGCACTTCACCAAAATTGGGCAGCAGGTCGTAGAGCGGTGCCATGTCGGGCACGCCCGAGGGCTTGACCGCGAAGCGCTGGGGACCGCGCTCCAGCATGCGCTGCCAAGTGTTTCGAAGGCTTTCGTAGTCGCGTTCGTTGCCGCTGGCTTGCAGGTGGGCCAGCTTGCGCTCGACGTCGTCGGCGCTGAACACGCTGCGCATCTGGGCGATGGGCAGACCGAGGGAGGGTGAAGCGACCAGGCTGCGAGAGCTCATGCGATTCTCCTTGAGGTTCGGTGGCGATTTCATTCAAGCACACAACATGCCCGACCTCAATGCAGAAATGCCCGGCAAAGTCACCGCATTCCGAAAGATGGGCACGAGGTGTGCGAAATCGCGCACCAGAAACAACAAGGCCACCCGAAGGTGGCCCTGGCTGGCGCACGAGAGGAGAACGGGATCAGGCTTCGCCGTTGATGACCTGTTGCAGTTCGCCGGACTGGTACATCTCCATCATGATGTCCGAGCCGCCGATGAACTCACCCTTGACGTAGAGCTGCGGGATGGTGGGCCAGTTGCTGTATTCCTTGATGCCCTGGCGGATGCCGTCGTCTTCGAGCACGTTGACGGTGGTCAGCGTTTTCGTCTCGACGCCACAGGCCTTGAGGATCTGGATCGCACGGCCGGAGAAGCCGCACATGGGGAAGCTCGCGTTGCCCTTCATGAACAACACGATGTCGTGGGATTTGACCAGCTGGTCGATTCGGGTTTGCGCGTCGCTCATGGCTGAAAGTCCTTCTGCGGAAGGGTCTGGAGAGACCCGGAAACGGCTCACATTATCGCCGCTGCGGCCACTGGCCGCCGCTGCAGCGCTCAATGCCCGGGAGGTCGGCGCGGCTGCCGACCTGTGTGAAGCCGGCCGCCTGGAGCAGGCTGCGTACCGCGCCGGCCTGGTCGTGCCCATGCTCGAGCAGCAGCCAGCCCCCCGGGTTCAGGGCGGCGGGCGCGGTGGACACCAAGGCCCGGATGTCGTCCAGGCCGTCGGGGCCGGCGGTCAGCGCCGAGCCGGGCTCGTGGCCGAGCGCCGCCAGATGGGCGTCGCCTTCGGCGATGTAGGGCGGGTTGCTGGCGATCAGGTCGAAGTGCTGTGCCGGCACCGCGGTGAGCCAGTGCCCGAGGTGGAAATCCACCGCCAGGCCCAGCCGATCGGCGTTCGCACGGGCGACGGCCAGCGCATCGGGGCTGGCGTCCGTGGCCGAGACCACGGCGCCCGGGCGCTGGGCCTTGAGGGCCAGTGCGATGGCGCCGCTGCCGGTGCCCAGGTCGAGCACGCGGGCGGCTGCCGGCAGCGCATCCAGCACATCCAGCGCCCAGCTCACCAGGGTTTCGGTGTCGGGCCGTGGCACGAGCACGCGCGGGTCCACCTGGAGCGTGAGGCCGAAGAATTCCTGGTCGCCGCGCAGGTAGGCCATGGGCTCGCCGTGCCGGCGGCGTTGCACCAGGGCCGCGAGGCGGGCGGCCGCCTCGGCGTCCATCGCGTCGCCGTCGTGCGCCAGCAGCCAGGCGCGGTCGTGGGGGCTGCGCTGCAGGGCCAGCAGCAGCAGCATCTGCGCGTCGATCCGGTCCAGGCCGTCGCGCTGCAGGTGCGTCAGGGCTTCGCGCAGCGTGGTGGTCATGCGCCGTTGCGTTGTTCGAGCTCGGCCAGCAGCTCGGTGCCGCGCGCGACCTGCAGGGCGTGGATCACCTCGTCCAGATCACCTTCCATCACCTGCAGCACCTTGTACAGCGTGAGGTTGATGCGGTGGTCGGTCAGGCGGCCCTGCGGGAAGTTGTAGGTGCGGATGCGGTCGCTGCGGTCGCCGCTGCCGATCAGGCCCTTGCGCGTGGCGGCTTCGGCGGCTGCGCGCTCGCTGCGGTCTTTTTCCTGCAGGCGCGCCGTGAGCACCTGCAGCGCCTTGGCCTTGTTGCTGTGCTGCGATCGGCCGTCCTGGCATTCGGCGGTGATGCCGGTGGGCAGGTGGGTCACGCGCACGGCGGAGTCGGTCTTGTTGATGTGCTGGCCGCCCGCGCCACTGGCGCGGAAGGTGTCGATGCGCAACTCGCTCGGGTTGAGCTGCACCGCCTGGGTCTCGTCGGGTTCGGGCATCACCGCCACGGTGGCCGCACTGGTGTGGATGCGGCCCTGGGTCTCGGTGGCGGGCACGCGCTGCACCCGGTGGCCGCCGGACTCGAAACGCAGCCGCCCATAGGCTCCGGGGCCCGCGATGCGCAGCACCACTTCCTTGTAGCCGCCGAGCTCGCTGGGCGACTCGCTCACGGTCTCCACCTGCCAGCGCTGCTTTTCGGCGTAGCGCGTGTACAGGCGGGCGAGGTCGCCGGCGAACAGGGCCGACTCGTCGCCGCCGGTGCCGGCGCGGATCTCGACGAAGGCGTTGCGCTCGTCGTCCGGATCCTTGGGCAGCAAGAGTTGCTGCAAATCGATGTCCAGCTGCGCCAGGTCGGCCTCGGCACTCTGGATTTCCTCCTGCGCCATCTCGGCCATGTCAGGGTCGTCGAGCATTTCCCGCGCCGTCGCCAGGTCGGTCTCGCGTTGGAGATAGCGGTTGAACACCTCGACCACCGTGGAGGCCTCGGCGTGTTCGCGGCTCAGCGCGCGGAAGCGATCCATCTGGTCGACGACGTCGGGCGCGGACAGCAGCGCATCGAGCTCGTGCAGTCGGGCTCGCTGGCGCAGCAGGGTGTCACGGACGAAGGGTTTCATGGTGGGGCACGGAGACCCTGCACGCCGACACGGGCGCGGGCCCGCAACGCCGTGCGCGGGCCGGGTCAGCTAGTTTTGCGCGTTGCGCGGGGGTTTGAGCGGTTCGTCGCGCAGGAACAGCCGCGAAACGGTCTGCGCGGTGGCGGCACGTGTGGTGCTGTCACCGGTGTGCAGTTCGGCAAGGGTGCCGTGAAGCATTTTTTGCGTGAGGCCGCGCGAGAGCGCTTCCAGCACGGCTTCCACCGGCTCGCCCTTGGCCAGCAGGCGGCGGGCGCGCGCCATTTCCACGGCGCGCCATTCGTCGGCCTGGGCGTTGATCTGCTGGATCAGCGGCACCACGCCGTGGGCCGGGTCGCGTTGCTCCATCCAGTGCATGAAGCTGAGCACACCCGCGTCGATGATGGCCTCGGCCTGCGCCACGGCAGCCAGGCGGTGGTCCTTGCCGGTCTGCACCACGGTGGCGAGGTCGTCCACGGTGTAGAGGTAGACGTCGGGCAGGGCTTTGACCTCGGCCTCGATGTCGCGCGGCACCGCCAGATCGACCATGAACATGGGGCGGTGGCGGCGCTTCTTGAGCGCGCGTTCCACGGCGCCCAGGCCGATGATGGGCAGCGTGCTCGCGGTGCAGCTGATGACGGCGTCGAACTCGTGCAGGCGGTCGGGCACGTCGGCCAGCCGCATCACCTGCGCGCCGAAGCGGCTGGCGAGCTTCTCGCCGCGCTCCAGCGTGCGGTTGGCGATCGCCATGCCCTTGGGCGTCTTGGCCGCGAAGTGGGTGGCGGCCAGTTCGATCATCTCGCCCGCGCCGACGAACAGCACCTTGATGTCGCGCAGGTCTTCGAACAGCTGCGACGCCAGGCGCACCGCGGCGGCGGTCATGCTGATGGAGTGGGCGCCGATCTCGGTGGAACTGCGCACTTCCTTGGCCACGGCGAACGAGCGCTGGAACAGCTGGTGCAGGGTGGTGCCCAGGGCGCCCGCGTCGCTGGCGGCGCGCACCGCGTCCTTCATCTGGCCGAGGATCTGGGCTTCGCCCAGCACCATGCTGTCCAGGCCGCTGGCGACGCGGAAGGCATGGCGCGCGGCCTGGTCGTCGCGCAGGATGTAGGCGTGGTCGCGCAGCACCTGGCCGCTCACGCCGCCGGTCTGCGCCAGCCAGTCCAGGGTGGGGTCCACCGCCGACTGGTCGCCCGCGCCGTACAGCTCGGTGCGGTTGCAGGTGGACAGCAGCGTGGCCTCGGGCTGGCGCGCCAGACTCTGGCGGTAGCCGTGCAAAGTGGGCTGGATCTGGTCGAGCGCAAACGCAAAACGGCCCCGCAGATCGAGCGGAGCCGTGTTGTGGTTGATGCCGAGGGCCCAGACAGACATGGGGTGATTATAAAATTGAACCCTTATGCACGCCGCCGCCCGCTTCGAATGACGCCTTTGGCCTTCCTCGGGCACATCGCCGGCTTCATCGCCCCTGCCGTTTTCATGGCCCTGGTCCTGTGGACGGTGCCCCGTTTCCGCCGCGCCGGCCGTGCGGCGCAGGGCGCCGGCCTGGAGGCCTTCATGCTGGTCGTGGCGGGTGTGGTGGTGCTGCTGGCGGGGCTGGTGTTCTTTGGCCGTGACGGCAAGATGGCCACCTACGCCGCCCTGGTGTTCGTTCAGGGCACGCTGGCCTGGTGGCTGCACCGCAAGCGCTGAGCGCTTCGCCTCAGCGCCCGGGCGCAAACAGGTCGATGCGGTCGGTGATGATGCCGTCCAAGCCCAGGTCCAGCAGCCGCTGCGCGGCCCATTCGTCGTTCACGGTGTAGGCCAGGGTGCGCAGGCCGCTTTCCCGGGCCTGGGCCACGGTGCTGCTGTCCCACAGGGCGTGGTTGCACACGGCCGCCACGCACCCCAAAGATTGCGCCATGTCCCGCCAGCCTTCCCGCAGGGTGTCGAGCAGCAGCCCGCGCGGCAGGTGGGGAGCGCTTTCCCGCGAGCCCTGCAGCGCGTCGGGCTGGAACGAGGTGAGGAAGGGCGCGCGCTCGGCGTTGCTGGCCCAGAGCCGCGCGGCCGCTTCCGCCACGGCGCGCCCCGTGGCCAGCTCCGTGCCGGGGGTGGGTTTGATCTCGATGTTGAGCCAATGGCCCTGCGCCTGGCAGTGGCGGGCCACGGCTTCCAGGGTGGCCAGGGGCTCGCCCGCGAACGCGCGCGAGTGCCAGCCACCGGCATCGAGCTGGCTCAGCTCGCCCCAGGGGCGCTCACCGGCCACGCCGCTGCCGTTCGTGGTGCGCTCCAGGGTCGCGTCGTGCAGCAGGAAGACCACGCCATCGGCGCTGAGCTTGGCGTCGCATTCGTACATGCGGTAGCCGTGCGAGGCCCCGAGGCGGAAGGCGGCGAGGGTGTTTTCGGGCGCCAGCTTGCCGGCGCCGCGGTGGGCGACCCAGCGCGGGTAGGGCCAGTGGCCCGGCTGCTCTCTCCCACTCATTGCCGCTGGCCGGTCTCGGCGTTGAACCAGTGCAGGCGGTCCTCGCGCGGCTGGGCATGGATGGTGCTGCCGATGGCCGGGGCACCCTGGTCCTCGTGGGTGCGGATGATCAGCATCTCGTCGCCCAGGCGGGCGTGCACCAGGCGCTCGGCGCCCAGCAACTCCACCGTTTCCACCTGCAGCGCCCAGCCACTGTCACCCACGTCCAGGTGCTCGGGGCGGATGCCCAGGATGCTGCCGGGGCGCCCACCGGGCGCGTGTTTCAGCAGGTTCATGGGCGGCGAGCCGATGAAGCTGGCCACGAAGGTCGTGGCCGGGCGCGAATAGACCTCTTCGGGCGTACCGAACTGCTCCATGTTGCCCGCGTTCATCACGATCATGCGTTCGGCCAGCGTCATCGCTTCGACCTGGTCGTGCGTGACGAACAGCGAGGTGATGCCCAGTTCGCGGTGCAGCTTCTGGATTTCCAGCCGGGTCTGGGCGCGCAGCTTGGCGTCCAGGTTGGAGAGCGGCTCGTCGAACAGGAAGACCTGTGGCTGGCGCACGATGGCGCGGCCCATCGCCACGCGCTGGCGCTGGCCGCCCGAGAGCTCGCGCGGCTTGCGCTCAAGCAGGTGGCCGAGTTCGAGGATCTTGGCGGCCTTGTCCACACGGGCGCGGATCTCTTCCTTGGGCACCTTGGCGATCTTCAGGCCGTAGGCCATGTTGTCGAAGTTCGTCATGTGCGGGTAGAGCGCGTAGTTCTGGAACACCATGGCGATGTCGCGCTGGGCCGGTTCCAGGTTGTTGACGACGCGGTCGCCGATGCGAAGTTCACCACCGGAGATTTCCTCCAGGCCCGCGACCATGCGCAGCAGCGTGGACTTGCCGCAGCCCGACGGCCCGACGATGACGACGAACTCGCCATCCTGGATCTCGGCGTTCACCCCGTGGATGACCTGATTGGCCTTGGGGCCGATGCCGTAGCGCTTGACGATGTTGCGAAGTGAGAGAGAAGCCATGGCGTTGTTGTGATCGTGTTGTTGTCGGTTGCCGGGTTACTTTTCGGTGTCCACCAGTCCCTTGACGAACCAGCGCTGCATGAAGATCACCACGAGCGCGGGCGGCAGCATGGCCAGCAGCGCGGTCGCCATCACGATGTTCCACTCGTTGCCGGCGTCGCCGCCCGCGATCATGCGCTTGATGCCGATCACCACCGGGTACATCTCTTCCGAGGTGGTGACGAGCAACGGCCACAGGTACTGGTTCCAGCCGTAGATGAACTGGATCACGAACAGCGCGGCGATCGAGGTGCGCGACAAGGGCACCAGGATGTCCTTGAAGAAACGCATCGGGCCTGCGCCATCCACGCGCGCGGCTTCCACCAGTTCGTCTGGCACCGTGAGGAAGAACTGCCGGAACAGGAAGGTGGCGGTGGCGGAGGCGATGAGGGGGACGGTCAGGCCCGCGTAGGTGTTGAGCATGCCCAGGTCGGATACCACCTGGTAGGTCGGGCCGATGCGCACTTCCACGGGCAGCATCAGCGTGATGAAGATCAGCCAGAAGCAGATGCCCTTGAACGGGAAGCGGAAGTAGACGATGGCGAAGGCCGACAGCAGCGAGATGGCGATCTTGCCGAAGGTGATGACGAGCGCCGTGACCAGGCTTACCCACATCATGCGCGCCACCGGCGCGCTGGAGCCCGGGCCGCTGCCGCCGCCGAACAGGGTGTCGCGGTAGGTCTGCCAGAAGTTGCTGCCGGGCAGCAAAGGCATGGGGGCTTGCACGATGTCCTGCGCGGTGTGGGTGGACGCCACGAACGCCAGGTACAGCGGGAAGCCGACGATGAGCACGCCCAGCACCAGGATCAGGTGCGACAGCAGCGTCAGATAGGGACTGCGTTCAACCATGTCAGTACTGCACTTTCTTCTCGACGTAGCGGAACTGGATCACCGTGAGCACGATGACGATCACCATCAGCACCACCGACTGCGCGGCCGAGCCGCCCATGTCCATGGCCTTGAAGCCGTCGTGGTAGACCTTGTAGACCAGGATCGCGGTGTCGCGGCCCGGGCCGCCTTGCGTGGTCGCGTCCACGATGGCGAAGGTGTCGAAGAAGGCGTACACCACGTTGATCACCAGCAGGAAGAAGGTGGTGGGTGACAGCAACGGGAACTGGATGCTCCAGAACCGGCGCCAGGGCCCCGCGCCGTCGATGGCGGCGGCCTCGATCAGCGACTTGGGGATCGACTGCAGCCCTGCGAGGAAGAACAGGAAGTTGTAGGAGATCTGCTTCCACACCGCCGCGATCACGATCAGCGTCATCGCGTGGTCGGAGTTGAGCATGTGGTTCCAGTTGAAGCCCGACTGGCGCAGCATGTAGGCCACCACGCCGAGCGATGGCGAAAACATGAACATCCAGAGCACGCCAGCCACCGCCGGGGCCACGGCATAGGGCAGCAGCAGCGCGGTCTTGTATGCCAGCGCGCCTTTGATGATGCGGTCGGCGAAGATGGCCAGCACCAGCGAAATGGCAATGCCGAAACCCGCGACCAGCACCGAGAAGAAGGCCGTGGTCTTGAACGAGGCCAGGTAGCTCGGGTCTTCGAAGAGATTTCTGAAGTTCTCGAAGCCCACCCACTCCTTGGAAAAGCCGAACGAATCCTGCACCTGGAACGATTGCACCAGGGCCTGACCTGCCGGCCAGAAGAAGAAGATGCTGATGATGGCCAGCTGGGGCGCCAGCAACACCCAGGGCAGCCACGCAGAGCGAAAGAGCACGCGCTTTTCCATGTCCAGTCTTTCTCAGTCTTTCAAAAAGACAACCCGCCGCTGTGCAAACCGCGGGGGTCTGCAGAGTGGCGGGCTATCGATGCCGACCAAAGGACTGGCAGGCATCGTCAGGCTTCGGGCCAGAATTTACTTGTTGGCGCGGGCGAAACGCACGAGCTGCTCGTTGCCTCGTGTCACGGCGGTGTCCAGCGCTTCCTTGGGCGACTTCTTGCCGGCCCAGATCTGCTCGGTTTCCTCGTCGATGATGGTGCGGATCTGCACGAAGTTGCCCAGGCGGATGCCGCGCGACTTGTCGGTGGCCTTGCGGATCATCTGCGTCACGGCCACGTCGGTGCCCGGGTTCTTTTCATAGAAGCCGGATGCCTCGGTCAGCTTGTAGGCCGCGGTGGTCACCGGCAGGTAACCGGTGCGCTGGTGGCTGGCGGCCTGCACCCGGGTGTCGTTCAGGAAGTTCAGAAAATCGGCCACGCCCTTGTATTCGGCGGGCTTCTTGCCGGCCATCACCCACAGGCTGGCACCGCCGATGGCGGTGTTCTGGGGCGCGCCCTTGACATCGGCGTAGTAGGGCAGGGCGGAGATGCCGTAGGCGAACTTGGCGTCCTTGGACACGCGGGCATACAGGCCCGACGAGCCCGTGATCATGGCGCACTCGCCCGAGGGGAAGGAGGCGTCGGGCGCGTTGCCTCGACCCTTGTAGACAAAGCTGCCTTCCTTGGAAGCCTTGGCGAGGTTCTCGAAGTGGCGCACGTGCAGCGGCGTGTTGATCATCAGCTGTGCGTCGTTGCCGTCAAAACCGTTGTTCTTGGAGGCGAACAGGGTGTTGTGCCAGAGCGAGAAGCTCTCCAGCTGCGTCCAGCTGATCCAGCTGGTGGTGAACGGGCAGGCGTGGCCGCTGGCTTTGAGCTTGGAGGCGGCGGCGAACACTTCGGGCCAGGTCTTGGGCGCTTTTTCGGGGTCCAGGCCGGCCTTCTTGAAGGCGTCCTTGTTGTAATAGAAGATGGTGGTCGAGCTGTTGAGCGGGTAGCTCAGCATCTGGCCGTTGGGGGCGGTGTAGTAGCCGGCCACGGCCGACACGTATTGCGTCGGGTCGAACTTGAAGCCGCCGTCGTTGAGCACCTTGGCGGCGGGCACGATGGCGCCCTTGCTGGCCATCATGGTCGCGGTACCGACCTCGAACACCTGCAGGATGTGTGGCGCATTGCCCGCGCGGAAGGCGGCAATGGCGCCCGTCATGGACTCGTCGTACGTGCCCTTGTACGTGGGCACGACCTTGTACTGGCTCTGGCTGGCGTTGTACTGCTTGGCCAGGTCATTCACCCACTCGCCAAGCGCTGCGCTCATCGAGTGCCACCACTGGATCTCGGTCGGCGCCTGGGCGTGGACCGGGCCGCTCATCAGGGCGGCGAGCGCCAGGGCGCCGGTCATGGGAAGAAAACGCTTGTGCATGGGTGTTGCTCCTTGGGATGGATGGTCGGAAACCGGTGGGGGTAGGGTAGGGCTCCGATATGTCAAAACGATTGCACATGCGTTTCCCAGGTGTGACAACAGGGGTTTCCACAGGGGGGGTGGGTGAATGTTGCGCTGCGGTACCATCCTGGGTTCTTTACTGTCATGCTGGCGACTGCCACACACATGAACGCACCCACACCGCTTTCGTTGCTCGCCACCGCCACCGACGATGCGCCACGTTTGCGCGAGATTCCCTACAACTACACCTCCTTCTCGGATCGTGAAATCGTGCTGCGCCTGCTCGGCGAGCGCGCCTGGGGCCTGCTGGACGAACTGAGGGGTGAGCGTCGCACGGGCCGCTCCGCCCGCATGCTGTACGAGGTTTTGGGTGACATCTGGGTGGTGCAGCGCAACCCCTACCTGCAGGACGACCTGCTCGACAGCCCCAAGCGCCGCCAGCAGCTGGTGGACGCCCTGCACCACCGGCTGGCCGAGGTGCAGAAGCGCCGCACGCCACAGGACGACGCGGTGCGCGATGGCCTGGTGGCCGAGTTGCTCACGGCGGCCCGCGCGGCGGTCGATCAGTTCTCCCGCTCGTTCCAGGACATGGCCGCGCTGCGCCAGCGCGCCACCAAGGCGCTGCGCCGGCTGACGGCCAAGGACAACATCAAGTTCGACGGCCTGTCGCGCGTCTCGCACGTGACCGACGCGACCGACTGGCGCGTGGAATACCCCTTCGTGGTGCTCACGCCCGACACCGAAGCCGAAATGGCCTTGCTGGTCAAGGGCTGCTACGAGCTCGGGCTGACCATCATCCCGCGAGGGGGCGGCACCGGCTACACGGGCGGCGCGATTCCGCTGACCTGGAAGAGCGCGGTGATCAACACCGAGAAGCTCGAAGCCATGACCGAGGTGGAGTGGGTCAAGGTGCCCGGGCACGACAAGCCGTTGCCCACCATCTGGACCGAAGCCGGCGTCGTGACCCAGCGCGTGTCCGACGCCGCCGACCGCGCGGGCCACGTGTTCGCGGTGGACCCGACCTCGGCCGAGGCCTCGTGCATCGGCGGCAACATCGCCATGAACGCGGGCGGCAAGAAGGCCGTGCTGTGGGGCACGGCGCTGGACAACCTGGTGTCGTGGCGCATGGTCACACCGCAGGCCCAGTGGCTGGAAGTCACCCGGCTGGACCACAACCTGGGCAAGATCCATGACGCCGAGGTCGCCACCTTCGGGCTGCAGTACTTCGAGGCCGACGGCAAGACCCCGGTGCGCAGCGAGCAGCTGGTGATCCCGGGCAAGACCTTCCGCAAGGAAGGCCTGGGCAAGGACGTGACCGACAAGTTCCTCAGCGGTCTGCCGGGCATCCAGAAGGAGGGCTGCGATGGCCTGATCACCAGCGCGCGCTGGGTGGTGCACCGCATGCCCGACCACGTGCGCACGGTCTGCCTGGAGTTCTTCGGCAATCCCAAGGACTGCGTGCCGTCCATCGTGGACATCAAGGACTTCATGTTCGCCGAGATGAAGCGCCCGGGCGGCGCCATCCTGGCCGGCCTGGAGCACCTCGACGACCGTTACCTCAAGGCCGTGGGTTACGCCACCAAGAGCAAGCGCGGCACCTTGCCCAAGATGGTGCTGATCGGCGACATCGTGGGCGACGACGCCGATGCCGTGGCGCGCGCCACCAGCGAAGTGATCCGCATGGCGAATTCGCGCAGCGGCGAGGGCTTCGTGGCCATCAGCGCCGAGGCGCGCAAGAAGTTCTGGCTGGACCGCAAGCGCACGGCGGCCATCAGCCGGCACACCAACGCCTTCAAGATCAACGAAGACGTGGTGATCCCGCTGCCGCGCATGGGCGAGTACACCGAAGGCATCGAACGCATCAACATCGAGCTGTCGCTGCGCAACAAGATCAAGCTGGCCGACGCGCTCGAAGCCTTCTTCGCCAAGGGCAACCTGCCGCTGGGCAAGACCGACGACGCCAGCGACATCCCCAGCGCCGAACTGCTGGAAGACCGCGTGCAGCAGGCCCTGGCCCTGGTGCGCGAAGTGCGCGCGCTCTGGGCGGGCTGGCTGAGCGACGTGGACGCGCTGTTCCCGCAGCTGCAGGACCACCGCCTGCGCGCGAGCTGGAAGACGCAGATCCGCGCGCCGCTGCAGGCCATCTTCTCCGGCGCGGCGTTCGGCCCCTTGCTGGCCGAATGCACCACCATCCACCAGCGCGTGCTCAAGGGCCGCGTGTGGGTGGCGCTGCACATGCATGCCGGTGACGGCAACGTGCACACCAACATCCCGGTCAACAGCGACGACTACGAGATGCTGCAGACCGCGCACGAGGCCGTGGCGCGCATCATGGTGCTCGCGCGCCAGCTCGACGGCGTGATCTCGGGCGAACACGGCATCGGCATCACCAAGCTGGAATTCCTGACCGACGAGGAGCTGCAACCCTTCGCGGACTACAAGCAACGCGTCGACCCCGAGGGCCGCTTCAACAAGGGCAAGCTGCTGCGCCAGGGTCCGGTGGGCGACGCCAGCCTGCGCAGCGCCGACCTGTCCAACGCCTACACGCCCAGCTTCGGCCTGATGGGGCACGAATCGATCATCATGCAGCGCAGCGAGATCGGCGCCATCGCCGACAGCGTCAAGGACTGCCTGCGCTGCGGCAAGTGCAAGCCGGTGTGCGCCACGCACGTGCCGCGCGCCAACCTGCTCTATTCGCCGCGCAACAAGATCCTGGCCACCTCGCTGCTGGTCGAGGCTTTCCTGTACGAAGAGCAGACCCGCCGCGGCATCAGCATCAAGCACTGGGAAGAGTTCGAGGACGTGGCCGACCACTGCACGGTGTGCCACAAGTGCCTGAGCCCCTGCCCGGTCAAGATCGACTTCGGCGACGTGACCATGAACATGCGCAACCTGCTGCGCAAGATGGGCCAGAAGAGCTTCCGGCCCGGCAACGCGGCGGCCATGTTCTTCCTGAACGCGACCAACCCCGAGACCATCAAGTTCGTGCGCGGCGCCATGGTGGGCGCGGGCTTCAAGGCCCAGCGCCTGGCCAACGACCTGCTCCAGCGCCTCGCGCGCAAGCAGACCGGCGCGCCCCCAGCCACCCTGGGCCCCGCGCCGATCAAGGAGCAGGTGATCCACTTCATCAATAAGAAGATGCCGGGTGGCCTGCCCAAGAAGACCGCCCGCGCCTTGCTGGACATCGAAGACAAGGATTACGTGCCCATCATCCGCAACCCCTCGGCCACCACGGCCGAGACGGAGGCGGTGTTCTACTTCCCGGGCTGTGGTTCGGAGCGCCTGTTCTCGCAGGTGGGCCTGGCCACACAGGCCATGCTCTGGCATGCCGGCGTGCAGACGGTGTTGCCCCCGGGCTACCTGTGCTGTGGGTACCCGCAGCGCGGCAGCGGCCAGTTCGACAAGGCCGAGAAGATGATCACCGACAACCGGGTGCTGTTCCACCGGGTCGCCAACACGCTCAACTACCTGGACATCAAGACCGTGGTGGTGAGCTGCGGCACCTGCTACGACCAGCTGCAGGGTTACGAGTTCGACCAGATCTTCCCGGGCTGCCGCATCATCGACATCCACGAATACCTGCTGGAAAAGGGCATCACCTTGCCGGCCGGGCAGGGCGGTTACCTGTACCACGACCCCTGCCACACGCCGATGAAGCTGCAGGACCCGATGAAGACGGTCAAGGCGCTGGTGGGCGACAACGTGGTGGAGAGCAAGCGTTGTTGCGGCGAATCGGGCACGTTGGGCGTGACCCGGCCCGACATTTCCACCCAGGTCCGCTTCCGCAAGGAAGAGGAAATCCAGAAGGGCGAGGCCGCGCTGCGCGCCGCCGGCACCGTGGGCGCGAACGACAACGTCAAGATCCTCACCTCGTGCCCGAGCTGCCTGCAAGGCCTGAGCCGCTATGGCGACGACCTCAAGTCCGGCCTGCTGGAAGCCGATTACATCGTGGTGGAGATGGCGCGCCAGATCCTGGGCGAAGAATGGCTGCCCGAGTACGTGGCCAAGGCCAACGAAGGCGGCATCGAGCGCGTGCTCGTCTGACCCGCCCGACAACGGAGACTTTCATGGCTGGCCTCGACAAGAACACCCCCTCGCCGCAGTCGATCACCCTGCACCAGCAGTCGCGGGTGCTGGAAATCGGCTTTTCCGACGGCCGCGAATTCAAGATCCCGTTCGAGCTGATGCGGGTCTATTCCCCTTCGGCCGAGGTGCAGGGCCATGGCAAGGGCCAGGAGGTGCTGCAGACCGGCAAGCGCGAGGTCGGCGTCGTGGCGCTGGAGCCGGTCGGCAACTACGCGGTGCAGCCCACCTTCTCCGACGGCCACAGCTCGGGCATCTTCTCCTGGGACTACCTGTATTTTCTGGGTTCGAAGCAGGCCGACCTGTGGGCCGAGTACCTGGAACGTCTGCAGGCCGCCGGCGTGGAGCGCGACGCCCCCATGCCGGACAAGGGCGGCCACGCCTGCGGCAGCCACTGAAGCGAGGAAATTCCACCATGGCCTCCACCCATTTCGGTTTCAAGACCGTCGACGAAGGCGAGAAGGCGCAGCGCGTGCGCAGCGTGTTCGACTCGGTCGCGCCCAAGTACGACGTGATGAACGACCTCATGTCGGCCGGGCTGCACCGCCTCTGGAAGCGCTACACCATCACCGTGGCCAACCCGCAGCCGGGCCAGCAGGTGCTCGACATCGCTGGTGGCACCGGCGACCTCTCGCTGGCGTTTGCCCGCAAGGTGGGCCCCACCGGCCGCGTGGTGCACACCGACATCAACGAAGCCATGCTGCGCGAGGGCCGCTCGCGCCTGCTGGACCTGGGCGTGGTGCTGCCCACCATGGTGTGCGACGCCGAGAAACTGCCGTTCGCCAACGAGTCGTTCGATTTTGTTTCAGTGGCTTTCGGCCTGCGCAACATGACGCACAAGGAACTTGCACTGGCCGAAATGCATCGGACCCTCAAGCCGGGGGGCAAATTGCTGGTGCTGGAGTTTTCCCGGGTGGCGAAACCGCTCGAGAAGGCTTATGACTGGTATTCGTTCAATGTGCTGCCCAAGTTGGGCAAGCTGGTGGCCAACGACGAGAGCAGCTACCGCTACCTCGCGGAGTCCATCCGCATGCACCCGGGGCAGGAAGAGTTGCGGCAGATGATGCGCACAGCCGGATTCGGCCATGTGGACGTGCACAACCTCAGCGCCGGGGTGGTGGCGTTGCACATGGGCATCAAGTGTTGAATGGTTTTTCAGGTTTTCTGTTGTTTGAAGGAGGCAAAAGCATGAACAAGTTGTGGTCGGTGTTGCTGGTGTTCGCGATGGCGCTGGGCACCCAGGATGTGTGGGCCAAGCGCATGGGCGGTGGCGCGTCGTTCGGCAAGCAGTCGGGCAACGTGACGCAGCGCAGCAGCGCGCCGCCGTCCCAGCAGGCCGCGCCGCAGCAGGCGCCTGCCCAGAATGCGGCGGCGGCCCGTCCGGCCACCGCCAATCCGGCCGCCGCCGCCGCGGCGCCCAAGCGCCCCTGGGGCGCCATGCTCGGGGGCCTGGCCGCCGGCCTGGGCCTGGCCTGGCTGGCCTCTTCTCTGGGCCTGGGCGAAGCCTTTGGCCAGATCCTGCTGTTCGCCCTGCTGGCGATGGTGGTCATGGCGGTGATCGGCATGGTGATGCGCCGCCGCGCGCCTGCGGCGGCTGCTCCGGGTGGCATGGCCTACCAGGGCGCCGGCCCGGCCGGCCAGTCGCAGTACGACCCGGCCACGCCGCGCAGCTACAGCCCGCAGAACGTCGGCAACGACGCCTCGGCCCGGCCCTGGGAGCGCAGCGGCCCGGCCGCGCTGGACCACTCCCACCGCCCCGTCGGCGGTTCCATGATCGGTTCGGCGCTCGGCGGCAGCCAGAGCTGGGGCGTTCCCGCCGGTTTTGATGCCGAGGGCTTCCTCAAGGCCTCCAAAGCCAACTTCGTGAGCCTGCAGGATGCCTGGGACCGTTCCGACATCCCCGCGCTGCGCGCGATGATGACCGACGACATGCTCCAGCAGATCCGCGGCCAGCTGGCCGAGCGCGAGCAGGCCCGGAGTGGCGCCAACAAGACCGAGGTCGTCATGCTGGACGCGCAGTTGCTCGGCATCGAGGAACTGCAGGGCGAGTACATGGCCAGTGTCGAATTCTCCGGTCTCATCCGCGAGGAAGCGTCCGCCGGTCCCAACCCGTTCCGCGAAGTCTGGAACATCACCCGCCCGAAGAACGGCCCGGGTGGCTGGCTGGTGGCGGGCGTGCAAGCGCTGCAGTGACGCCGCAGGGGCTGCCTCGCCAGCCCGGCTGATGCACGCTGACGCCGTGCCTCGCGCTTTATCCGTCAAAATCGGGTGGTCATGAAAAATGAACCACCCGATTCTTCTTCCGGGGCCGGTGCGGCCGCCGCCCCCTTGAGCTTCCTGCAATCGCTGCTCGGCGCGATCCGCCCGCCCGAATGGGTGGTGGACGAATTGCAGAACCGCGTGGTGCTGTTCCTCAACCACGTGCTGATGCAGGAAAAAGCGGCCCAGGACCGCCTGCGCCGCCAGAAGGGCAAACCCGTGCGCATCCAGTGGGGCGATTTCCACCTCACGCTCGCACCCAGCGCCGCCGGCCTGCTGGAGCGCTGTGCACCCGATGCGACGCCCGAACTGAGCGTCACGCTCACCCAGCGCTCGCCGCTGGCGTTGGCCCAGAGCGTGCTCGCCGGCCAGAAACCGGGCGTGGACATCCAGGGCGACGTGCAACTCGCCGCCGAGGTGGCCTGGCTGGTGGACAACGTGCGCTGGGACGTGGAGGAAGACCTTTCCCGCATCGTCGGTGACGCCACTGCCCACACGCTGGCGCGCTTCGCTCAGTCGGCGGCCCAGGCCGTCAAGGCCTTCGTGGAGCGCCTGCCAGCCGGCCGTGCGCCGCGCGCGGCCGCCGGTGGCGATGCGTCGGTGCCTCCGCGCGCCGACGGAACCGCGGCATGAGCCGGCTCTTCCGCGGCGCCTTCATCGTCTGGGTGGTGTTGCGCTACGGCCTGGACGAGCTGGTGCTCTCCAGCTTCGAGCGCCCGGCCATTCGCCTGCTCACCCGCATCGTCTCCATCGGCCGCAACCTGGACGCGCCGCGCGGTGCCCGCCTGCGCGAGGCCCTGGAGCGCCTGGGCCCGATCTTCGTGAAGTTCGGCCAGGTGCTGTCGACGCGGCGCGACCTGCTGCCGCCCGACATCGCCGACGAACTCGCGCGCCTGCAGGACCGGGTGCCGCCGTTCCCCAGTGAGGTCGCTGTCGCCAGCATCGAGCGCGCCTTCGGCAAACCGCTGTCCTCGGTGTTCTCGCATTTCGAACAGGTGCCGGTGGCCAGCGCCTCCGTGGCCCAGGTGCATTTCGCCACCCTGCTGGACGGCCGCCACGGTGGGCGCGAGGTCGCGGTGAAGGTGCTGCGCCCGAACATGCGCCCGGTGATCGACAAGGACCTCAGCCTCATGCGCATGATGGCCGGCTGGGTCGAGCGGCTGTCGGCCGACGGCAAGCGCCTCAAGCCGCGCGAGGTGGTCGCCGAGTTCGACAAATACCTGCACGACGAGCTGGACCTGCTGCGCGAAGCCGCCAACGCGGCCCAACTGCGCCGCAACATGCAGGGGCTGGACCTGGTGCTGATCCCGGAAATGCTCTGGGACTACTGCCACACCGAGGTGATGGTGATGGAGCGCATGCACGGCACCCCCATCAACCGGGTCGAGGAGCTGCGTGCCCTGGGCGTGGACATTCCCAAGCTCGCGCGCGATGGCGTCACCATCTTCTTCACCCAGGTGTTCCGCGACGGCTTCTTCCACGCCGACATGCACCCGGGCAACATCCAGGTCAGCACCGCCCCGGCCACCTTCGGGCGCTACATCTCGCTCGATTTCGGCATCGTGGGCACGCTCACCGAGTTCGACAAGGAATACCTGGCGCAGAACTTCACCGCCTTCTTCCGGCGCGACTACAAGCGCGTGGCCGAGCTGCACATCGAATCGGGCTGGGTGCCCGCCGAAACGCGGGTGGACGAGCTCGAATCGGCCATCCGCGCGGTGTGCGAACCCTATTTCGACCGTCCGCTGAAGGAAATCTCGCTCGGCATGGTGCTGATGCGGCTGTTCCAGACCTCGCGCCGCTTCCACGTGGAAATCCAGCCCCAGCTCGTGCTGCTGCAGAAAACCCTGCTCAACATCGAGGGCCTCGGGCGCCAGCTCGACCCCGAACTCGACCTCTGGAGCACGGCCAAGCCGTTCCTGGAGAAATGGATGGTGGAGCAGGTCGGCCCGCAGAAGCTGCTGCAGCAACTCAAGGCCGAGGCGCCGCAGTACGCCAAGCTGCTGCCGGCGCTGCCGCGCCTGCTGCACGACTACCTGCAGCACAAGCCACACGAACTGCGGCGCGAACTCGACACCCTGGTGGCCGAGCAGCGCCGCACCAACCGCCTGCTGCAGAGCATCATCTACGGCGGCGTCGGCTTCGTGCTGGGCCTGATCGTCATGCAGGTGCTGGTGCGGGTCCGGCTCTGGTAGGTGGGGGCCGCCGGGCGCCGACGCCCGGCGCACGCGGGACACACCCTCAATTTATAATGACGGGTTTTGTTCCACGTCCCGCACGGGAACGTCCGGCGCCCTCCGGGGTCCGATTCCCCGAGGCGCTCCAGCCCTCATTCCGGTCCACGCCATGCCTATCTATGCCTACAAGTGCGAGTCCTGCGGCCATGCCAAGGACGTGCTGCAGAAAATCTCCGACGATCCGCTCACTGTCTGCCCGGCCTGCGGCCAGGCCAGCTTCAAGAAGCAGCTGACGGCGGCCGGTTTCCAGCTCAAGGGCTCGGGTTGGTACGTGACCGACTTCCGCGAAGGCAACAAGCCCGCCACCACGACCGCGCCCGCCACGGCCGGCGAAGCCGCGGCCCCCGCACCGGCCAAGGCCGATGCCTCCGCCGCCCCGGCGCCGGCCGCCGCGCCCGCGCCGGCAACGGCGCCCGCCAGCCCGCCCGCGTCCTCCACCTGAGCCTGTCCTGATGCCTTCCTTGCGCAAATGGCTGCTCTCGGGCCTGCTGGTCCTGGTGCCCCTGATCATCACCCTCTGGGTGCTGGAGTGGGTGGTGAGCACGCTCGACCAGACCTTGCGCATCCTGCCCACGAGCTGGCAGCCCGATCAGCTGCTGGGGGTGCACATCCCGGGCCTGGGCGTGCTGTTCGCCCTGGTCGTCGTGCTGTCCATCGGCGCGCTGGCGTCCAACATCATCGGCAACAAGCTGGTGAGCTGGTGGCACGCCATGCTGCACCGCATCCCGGTGGTGCGCTCGATCTATTCGGGCGTCAAGCAGGTCTCCGACACGCTGTTCTCCGAGAAGGGCAACGCCTTTCGCAAGGCCATGCTGGTGCAATGGCCGCACGAAGGCATGTGGACCATCGCCTTCCTCACCGGCTCCCCCGCGGGCGACGTCCTGACCCACCTCCAGTCCATGCCCGGCGGCGCCGAGCACGATGAGTTCTTCAGCGTGTACGTGCCCACCACGCCCAACCCCACGGGTGGCTACTTCGTGATGGTGCGCAAGAGCGCCTGCGTGGAGCTGCAGATGAGCGTGGACGAAGCGCTCACCTACGTCGTCTCCATGGGCGTGATCGTGCCCGGCGGGCCGAAGAACCCGCACTTCAAGGTGGCCGCCGATGGCGCCATCACCGAAGCCTCCTGAATGTTCTCCCGCGGGCCTGTCCGCGAACCTGTTGAAAGAAGAGTCGAAATGGCGATGCGTACCCACTATTGCGGTCTGGTGACCGAAGCCCAACTGGGCCAAACCGTTCAGCTGTGCGGCTGGGTCAACCGCCGCCGCGACCACGGTGGCGTGATCTTCATCGACCTGCGCGACCGCGAAGGCTATGTGCAGGTGGTCTGCGACCCCGATCGCGCCGAGATGTTCAAGACCGCCGAGGACGTGCGCAACGAGTTCTGTGTGCAGGTCACCGGCGTGGTGCGCGCGCGCCCCGCGGGCACCACCAACGACAAGCTCAAGAGCGGCCAGATCGAGGTGCTGTGCCACGAACTGAAGGTGCTCAACGCCTCGGTGACGCCGCCGTTCCAGCTCGACGACGAGAACCTGTCGGAGACCACGCGCCTCACGCACCGCGTGCTCGACCTGCGCCGCCCCTACATGCAGAACAACCTGATGCTGCGCTACCGCGTGGCCATGGAAGTGCGCAAGTTCCTCGACGCCAACGGTTTCATCGACATCGAAACCCCGATGCTGACCAAGAGCACGCCCGAAGGCGCGCGCGACTATCTCGTGCCCAGCCGCGTGCACGACGGCCACTTCTTCGCGTTGCCGCAATCGCCCCAGCTGTTCAAGCAGCTGCTGATGGTGGCCGGCTTCGACCGCTACTACCAGATCACCAAGTGCTTCCGCGACGAAGACCTGCGTGCCGACCGCCAGCCCGAGTTCACCCAGATCGATATCGAAACCTCGTTCCTGACCGAGGAAGACATCCGTGACATGTTCCAGGGCATGATCAAGACGGTGTTCCAGAACACGCTGGGCGTGGACCTGGGCGAGTTCCCCATCATGGCCTACAGCGAAGCCATGCATCGCTTCGGCTCCGACAAGCCCGACCTGCGCGTGAAGCTGGAGTTCACCGAACTCACCGACGTGATGGGCGACGTGGACTTCAAGGTCTTCTCGGCACCCGCCACCATGAAGGGTGGTCGCGTGGTCGCGCTGTGCGTGCGCGGCGGCGCCGACCTGAGCCGCAGCGAGATCGACGCCTACACCGAGTTCGTGAAGATCTACGGCGCCAAGGGCCTGGCCTGGATCAAGGTCAACGACGCCGCCCAGGGCCGCGATGGCCTGCAGAGCCCGATCGTGAAGAACCTGCACGACAAGGCCGTGGCCGACATCCTCTCGCGCACCGGCGCGCAGAACGGCGACATCATCTTCTTCGGCGCCGACAAGGCCAAGGTGGTCAACGACGCCATCGGCGCGCTGCGCCTGAAGATCGGTCACAGCGAACTGGGCAAGAAGAATGGCCTGTTCGAAGACCGCTGGGCGCCCATGTGGGTGGTGGACTTCCCGATGTTCGAGCACGACGAGGAAGCCGACCGCTGGACCGCGGTGCACCACCCCTTCACCGCGCCGAAGGACGGCCACGAGGACTGGATGGTGACCGCGCCCGAGAAGTGCATCGCCAAGGGCTACGACATGGTGCTCAACGGCTGGGAGATCGGCGGCGGTTCCGTCCGCATCCACACCGCGGCCGTGCAGCAGAAGGTGTTCGACGCGCTCAAGATCACGCCCGAGGAAGCCCAGCTCAAGTTCGGCTTCCTGCTGGACGCGCTGCAGTACGGCGCGCCGCCCCACGGCGGCCTGGCCTTCGGCCTGGACCGCATCGTCACCCTCATGACCGGTGCCGAGTCCATCCGCGACGTGATCGCCTTCCCCAAGACCCAGCGCGCCCAGTGCCTGCTGACCCAGGCCCCCAGCCCGGTGGACGAGAAGCAACTGCGCGAGCTGCACATCCGTCTGCGCAACGTGGACCTGGCGAAATCCGCCTGACGAGCCTGTCTGTAGGACACCTCCGAAAGGGGCGCCGAGTGCGCCCCTTTTTCTTGTATCAATGCGCTGATTGCAGTGATCTGCCTTCAAACATCGCCATTCCTTCGGGGTAACATGGCCTTTTGAAAAGGAGTCCCTCATGCCCAAGATTCGTACGACCGCCCTCGATGGCAAGGACAAGCTCGTGGCCGACCTCCAGCGCGTGATCACCGACGCCGAAGAACTGATGCAGGCCACGGCCCACCAGACCGAAGGCAAGGTGGTGGAACTGCGCGACCGCATCAACGAGAACCTGCGCGACGCCCGCCACAAGTTGGCGGATGCCGAGGAGGCCATCAAGGAAAAGACGTTGGAGATGGCCCGCGCCACCGACGACTACGTGCACGAAAACCCCTGGTCCGCGATCGGCGCCGCCGCCGGTGTGGGCCTGCTGGTCGGCCTGCTCATCAGCCGCCGCTGATCGGGGCCGCCCGCGCCATGGCCACGCCGCAGCGTTTTTCGTCGTCTCTCCGGGGACTGGCCTCCACGGTCCTGGAACTGGTGCAGATCCGGCTGGAGCTGTTCAGCATCGAAGCCCAGGAAGAGGTGCTGCGCGTCGGCGCGCTGCTGGTCTATGGCGCCGTGGCCGTGGCCTTCCTCAGCCTGGGCGTGGTGCTGCTGGCGCTGCTGATCACCGTGGCCCTTTGGGACACCCACCGCCTGTTGGCGCTGGGCATCTTCACCGGGCTGTTCCTCGTCACCGGCGGCGTGGCCGCCTGGCTGGCGCGGGAGCGCGTGCGCTCCGGCACCTACCTGTTCTCGGCCAGCGTCGAGGAACTCAGGCAGGACCGTGAGGGTCTGCGCGCCGCCAAGGAGGACGCTTGAACCCGCGTGCGGTCGTGCTGGCGATGCGGCGGGAGCGGCTGGTGCTGCGCTCGCAGCAGCTTCGTCGGCAGATCACCACCGAGTTGCAGGCGGTGCAGCCCGCGCTGACCTGGGTGGACCGCCTGCAGGACGCCCTGCTGTGGTTGCGCGGCAACCCCTTGATCGCCACCGCCGGCAGCCTGCTGCTGGCCGTGTGGCGCCCGCGCCGTGCGGCCAGCTTCGGCATGCGGCTGTGGTCGGCCTGGAAGTTCGTGCAGGGCCTTCGCGGGGTCGGCGCGAAACCGCCGTCCCCACGGCGCTGAACCCACCTGTTCGTCCCGTGAAGATTCCGCAATCGGTGCTGGTGGTGATTCACACCCCGGCGCTGGAGGTGTTGCTGATCGAGCGCGCCGATGCGCCCGGTTTCTGGCAATCGGTCACCGGCTCCAAGGACACCGAGGCCGAGGGCTTCGAGGCCACGGCGGCGCGCGAGGTGCAGGAAGAGACCGGCCTTGATGCCCATGCGCCCGGCCACGTGCTGAGCGACTGGGGGCTGGAAAACGTGTACGAGATCTACCCGCAGTGGCGGCACCGCTACGCGCCGGGCGTCACGCACAACACCGAGCACCTGTTCGGCCTGTGCATTCCCCGCGCGGTGCCGGTGCGGCTGAGCCCACGCGAACACCGCAACCAGGTGTGGCTGCCCTGGGCGCAGGCTGCCGAACGCTGCTTCTCGCCATCCAACGCCGAAGCGATCGCCTGGCTGCCCCGCCTTGGTGGCATGATTTGCCCATGAGCATCGTCAGGATCGCGACCTACAACATCCACAAGGGTGTGCAAGGCCTCGGGCCAGGGCGCCGGCTGGAGATCCACAACATCGCCCACGCGGTGGAACAGTTCGACGCCGACATCGTGTGCCTGCAGGAGGTGCGGCGCCACAACCGCAAGCTCGAAAAACACTTCACCCGCTGGCCCGAGCTCGATCAGGCGGGTTACCTCTCCCCCGAAGGCTACGAATCGGTCTACCGGACCAACGCGATCACGCGCCACGGCGAACACGGCAATGCGCTGCTCTCGCGCTGGCCGGTGATCGACACCAAACACTCCGACGTGTCGGACCACCGTTTCGAGCAGCGCGGCCTGCTGCACGTGCAGCTGCTGGTCGAGGGCGTCGATGTGCACGTGGTGGTGGTGCACCTGGGGCTGATCCACGCCAGCCGCGAGCGCCAGGTGCAGCGCCTGGGCGAGTACATCGCCACCGCCGTGCCGCCGAGCGCGCCGCTGGTGGTGGCGGGCGACTTCAACGACTGGGGCGCGCAGCTGCTGCGGCCCATGGCGGCCCTGGATCTGCGCACCTTCGAGGGCATCCGCCTGGCCACATACCCGTCGCGCCTGCCGCTGCTGCACCTGGACCGCATCTTCGCGCGCGGCCTGCGGCCGGTCTCGGCCCACGTGCCGCACGGCCGGGTGTGGTCGCGCATGTCGGACCACCTGCCCCTGATCGCCGAGCTCGAACTGTGAGCGCGGCACCCCTTCGTTCCGCGAGCGCGCGGCACGCGCCCATGCGAAGGGGCCACCAGCTGCTGTTGCTGCAGGGCGGCGTGGAGTTCTTCCCCGCCCTGATCGAAGCGATGGACGCGGCGCGCATGGTGGTGCATCTGGAGACCTACATCTTCGAGTTCGCCGGCTCGGCCCTGGGCGTGGCCGAGGCCCTGGAGCGCGCGGCGCGGCGCGGCGTGGTGGTGCGCCTGCTCATCGACGGCGTGGGCACGCCCGTGGTGCCCCAGGAGTGGCAGCGCCGCTTCGCCGAAGCCGGCGTGGTGATGCGCATCTACGCCCCGCTGGGCCGGCTCGGCCTGCTGGTGCCGCGCAACTGGCGCCGCCTGCACCGCAAGCTCTGCGTGGTCGACGGCGTGGTGGGCTTCTGCGGCGGCATCAACATCATCGACGACCAGGACGACGTGGCGCTCGGCCGCCTGACCGCGCCCCGGCTGGACTTCGCGCTGCGCGTGGCCGGCCCGCTGGTGGAGGACATGGTCGACACCATGGAACAGCTCTGGTGGCGCACCCTGGCCGCGCGGCGCGTGCGCCAGCGCGAGTTCAAGGCCGCGTGGGACGCGCTGCGGGCCTCGCGCCCGGTGGGCGATTTCTCCCGTCTGCTGCAGAAGATCGAAGCCCTGGCCGAGGCCCAGGAGGATGCCAGGGTGGAAGGCCCTTACGGCGAATCCGCGCCGTCGCCGCTGGGAGTGGACGGCGCGCGCGCCACGCTGCTGCTGCGCGACAACGTGACCCACCGGCACGACATCGAGCGCGCCTACCTGAAGGCCATCGGCGAGGCGCGCCAGGAGGTGGTGATCGCCAACGCCTATTTCATTCCCGGGCGCAAGCTGCGCCGCGCGCTCACGATGGCCGCCGCGCGCGGCGTGCGCGTGCGCCTGCTGCTGCAGGGGCGCTACGAGCATTTCCTGCAGTACCGCGCGGCGCGCCCGGTGTACCAGCGGCTGGTGAACGCGGGCATCGAGATCCACGAGTACGCGCCCAGCGCGCTGCACGCCAAGGTGGCGGTGGTGGACCGGCGCTGGTCCACCGTGGGTTCCACCAACCTCGATCCGCTGTCCATGCTGCTGGCGCGCGAGGCCAACGTGATGACCAACGACCGCCGCTTCTCCGGCCTGCTGCACAGCTACCTCGATGGTCTGGTGCAGCACACCGGCCAGTTGCTCGACACGGGCGCCCTGAATCGGCGCCCCTGGGTGCAGCGGCAGCTCGACCGAGTCGCCTTCGCTGTCATGCGGATCACGTTGTTCGTGACGGGCCACCGCTACTAGAGCCAGCCACATGCCCGACGACCTGATCGTCCAGCGCCCCGAAGGGCTGTATTGCCCGCCCGGCGACTTCTACATCGATCCCTGGCGCCGCGTGGAGCGCGCCGTCATCACCCACGCCCATGCCGACCACGCGCGCACCGGCCACGCGCACTACCTGGCCACGGCGGTGTCCGAAGGCCTGCTGCGCGCGCGGCTGGGGGCTGACATCCACCTTCAAGGGCTTGTCTACGGCGAGACGGTGGAGCACCACGGCGTGCGCATCTCTCTGCACCCGGCCGGCCACGTGCTGGGTTCGGCGCAAGTGAGGGTGGAGCACCAGGGGCGCGTGTGGGTGGCCAGCGGCGACTACCGCACCACGCCGGCCGGCGCCGTGCCCGACCGCACCTGCGCGCCCTTCGAACCGGTGCGCTGCGACGTCTTCATCACCGAGTCCACCTTCGGCCTGCCGATCTACCGCTGGCGCTCCGATGCCGAGCTGTTCGGCGAGATCAACCGCTGGTGGCAGGACAACGCCGAGACCGGCCGGGCCAGCGTGCTCTCCTGCTACAGCCTGGGCAAGGCGCAGCGCATCCTGGCCGGGGTGGACGCGTCCATCGGTCCCATCGTGTGCCATGGCGCGGTCGAACCGCTGAACCGCGCCTACCGCGCCGCCGGCGTTGCGCTGCCCGACACGCTGCAGGTGAGCGACGTGAGCGACCCCGCCACCTTCCGCCGCGCGCTGGTGCTGTGCCCGGGCTCCGCCCTGGGCACGCCCTGGATCAAGCGCTTCGGCGATTTCTCCGACGCCTTCGCCAGTGGCTGGATGCAGGTGCGCGGCTGGCGGCGGCGCGGTGGCCTGGACCGCGGCTTCGTGCTCAGCGACCATGCCGACTGGCCCGGCCTGCTCAGCGCCATCGGCGCCAGCGGGGCCGAGCGGGTCATCGTCACGCACGGCAGCGTGCCGGTGCTGGTGCGTTACCTGCAGGAGCAGGGCCTGCAGGCCGAGAGCTTCGACACCGAGTACGGCGACGAGACCGAGGCCACCGGCGCATGAAACGCTTCGCGGCCCTGTTCAACGAGTTGGACGCGACCACCGCGACCAACGCCAAGGTCGCCGCGCTGCGCCGTTACCTGGCCGAGGTGGACGACGCCGACGCGGCCTGGGCGGTGTACTTCCTGGCCGGCGGGAAGCCGCGCCAGCTCATCAAGACGGCGCAATTGCGCGCGCAGGCGATCGCCGCCTCGGGCCTGCCGGAGTGGTTGTTCGAGGCCAGCTACCAGGCGGTGGGCGATCTGGCCGAGACCATCGCGCTGGTGTTGCCCCTGCCGCCACAGGCCGAAGGCATGCAGACCCGGTTGAGCGAGTGGATGGAAGAGCGGCTGCTGCCCCTGCGCGGGCAAGGGGACGAGGCCGTGGCCATGGCCCTGGGCGCCTGGTGGCGCGAGCTCGACGCCGCGGGGCGTTTCCTGCTCGTCAAGCTGGTGGGCGGAGGCTTTCGCGTCGGCGTGAGCAAGCTGCTGGTGCAGCGCGCGATCGCCGCGCACGCCGGGCTGGACGCCAAGCTGGTGGCCGCGCGCATGATGGGCTTCACCGACAGCAAACGCTCGCCCACGCCCGCGCTGTACCGCGCGCTGGTGGCGCCGGCCGAGCCGGCAGGCGAGGCGCGGGGCGGGCGCGACCCGAGCCAGCCCTATCCGTTCTTCCTGGCCAGTCCGTTGAACGCGGAGGCGGACGGCGATCTCCTGGCCATGGAGATCGCGAGCGCGGGCACGGCCCAGACCATGGAGGCCCGCCTGGGCCCCGCGAGCGACTGGCTGGCCGAGTGGAAGTTCGACGGCATCCGGGGCCAGATCGTCAAACGCGCCGGGCAGGTGTGGGTGTGGTCGCGCGGTGAGGAACTGATGAGCGAGCGCTTCCCCGAGCTGCAGGCGCTCGCGCAGCGCTGGCCGGACGGCACCGTGCTGGACGGCGAAATCCTGGTCTGGGACGACGGCGACCCGGTCACGCCCCGACTACCCGGCAGCGAGAGACCGGGCGGCCCCGCACCCTTCGCCCTGCTGCAGCAGCGCATCGGCCGCAAGACCCTGGGCCCCAAGGTGCTGGCCGAGGCGCCGGTCGGCTTCATGGCCTACGACCTGCTCGAGGCCGGCCACGACGACCTGCGCCAGGTGCCGCAGCACGAACGCCGCCTGCGCCTGGAAGCCCTGGCCGCCACGCTCAACGCCACGCCGGGCCCGCGCCTGTGGCTCTCGCCCCGGGTCCCGGGCGGGGACTGGGCCACGCTGGCCCGCTGGCGCGCGCAGGCGCGGACGCTCGACGTGGAGGGCCTGATGCTCAAGCACCGCGACAGCGCCTACGGCACCGGCCGGCAGAAACGCGGCGACGGCCCGGGTCTGCTGGCGTGGTGGAAATGGAAGATCGATCCGCTGACGATCGATGGCGTGCTGATCTACGCCCAGGCCGGCCACGGCCGCCGCGCCTCGGTCTACACCGACTACACCTTCGCGGTGTGGAACCGTCCCCCGGTGGACGCCGCCGAGGCGCAGGCGGTGGTCGAGGCGATCGCGCAGCGCCGCCCGGCCGACCCCGAGGGCCTGCAGCTGGTGGCCTTCACCAAGGCCTATTCGGGCCTGACCGACGAGGAGTTCAAAGCGGTCGATGCGGTGATCCGCCAGAACACGCTGGAGAAGTTCGGCCCGGTGCGCAGCGTGCGGCCCACGCTGGTGTTCGAGCTGGCGTTCGAGGGCATCGCACGCAGTTCGCGCCACAAGAGCGGCGTGGCGCTGCGCTTTCCGCGCATGCAGCGCATCCGCGACGACAAGCCGCTGCACGAGGCCAACACCCTGCAAGACCTCGAGCAACTGCTGGCCAGCAAGGCCGGCTGAGGCCCGGCGCCCAATGCCCCCAGGCCGGGTACCCCCGGGAGGTCCGGTGTTAGCATGCCCCAATGCTGACGAAAACCGCATCCGACATGACCCCCGCAGCCCCCCCTGACGACGACCACGGCGTGCCCGTTTCCGTCAAGATCCGCGAGCGCGTGAAGGCCGCGCGCCAGCGTTTCCACTCCAACGACAACATCGCCGAGTTCATCCAGCCCGGCGAGCTGGAGAAGCTGCTCGACGAAGTGACCGAGAAGATGCAGGGCGTGCTCGATGCCATGGTCATCGACACCGAGAACGACCACAACACCGGCGACACCGCGCGTCGCGTGGCCAAGATGTACCTCAAGGAGGTGTTCAACGGCCGTTACGTGAAGGCCCCGAGCATCACCGAGTTCCCCAACGCCGAGCACCTCAACGAGCTGATGATCGTCGGCCCGATCACCGTGCGCAGCGCCTGCAGCCACCACTTTTGCCCGGTCATCGGCAAGATCTGGATCGGCGTGATGCCCAACGAGCACACCAACGTGATCGGCCTGTCCAAGTACGCGCGCCTGGCCGAGTGGATCATGGGCCGCCCGCAGATCCAGGAAGAGGCCGTGGTGCAGCTGGCCGACCTGATCCAGGAAAAGACCCAGCCCGACGGCCTGGCGCTGGTGATGGAAGCCAGCCACTACTGCATGGCCTGGCGCGGCGTGAAGGACATGAACAGCAAGATGATCAACTCGGTCATGCGCGGCGTGTTCCTCAAGGACCCCAACCTGCGCCGCGAATTCCTCGCCCTCATCCCCCGTCAATCCTGAGGCCCATCATGCTGGTACGCCTGCTCTACGTCAGCCGCGCTGTCGACAAGGACTGCGCCAAAGCCATCGAATCCATCCTGGAGTCGTCGCGCTCGCACAACCTGGGCAACGGCATCACCGGTGTGCTCTGCTACGGCGGCGGCGTGTTCCTGCAGGCCATCGAGGGCGGCCGCAACGCGGTGAACGGCCTCTACAGCCACATCGTGGCCGACCCGCGCCACACCGAGGTGGTGCTGCTGCACTACGAAGAGATCACCGAGCGCCGCTTCGGTGGCTGGACCATGGGCCAGGTCAACCTCTCCAAGCTCAACACCTCCATCGTGCTGAAGTACTCCGAACGCCCTGAGTTCGACCCCTACGCCGTCTCGGGTCGGGTGTCGCTGGCTCTTCTCGAAGAGTTGATGGCCACAGCCAGCATCATCGGCAGAGCTTGAGGATCTCCCCCCTGCGCCGCTGCGCGGCTTCCCCCCTCCGTGGCGCGCCTTCGGCGCTTCGAGGGGGGACGGCACCTTGGGCCGGCGGAGCCGGACCCTCGGCGCCCCTTGAGTTTGATTTCTCCACTGCATGTCGCTGAACGCGTTCTGTCTCATCGTGCTGGCCGGCCTGATCCACGCCGGCTGGAACATCGTCGCCAAGAAGGCCGCGGGCGACGCGCGCTTCGCCTTCTTCAACGCCTTCCTCATGATGCTGGTCTGGGCGCCGCTGGGCTGGTGGCTGGGCCGCGAGGAGGTGCCGCGCTGGGGCGCGACCGAATGGGGTTTCGTGGTCGCCAGCGGCGTGCTGCACGTCTTCTACTACGTGATCCTGTTGCGCGGCTACCGCAAGGCGGATCTCACCGTGGTCTACCCGATGGCGCGCGGCTCGGGGCCGCTGCTGTCTTCGCTGGTGGCCATCGTGTTTCTGGGCGAGCGCATTTCGGCGCTGGGCGCCCTGGGCATCGCGGGGGTGGTGGGCGGTGTGTTCCTGATCGCCGGCGGCCCGGGCCTGCTGCGCGCCGCGCACGATCCGGTGGCGCGCCGCCGCGTGCACAAGGGCATGGTCTACGGCGTGCTCACGGGCGTGTTCATCGCGGCCTACACGGTGGTGGACGGCTACGCGGTCAAGATGCTGCTGATGTCGCCCATCCTGATCGACTACATGGGCAACTTCGTGCGCCTGGGCCTGCTCGCCCCCGCCGTGCTGCGCGACCTGCCCACCGCGCGGCAGCTGTGGCGCGTGCAGTGGCGCTACGCGCTGCTGGTGGCCGTGGTCAGCCCCATCGCCTATGTGCTGGTGCTCTACGCCATGCGCGAGGCGCCGCTGTCGCATGTGGCGCCCGCGCGCGAGGTGTCCATGCTGTTCGCGGCGCTGATCGGTGGCCACCTGCTGGGCGAGGGCGACCGCGCGGCGCGCATCCTCGGCGCCCTGTGCATCGCCGCCGGCGTGACCGCGCTGGCCCTGGGTTGAAATGGGCAGTGTGAGCGACACGGCGGCCTTCCAGCTGCTGGGCTGCGACTTCAGCAGCGCACCGAGCCGGCGCAAACCCATCACGCTGGCCGTGGGACGCGCCGACCGGGGCCGCGTGGTGCTCGAGGGCGTGGAGCACTTCGAGACGCTCGACGCCTGGAGCCAGCGCCTGGGGGCATCGGGCCGGTGGGTAGGCGGTTTCGACCTGCCGTTCGGCCTGCCGCGCGAACTGGTCACCACCCTGGGCTGGCCGACCGACTGGGCGGCCTGCATGGCGCACTACGAGGGCCTGAGCCGAGAGGCGATCCGCGAGGCCTTCGCCGCCTTCTGCGATGCGCGGCCGGTGGGCGGCAAGTTCGCGCACCGCGCCACCGACGGGCCGGCCGGCTCCAGCCCGAGCATGAAATGGGTCAACCCGCCGGTGGCCTTCATGCTGCACGCCGGCGTGCCGCGCCTGATCGCCGCCGGCGTCACGCTGCCGGGCTTGTTCGAGGGCGACGGCAGCCGCGTGGGGCTGGAGGCCTACCCGGGCCTGCTCGCGCGCAGCGTGCTGGGCACGGTCTCGTACAAGAGCGACGACAAGGCCAAGCAGACGCCCGAGCGCCTGATCGCGCGCAAGACGCTGATCAACGCGCTGGAGAACGGCCAGGCCCCGCTGCTGCAGGCCGTGGGCCTGCGCCTGCGGCTCACGCACGCCCAGCGCGACGCGCTGGCCGACGACGCCAGCGGCGACCGGCTGGACGCCGTGCTCTGCCTGCTGCAGGCGGCCTGGGCCGAGCAGCAGCACCGCGCCGGTCTGCCACGCTGGGGCCTGCCGGTGTTCGACCCGCTCGAAGGCTGGATCGTCACGGCCTGACGGGTTGGTACCCGTGCGACAGCGCGGGATTTCGGCACTGCCTAGAATTCGTCGGGTCCGGCCGCGTGCCGGACACAAGCGTTCTCAGGGCGGGGTGAAACTCCCCACCGGCGGTGATGGCGGCGTGGCGACACGACCGCACGAGTGCCGCGAGCGCCCAGGCGCCGGTTCGTCCGGCGCGTGGGGTCAGCAGACCCGGTGAGATCCCGGGACCGACGGTAAGAAGCGGGTCTGACCGACCCGCTTGACAGTCCGGATGAAAGAGAGCGCGAGCCAGGCACCCCCGTGCGCGCCCGCGCGCCGGTGGCGCGTGCGCTTGTGCGCCCTGATTTGTTGGCCCCTCCTTTTTCCGAGGACACCATGAATCAGACCGAGTCTTCCCACCACCTCCACCTGCCCGCCGGCCTGCGCTTCGCGTTCGTCGAGGCGTCCTGGCACGCCGACATCGTGCACCAGGCGCGCGATGCCTTCTTCGCCGAAATGGCGCAAGGCGGCTTCGGCGCCGACGCCATCGACGTGTTCGACGTGCCCGGCGCCTTCGAGATCCCGCTGCATGCCCAGCGCCTGGCCCGCTCCGGCCGCTACGCCGCCGTCGTCGGCAGCGCGCTGGTGGTCGATGGGGGCATCTACCGCCACGACTTCGTCTCGCAGACGGTGGTGCAGGCGCTCATGGACGTGCAGCTCGACACCGGCGTGCCGATGATCTCGGCCGTGCTCACGCCGCACCACTTCCACGAACACGCCGAGCACCGCAAGTACTTCCTGCGGCACTTCGCCGTCAAGGGCACCGAGGCCGCGCAGGCCTGTCTGCAGACCGTGGCCGGTCTGCGCCGCCTGGACGCGCTGCTGAGCCCGACCGCCGCCGCCTGACGGCCGGCGCCTTGAGCGCGCGGGGGCGATGGGGTACAACCGCCGTTCACCATGTCGCTGCAACGCCTGCCTTCGCCCGCCCTGCGCCCTTTCGTGGCGCAGCTGTGGGCGAGCGAGGACCCGGGCGAGGCGCGCTGCGCCACGCCGTGGCGCGAGCACGCCTTGCCCAGCGGGGCGATGCACCTCGTCATCCGGCTGTCCGACCACCCGCTGCGCATCGCCGATGCCGGCAGCGGCGACCGCGCGCAGACGGTGGCCCCGTCGCTGGTGGGCGGCATGCGCTCCCGGTTCTACCTGCGGGAGTTGCTCGCGCCGTCCTGCTCCGTGGGCGCGGTGCTGCGGCCCGGTGCGGCCGAATGCCTGTTCGGTGGCGTGACCGCCGACGAGCTGGCCGAACGCCACACCCCGCTGGACGCGCTGTGGGGCGCTGAGGCGCATCGGCTGCGCGAGCGGTTGCTGGCGCTGCGCTCGCCGCAGGACCGATTGACCCTGTTCGAGGCCGCGCTCGCGGCGCGCCTGCCGCGCGTGCAGGGCCTGCATCCCGCGGTGGCCGGCGCGCTGGCGCAGTTCCGGGGTGGGGCGTCGGTGGCGGCCGCCGTGCAGGAAAGCGGTTTCAGCCACCGCCGCTTCCTGCAGCTGTTCCGCCAGGGCGTGGGCCTGGCGCCCAAGACCTACCTGCGCGTGCTGCGTTTCCAGCGCGTGCTGCCGGTCCTGCGCTCGGACCCCGCGCTGTCCCTGGCGGCGCTGGCGGCTGACCTGGGCTACAGCGACCAGTCGCATTTCAACCGCGAGTTCCTGGCCTTCAGCGGTGTCACGCCGCTGGCGTACCGTCAGCGCATGGGGACCGACATCCACCACCTGCCGATGGGCGGTGGCTGAGGTCAATTTTTTTCTATACGCCCGCGCGGTGCCTGGGGAAGATGCGAACCCTGTCCCTTCCTGTCCACCGAGGTGAAACCATGAAGATCGAAGAAGTGTTCGCCTACCTTTGCGTGTCCGACGCGAAGGCCGCCATCGCGTTCTACCGCAACGCCTTCGGCGCCACCGAGAAATTCCGCCTCACCGAGCCCAGCGGCCGCGTCGGCCACGCCGAGATGGCCTTTGGCCCGATGACCGTCATGCTCAGCGACGAGTACCCGGAATACGGCATCCGCTCGGCCTCGGCGATCGGCGCCACCCCGGTGTCCATCCACCTGCACGTGGACAACGCCGACCGCATGATCGAGCAGGCCCTGAAGGCCGGGGCCACGCTCGAGCGCGAGGCGCAGGACGCGTTCTACGGCGAACGCTCCGGCGTCGTGCGCGACCCCTTCGGCCACCGCTGGCTGATCGGCCACCACATCGAAGACGTGACCACGGACGAGATGCAGCGCCGCTACACGGCGCTGATGGCATCCGGCGATCCCGGCGAGGGTTGAGGACATCCGCGGCCAGGCCTCGACGCCGGCCCGCCGCGCAGGCACCATGCACGGGTTTCATCCATCCGAAGCCCTTCATGCACCTGCTGTCGCACCTGGCCGTTTCCTGCTCCCTGATCCTGGCCTCTGTCGGCCTGTTCGCGGGTTGCGCCGCCGTTCGCGCCGGTGAGGCCGAGCGCCCACCGGCCTCGACCCAGCGGGGCGACGACGGGCGGTTCCGCAATCCGCCCGACCCGAGCAACCGCCCCACCGAAGGCAGCTGGAAAATCTGGAGCCGCTTCCTGTTCGAGACCCCGGTGGGCGCCGTCCCGCTGGACCCGATCCCGGTTCGCCGCCTGGACCGGGCCACGCTCGACGCGCTGGACCCGGCGGCCAACCACATCGTGCGCCTGGGCCATTCGTCGCACCTGCTCAAGCTGCAGGGCCGCTACTGGCTGATCGATCCGGTGTTCAGCGAACGCGCGTCTCCGGTGCAGTGGCTCGGCCCGAAGCGCTTCCACGCGCCGCCGCTGTCGCTGGACGAGTTGCCGCCCATCGATGGCTTGATCCTCTCGCACGACCACTACGACCACCTGGATCAAGCCACCATCGAGGCGCTGCGCGAGCGCGTGCAGCGCTACTTCGTGCCCCTGGGCGTGCGCGAGCGCCTGCAGGGCATGGGCGTGGACCCCCAGCGCGTGCAGGAGTTCGACTGGTGGCAGGGCACCCGCCACGCGGGGGTGCAGCTCACCGCCACGCCGGCCCACCACTTCTCGGGGCGCACGCTGTGGGACCGCAACAGCACGCTGTGGGCCTCGTGGTTCATCCAGAGTGGCGACGAGCGCATCTTCTTCAGCGGCGACTCGGGTTATTTCGCGGGTTTCAAGGCGATTGCCGAGCGCCTAGGCCCCATCGACATCGCCCTGCTGGAAAACGGGGCCTACGACAGCTACTGGCCGTCCGCCCACATGTCGCCCGAGGAGACCGTGCAGGCCTTCAAGGACCTGCGGGCGAAGCAGCTGTACCTGGTGCACAACAGCACCTTCAACCTGGGTTTCCACACCTGGCACGACCCCATGGACCGCGTGGCCGACATCGCCGAGCGGGAAGGCCTGCCCCTGGCCACGCCGGAGATCGGCGAGGTGTTGACGCTGGGCCGCCCGCGCCAGAACCAGCGCTGGTGGAAAGGCCTGCGCTGACGCGCCCGCCCCCAGGGAGCGCCCGAGCGGGTAAGCTGTCCTCCGTGTTTCAGGAGGACTCCCATGTACCCTTGGCTCTTTCTGTGGGCGCCGCAGCTGCAACTGCCCTTCAGCGGCGATGTGGCGCAGCGCATCGAACCCCGCACCCAGTGGTTCTTTGACGGCATCGACACCGCGTCGGGCGATCCGGTGATCGAGCGCAAGGCCTTCGAGGTGGCGACCTATGGGCGCCAGCTCGGGCTGATCACCGAACTGCTGCTCGACATGGCCGCGCAGACGCCGCCGCGCACCCGGGCCGGCCGCGAGGCGCGCCAGCGGCTGCAGAAGATCCAGGCCGAGATCGAGCGCATCAAGGCCGAGGACGCGGCGGCCCAGGTGGACATGGTCGAGGCCGGCCTGCGGCGCCTCAAGGCCCGCCACCGACCCGAGTACGAGGCCCTGCGCGCGCGCCTGCAGCAAGCCCTGGCCGCGCCCGAGGCCGCACCGTGAACCTGACCGACATGGGAGCCCTGCCACTCACCCTGCTGGCCTCGCTGGGCGTCGCCATCGTGCTGCTGGTGATCCGCGTGCTCGTGATGCAGCGGGTGCAGCAGCGGCGCCAGCGCGAGAACCGCCAGGAAACCGAGCGCCTGAAATCGCTGGTGGCGGCGTACCGCGCGCTGGCGGGGTCGTTCTCGCCGGCCACGGTCGAGCACGCGACGCAGATGGAGGAAACGCTGGCCGAGATCGTGCTGTTCGGCTCGCTGCCTCAGGTCGAATTGGCCGCGGCCTGCGCCACCGCGCTCAAGCGCGGCGAATCGCCGGACTTCCAGCCCCTGGTGGAAGCCCTGCGGTCCGACCTGCGCCGCCAGTTGGGGCTCGAACCCATTCCGATCACCCTGCTGTTGCCGACCTCGGGGCCGGGGCGCGCCGCGCCGCGCGGGCGGGGGGACGGTGAAGGCGGTGGCGGCGGTGGCGGCGGTGCGGGGGGGCGTGGCGGCGCGGGAGGTGGTGGAGGGGGCGGCGGGGGAGGGGCCGCGGCGGGCGGGCTGGGCGCGGGCCTGATCGCCGGGGAAGTCCTCCACAACTGAGCCAAGGCGTGCTCTGCGGGCCCGCACTTGGTGCATCATGGGCGCTTGCGCTGCGCCGCCGACACTCGGGTCGGCCGGCGGAAGCACAAGCCTTCGAGGAAATCCCCATGAACGCAGCCAAGCTGGTCGGTATCGTGCTCATTGTCGCCGGTGTGCTCGGCCTGGTGTATGGCAGTTTCAGCTACACCAAGGACACGGAAGCCGTGAAGCTGGGGCCGTTGGAGCTGTCGGTGAAGCAGAAGGAAACCGTCAACGTGCCGGTGTGGGCCGGTGTCGGCGCCATCGTGGTCGGCGCGGTGCTGCTGGTGCTGGGCGGCAAGAAGGGTTGAGGCGGGCGCTTTTCTGCGCGGTCCTGGCGCTGGCGAGCGCCGGGACGCTGCACGCGGCGGCGGATGAACCCACGGTGTACGCCGCCCGGGTCAGCCGCGTGTTCGATGGCGACACGCTGTGGGTCAAGCCGCTGGACGGTGGCCGTTACCGCAAGCTGCGCCTCGATGGCATCGACGCGCCCGAGATCTGCCAGGCCGGCGGCACGGCCTCGCGCGATGCGCTGGCCCGGCGGGTGTTGAACCAGGTGGTGGCGGTCAGCGTGCGCCATCACGACGACTACGGCCGTGGGCTGGCCAGGCTCACGCACCAGGACGACGACATCGCCGCCTGGATGGTGGCGCAAGGCCAGGCCTGGTCCTACCGGTGGCGCCGCAGCCTGGGGCCGTTCCAGGCCGAAGAGGCGCGTGCCAGGCAGGGCCGCAAGGGTCTGTTCGCCGATGCCTCGGCCGAGTTGCCACGCGAATTCCGCCAGCGCCACGGGCCTTGCCCGCGGCCCGATTGACGAAAGGCTTCAGTGGGCCTGGCCGCAGACCGCGCATTGCGGGTTCTGCGGCAGCGAGATCGGCGTGAAGGCCAGGTCTCGCCCATCGATCATCAGCAGCTTGCCCGTGAGGCGCGAGCCCAGGCCGGTCAGCAGCTTGAGCGCTTCGGCCGCCTGCATGGTGCCCACGATGCCCACCAGCGGCGCGAACACGCCCATGGTGGCGCACAGGGCCTCCTCCACACCGGCGTCCTCGGGGAACACGCAGGCGTAACACGGGTTGCCCGGGGTGCGGGGATCGAACACGCTGAGCTGGCCATCCATGCGGATCGCCGCGCCCGACACCAGCGGCTTGCGGTGATTCACGCAGGCGCGGTTGATGGCGTGGCGGGTGGCGAAGTTGTCGGTGCAGTCCAGCACCACGTCGGCCTGCGACACCAGCTGGTCCAGCAGCGCCGCATCGGCCCGCTGGGTGACAGTGGTGACGCGCACGTCCGGGTTGATGGCGGCGATCGCCTCGCGCGCCGATTCGGCCTTGAGGTGGCCCACACGCGCGAGGTTGTGCGCGATCTGCCGCTGAAGGTTGGTCTCGTCCACCGTGTCGTGGTCCACCAGCGTGATGTGACCGACACCGGCACTGCCCAGGTAGAGCGCCACCGGAGAGCCCAGGCCGCCCGCGCCGATCACCAGCGCGTGCGAAGCCAGCAAGGCTTCCTGGCCTTCGACCCCGAGTTCGTTGAGCAGGATGTGGCGCGAATAGCGCAGGAGCTGGGCGTCGTCCAAGGGTCTTGCCGCAGGCGGTCACCGCCCGCGGCATCCATCAGTTTTCTTTTTTCTCTTCGGTGCGCACCGACAGCGTCTTGCTGATCAGCACCGGCTGGCCCTTGAGCTGGTTGAGCGCCTGCGTCAGCTGGAAGTCCTTGTCGGTACCGAACTCGGGCACGAGGCGCTGGTTCGGGTTCTTCTTGGCTTCCTCTTCCAGGCGCTTGCGCGCGGCTTCGCGGGCCTCGTCGCGCTGCTGCTCGGCGGCGCGCTGGGCGTCGGTCATGCCCTGGTCGCCCTTGACGGCCTCGGTGCCGTTGTTCAGGTGCTTCTGCAGATCGGCTTCGCGCGTGCGCAGCGCGGCGAACACGTTGCCCTCGGGCGTTTCATCGACCATCACGTCGGGCACGATGCCCTTGGCCTGGATGGAGTTGCCCGACGGCGTGTAGTAGCGCGCCGTGGTGAGCTTGAGGCCCGTGTCGGGGCCCAGCGGACGCACCGTCTGCACCGAGCCCTTGCCGAAGGTCTGGCTGCCCAGGATGGTGGCGCGCTTGTGGTCCTGCAGGGCGCCGGCCACGATCTCGCTGGCCGAAGCCGAGCCTTCGTTGACCAGCACCACCAGCGGCACGCGCTTGAGCGCACCCTGCGTGTTGTCGGTCAGGCGCTTGATGGGGTCGGTGCCGCCGCGGCGCAGGTAGTGCTGCGGAATGGCCTTGTAGGTGAACTTGCTGTCCTCGAGCTGGCCGTTGGTGGAGACCACGGTCACGTTGTCGGGCAGGAAGGCGGCGGACAGGGCGACGGCCGCGTCGAGCAGGCCGCCCGGGTCGTTGCGCAGGTCAAGCACGATGCCCTTGAGGTTGGGGTCCGCCTTGTAGATGTCTTCCATCTTGCGGGCGAAGTCCTCGATCGTGCGCTCCTGGAACTGCGACACGCGCACCCAGGCGTAGCCGGGTTCGACCACGCGCGACTTCACGCTCTGCGTCTTGATTTCCTCGCGCGTGATCGTCACGGGGAAACTGCGGTTCTCGTCCTTGCGGTAGATGTTGAGCAGCACCTTGGTGCGCGGCTCGCCGCGCATGAGCTTGACGGCGTCGTTGATGCTCAGGCCCTTGACCTGGGTGTCGTCGATCTTGGTGATCAGGTCGCCGGTCTTGAGGCCGGCGCGGAAGGCGGGGGAGTCCTCGATGGGCGAAACCACCTTGACCAGGCCGTCCTCCATCGTGATTTCAATGCCCACGCCGACGAAGCGCCCGCTGGTGCCTTCGCGGAATTCCTTGAACGACTTCTTGTCGAAATACTGCGAATGCGGGTCCAGACTCGCGACCATGCCCGAAATGGCTTCGGAGATGAGCTTCTTCTCGTCCACCGGTTCCACATAGTCGCTCTTGACCATGCCGAAGACGGCGGCGAGCTGCTGCAGCTCTTCCAGCGGCAGCGGGGCCAGCGCACCGCGCGCAACCGCCTGCAACTGCACCGTGGTCAGCGCGCCGGCGACCACGCCAATGGCCACCCAGCCTGCAATCTTCAGCTTGTGACTCACCTGTTTTGCCATCGAAATACCCCAGTAAAAAAGCCCGTGCAGGGCCTGCGGGACCCTCTCGGGTCAATATACACCTTGGAGCATGGCGAGATGCTTCGGTTCCCGGGGCTCCACAGTGGTATTCCCCGGGTTGTCGTGACGGATCGCCGGTTTCAGGCCTTGCCCTGCGCGGCCACCGCCGCCGCGGCCTTCGCCGCCGCCTCGGCATCGCCCAGGTAGAAATGCCGGATCGGTTTCAGATCCGCGTCGAGTTCGTACACCAGTGGAATGCCGTTCGGGATGTTCACGCCCACGATGTCGTTGTCGGAAATGCCATCGAGGTACTTCACCAGGGCGCGGATGCTGTTGCCATGCGCCGCCACCACCACCCGTTTGCCGGCCTTGATCGCCGGCGCCATGGCTTCGTTCCAGAAGGGCAAGACACGTGCCACCGTGTCCTTGAGGCACTCGGTGAGCGGGATCTCCTCGGGCTTGAGGCGGTCGTAGCGCCGGTCGCCGCGCTCGCTGCGCGGGTCCGTGGCCTCCAGGGCCGGCGGTGGCGTGTCGTAGCTGCGCCGCCAGACCAGCACCTGCTCGTCGCCGTACTTTTTTGCCATGTCGGCCTTGTTCAGGCCCTGCAATGCACCATAGTGGCGCTCGTTGAGGCGCCAGCTGTGCACCACCGGCAACCAGGTGCGGTCCATCTCGTCCAGCGCGTGCCACAGGGTGCGCGTGGCGCGCTTGAGCACGCTGGTGTAGGCCAGATCGAAGTCGTAACCCTCGGCCTTGAGCAGACGGCCGGCGTTCTTGGCCTGCTCCAGGCCGGTGGCGGTGAGGTCCACGTCGGTCCAGCCGGTGAAGCGGTTTTCCAGGTTCCAGGTGGATTCGCCATGGCGAATCAGGACGAGTTTGTACATGGGCAGGGCGTGCGTTGAAGAGCGGAAATGGGGACGGACGGGGGGATCACAAGCCGGGCCAACCGGCCTGTCGGGTGACGTGCCACCGGGATGTGGCCGGCGCGGCACAGCCAAGCATTCTAAAATCCCGGGCTTACTCGAAAGGTGTATCTGTGAGTTTCTTCATCGAAAACTGGGTTCTGATTGCCGTGGCCATCACGTCGGGGGCCTTCCTGCTCTGGCCGCTGGCCTCTGCCGGCGGTCGCGCGGGGTCCCTCAACACGACCGAGGCCGTGCAGCTCATGAACCGCGACAAGGCGGTGGTGGTGGACGTGCGCGACGCCGACGGTTTTGCGTCGGGCCACGTGATCGGCGCGAAAAACCTGCCTCTGGCCGACCTGGAGGCCAAGCTGCCCACCACGGTCAAGAACAAGGCGCTGCCGCTGATCTTCGTGTGCGCCAATGGCGCGAGCGCGAACAAGGGCGTGGCCATCGCCAAGAAGCTGGGTTACGAGAACGCGCATGCCCTGACCGGTGGCATGGGTGCCTGGCGCACCGCCAACCTGCCCGTGGAAAAAGCCTGATCATCTGGGCTTGTTTTTCATCGGGTTCGACAGGATTTCCGCATGGCCAAGGTCAAGATGTTCACCAGCGCGTACTGCCCGTATTGCAGCCGGGCCCGGGCCCTGCTCGACCGGCGGGGCGTGTCCGACCTGGAAGAGGTGTACGTGGACGGCAAGCCCGAACTGCGCGCCCAGATGACCCAGCTCACCGGGCGCACCAGCGTGCCGCAGATCTTCATCGGGGACACCCATGTGGGCGGCTGCGACGACCTGCACGCGCTCGATGGGCGCGGCGGCCTGGTGCCGATGCTGCAGGCCTGAGTCACAAAGCCGCCTTGCCGGGCTGACATAATCCCGGGCAGTGCCCGCCGCAGGGACTTCGATCCCCGGCGGGTTTGTTTTTTCCTCCCCGAATCTTTCGAGACACCACCATGGCAGAAAACCAGGAACCCATCTTCCAGATCCAGCGCGTCTACCTCAAGGAAGCGTCCCTGGAGCAACCCAATTCCCCGGCCATCCTGCTGGAGCAGGAGCAGCCCACGGTGGACATCCAGCTCGGCGTGGAAGCCAGCCCGGTGGCCGATGGCGTGTACGAGGTCTGCGTCACCGCCACGGTGACCACCAAGATCAAGGACAAGACCGTGTTCCTGGTCGAGGCCAAACAAGCCGGCATCTTCGAGATCCGCAACCTGCCGCAGGACCAGATGGGCCCGATCATGGGCATCGCCTGCCCGCAGATCGTCTACCCCTACCTGCGCAGCAACGTGGCCGATATCGTCCAGCGCGGCGGTTTCCCGCCGGTGCACCTGGCCGAGATCAACTTCCAGGCCATGTACGAGCAGCAGCAGGCGCAAGCCGCCGACGACGCACCGCGCATCGTCACGCAGTAAGTCCTCTCGCGGGGGACCCATGAACATCGTCGTGCTCGGAGCGGGCGCCTGGGGCACCGCCCTGGCCGTCGGCGCGGCCGCCCAGGGCGGCGAGTTCCGCCAGGTGACGCTGTGGGCGCGCGATGCGCAGCAGGCCGATGACATGCGCGCGCAGCGCGAGAACCGGCGCTACCTGCCGGGCGTGGCCCTGCCGCCCTCGGTGGGCATCGATGCCGGTCCGCTGGACGCGTCCTCGAAGGCCTTGGCCGAGGCCGACCTGCTGATCATCGGCACGCCCATGTCGGGCCTGCGCGGCATGTTGCAGGTGCTGGCATCGCATCCCGCGCCCGTGGCCTGGCTCTGCAAGGGCTTCGAGGCACCGCGCGAGGGCCACCATGGCCTGCTGGGCCATGAGGTGCGCGCCCAGGTGGCGCCACGGCTCAAGGCCGGGGTGCTCAGCGGCCCGAGCTTCGCGCAGGAAGTGGCGCGGGGCCAACCGACCGCCTTGGTGGCCGCGAGCGAACACGCCAGCGTGCGCGACATGCTGGTGGCCGCGTTCCACAGCCCCACGCTGCGCGTGTACGCCAACGAGGACATCGTGGGGGTGGAGGTGGGCGGTGCGGTGAAGAACCTGCTGGCCATCGCCACCGGCCTGTGCGATGGCCTGGACCTGGGCCTGAACGCGCGCGCCGCGCTGATCACGCGCGGCTTGGCCGAAATGACGCGCCTGGGGTTGGCCCTCGGCGCGCGCGCCGAGACCTTCATGGGCCTGTCGGGCCTGGGCGATCTGGTGCTCACCGCCACCGGCGATCTCTCGCGCAACCGCCGTGTCGGCCAGCTGCTGGCGCAGGGCATGAGCCTTCAGCAGGCGGTGGACTCGCTGGGCCACGTGGCCGAGGGCGTGTACAGCGCCCGCACCGCAGTGCAGCGCGCGCGCCTGCTCGGCGTGGACATGCCGATCAGCGAGGGCGTGGTGGCCTTGATCGAAGGCCGGCTCAAGCCAGCGCAGGCCGTGGCCGCGCTCATGGGGCGCGACCCGAAAGAAGAAGGCCTCTAGGCCGCCGCTGACGCGCAGCCTTCGGGCTTGAGCACGCGCTCGGTCGAGGCCGGATGCCGCGCCAGCGCCGCCGCCGGCCGGCGTGGGCGGCGCACCAGTTCACCGCCGCAATTGGGGCAGGTGTGGTTCAGCCGGGTGTCGGCGCAGTCGTTGCAGAACGTGCATTCGAAGGTGCAGATGCGCGCCTCGGTGCTGTCGTTGGGCAAGTCCCGGTTGCAGCATTCGCAATTGGGGCGCAGTTGCAGCATGGCGGACCTCCGGGAACTCAGATTTCGAAGTTGTCGATGAGGCGCGTCTTGCCCAGGCGCGCGGCGCCCAGCACCACCAGCGGGTCGCCGGCCTGCGGCGCCTGCAGGTCGGCGCGGCGGCGCACGGTGAGGTAGTCGGGCTGCCAGCCGCGCGCGGCCAGGGCCTTCATGGCGCGTTCTTCCAGCCCCGGCAGGTGCCGGGCCAGGCCATCGGCGGCGGCCAGGGCATCGCGCCCCAGCGCCCGCAAGGCCAGCGAGAGCTGCACCGCCTCGGCGCGCTCGGTCTCGCTCAGGTAACCATTGCGCGAACTCAACGCCAGGCCATCGGCCGCGCGCTGCGTGGGCACGCTCACGATGGTCACCGGCAGGGCGAACTGCTGCGCCATGCGGCGGATCACCATCTGCTGCTGGTAGTCCTTCTGGCCGAAGACCGCGTGGCGCGGGCCCTTGCCCTCGGTCAGCACGCACTGGAACAGCTTCATCACCACGGTGCAGACCCCGGTGAAGAAACCGGGCCGGAAATGGCCTTCGAGGATGTCGGCGAGCTCGGCGGGCGGCTGCACCTTGAAGCCCTGGAGCTCGGGGTACAGCTCCTTTTCCGACGGGGCGAACACCACGTCGCAGCCTTCGGCGGCGAGCTTGTCGCAATCGGCCTGCAGGGTGCGGGGGTAGGTATCGAAGTCCTCGTGCGGCGCGAACTGCAGGCGGTTGACGAAGATGCTGGCCACGGTCACGTCGCCCAGGGGTTTGGCGGCGCGCACCAGATCCAGGTGGCCGTCGTGCAGGTTGCCCATGGTGGGCACGAGGGCAGGCGCGTTGAAGGGCCGCAGCGTGGCGCGCAACTCTTCGATGGTGTGAACGAGTTTCATGGGTGGATCGTTGATTTACCAGGCGTGCAGGCTGTCGTCGGGGAAGCTGCCGTCCTTCACCGCGGCCACGTAGGCGGCCATGGCGTCGCGCACGCTGCTGGCGCCTTCCATGAAGTTGCGCACGAACTTCGGGTTCTTGCCCAGGTTGACGCCGAGCATGTCGTGCATCACCAGCACCTGGCCGGCCGTGCCCTTGCCCGCGCCGATGCCGATGGTGTGGCAATGCGGCAGCTGGCCGGTGATCTCGGCCGACAGCGCGGCCGGCACCATCTCGAGCACCAGCATGGTGGCGCCGGCGTCCTGCAGCTCCAGCGCGTGGCGCTTGAGCGTGAGCGCGGCCGCGTCGCCACGGCCTTGCACGCGGTAGCCGCCCAGGGCGTGCACGGTCTGCGGGGTCAGGCCCAGGTGGGCGCACACGGGAATGCCGCGCTCCACCAGGAACCGCACGGTCTCGGCCGTCCAGCCGCCGCCTTCGAGCTTGATCATGTGGGCGCCCGCATGCACCAGCTGCGCCGCGCTGCGCATGGCCTGTTCCTTGGACTCGTGGTAGCTGCCGAACGGCAGGTCACCGAGCAGCCAGGCCGTGCCCTGCACGCGGCGCAGGCCGCGCGCCACGCTCTCCACGTGGTAGGCCATGGTCTCCAGCGTCACGCCGGCCGTGCTGGCCAGGCCCTGGCACACCATGCCCAGCGAATCACCGACCAGGATGCATTCCACGCCGGCGGCGTCGGCCACGGCGGCGAAGGTCGCGTCGTAGGCGGTGAGCATGGTGATCTTCTCGCCCCGCTCGCGCAGCTCGTTCAACCGGGGCAGGCTCACCGGCTTGCGCTGGGGCAGGGGCGAGGCCGCGGGCAGGGTGCCGTAGGGGGTGGCCATGGGCGTGGGGTTTGTGGGGGTGCTCATCTGGAAATCCCGCAGGGGTTGGGGGTGGGTGAGAATCGGGCACTATAGACCAAACCGCTATGCTTGCGCCCCATGAAACACCTCTCTGAATTCACCCAGGCCGACGTGCAGGAGCTGGCCCGGCGCGACGTGGCGCTGGCGCTGGCCGAAGACGTGGGCGCGGGTGACCTGACCGCCGCGCTGGTGGACGCGCAGCGCCCCGCGCAGGCGCGCATTCTGGCGCGAGAAGCGGCCGTGATCTGCGGCACGCCCTGGGTGGAAGCCGCCGTGCACGCGCTCGACCCCCAGGCCACGCTGACCTGGCACGTGGGCGAAGGGCAGCGCTGCGCCGCCGACCAGACCGTGCTCGCCATCGAAGGCCGCGCGCAGGCGCTGCTCACGGCCGAGCGCACCGCGCTCAACTTCCTGCAGCTGCTCTCGGCCGTGGCCACCAAGACCGCCACCTTCGTCGACACCGTGGCCGGCACGCGCGCGCAGATCGTGGACACGCGCAAGACCCTGCCGGGCCTGCGCCTGGCCCAAAAGTACGCGGTGAAGACCGGCGGCGGCGTGAACCACCGCATCGGCCTGTACGACGCGGTGCTGATCAAGGAAAACCACATCGCCGCGGCCGGTGGCGTGGCCCAGGTGCTGCAGCGCGTGCGCGAGACCGCGCCCGAGGCGCGTTTCGTCGAGATCGAGGTCGAGACCCTGGCCCAGCTCGAAGAGGCCCTGGCCTGCGGCGCCACCATGGTGCTGCTCGACAACATGGACATCCCCACACTCCACGCGGCGGTGCGGCTCAACGCCGGCCGCGCGATTCTTGAAATTTCCGGCGGCGTGAACCTGGACACCGTGCGGGCCCTTGCAGAAACCGGGGTCGACCGCATCTCTGTCGGCGCCCTCACCAAGGACGTCAAGGCCACCGACTTTTCCATGCGCTTCCAGACGCTCTGAGGCGTCGGAACCCCGAGACACAACGACCCCATGAACACCGCAGACCCTTCCGTCATCGACGTGGAATACGAACAGCCGGCCTGCCCCACGCAGCATGCCTGGGCGCGCGTGCCGGTCGAGCCCGGCCCGAAGCAGCGCGCCGCGCTCAAGGAGCGCATCCGCCAACTGCTGAAGGAGCGCAACGCGGTCATGGTGTCGCACTACTACGTGCACCCCGACCTGCAGGACCTCGCCATCGAGACCGGCGGCATCGTGAGCGATTCGCTGGAGATGGCGCGCTTCGGCCGCGACCACGCGGCCACCACGCTGGTGGTCTCGGGCGTGCGCTTCATGGGCGAGACCGCCAAGATCCTGAGCCCCGAAAAGACCGTGCTCATGCCCGACCTCGACGCGAACTGCTCGCTTGACCTGGGTTGCCCGATCGACGAGTTCAACGCCTTCTGCGATGCCCACCCCGACCGCACCGTGGTGGTCTACGCCAACACCAGCGCGGCCGTGAAGGCGCGCTCGGACTGGCTGGTCACCTCCAGCTGCGCGCTCGACATCGTGCAGGCGCTCAAGGAGAAGGGCCATAAGATCCTGTGGGCGCCCGACAAGCACCTGGGGGCCTACATCCAGCGCGAGACCGGCGCCGACATGGTGATGTGGACCGGCTCGTGCATCGTGCACGACGAGTTCAAGGCCTTCGAGCTCGAAGCGCTCAAGAAGGAGCACCCCAAGGCCAAGGTGCTGGTGCACCCGGAAAGCCCGGCCGACGTGATCGCGCTGGCCGATGCCGTGGGCTCGACCTCGGCCATCCTGAAGGCCGCGCGCACGCTGGACGCGCCCGAGTTCATCGTCGCGACCGACAACGGCATGATGCACATGCTGCGCCAGCAGAATCCGGGCAAGGTGTTCATCGAGGCGCCCACGGCCGGCAACAGCGCCACCTGCAAGAGCTGCGCGCACTGCCCCTGGATGGCGATGAACGGCCTGGCGGGCGTGGCGCAGATCCTGGAAAAAGGCCTCAACGAGATCCACGTCGACCCGGCGCTGATCCCGCTGGCGCGCCGGCCGATCGACCGCATGCTGGCCTTCACCGGTGCGCAGCGCAACGGTCAGAACCCCGGCGCGCTCATCCCGAACATCGGCGCGGCCTGAACCCGGTTTATCGGCTCGGGGGAACGAGGATCGTCGGTTTTGCCTCGGGCAGCAGCCCGGGGTAGTCGCGGCTGAAGTGCAGGCCGCGGCTCTCGTGCCGCAACAGGGCGGACTTCACGATCAGGTCGGCCACCTGCACCAGGTTGCGCAGCTCCAGCAGGTCGCGCGTGACGTGGAACTGCGAGTAGAACTCCTGGATCTCGCGCTGCAGCAGCGCGATGCGGTGCGCCGCGCGCTCCAGCCGCTTGTTGGTGCGCACGATGCCCACGTAGTCCCACATGAAGCGGCGCAGCTCGTCCCAGTTGTGCGAGATCACCACCTGCTCGTCGGCGTCGGTCACGCGGCTGTCGTCCCACAGCGGCGCGGCCGGCGCGGCGGGTGCCGCCGGGGCGTTGCGGATCGCGTTGACCGCGCCTTGCGCGAACACCATGCACTCCACCAGCGAGTTGCTGGCCAGGCGGTTGGCGCCGTGCAGGCCGGTGCAGGTGGTTTCGCCCACCGCGTACAGGCCGGCGATGTCGGTGTGGCCGGCAAGGTCGGTCACCACGCCGCCGCAGGTGTAGTGCGCGGCCGGCACCACGGGAATCGGCTCGCGCGTGATGTCGATGCCCAGCTCGGCGCAGCGCGCGAGGATGTTGGGGAAGTGCTCGTGCAGGAACTCGGGCGGCTGGTGCGAGATGTCCAGGTGCACGCAGTCCAGCCCGTGCTTCTTCATCTCGAAGTCGATCGCGCGCGCCACCACGTCGCGCGGCGCGAGTTCGGCGCGCGGGTCGTGGTCGGGCATGAAACGGTGGCTGCCCAGGTGGGGCGGCAGCTTGAGGTGGCCGCCCTCGCCGCGCACCGCCTCGGTGATGAGGAAGCTCTTGGCGTGCGGGTGGTACAGGCAGGTCGGGTGGAACTGGATGAATTCCATGTTCCCCACCTGGCAGCCGGCGCGCCAGGCCGCGGCGATGCCGTCACCGGTCGCGGTGTCGGGGTTGGTGGTGTAGAGGTAGACCTTGCCCGCGCCGCCCGTGGCCAGCACGGTATGGGTGGCGCTGAAGGTCAGGACCTCGTCGCGCTCGGTGTCCAGCACGTAGGCGCCGAAGCAGCGCGGCTGGCCATCGGTGCCCGGGTGTTTGCGGTCGGTGATGAGGTCGACCAGCATGTGGTGCTCGAACAGCTGGATCTCGGGCGTGGCGCGCACGCGATCGATCAGCGTGGCCTGCACCGCCGCGCCGGTGGCGTCGGCCGCGTGCACGATGCGGCGGTGGCTGTGGCCGCCCTCGCGGGTCAGGTGCAGCTCGCCGTCTTCCAGCGAGAACGGCACGCCGAGTTCCTGCAGCCAGGCGATGGCGGCCGGGGCGTTCTCCACCGTGAACTGCGTGGCTTCCAGGTCGCACAGGCCGGCGCCGGCCACCAGGGTGTCTTCCACGTGCGAGGCCACGCTGTCGCCCTGGGCCAGCACGGCGGCAATGCCGCCCTGCGCCCAGTTGCTCGAGCCGTCGCTGAGCGCGCGCTTGGTGATCACCGCCACGCGGTGGGTCTTGGCCAGGTGCAGCGCGGCGGTGAGACCGGCCAGGCCGCTGCCGATGATGAGGACGTCGAAGCGGTGTTGGTCGGTCATGGCGGAGAGAGGAGGAAGAGGGACAGGGCCGACGCCGGGCCGCTCCCAAGGCGGCCCAGCCCCCTCGGGGGGCAGCGACCCGCGCAGCGGCGGAGCGTGGGGGTGCTCATGCAGGGGTGTAGGCGAGCCGCACGTAGATGGGGGCGAAGGCCTCGGCCTGGGTCAGCTCGATCAGCGTTTCCTTGGCGAGTTCGAGCATGGCGATGAAGGTGACCACCAGCACCGGCGAGCCTTGCGAGGGATCGAACAGTTCGCCGAACTCGACGAACTTGCGGCCCTGCAGGTGGCGCAGCACGATGCTCATGTGCTCGCGCACCGAGAGCTCCTCGCGGCTGATCTTGTGGTGCTGCACGAGCTTGGCGCGCTTGAGGATGTCGCGCCAGGCGCTTTGCAGGTCGATCGCGTTCACGTCCGGGAAGCGCGGCGCCAGCGCCTGTTCCACATAGACCTGGGCGCGCAGGAAATCGCGGCCGTACTGCGGGCTGTCGGCCAGGCGGTGCGCGGCCAGCTTCATTTGTTCGTACTCGAGCAGGCGGCGCACCAGCTCGGCGCGCGGGTCTTCCGGTTCCTCGCCCTCGGCCGTCTTCTTGGGCGGCAGCAGCATGCGCGACTTGATCTCGATCAGCATGGCCGCCATCAGCAGGTACTCGGCCGCCAGCTCCAGGTTGCTGGCGCGGATCTCATCGACGTAGGTGAGGTACTGGCGGGTCACCGCCGCCATCGGAATGTCGAGGATGTTGAAGTTCTGCTTGCGGATCAGGTAGAGCAGCAGGTCCAGCGGGCCCTCGAAGGCCTCCAGGAAGATCTGCAGCGCGTCCGGCGGGATGTACAGGTCGCGCGGCATGGCGAACAGCGGTTCGCCGTAGAGCCGCGCCAGCGCCACGTGGTCCACCACCGATGGCAGGACATCGTCCAGGCCCTGAGGGGCCTCGTTGAGCGTGTGCGGATCGCTCATTCAGGAGGCCGGTCAGGCGTGGTCGGAACCGGTCTGGTAGACGTAGGGCTGCTGGGGCACGCGGGCGGCCTCGGCCTTGGCCTGGAATTCGCGGTCGATCTGCTTGTCCCAGAGCAGGGCGCGCCCCTGGCGCTGCGACTGCTCCAGCCCCGGCTTGCCGGCCTTGAGCTGTTCGATGAACTGCGTCGTGTCGGATTGGTAGTCGGGGCGGCGGAAGATGGACATGGTGGGCTCGGTGGTGCGCGGGGGGAAAGAGGCCGATTTTACCGGGCCGCCCCGGGGCCTCACTGGAAGGTGTTCAGCCGCCCCGCGAAGCCCGAGCGTTCGATCAGCGAACGCGGCTGGGCGTGCAGGCCCACCATGCCCAGGTGGCCGCCGCGCTTGTGCACCGCCTTGTGCAGCTGTTCCAGCGCGTCCAGCCCGGTGGTGTCGAGCGAGATCATGTGGCTGGCGTCCAGCATCACGTTGATCGGCGTGGGCGAGCGCTCCACGTCCGCGACGATGGGGTCGATCTTGGCCACGGCGCCGAAGAACAGCGAGCCGTAGAGCTTGTAGGTGGCCTGCTGCTCGGTGCGCGCCACCGGCTCGGCGCGGAAGATCTCGCTCTGGCGGCGCACGAACAGCACCACCGCCAGCACCAGGCCGAGCTCGACCGCCACGGTGAGGTCGAAGACGATGGTGACGAAAAAGGTGGACAGCAGCATCAACCGGTAGTGGTTGCTGAACTGCCTCAGGCGCCCGAACTCGCGCCACTCGCCCATGTTCCAGGCCACGAACAGCAGCACACCGGCCAGCACCGCCAGCGGGATGTGGTACGCCAGGGGCGCGGCCACCAGCACCACGGCGGCCAGCGTGAGCGCGTGCACCATGCCGGCCACCGGCGAGGCGGCGCCCGAGCGGATGTTGGTCACGGTGCGCGCGATGGTGCCGGTGGCGGGCATGCCGCCGAAAAACGGCACCACGGCGTTGGCGATGCCTTGCGCCATCAGCTCCTGGTTGGGGTCGTGTTTGGGCGCGTCGCTCAGCTGGTCGGCCACGCGCGCGCACAGCAGCGATTCGATGGCGCCCAGCAGCGCGATGGTCAGCGTGGGCGTGACCAGCAGGCGCACCGTCTCCCACGAGAAGTCGGGCAGCTCGAAGGCCGGCGTGCCGCGCGGGATGCCGCCAAAGCGCGTGCCGATGGTCTCCACCGGCAGGCTCAGGGCCCAGGCCAGCAGCGTGAGCGTGACCAGGGCCACCACCGGGCCGGGCAGGCGCGAGGTGGCCTTGAGCGCGCTCACCCGGTCCAGCTTCTCGATCTGGCGGCGGAACTGGAAGTCCACCGCCCACAGGCGCGGCCAGACGAACAGGCCCAGCACGCACAGGCCGCCGAGCGCGAAGGCGAAGGGGTTGAAGCTGTCGAGGTGCTGCGCCAGGGCCTTCATCTGACCGAAAAAGCTGCCCGGCATCTTCGCGATGTCCAGCCCGAGCAGGTCGCGCACCTGCGACAGCGCGATCAGCACCGCGATGCCGTTGGTGAAGCCGATCACGACACTCACCGGCACGTAGCGCACCAGCGTGCCCAGGCGGAACAGGCCCAGCAGGAACAGCAACACGCCCGCGCTGGCGGTGGCGATCAGCAGGTTGGCCACGCCGTAGCGCTCGACGATGCCGTAGACGATGACGATGAAGGCGCCGGCCGGGCCGCCGATCTGCATCGATGTACCGCCCAGGGCCGAGATCAGGAAGCCCGCGATGATCGCGGTCCACAGACCGGCCTCAGGCTTGAGGCCGCTGGCGATCGCGAAGGCCATGGCCAGCGGCAGCGCCACGATGCCCACCGTGGCACCCGCACCCACGTCGCGCGCGAGCTTGTCGCGGTTGTAGCCTTGCAGGTCTTTCAGCAGGCGGGGGCGGAACGGCGCCAGGGGCGGCAGGCCTTGGAACATGGGCCGATGTTACCTTTGGCTACGGTTCGTGCCGCCCGCCAAGCTTGAGCCATGGGGTCGGGCATTAGACTGGCCTTTTGATCTGGACAAGGACCGACATGCGAACAGCGGCGATGGGCAAGACGTGGCGTGGCGCGCTGGCGTTGCTGGGCGGGCTCGGCCTGGCGGGCCTGCTCGCGGCCTGCGACCCGCAGAACATCAGCGAGCTGGAAGAGGGTGTGTCCACCGAGGCCGACGTGCGCGATCGCTTCGGCGCGCCCGAGGCGGTGTGGGAAGGCGAGGACGGCGCGCAGATCTACGAGTACAACCGCCAGCCCGCGGGCCACACCAACTACATGATCACCATCGGCCCGGACGGCAAGATGGCCTCGCTGCGCCAGGTGCTCAACCCGCGCACCTTTGCCCAGGTGCAGCCCGGCATGCCCATGGAGGCGGTGCGCCGCATGCTGGGCAAGCCCATGAAGATCACCACCTACGCGCTCAAGCGCGAGACGCACTACGACTGGCGCTACTTCGAAAGCCCGAACGTGGGCGAGTCCCAGGTCTTCACCGTGGTGTTCGACGCCGACCTCAAGGTGGTGCGCACGATGTCGGTGCGCGACCCGGACCTGGACAAGAACCGCTGAGCGGCGGCGTCAGGCGGCTGCCCGCAGCCGCTGCCAGTCGTCCAGTGCCGGGCGCATCACCAGCAGCAGGAGCATCAGCGCCAGCGGCAGGGTGCTGATGAAACCCAGGTGCTTGAAGCCCAGCGCGCCGGCCAGCCCGCCGAAGAAGAAGCAGGCGATCAGCTGGCCGTGCACGCGCAGCCGGCCGCGGTGGGCCCGCACCGGCGCGGCGCCCGGTTGCCGGTTCACGTAGAGCAGCTTGCCCAGCTCGATGCCCAGGTCGGTCACCAGGCCGGTGACGTGGGTGGTGCGGATGGTCGCGCGCGAGATCTTGGTGATCACCGCGTTCTGCAGGCCCATGATGAAACACAGCAGCACCACGGTGAGCGGCAGGAAGACCGGCGTCATGAAACCCATGGCGGCACCGAACAGGCCGAACACCAGCAGCGCGGCGGCCTCCAGCACCAGGGGCAGGCCGTAGGCGCTGCGCAGTTCGCGGCGCAGGCCCCAGTTCACCAGCCAGGCCGTGGTCATGGCCCCGAGCAGGAAGGCCAGCACCGAGCCCAGGCCGGCCAGGGCCAGCGTGAGTTCGCCCAGTACCAGGTGGTCGGCCACCGAGGACACGATGCCCGTCATGTGCGAGGTGTACTGGCCCACGGCCAGCAGGCCGCCCGCGTTGGCCGCTCCGGCCACGAAGGCCAGCACCGAGCCGAGCTTCAGATCGGTCTGCGGCGTGCGCTGCAGACTGGTGAAGCCCCGGATCGGTTTGAACACGGGCGGACCGCCGTTCAGCGCACCCGCATGCCCGGCGTGGCGCCCGGCCAGGGGTTGAGCACGTGGATGCCGGGTTCGGCGTTCTCGTCGGCGTGGCTGGCGGCCAGCACCATGCCTTCGCTGACGCCGAACTTCATCTTGCGCGGCGCGAGGTTGGCCACCACCACGGTGAGCTTGCCCACCAGGTCTTCGGGCGCGTAGGCGCTGGCGATGCCGCTGAACACGTTGCGCGTGCGGCCCTCGCCCACGTCGAGCGTGAGGCGCAGCAGCTTGCTCGAACCTTCCACCGCCTCGCAGTTCACGATCTGCGCGATGCGCAGGTCGATCTTGGCGAAGTCGTCGATGGTGATCGTGTCGGCGATGGGCTCGCCCCCCGGCACCGTGGCGGCCTGCGCGGGCGCGGGTGGGGGCTCGAACAGGGCGTCGAGCTGCTTCACGTCCACGCGCTGCATCAGGTGCTGGTAGGCCTTGATCGCGTGCCCCTTGCCGAGCAGGCGCGTGGTGTGGGCGAACTGCAGCGGCGCGGCCTGCAGGAAGTCCTCCACCTGCGCGGCGAGCGCGGGCAGCACCGGCTTGAGGTAGAGCGTGAGCAGGCGGAAAGCCTCGATGCAGGTGGTGCACACGTCGTGCAGGCGGCCGTCCATGCCCTCCTGCTTGGCGAGTTCCCAGGGTTTGTTCTGGTCCACATAGGCGTTCACGCGGTCGGCCAGCAGCATGATCTCGCGCAGCGCCTTGCCGTACTCGCGCTCGGCGTAGAGCTCGGCGACGCTGGGCGCGGCGCTCTGCAGGTGGTCGAGCAGCGCGTCGCCGTCGGCCGAGACCTCACCCAGGCGGCCCTCGAAGCGCTTGGCGATGAAGCCGGCCGCGCGCGAGGCGATGTTGATGTACTTGCCCACCAGGTCGCTGTTCACGCGCAGCATGAAGTCTTCGGGGTTGAAGTCGATGTCTTCGTTGCGGCTGCTCAGCTTGGCGGCCAGGTAGTAGCGCAGCCACTCGGGGTTCATGCCCAGCTGCAGGTACTTCAGCGGGTCCAGGCCGGTGCCCCGGCTCTTGCTCATCTTCTCGCCGTTGTTGATGGTGAGGAAGCCGTGCACGAACACCGCGTTGGGCACCTTGCGGCCGCTGAACTTCAGCATCGCGGGCCAGAACAGGGTGTGGAAGGTGATGATGTCCTTGCCGATGAAGTGGTACTGCTCGGTGCTCGGGTCGGCCATGAAGGCATCGAAGTCGCGGCCGGTCTTGTCGAACAGGTTCTTCAGCGAGGCCAGGTAGCCCACCGGCGCGTCCAGCCACACGTAGAAGTACTTGCCCGGGGCGTCCGGGATCTCGATGCCGAAGTAGGGCGCGTCGCGGCTGATGTCCCAGTCGCCCATCCTGGGCTTGCCGTCCTCGCCGGGTTCGATCCACTCGCTGATCTTGTTGAGCACCTCGGGCTGCACCGCGCCGCTCTGGGTCCACTGGTCAAGAAAGGCCAGGCAGCGCGGGTCGGAGAGCTTGAAGAAGAAGTGCTCCGACTGCTTGAGCACCGGCTTGGCGCCCGAGAGGGCCGAGTAGGGGTTGATCAGGTCGGTCGGGCTGTAGACCTTGCTGCAGACCTCGCAGTTGTCGCCGTACTGGTCCTTGGCGTGGCAGTTCGGGCACTCGCCCTTGATGAAGCGGTCGGGCAGGAACATGTTCTTCTCGGGGTCGAAGAACTGCTCGATGGTGCGCGTCTCGATCAGGCCGTTGGCCTTGAGCGCGCGGTACACGTCCTGGGCCAGCGCGTGGTTTTCCGGGCCGTCGGTGCTGTGCCAGTTGTCGAAGCCGATGTGGAAGCCGTCCAGGTAGGGCTTGCGGCCGGCGGCGATGTCGGCCACGAACTGCTGCGGGGTTTTGCCGGCCTTGTCGGCGGCGATCATGATGGGGGCGCCGTGCGCGTCGTCGGCGCAGACGAAGTTCACCTCATGGCCCTGCATGCGCTGGAAACGCACCCAGATGTCGGCCTGGATGTACTCCATGATGTGGCCGATGTGGAAATGGCCGTTGGCATAGGGCAGGGCGGTGGTGACGAACAGGCGTCGCTGGCTCATGGGAAGGGCTTTCTGTCGGGGAACCGGCCATTTTACGGGCCGATGCCCTCATGGCGCCTGTGTGTATGCCCTTGACCCGGGGGTCACGTTAGACTTCCCCACGCTCCCGCACCCCTCACAACACCGATACCCCACCCCCTCTCAGGAGACCGTTTCCCATGGCCGTTGATTCCCAGGCACTGCTGACCGCGCTGCAAGCCGTTGTCGATCCGAACACCGGCAAGGATTTTGTCTCCACGAAGGCGGTGAAGAACCTGCAGGTGGCCGAGGGCGATGTCTCGTTCGAGGTGGAAATGGGCTACCCGGCCAAGAGCCAGCTGCCGTCGCTGCGCCGCGCGCTGATCGCGGCGGCCAAGAGCGTGCCCGGCGTGGACAACGTCTCGGTCAACATGGGCACCAAGATCGTCGCGCACGCCGTGCAGCGCGGTGTGCAGCTCATGCCCAACGTGAAGAACATCATCGCCGTGGCCTCGGGCAAGGGCGGCGTGGGCAAGAGCACCACCGCCGTCAACCTCGCGCTGGCGCTGGCCGCCGAGGGCGCGAAGGTCGGCATCCTGGACGCCGACATCTACGGCCCCAGCCAGCCCATGATGATGGGCGTGGAAGGCCGGCCCGAGAGTTCGGACGGCAAGACCATGGACCCGCTGGAAAACTACGGCGTGCAGGTGATCTCCATCGGCTTCCTGATCGACCGCGACGAAGCCATGATCTGGCGCGGCCCCATGGCCACGCAGGCGCTGGAACAGCTGCTGCGCCAGACCAACTGGAGCGACCTCGACTACCTCATCGTCGACATGCCGCCGGGCACCGGCGACATCCAGCTCACGTTGAGCCAGCGCGTGCCGCTCACCGGCGCCGTGATCGTGACCACGCCGCAGGACATCGCGCTGCTCGACGCGCGCAAGGGCATCAAGATGTTCGAGAAGGTGGGCGTGCCCATCCTGGGCATCGTGGAGAACATGGCGGTGCACGTGTGCGAGAAGTGCGGCCACGTGGAGCACATCTTCGGCGCCGACGGCGGCAAGAAGATGGCGGCCGAATACGGCATGGACTACCTGGGCGCGCTGCCGCTGAACATGAGCATCCGTGTGCAGGCCGACAGCGGCATGCCCACGGTGGTGGCCGACCCCGAGGGCGAGATCGCCAGCCTCTACAAGGGTGTGGCGCGGCAGGTGGCGATCAAGATCGCGGCCAAGTCCAAGGACTTCTCCAGCAAGTTCCCTTCGATCAAGATTTCGAAGGACACCTGAGGCCTTCCTGCCGTCAGTAGTGGTACCGCAACTGGGCCAGTTGCAGCGCATCGCCTTCGATGCGGTACACCATGCGGTGCTCGTCCGTGATGCGCCGGGACCAGAAACCCGACAGCGCGTGCTTGAGCGGTTCGGGCTTGCCCACGCCGGCAAAAGGCTCTCGCATCACCTCGCGGATCAGCTTGTTGATGCGCTCGACCATTTTGCGGTCTTGCTTTTGCCAGTACAGGTAGTCTTCCCAGGCTTCGTCCGAGAACACCCGCTTCACTCGGCCAGCCCCCGCTCGCTTCCCTTCCCGGCGGCCAGCTGGGATACCGACGACAGCAGGCGCCGTGCGTTGGTGGGGTTGCGCAGCAGGTAGGCGGTTTCTTCCAGCGCCTTGTAGTCTTCCAGCGAGAGCATCACCACCGAGCGTTCTCCGCCCCGGGTGATGATCATGGGCTCATGGTCCTCGCACACCTGGTCCATGGTGGTGGCCAGGTTGGCTCGGGCGGCGCTGTAGCTGATGGTGTTCATGCGTACTCCTTCTTGTACAGGTACGCATTATTGTACGCCCCTGTCGACCGGCCTGCTTGACCAGGTCGTCAGGTCCCCGTCTCCCGCTCCCGCAGCCGGAAGCGCTGGATCTTGCCCGTGGCCGTCTTCGGCAGTTCCGGCAGGAATTCGATGAAGCGCGGGTACTTGTAGGGCGCGAGCTTTTCCTTCACGAAGGCCTGCAGTTCGGCTTCGGTGGCCTGAGCGCCGGCCTTGAGCACCACGAAGGCCTTGGTCTTGGTCAGGCCGTCGGCGTCGGTCTTGCCGATCACGGCGGCTTCGAGCACGGCGGGGTGCTGCACCAGCGTGGCCTCCACCTCGAACGGGCTCACGTAGATGCCGCTGACCTTGAGCATGTCGTCGTTGCGGCCCGCGTAGGTGCAGTAGCCGTCCACGTCGCGCGTGTACTTGTCGCCGGCCTTGGTCCAGCCGCCCTGGAAGGTGTCGCGGCTTTTGCCGCGGTTGTTCCAGTACATCAGCGCGGCGCTCGGGCCCTTGATGTAGAGGTCGCCGATCTCGCCGTCGGCCACGGGCTGGCCGTCCTCGCCACGCAGTTCGATCTGGTAGCCCGGCACGGGTTTGCCGGTGGTGCCGTAGCGCACATCGCCAGGGCGGTTGGAGAGGAACACGTGCAGCATCTCGGTGGAGCCGATGCCGTCGATGATCTCGACGCCGAAATGGTTCGTCCAGCGCTGGCCGATGTCCTGCGGCAGGGCCTCGCCGGCCGAGGAGCACAGGCGCAGGGCCACCTCGCTCTTCTTCGGCAGGTCGGCAGCGGCGAGCATGCCGCCGTAGCCGGTGGGCGCGCCGTAGAACACCGTGGGCTGCTGGTCCTTGAAGCGCTTGAAGCAGGCCTGCGGCGTCGGGCGCTCGGCCATCAGCACCACGCTGGCGCCCACGGTGAGCGGGAAGCTCAGCGCGTTGCCCAGGCCGTAGGCGAAGAACAGCTTGGCGGCGGAGAACACCACGTCGTTCTCGCGCAGCGCCAGCACGCCCTTGCCGTACAGCTCGGCGGTCCAGTACAGGTTGGCCTGGGTGTGCACCGTGCCCTTGGGCGCACCGGTGGAGCCCGAGGAATACAGCCAGAACGCGGGCTCGTCGCCGTGCGTGTCGGCGGCCTGCGCCGCCGGTGCGTGGCTGCCCACCAGGGTGGTGAAGTGGTGCACGCCCTCGGGCAGGGCGCCCGTGGCGCGCGAGGCGATGACGTGTTTCACCTCGTGGCCGCCCTGGGCACTCAGGTGGTCCAGCGCGGTCTGCAGCGTGGGCAGCAGCGCGGCCGACACCAGCGCGGCCTGGGCGCGGCTGTTGGCCATCATGTACGCGTAGTCCTGCGCGGTCAGGAGGGTGTTCACCGCCACCGGCACCACGCCCGCATGCAGCGCGCCGAGGAAGGCCACCACCCAGTCGCTGCTGTCGTGCATGAGCAGCAGCACGCGCTCTTCGCGGCGCAGGCCCAAGGCGCTGAGCGCGGCGGAAAACCGCCGCACCTGGTCGGCGAGCTCGCCGTAGCTCAGCTGGCCCTGGTCGTCGATCAGGGCGGTCTTGGCCGCGCGGCCGCTGTTGAGGTCCAGCAGGTGGCGCGCGAAGTTGAAGCGCTCGGGGGGCGGCGCGACGGTGGTGTCCATGGGGTTGTCTCCTCTGCGGTTCGCGGGGTTCGGGCTCAATACTTCAAGGCTACCGCCGAGGCGGCCAGGGCGTCCAGCGCGGCGCTGCTGGCCTGCACCGCGCTGCGGCGGTGGTAGAAGCCGAGCGCGCGCAGGCCGCCGAGTTCTTCACCGCCACCGGCGCGGCCCGGGCCGCCGTGCAGCGACATGGGCATCACGTTGCCGTGGCCGGTCTGGCTGGCCGCCACGTCGGGCGAGATGGCGTGCACGCGGCCGTGGGCCGAGCCCAGCTCCAGCGCGGCGCTGGCGGTGAAGGCCGGGTCGGCGCTGTAGACCGAACACACCAGCGATCCCTCGCCGCGGCGAATGAGTTCGTAGGCCTGTTCGATGCCGTCGTAGGCCATCAGCGTGGCCACCGGGCCGAACACCTCGACCTCGTGCAGCACCTTCGCCTTCGCGGGTTCGCGCGAGCCGAGCAGCGTGGGCGCCACGCAGGCCGCCACGGCCGCGTCGGCGTCCACCAGGGCAGCGCCGCTGCCGTCGAACAACACCTCGGCTTCGGTGCGCAGTCTGGCGATGCCTTCGAGCACGCTGGCCTTCTGCTCCTGGCTCACCAGCGAACCCATGCGCACGCCCTCGTTGCGCGGGTTGCCCACGCTGGTCTTGGCGAGCTTGGCGCCGATGGCCTGGGCGGCCGCGTCGTACAGCGCGCGCGGCACGAACACGCGGCGGATCGCGGTGCACTTCTGGCCGGCCTTCACCGTCATCTCGCGCACCACCTCGCTCACCAGCAGGTTGAAGGCCTCGCTGTCGGCCGTGGCGGCCGGGTCGAGCAGGGCGCTGTTGAGGCTGTCGGCCTCGATGTTGCAACGCACCGAGCGCTCGGCCACGGCCGGGTGGCTGCGGATGATGCGCGCGGTGTCGGCCGAGCCGGTGAACGAGACCACGTCGAAGGGTTGCAGCTGGTCCATGAGGCCTGCGGAGGAGCCGCAGACCACCGAGAGCGCGCCCGGCGGCAGGATGTTCGCGTCGATCACATCCTTGACCATGCGCTGGGTCAACCACGCGGTGGCCGTGGCGGGCTTGATGATCACCGGCACGCCGGAGAGCAGGGCGGGCGCGGCCTTTTCCCACAGGCCCCAGCTCGGGAAGTTGAAGGCGTTGATGAACAGCGCCACGCCCTGCGTGGGCTGCAGCACGTGCTGGGTCTGGAACACCGGGTCCTTGCCCATGCGGATGCGCTCGCCGTCGAGCAGCGCGCGCGCGCCGCCCAGGGCCTCGCCCTGCTTGGCGTAGTAGCCCAGCGTGAAGATGCCGCCGTCGATGTCCACCGCCGAGTCCTTGGTGGTGGTGCCCGAGTTGGCGGTGGCGATCTCGTCGTAGGCGTCGCGGTTGGCTTGCAGCACCTTGACGATGGCCGCCAGCAGCCCGGCGCGTTCCCCGTAGCTCAGGGCGCGCAAAGCCTGGCCGCCCTGTTCGCGGGCGAACCGGAAACCGGCGGCGAGGTCCAGCCCGGCGCTGCTCACACGGGCGAGTTCGGTGCCCAGCACCGGGTCGAACAAAGGCGTGCCCGCGCCGGTGCCGGTCTGCCATTGGCCGCCGAGGAAGTTGGGGAGCAGGGAAGAGGGGGTCATGGTGGTTGTCTCGGTGGGTGATGGCGGACCCCGGGGCACTGGCCGCGGGGGGAGAATGGCGCTATAAATGCACTATCTTGCGTTTTGCGGATTGTGCATTAAAGTGCATGTTTTGCCGAATGGCAAGCCCTCAAAGGGTTTTTCCCGCCCAACCGATCCACAGAAAGGTCAGCCCACCATGGACATCGACGCGACCGGCGTGATGGCCGCCAGCGAGGCCAAGCAGCCCGGCGCCGAAGAAGAGCGCCACCCGTTTCTGGTGGCGCTGGGCGAGCGCGTGCGCACTCTGCGCTCGCGCCGGGGCATGACGCGCAAGGCGGTGGCGATCGCGGCCGATGTGTCCGAGCGGCACCTGGCCAACCTCGAGTACGGCACCGGCAACGCGTCCATCCTCGTGCTGCTGCAGGTGGCACAGGCGCTGCAATGCTCGTTGGCCGAGCTGCTGGGTGATGTGAGCACAAGCTCACCGGAATGGTTGCTGATCCGTGAGCTGCTGGAAAAACGCAACGAAGCCGACCTGCGCCGGGCTCGCATCGCCATCGGCAGCCTGCTGGGCGGCGGCGCGGCCAGTGGCGGCGACCCCGGGCGCAAGGCGCGCATCGCCCTCATCGGCCTGCGCGGGGCGGGCAAGTCCACCCTGGGCCAGCGGCTGGCCGACGACCTGGGTTTTGCCTTCATCGAGCTCAGCCGCGAAATCGAGAAATTCGCCGGCTGCAGCATCAACGAGATCCACTCCCTCTACGGCACGCCGGCCTACCGCCGCTACGAGCGCCGCGCGCTGGAAGAGGCGATCCAGATCTACCCCGAGGTGGTGATCGCCACCCCCGGTGGCCTGGTGTCCGATGCGGCCAACTTCAACCTGCTGCTGTCCCACTGCACCACGGTCTGGCTGCAGGCCGACCCGGCCGACCACATGGGCCGCGTGGCGGCCCAGGGCGACCTGCGGCCCATGGCCGCGAGCCGCGAGGCCATGGAAGACCTCAAGCGCATCCTGGCCGGGCGTTCGGCCTTCTATTCCAAGGCCGACATGGCCTTCGACACCAGCGCCTACAACCTGGAAGACGCTTTCCACGCGCTGCGGGCCCAGGTGCGCGAGGCGATCGGGCTTGAAGAAAAACATGCATGAAAGTGCATTGACGTTTTTGACTTTGTGAATTATTATTCACATCACCAGGTTCGGACCGGCGTTTGAGTGCAGGTCTTCGGGCCTGATCCCGCCGCAGTCCCCTGCGGACCGCCATCGACCTCAGACACCTGCCCGGAGACACCCCATGAGCGCCACCGCCACGCCCCCCGCCGTCGACTACCGCACCGACCCCAGCCAGTACCGCCACTGGAAGCTGTCGTTTGAAGGCGATGTCGCCACCCTGGCCGTCGACATCAACGAAGACGCCGGCATCCGCCCCGGCTACAAGCTCAAGCTCAACAGCTACGACCTGGGCGTGGACATCGAGCTGCACGACGCGCTCAACCGCGTGCGCTTCGAACACCCTGAAGTGCGCACCGTGGTCGTCACCAGCGGCAAGGACCGCGTGTTCTGCTCCGGCGCCAACATCTTCATGCTCGGCCTCTCCAGCCACGCCTGGAAGGTGAACTTCTGCAAGTTCACCAACGAAACCCGCAACGGCATCGAAGACTCCTCCCAATACAGCGGCCTGAAGTTCGTCGCCGCGCTCAACGGCGCCTGCGCCGGCGGTGGCTACGAGCTGGCCCTGGCCTGCGACGAGATCGTGCTGGTGGACGACCGCTCCTCCGCCGTGTCCCTGCCCGAAGTGCCGCTGCTCGGCGTGCTGCCCGGCACCGGCGGCCTGACCCGCGTGACCGACAAGCGCCACGTGCGCCACGACCTGGCCGACATCTTCTGCACCACCAGCGAAGGCGTGCGCGGCCAGAAGGCCGTGGACTGGCGCCTGGTCGATTCCATTGCCAAGCCGCAGCAGTTCGCCGCCCACGTGAAAGAGCGCGCCGCCGCGCTGGCCGCCAAGAGCGACCGCCCGGCCGCCGGCAAGGGCGTGGCCCTGACCCGCGTCGAGCGCACCGACAGCGCCGACGGCATCAGCTACCAATATGTGAACGTGGCGATCGACCGCGCCAAGCGCAACGTCACCCTCACCGTGAAGGCGCCCACCGGCGCGCAGCCGAAAGACATCGCCGGCATCGAGGCTGCGGGCGCCGCCTGGTGGCCGCTGCAGATGGCGCGCGAGCTCGACGACGCCATCCTCTGCCTGCGCACCAACGAACTCGACATCGGCACCTGGCTGCTCAAGACCGAAGGCGACGCCGCCGCCGTGCTCGCCAGCGACGCGCTGATGCTCGCGAACAAGGACCACTGGCTGGTGCGCGAGACCCTGGGCCTGATGCGCCGCACCTTCGCCCGCCTGGACGTGTCCTCGCGCAGCCTGTTCGCGCTGATCGAGTCCGGCTCCTGCTTCGCCGGCTCGTTGGCCGAGCTGGCCTTCTGCGCCGACCGCGCCTACATGCTGGCCCTGCCCGACGACGCCGATGCCGCGCCCAAGCTGCAGCTGGGCGAGTTCAACTTCGGCTTCCTGCCCATGGTCAACGAGCAGTCGCGCCTGCAGCGCCGCTTCTACGAAGAAACGGCCCCGATGGAAGCCGCGCGCGGTGCCATCGGCCAGGCGCTGGACGCCGACGCCGCGCTGGCCCTGGGCTTGGTGACGGCCGCGCCCGACGACATCGACTGGGCCGACGAAGTGCGCATGGCGCTCGAAGAGCGCGCCTCCATGTCGCCCGACGCGCTCACCGGCCTGGAAGCCAACCTGCGTTTCGCGCAGAAGGAAAACATGGCCACCCGCATCTTCGGCCGCCTCACCGCCTGGCAGAACTGGATCTTCATCCGCCCCAACGCCGTCGGCGAAAAGGGCGCACTCAAGGTCTACGGCAAGGGCGACAAGGCCGCCTTCGACTTCAACCGCGTCTGATTTCATTCCAGCCACCGAACCCGAGGAAGCACGACATGAGCTCGATCAACTACAGCGAGAAGATCCCCAACAACGTCAACCTCAGCGAAGACCGAACGCTGCAGCGCGCGCTCGAAGGCTGGCAGCCCAACGTCATCAACTGGTGGGACGACGTGGGCCCCGAGGGTTCGACCAACCCCGAGGTCTACCTGCGCACCGCGGTCAGCGTGGACCCGCAAGGCTGGGCCCAGTTCGGCCACGTGAAGATGCGCGACTACCGTTGGGGCATCTTCCTGAACCCGGGCGACGCCGAGCGCAAGGTGCACTTCGGTGACCACCTGGGTGAAAAGGCCTGGCAGGACGTGCCCGGCGAACACCGCGCCAACCTGCGCCGCATCATCGTCACGCAAGGCGACACCGAGCCCGCGTCGGTCGAGCAGCAGCGCCACCTGGGCCTGACCGCGCCCTGCATCTACGACCTGCGCAACCAGTTCCAGATCAACGTGGAAGAGGGCCGCCACCTGTGGGCCATGGTCTACCTGCTGCACAAGCACTTCGGCCGCGACGGCCGCGAAGAGGCCGAGGCGCTGCTGCAGCGCACCTCGGGCAGCCAGGACAACCCGCGCATCCTGGGCGCGTTCAACGAGAAGACGCCCGACTGGCTGGCCTTCTTCATGTTCACCTACTTCACCGACCGCGACGGCAAGTTCCAGCTGTCGGCCCTGGCCGAATCCGCGTTCGACCCGCTGGCCCGCACGACCAAGTTCATGCTGACCGAAGAAGCCCACCACATGTTCGTGGGCGAGAGCGGCGTTTCGCGCGTGCTCACGCGCACCGCGCAGGTGATGAACGAACTCAAGACCGACGACGCGCAGAAGGTGCGTGCCGCCGGCGCCATCGACCTGGGCACCATCCAGCGTTACCTGAACTTCCACTACAGCGTCACCATCGACCTGTTCGGCGCCGACCAGTCGAGCAACGCCGCCATCTTCTACAGCTCGGGCCTCAAGGGCCGCTACGAAGAAGGCAAGCGCACCGACGACCACGTGCTCAAGGGCCAGACCTACAAGGTGCTCGAAGTGAAGGACGGCCAGCTCGTCGAGAAGGACGTGCCCATGCTCAACGCGCTCAACGAAGTGCTGCGCGACGACTTCATCGCCGACTCCGTGGCTGGCGTGAACCGCTGGAACAAGGTGCTGGAAAAAGCCGGTATCCCCACGCGCCTGACCGTGCCGCACAAGGCCTTCAACCGCCAGATCGGCGCGCTCGCGGGCATCAAGATGTCGCCCGAAGGCCGCGTGGTGAGCGAGGCCGAGTGGGCCGCGAAGAAGAGCGAATGGCTGCCGACGCCGGAAGACTTCGCTTTCGTCGCCTCGCTCATGGGCCGCGTGGTCGACCCCGGCAAGTTCGCCGGCTGGATCGCGCCGCCCGTGATGGGCATCAACCGCCAGCCGGTGGATTTCGAATACGTCCGGTTTGGGTGATTGTTGATCCCCCCGCGCCGCGCCTGCGGCGCGTCACCCCCCCAGGGGGCGTCGCTGGCGGCCTGGCAAAGCCAGTTCCGCGGCGACCTTGGTTGAACATCTTCTCGCTCCTACACTGTCTCGATTCCTGGAGACACCATCATGAACGCTGTTGCCGAAGCCGCTGTCATCAAGCAGCACCTGATCGACCCCGAGATCTGCATCCGCTGCAACACCTGCGAAGCGATCTGCCCGGTGCAGGCGATCACGCACGACAACCTCAACTACGTGGTCGACGCGTCCAAGTGCAACCTGTGCATGGACTGCATCTCGCCGTGCCCCACGGGCTCGATCGACAACTGGCGCATGATGCCGCGCGTGCGGGCCTACACGACCGCCGAGCAGCTCACCTGGGAATCGCTGCCGGCCGAGCTGCCGCCCGAAGAGCTCGAAGGCCTGGCCGATGCCGATGCCGACGTGTCCGTGGCCGCGCCGCCCGCCGCCGCGCCCGCGGTGGCGAAAGACCCCAGCGGTGAGGAGGCCTTCAACTCGTCGGCCTTCGGCGCGACGCTGCCGCCCTGGTCGGCCGCGCACGCCTACAGCAACCTCTACGGTCCCAAGGCCACGCAGAAGACCGTGACCGCCACCGTGGTGGGCAATGTGCGCGTGACCGAAGTCGGCAAGACCGCCGGCAGCGACTACGACACCCACCACATCGTGCTCGATTTCGGCGCCATGCCCTTCCCGGTGCTGGAAGGCCAGAGCATCGGCGTCGTGCCGCCGGGCGTGGACGACATCGGCCGCCGTCACCACGCGCGCCAGTACTCCATCGCCAGCCCGCGCAACGGCGAGCGCCCGGGGTACAACAACCTGTCGCTCACCATCAAGCGCGTGCTCGAAGACCACGACGGCGAACCGGTGCGTGGCGTGGCGAGCAATTACATGTGCGACCTCAAGGTGGGCGACAAGGTGGAGGTGATCGGGCCGTTCGGCACCAGCTTCCTCATGCCCAACCACCCGCGCTCGAACATCGTGATGATCTGCACCGGCACCGGCAGTGCGCCCATGCGCGCCATGACCGAGTGGCGCCGGCGCCTGCGCGCCTCGGGCAAGTTCGAAGGCGGCAAGCTGCTGCTGTTCTTCGGCGCGCGCACGCAGGAAGAGCTGCCGTACTTCGGCCCGCTGCAGAGCCTGCCCAAGGATTTCATCGACACCAACTTCGCGTTCAGCCGCACGCCCGGTCAGCCCAAGCGCTACGTGCAGGACGTGATGCGCGAGCGCGCGGCCGACCTGGCCGTGCTGCTGCAGGACCCGAACACGTATTTCTATGTGTGCGGCCTCAAGAGCATGGAAGAGGGCGTGGTGCTCGCGTTGCGCGATGTGGCGCAGGGCGCTGGCCTGAATTGGGAAACGATCGGCGGCGCGTTGAAGCGCGAAGGACGCCTGCACCTCGAGACGTACTGAGTTGCGTTTCGCGTTGGCGTGGCGGCGGTCGGTGGCGACCGGGCCCGCCTCCGCGAATGTCCTCCGGCGGCTGGTGCCGCCTCCCCCTTGACTTCGCTGCGGCGGGCCACCCGGTCACCACCGACCTTCGGGCTGGCGTTGCACTCAGGGTTTCCCCGCGCATGCCGCAGTCGGTGGCTGGGTGATCCCGCGCCGACTGCGCTCACTCGGGGTGGATGGCTTACATTGCGATCTTCATATGAAGATTGAACATACGTTGCCCACCACCCGCAGCCGACCCGCCATCGAGGTCGATGTGGTGATGCGGCGCGAGCCGGTGAGTGGGCCCATGAGTCGCTGGCAGGCCTGGCGCTGGGTGCTGGCCGACGTGATGGTGCGCAGCGATCCCGACGAGACCGGCCCGGCACCCGAGCACGAAAGCCACGAGCCGCAGGCGGTCGAGCCCGTGAACACCCAGGGTGTCGACGCGCAGGCCACGCACTGGCTGTTCCCGCGTTTTCGCGTCGAGCTGTTCCGCGACGATGCCGAGGGCTACTTCCTGAATCTCAACAGCCCGAACCCCTGTTTCTGGGTGTTCTGGCGCGCCGACGAAGCGCGCCTGCTCGACGGCGAGCCCATGGCCGTGCCGCAGATCGTCACGCTGAGTTACCACGATGCCGGCCGCTGGCTCGACGCGCAGGAGCGCGTGGACCAGGTCGCCGCGCCCGACGAGGTGGTGGGCTGGCTGCGCGCTTTCGTGGACACCACCTACCAGCCCGAACCCAAGCGCCGCAAGCGGCCCGACAGCTTCAAGCCGCTGACCGACCGCTTCGGCCAACCCGTACGCATCAGCACCAGCAAGCTGCGTGGCGGTGGGCCGCCCGGAGAGTGAGCATGGCCGCCGAAGACGACAGCAGCAATTTCTTCTCGCGCTGGTCGCGCCGCAAGGTGCAGGTGCGCAGTGGCGAGCCCCTGCCGCCCGAGCCGCCCGCCCCACCCGTGGCCCCGGTCGCGGCCGCGGTGGTGGCGCCGCCGATGCCTGAGCTGGTGACCGCGCCCGCCGAAACACCTGCCGAGCCGCCACCCGCGCTCACGCTGGACGACGTGGCCCGCCTCACGCCCGAATCGGACTACTCGGCCTTCGTCGCGCGCGACGTGCCTGCCGACGTGCGCAACGCCGCCGTGAAGAAGCTGTTCACCGACCCGCACTACAACGTGATGGACGGGCTGGACATCTACATCGACGACTACTCCCAGCCCAGCCCCATCACGGCCGCCGAGATGGCCAAGATGGTGGGCGCGCAGTTCCTCAAGCTGGTGGACGACCCCAACGAGCCCAAGCCCGCCGCCGCCACCGCCACACCGGCCACCGATACACCACCCGACACAACGGCCGCCCAACAGGCCGAAGCCAACGACGCCGTCGACGACGCCCCTGTCGCCGCCGACCCCCGCGAGCCCACTGCTGCCGCCCACGACGCGGCACCCCACGATGACCACGCTGATCTGCAATTGCAACCAGACGATGTCCCTGAACCCCCAGGTTCTGGGCGACGCGCTGGATGAAGACCTGAGCCTGCACACCACGCTGTGCCGCCGCGACGCGCCCGCTTTCCAGAAGGCCTGCCGCAGCAAGGACGAGCTCGTGGTGGCCTGCACGCAGGAAAGCCGGCTCTTCACCGAACTCTCGGAACAGACCGAGGGCGCGGTGCCGCTGGACGTGCGGCCGATCCATTTCGTGAACATCCGCGAGACCGGCGGCTGGGGCCGCGAAGGCGCGCAGGCCATGCCGAAGATGGCCGCGCTGCTGGCGGCGGCGCGCCTGCCCGATCTCGAGCCGGTGCCCACCGTCACCTACCACAGCGCGGGGCGCCTGCTGATCATCGGCCCGCTGGACGAGAGCGAGCGCATCGCCGGCCTGGTGGGCGACGTGCTCGAGGTCAGCCTCCTGGCCACGGGCGGGCAGGGCATGCAGGCGCGGCGTTACCCCGTGATCGCGGGCGCGCTGGAGCAGGTGCAAGGCTGGCTGGGCGCGTTCGACGTGCAATGGCGCAGCGACAACCCGATCGACCTCGACCTCTGCACGCGCTGCAACGCCTGCGTGGCGGCCTGCCCGGAAGGCGCCATCGGCCTGGACTACCAGATCGACCTGGCCAAGTGCCAGGACCACCGCGCCTGCGTGAAGGCCTGCGAGGCCGTGGGTGCGATCAACTTCCAGCGCGAGCCGCAGACCCACAGCGAGCGCTTCGACATCGTGCTCGACCTGCGCGACGCCCCGGCCTTCACCCAGCACGCTCACCCGCAGGGCTATTTCCACCTGCGCGGCGGCCTGCAGGCCGAGGCCGCGATGGCCACCGTCGTGCAACTGCGCGACCTGGTCGGCGAGTTCGAGAAACCCAAGTTCTTCACCTACAAGCAGAAGCTGTGCGCGCACGGCCGCAACGAAACCGTGGGCTGCAACGCCTGCGTGGAGATCTGCTCGGCGCTGGCGATCCGCAGCGAGATCAAGCGCAACCAGATCGTCGTCAACCCCAACCTCTGCGTGGGCTGCGGCGCCTGCACCACGGTGTGCCCCACCGGCGCGCTGTCGTACGCCTACCCGCGAGCGAGCGAGCAGGGCGTGAAGCTGCGCACCCTGCTGGCCACCTACGCCAAGGCCGGCGGCAAAGACGCCGCCGTGCTGCTGCACAGCGAGGAAGCGGGCGGCGCGCTCATCGGTGAACTCGGGCGCGCGGCCTCGCTGGACAAGAAGGCCGTGCGCGGTGTGCCCGCGCGCGCGATCCCGGTGCCGCTGTGGCACACCGCCTCCATCGGGCTGGACGTGTGGCTCTCCGCCTTCGCCTATGGCGCCTCGCAGGTCTGGGTGCTGATGACCGGCGACGAAGCGCCGCAGTACCGCGACGCGGTGCGCGCGCAGATGGACGTGGCGCAGGCCATCGTGAGCGGCCTGGGCTACGGCGGCCGTCATTTCCGCCTGATCGAAGCGAAGGACGTGAAGGCGCTGGACGCCGAGCTCGGCGACGCACCGGCGCAGACCGTGAAGCGCCGCGGAACCTTCGCCATCCAGGCCGAAAAGCGCGCGACCGTGGAACTCGCGCTCGACCACCTGATGCAGGACAGCGCGGTCCAGCGCGCGCCGATGGACGCCATCGCGCTGCCCGGCGCGTCCTTGCTCGGCACGATCGCGGTCAACAAGGACACCTGCACCCTGTGCCTGAGCTGCGTGAGCGCCTGCCCGGCCAGCGCCTTGCAAGACAACACCGAGCGCCCGCAGCTGCGCTTCATCGAAAAGAACTGCGTGCAGTGCGGCCTGTGCGCCAGCACCTGTCCGGAGGACGCGATCACGCTGCAACCGCGTCTCCTGCTGGGTGAGCAGCGCAAGCAGTTGCGCGTGCTCAACGAGGCTCAGCCGTACCACTGCATCCGCTGTGCCAAGCCTTTTGGCACGCTCAAGGGCATCGAGGTGATGCTGGCCAAGCTCTCGGGCCATGCGATGTTCCAGGGCGAGGCCTTGGAGCGCCTGAAGATGTGCGGCGACTGCCGCGTGGTGGACCTGTATTCCAACCCGGGTGAGACCCGGATTCACGATGTCTGACATGAACAACGCCATTCCCGTCTCGTCGTCTTCCGCGCTGGACGAAGAAACCGCCCGTGCCGAGGTGTACGGCCTGCTGGCGGCGCTGTATTACGCGCCGCCGCCGGCGGAGCTGATGGCGCAGCTGCGCGTGGCGGTGACCGAGGCGCCGGCGGCCGGCGGTTTTCTGGAGGAGCCGTGGCGCGAGGTGGTGGCGGCTGCGCGTGCGCTGAGCGATGAGGCGGTGGCGGCGGAGTACGACGCGCTGTTTGGCGGCGTGGGCAAGCCGGATGTGTTCGTGTTCGGTTCGCATTACCTCAGCGGTTTCCTGAACGAAAAGCCGTTGGCGGCCTTGCGCAACGATCTGGCGGCGCTGGGTCTGGCGCGCGACGAGACGATGCCGGAGACGGAGGACCACATCGCTTACCTCTGTGAAGTGATGCGTTATCTGATCGCAGGCGACGAGGTGGAGGTGGCCAACCTCACGCAACAGCAGAAGTTCTTCACCACGCATCTGCAGCCGTGGGTACTGCAAATGTGCGATGCGATTGCCGGGCATCCCAAGGCTTCTTTTTATGCGGCCTTGGCTGGGTTCACCCGGGCTTTTGTCAACGTCGAGGCGCAGGGCTTCGATATGTTGGCCTGAGTTTCTCCTAGGCGTTTCGCTCTGCCGGGTTGGCGGGGTCGGGTGGTCCGGTCATGCTGGCGCCGGCCGCTCGCGGGAGACTGCCCGTGTCCGCTCAAACCACTTCGTCAACACCGGGTGGGCGCGCAAGCTTTTGTGGCAACCGCGAATGGGGCCGGCGCCCTCATGCCCAAACCACCCGCCCCCATGAGATGGTGGCGCGCCAAGCTGGGTGTGCCTACGTCGTTTCGCAGGACGGTGGCGGCGTCCGAATGCGCAGGCCCCCATTCGCGGTTGCCACAGAGCCTGCGTGCCGGCCCGGTGTTGACGAGGTGGTGTGAGCGGACCCGGGCAGACGTCCGCGAGCAGGGCCGGAGCATTCGGATCCCGCCACCGGCCTGACGCGAGGTCGACGAGCGAAACCCCAAAAAGAAACTCAAAGCCCCCCAGGCCGACCATCCCGGGTAGGCGCAGCCTCAGGCGCATGAGGCTCCGTCAACAAAGCCACGCAAAAAGAAGCACCGGAACCAGCAGAGAGGTTCTCGGCCGTGATGTGCCCCCCATAGCGCTCCACCAGGCCCTGACTGATCCACAACCCCAGCCCATTCCCATCGTTCTTCGTCGTGAAAAACGGCCGGAACAAACGCTCCAGCACCTCGGCGGAAAGACCCGGGCCACTGTCCTGCACCCACAAGCGCACACCCCCGCGCCCCAACTCATCCACCCAATCCCGCGTCACCAACCGCAACACCCCACCCTGCGGCATCGCCTGAATCGCGTTGATCAACAAATTGATCACCACCTGCTGCAACTCCTGCCGATTGCAACCCGCGCGCCGCGCCGCCTGCAGATCCCGCTCCACGCGAATGTGCGTCTGCGCCAACAGATGCCCCACCAGCACCAGACAGTCTTCCATCGTCCGGTTGATGTCCAGCGTCTCCACATACCCCGCGTACTCCGTCGGCCGCGCGTACTGCAACAACTGCGTCACGATGATGCGCATGCGCTCCACCTGCTCGTCCAGCAACTTCAGCTCCGACGCCACCGGCCGGCTCGCCGCCCCCAGCGTCTCGCGCATCAGATCCAGATTGCCCTGCATCACCGCGATCGGGTTGTTGATCTCGTGCGCGATGCTTGCCGTCAGCTGACCGATCGCCGCCAGCTTCTCGCTCTTCACCAACTGCTGCTGCGCCAGCTGCAACGACGCATTGCTCGCCTCCAGCTCCGCCGTGCGCTCCGCCACCTTGTGGTCCAGCTCCTCGCCCCAGCGCTGCAAGGCCGCCGTCTTGTCGTCGATCACGTCCAGCAACTCGTCCAGATGGCCCGCCAGCGCGCCCAGCTCGTCGCGCGCCGAAATCTCGCCCACGCGCGCGCCCGACTGGCCTTCCTCCACCAGCTGCATCGTGCGGTTCATGCGCTGCACCGGCTGGAAAATGCTGCGCGCCCAGCGCAGCGAGAACCAGGCCGAGAGCGCCATCACGCCCAGGAAGATCAGGCCCATCACCCCCAGCATCGCGTAGCGCACCAGCCGGAACGGCGCCTCCAGGTACCCCACGTACAACATGCCGATGCGCTGGTCGTGCGCGTCCAGCAAGGGCTCATAAGCCGATACATACCAGTCGTTCACCACGAAGGCGCGGTCCAGCCAGGTCTGGCCCCGGCCCAGCACCGCGTCGCGCACCGTCTGCGACACGCGTGTGCCGATCGCGCGCTGGTCCTGGAACAGGCGCACGTTGGTGGTGATGCGCACATCGTCCATGAACAGCGTGGCCGTGCCCTGGCTGCCGAACGGCAAGGAGCCTTCGGGGTACACGATGCGGTTGATGTGGTCGATGAAATCCAGGTTCTGATTCAGCAGCAGGCCGCCCGCGAGCAAGGCGATCGTCTGGCCCGCTGCGTCGCGCACCGGGTGCGTGGCCAGCATCACCATGGCGCGGTGCTCGGCCTCGCGCGTGTCGGGCGCGGCGTTGCGCGTGGCCACCAGCGAAATGCGCAGGCGCGGCGAGAGGTGCGGCGCCAGGGCCTCCAGTTCTTCCGGCTCCAGCACCAGCAGCCGCGCGCGCGCGGCCGAGCGGCCGTTGTCGCTCACCGAACCCCCGAGCGCGGGGGGCATGAGCGGGATCGGCGCGCTCGCATCCGCGTTGCTCAGCCCGGTGGGCACCGCGCGCGCCAGCGGCTGGCCTTGCGGCGTGTAGAGCAGCAGGAAGTCCAGCCCGAGCCGTTCGCGGGCCAATGCCAGTTGCTCGCTCACGTCGCGCCGGTCCGTGGGGTTCGCGGGCCGCAGCGCGGTGTAGAGCGCCTGTGAGCCGGCCACGCCCTGTGTGCCCGAGCCGACCTCGCTGAGCACCTGCTCGAAGTAACCGTGTGCCACCGCCAGGTCGCTGCGCACCTTGGTGATCAGCAGCCGGTCGTAGGCCACGTTGCCCCACAGGGCCAGCGCCAGCACCAGCATCGGGAACGCCAGCAACAGCGGCAGCAGCGCCATCGCCAGCAGCTTGTTGCGGACCGAGCCGGCCAGCCAGCGGGGGGCGCGCCAGAGCGTCATGCGGGGCGGTCGCGTGTCATGTCGCGCCCCACTCGGCCACACGCCGTTCCAGCGTGCGGCGCGAGACCCCCAGCAATTGGGCCGCGCGCGTCTTGTCGCCCTGCACCGAGTCGAGCACCGACAGGATGTGCATCTTCTCCAGCGTGTGCAGGTCGGTGGGCGTGGCGCTGCTGGCCTCGGGGCGGCGGGTCTGGCCGGGGTAGAGCGCCGACACGTTGAGGCTGCCCAGGATCAGCGAGCGCTCGATCAGGTTGCGCAGCTCGCGCACGTTGCCCGGCCAGTCGTACTGGCGCAGGAAGTCCATCTCGGGTTCGCTGATGGCCAGGGGCTCCACACCCAGCGAGGGCGCGAGTTGGGCGATGAAGTGGGCGACTAGTTCGGCGATGTCGTCCTTGTGCTCGCGCAGCGGCGGCAGCGTGAGGTCCACCACCTGCAGTCGGAAGTAGAGGTCCTTGCGGAAGCGGCCGGCCGCCACCTCTTCGCTGAGCTGGCGGTTGGTGGCGGCGACGATGCGCAGGTTCAGCGGCACCAGCTGTTCGCTGCCCACCGGGCGGATGTTGAGGTCTTCGATCGCGCGCAGCAGCGTGGCCTGGATGGACAGCGGCAGCTCGGCGATCTCGTCGAGGAACAGCGTGCCGCCCTGCGCGTAGTGGAACAGGCCGTCGCGCGCGCGCGTGGCGCCGCTGAACGCGCCCTTGGCGTGGCCGAACAGCTCGCTCTCGATCAGCTCGGGCGAGACCGCCGCGCAGTTGACCGGCACGAAGGGGCCGCCCGCGCGGCTGCTGAGCGCGTGCAGCTCGCGCGCCACCAGCTCCTTGCCGGTGCCCGACTCGCCCTGCAGCAGCACGGTGCTGTTGACCGGGGCCACGCGCGCGATCGACTCGCGCAGATGCTGCATGGCCGGCGAGGCACCGACCAGCGCCGCGCGCCCGGGCGCGCTGGTGACCACCGCGCGGCGCAGCACGAAGTTCTCGCGCCGCAGGCGCGAGCGCTCGTAGCAGTGCTTCACCGCGTTGAGGATCTGCGGCACGCGAAACGGTTTGAGGATGAAGTCCGACGCGCCCGCGCGCAGCGCTTCGATGGCGGTGTCCAGGTCGGCGAAGGCGGTGATCAGGATCACCTCGCCGGTGAAGCCCTGTTCGCGCAACTCCTTGAGCCAGACCACGCCGCTCTTGCCGGGCAGCGAGATGTCGAGGATCACCAGGTCCACGTGGTGGCCGCGCAGCCACTGCGCGCCGTCCTCGGCGCTGGAGGCGCTCATCACGAAGTGGCAGCGCGGTGCCAGCGTCTTGACGAGGAAGTTGAGCATGCCCTGTTCGTCGTCGACGATCAGGATCGACCAGTCGGGCCAACCCTCCAGGGTTCTTTCGGGCGAGGGGGGAAGAAAGGGGGTGTCCACCCCGAAGGATTCTACGGAGTAAGCCTACGAAATCACTGGGGTATTGGCGCATTTCCGACCCCGCGCGCGGGAGGGCGGTCGCGACAATTTGTCGCATCGGCGATGGACAGTTTGACGGTCTACGCCAGCGCGTAATGGATTCGTTCCATGGGTTATCCCTAGGCCGTGAAGCGCATCGCCCCGCAACCCCCTGGGGTCCGTGCGAGGGGTGGTCCACGCCGGCACCATGGCACGGTTCTGGCTATGAATTCGGAAGCGCGGCAGCATGCTGCGCTGCGACATGCGGCGATGAGAACCGATCGCATTTCACGCGGAGGGCGCCCTTATGGATGGCTTGCATAGGGGGTGGGGGCCGGTTAGATTCGACGTATGCAAAAGGCCCGCATGTTGTGATGCGGGACCGAACCCCACAGGAGACATGCATGAACAAGTCCCCACGATCCACGCCCGAAGAAGGCCGTCCGAACCTCAAGCGCCGCACTCTGTTTGCGGGCGCGTCCACCGTGGGCGCGCTGGCCGCCGCGGCCACCCTGTTGCCCCGCGTCGCGCCTGAAGACGCGGCCGCCGTGGCCGAGCCCAAGCCGGCGCCCACCAAGGGCGGTGGTTACTCGCTGAGCGATCACGTCAAGCAGTACTACCAGACCACCCGCATCTGAGCGAACAGGAGCGCCTCCCATGTTGCTGACCAAAAAATCCCCGTCGGGTGCGCACGCTTCGCGCGCATCCTCTTCCACGTCCTCCGGCTTCGTGCACCGCCTGCAGCGTGGCCTGTCGACGGCCCTGCCCACCATGGACCGCCGCGCCTTCCTGCGCCGCTCGGGCCTGGGTGTGGGCGTCGGCCTGGCCGCGAGCCAGCTCACGCTGGTGAAGAAGGCCGAGGCCGCGTCGGGCGGCAAGTCCATCGACGGCACCGGCAAGATCGAGGTCAAGCGCACCGTCTGCACGCACTGCTCGGTGGGCTGCGCGGCCGATGCCATCGTGGAGAACGGCGTCTGGGTGCGCCAGGAACCGGTGTTCGACTCCCCCATCAACCTCGGCGCGCATTGCGCCAAAGGCGCCTCGCTGCGCGAGCATGGCCACGGCGAGTACCGCCTGCGTTACCCGATGAAGCTGGTGAACGGCAAGTACCAGCGCATCAGCTGGGACACCGCGCTCAACGAGATCACCGCGAAGATGAAGGAACTGCGCGAGGCCAGCGGCCCCGACTCGGTGTACTTCATCGGCTCCTCCAAGCACAGCAACGAACAGGCGTACCTCATGCGCAAGTTCGTGAGCTTCTGGGGCACCAACAACTGCGACCACCAGGCGCGCATCTGCCACTCCACCACGGTGGCCGGCGTGGCGAACACCTGGGGTTATGGCGCCATGACCAACTCGTACAACGACATGCAGAACAGCAAGTGCGCGTTGTACATCGGCTCCAACGCCGCCGAGGCGCACCCGGTCTCCATGCTGCACATGCTGCACGCCAAGGAAACCGGCTGCAAGATGATCGTGGTGGATCCGCGCTTCACCCGCACCGCGGCCAAGGCCGACGAGTACGTGCGCATCCGCTCCGGCACCGACATCCCCTTCCTCTTCGGTGTGCTGTACCACGTCTTCAAGAACGGCTGGGAAGACAAGCAGTACATCAACGACCGCGTCTACGGCATGGAAGCCGTCAAGGCCGACGTGATGGCGAAGTGGACGCCGGCGGCCGTGGAAGAGGCCTGCGGCGTCAAGGAAGAGCAGATGTTCAAGGTGGCCAAGATGCTGGCCGAAGCCAAGCCGGCCACCATCGTCTGGTGCATGGGCCAGACGCAGCACACCATCGGCAACGCCATGGTGCGCGCCTCGTGCATCCTGCAGCTGGCGCTGGGCAACGTGGGCAAGAGCGGTGGCGGCACCAACATCTTCCGCGGCCACGACAACGTGCAGGGCGCGACCGACGTCGGCCCCAACCCCGACTCGCTGCCCGGCTACTACGGCCTAGCCGCCGGCTCGTGGCGCCACTTCGCCAACGCCTGGGGCGTGGACTACGAGTGGATCAAGAAACAGTACGCCGACGGCACGATGGAGAAGCCCGGCATCACGGTCTCGCGCTGGATCGACGGCGTGCTCGAGAACAACGAGCTGATCGACCAGGGCCCGAACCTGCGCGGCGTGTTCTATTGGGGCCATGCGCCCAACTCGCAGACCCGCGGTCTGGAGATGAAGCGCGCGATGGACAAGCTGGACCTGCTGGTGGTGGTGGACCCGTACCCCTCGGCCACCGCCTCGATGGCTGCCATGCCCGGCAAGCCCGAGGACCTCAACCCCAACCGCGCGGTGTACCTGCTGCCGGCGGCCACGCAGTTCGAGACCAGCGGTTCCTGCACCGCGTCCAACCGCTCGCTGCAGTGGCGCGAGAAGGTCATCGACCCGCTGTGGGAGAGCCGCAGCGACCACATGATCATGCACCAGTTCGCTGAAAAACTCGGCTTCGCCACCGAGCTCAGCAAGAACTACAAGATGCAGAAGATCAAAGGCCTGGACGAGCCCATGCCCGAAGACATCCTGCGCGAGATCAACAAGTCGGTCTGGACCATCGGCTACACCGGCCAGAGCCCGGAGCGCCTCAAGGCCCACATGCGCAACATGAACGCCTTCGACGTGAAGACGCTCAAAGCCAAGGGCAAGGTGGTGGACAAGGAAACCGGCTACGACATGACCGGCGACTACTTCGGCCTGCCCTGGCCCTGCTACGGCACGCCGCAGATCAAGCACCCCGGCTCGCCCAACCTGTACGACACCTCCAAGCACGTGATGGAAGGCGGCGGCAACTTCCGCGCCAACTTCGGCGTGGAGCGCGAGGGCAAGTCCCTGCTGGCCGAAGACGGTTCCTACTCGGTCGGTTCGGAGATCACCACCGGCTATCCCGAGTTCGACCACGTGCTGCTCAAGAAGCTGGGCTGGTGGGCCGACCTCAGCGAGGCCGAGCAGAAGGCCGCCGAGGGCAAGAACTGGAAGACCGACCCGACCGGCGCCATCATCCGCGTGGCCATGGCCCACGGCTGCCACCCGTTCGGCAACGCCAAGGCGCGCGCCGTGGTGTGGAACTTCCCCGATGCCGTGCCGCAGCACCGCGAGCCGATCTACGGCACGCGCCCGGACCTGATCGCCAAGTACCCGACCCACGACGACCGCAAGACCGTCTGGCGCCTGCCCATCCTCTACAAGTCGCTCCAGCAGAAAAACGTGGACGACAAGATGCACGAGAAATTCCCGCTCATCATGACCTCGGGCCGCCTGGTCGAGTACGAGGGCGGTGGCGAGGAAACGCGGTCCAACCCCTGGCTGGCCGAACTGCAGCAGGAGATGTTCGTCGAGATCAACCCGAAGGCGGCGGCCGAGCGTGGTGTGCGCAACGGCGAGCGCGTGTGGGTCAACACCCCGACCGGCGCGCGCCTGAACGTGCAGGCGCTGGTGACCGAGCGCGTGGGACCCGACACGGTGTGGCTGCCGTTCCACTTCTCGGGCCGCTGGCAGGGCGTGGACATGAAGCCCTACTACCCCGACGGCGCCTTCCCCGTGGTGCGCGGCGAGGCCGTCAACACCGGCACGACCTACGGTTACGACATCGTCACGATGATGCAGGAAACCAAGACCACGATCTGCAACGTCGAAAAAGCATAAGACCAGGAGCACCACATGGCACGAATGAAATTCATCTGTGACGCCGAACGCTGCATCGAATGCAACGGCTGCGTCACCGCCTGCAAGAACGAGCACGAGGTGCCCTGGGGCGTGAACCGCCGCCGCGTGGTCACGCTCAACGACGGCATTCCGGGCGAGAAGTCGATCTCGGTGGCCTGCATGCACTGCAGCGACGCGCCCTGCATGGCGGTCTGCCCGGTCAACTGCTTCTACCGCACCGACGAGGGCGTGGTGCTGCACGACAAGGACGTCTGCATCGGCTGCGGCTACTGCTCCTACGCCTGCCCGTTCGGCGCGCCGCAGTTCCCTTCGCAGGGCACCTTCGGCGTGCGCGGCAAGATGGACAAGTGCACCTTCTGCGCCGGCGGCCCCGAGGCCCACGGCAGCCAGAGCGAGTTCGAGAAGTACGGCCGCAACCGCCTGGCCGAAGGCAAGCTGCCGGCCTGCTCCGAGATGTGCTCGACCAAGGCCCTGCTCGCCGGTGACGGCGACGTGGTGGCCGACATCTTCCGCAACCGCGTGCTGCAACGCGGCAAGGGCGCCGAAGTCTGGGGCTGGGGCACCGCGTACGGCACCGCACAAGGGACCAAGTCATGATGCGCCGCTTCGCACTCACCACCACCGTGGCCGCCGCCTTGCTCGCGCTCACCGCCTGCGGCGAGAAGCCGCAGGAAATGAACGCGGCCGGCGTCAAGCAGGACAGCGCGCCGTACCAGGGCGTGGGCAGCAGCCAGTACGCCAACACCAACTGGAAGGCGGGCGACAAGACCAGCTGGGAACAGCAGCTCAAGACGCGCGCGCAGTACGGCCAGAACGACTACACCCGCATGGGCGGCAACAAACCCTGAGGCCCCCACCATGTACAGCCTCCTGACTCAAGGCCTGCGCCACCTGGCGTCGCCCAAGGTGTGGTGCATGGCGCTGCTGACGCTGAGCGCGGCCTGGGCCAATGCCCAGACGCTCAAGGTGGAGCCACCGCAGGAAGACCCGGCGCCCGCCGGCGCGGCCGCACCGGCCAGTGGCCAGATGGGTGGCATCAAGGGCGCCAACATCTTCGAGATCGCACCCGACGCGAACAAGGACCCGAAGTACCCGGAGCAGACCAACGCCGAACGCGGCAAGGTGCAGCCCGGCAACAACGCGCCGATGTGGCGCGACGTGGGCAAGGGCGTGACCGGCTATTCCAGCCTGCCGTATCCCGAGGCCGGCAACCTGATCCAGCCGTTCGTGAACTACCCCGGCGCGCGCCTGACCAACGCGGGCGAAGCCTGGCGGCAGGTGCGCAACCAGTGGATCATTCCCTACGGCGGCTCGGTGCTGCTCATCGTCGCGGTCGCCATCGCGCTGTTCTATTTCGCCAAGGGCGCGATCCCCGTGCACGGTCAGCCCACCGGCCGCGTGATCGAGCGCTTCACCTACTTCGAGCGCGCCGCGCACTGGGTCAACGCCATCGCCTTCGTGGCGCTGGCGGTCTCCGGCATCATCATGGCCTTCGGCAAGTTCTTCCTGCTGCCCATCATCGGCAGCACGCTGTTCGGCTGGCTGACCTACGCGCTGAAGAACCTGCACAACTTCGCCGGGCCGCTGTTCGCGGTGTCGCTGGTGGTTGTGATCCTCACCTTCATCAAGGACAACCTGCCGGCCAAGGAAGACATCACCTGGCTGCTCAAGGGCGGTGGCCTGTTCAGCGGCCAGGAAGTGCCTTCGCACCGCTTCAACGCGGGCGAGAAGGTGGTGTTCTGGGCCGGCGTGTTCTTCTTCGGCCTGATCGTGGTGGGCTCGGGCCTGTTCCTGGACAAATTGCTGCCCTCGGTGGACTACACGCGCGGCAACATGCAGATCGCGCACATGATCCACGCCAGTGCCGCGGTGCTGATGATGGCGCTGTTCATGGGCCACATCTACCTGGGCACGATCGGCATGAAGGGCGCCTACAAGGCCATGAAGACCGGCTACGTGGACGAGACCTGGGCCAGGGAACACCACGAACTCTGGTACGACGACATC
>QFCS01000297.1_pt1 | contig 103301 bp, 90 predicted proteins | sample 3576561 | NCBI WGS metagenome assembly QFCS01 | reverse complement strand
GGCAGGGGGATGAGGGGCGGCGCGGACATCTCCGAGTCCAAGGTCGCTGGTCCCGCGGCGCAACTCGCCGGCTGGCAGTCGCTGACAGCGCGCATTGGCCGCCTGCCCGAACCGGTCCGCGACATGGCCGGCCGCGGCCTGAAGAAAGTGGTCGACTACCAGGACACTGCCTATGGCGGCGAATATCTCGACCGGCTCGACCGCGCCGTTGCCATGGACGGCGCGGCGCATGGCCATGCGCTTTCGATCGCGGCAGCGAAGCACCTCGCCAACGCCATGTGCTACGACGACATGATCCGCGTCGCCGACCTGAAGACCCGCTCGACGCGCGGTGCGCGGGTGCGGTTGGAGGTCGGTGTCGCCGAAGAGACCGTGCTCAAGGTTACCGAATATTTCCATCCGCGCATCGAGGAATTCTGCGGCACCATGCCGGTACGGCTCGGCCGCTACATCGAGGCGCGGCCGAAACTCGCAGCCTTCCTCGACCGCCGCATCAACCGCGGCCGCCATGTGCGCACCGACAGTCTTTTCGGCTTCGCCACGCTGTGGGTGATCGGCGGCCTGCGCCGCTGGCGGCGCGGGCTGCTGCGCCACGCCGTCGAGGTCGAGCATCTCGAGCGATGGTACCGGCTGGCGCTGGATCACGTCGCGGCCGACTATGCGCTCGCCGTGGAAATCCTCGAATGCCGGCGGCTGATCAAGGGTTACAGCGATACCCATGCTCGCGCCCAGTCGAAATTCGACCTGGTTCTGTCCGGTCTGCCGCTGGTGAAGGGCCGCGACGATGCCGCTTCATGGATCCGGCGGCTACGTGAAGCGGCGCTGAAGGATGAGAGGGGCGACATGCTCGACGGCGCGCTGAAAACCGTTGCGTCGCTCAACGAGCCGGTCGAGCCACGCCCCGCTTAAATCGGGTTTGGTCAACGAGGGCCGATCGCATTGCGGCGTTGCCTCGATAAGGTCGCCGACCGATCCGTCTCCGGGGGTTGCGCATGGGCGAAGCGGGATTCGTATGCCAGAGTTCGGCGTCGGCGTTCCCCAGCCTTTTCGCGTGCAAGAAGTTTCGGCGGCGCCTATGGCGTTCGTGCCATCTATGCGAAAACCGTACCTGGCGGCACGCCAGCGAGGCCGGTCAGGCGAGAACGCAGCCCATCCCGGCCGTAACGTCGGATCATTTTGAAGGAAATGGACAATGCCTACGATCACCGTAAAGGACGGCACTGAGATCTTCTACAAGGACTGGGGCTCCAAGGATGCGCAGCCGATCGTGTTCCACCACGGCTGGCCGCTCAGCGCCGACGACTGGGACAACCAGATGTTGTTCTTCCTGCACAAGGGGTTTCGCGTCGTCGCGCATGACAGGCGCGGGCATGGGCGCTCGACGCAGACGGCCACCGGCAACGAGATGGACACCTACGCGGCCGACGTCGCGGCGCTGACCGACGCGCTCGATCTCAAGAACGCCGTCCATATCGGACATTCGACCGGCGGCGGCGAGGTGGCGCACTATGTCGCGCGTGCCAAGCCCGGGCGTGTCGCCAAGGCCGTGCTGATCGGCGCGGTGCCGCCGATCATGGTGAAGTCGGACAAAAACCCGGGTGGCCTTCCCATCGAGGTGTTCGATGGTTTTCGCGACGCGCTGGTCGCCAACCGGGCGCAGTTCTATATCGACGTTCCCGCCGGTCCCTTCTACGGCTTCAACCGGCAGGGCGCGAAGGTCTCGCAAGGCGTGATCGACAACTGGTGGCGGCAAGGCATGATGGGCGGCACCAAGGCGCACTACGACTGCATCAAGGCGTTTTCGGAGACCGATTTCACCGAGGACCTGAAGACGATCGACGTTCCCGTGCTGCTCATGCATGGCGAAGACGACCAGATCGTGCCGATCGCGGATTCGGCGTTGCTGGGGATCAAGCTGCTGAAGAAGGGAACGCTCAAGGTCTATCCGGGCCTGCCGCACGGCATGTGCACGACGCATCCGGAAATCGTCAACCCCGACCTGCTTGCCTTCATCGAAGCCTGATCGGGCCTCATAGCCGGCTCGACCTCCGGCGCCATCGACGCTGGCGCCGGCGGAAGTTGCATGCCGACGCCGATGTTCGGGCCCGGGTACCACGCTTCAATCGAGGCCCGGAGCCGCCGCGTGTCAGCCACATGCGGCGCTGCGGCCAGCGCACTGAAAGGTGAGTGGCTCGAGGCTAGGCTGATGCGGCGCTCGCCGCCTTGACGCCTTCGTAGAGCTTCGCCTGCCGCTCCGACAGCGCCTGCCAGGCGGGGGCCTCGCCCTCGTCCGGATCGATCTGCTCGGCGATGCGCGTCATCGCCCGGGTGGCGGCCTGGAAGTCGGCGTGCCAGCCGGCGCCGACCGCCGCGCACATGCCGGCGCCAAGCGCCGAGGCTTCGTTGGACAGGCTGCGGATCACCGGCAGGCCGGTCGAGTCGGCGATCATGTGCAGCCACAGCGGGCTGCCGGCGCCGCCGCCGATCACCAGGATGCGGTCGAGCGTGGCGTTGGTGCGCCGCATCTGGTCGAGCGCGCGGGCGAATTCGAGGGTGATCGCTTCCAGCGAGGCGCGATAGAGGTGGCCCATGCCGGCTTCCGGTCCCATGCCGGTGAAAGTGGCGCGGGCGTTTTCGTCCCAGTGCGGGTCCATGCAGCCCATCAGGTAGGAGCAGACCGTCACCCCGCCGGAGCCGACCGGCAGCCGGCGCGCCTCCGCTTCCAGCTTTTCGAACACTTTCGGGTTGTCGTGGCCGCCGGCGAAGGCGTCGAGCAGCCAGTTGACGAAATAGGCGCCGGCGCGCTGGCAGCTTTCGAGAAAATAGCCGTCGCCGGTGGGGGAGACCAGCGTGCGCCAGTAGCGGCTGAGATCGGGCGTCGGCGACCACATGCCCCCGACCACCGCCGTGCCGAGATTGAGATAAACGACACCGGGGCTGATCGCGCTTACGGCGAGGCCGGCGCAGTGGCCGTCGCCGCCGCCGGCGAACACCGGCGTGCCGGCCCGCAGGCCGGTCGCCGCCGCGGCGGCAGGCGTGATGTGGCCGATAGGCGTACCCGGCCGGTGCAGCGGTGGCAGCTTCGACAGCGGAATGCCGAGATGGTCGAGAATGTCACGCGACCATTGCTTGCTGCCGATGTCGAAAATACCGAAAGGATCGGCGCTGGTCCAACTCGCCGACGCCTGTCCGGTCAGCTTCTGCGTCAGGAAATCGTGGACGCTGAGGACCTGCGCCGCACGGTCGAGCAGCTCCGGCTGATGTTCGCGCAGGTAGCGCAGGCGGTAGACGCAAGGGATGACGTCCACCGGCTTGCCGGAAATCGCATGCAGCCGCGCGCCGCCAAGCTCGTCTGCAAGCTTTCCCACCATCTCGCGCGCCCGGCGATCGAGCCACAGCGTCGCCGGCGCCACCGGCCGCTGTTCGGCGTCGAGCAGCACCATGGTCTCACGCTGGTTGGAAATGGCGAGCCCGTCGATGGCGGCAGGGTCGATCTGGCCGGTAACGGCGCGCAGAGCGGCGGCGGCGGCGGTCCACCAGTCGTCGGCGTTCTGCTCGGCCTTGAGCGGTTCGGGGGTGCTGATCGCATGCGGGGCGCGGCCTTCCGCGCGCGGCGTGCCGTCGGCTGTCCAGGCGATAGCCTTGACCGACTGGGTCGATGAATCCATGCCCACGACATAATGCTCGTGTGGTTGCATCAACGCTCCTCCTCGCAGCCCTTCCTCCACGCGGCTGCCTCCGGCCGCGTACCCTTCCAACCGACCTTCGGGAGAAGGCGCGGTTTCCGCCAGCAGCCTCAGTCGGCCAGCAGCGCCTCTCCCGTCGCCAGATCCGTCACGAAATGGCTGGCATAGCCTGCCTCCAGCGTCGCGGTGATCGCGGCGATCTTGGTCGGGCCGCCGGCTACGCAGATACGGCTCGGCACCTGCTTCAGTTCGTCCAGGGTGATGCCGACCATGCGTTCGTCATGGTCGCCGCCGATCGGCATACCGTGGATGTCGATGAAGCGACCGATGATCACGGCGGTGGCGCCCTGCGCGACATAGGCGTCGATCTCGGCCCGGCTGGCGAGGCCGGAGACACGCACCGTGCTGCGCGCACCGATGTCGCCGACGCCGAACAGGATGCGGTTGGTCGAATGGATCAGCTCGAACTGCTTCTTCAGCACCGGCTCGGCAAGCAGCATCGCCTTCAACTCGCGCGTCGACAGCACCGCCGGCGCCAGCAGGTTGACGCAGCGCGCGTCGATGCGGTTCGACAGCAGCGAGGTGCACAGTTCCGGCGAAAACTCCGGCTCGCCGGTCGAACTGCCGGAGACCTGGATGACTGTCAGGTCCCTGACCGGTTTCGGCAGTGCTATCTGGTTGGCGACGGACAGAACCGTGCGGCCCCAGGCGACGCCGATGATGTCGCCGTCCTCGATCTGCTCGGCCAGCACGCGCGCGCCGGCGTTGCCGAGGCGCTCCACCAGCGTCGCCTCGTCGCCGTTCGGAATGACGAAGGCGCCATCCAGCCCGAATTTTTCCATCAGCGCCCTGGCGACCGCGGTGCGGCCGAAGGCCTGCGGGCTGATGCGGATCGACACGATGCCGCGCTCGCGCGCTTCCTGCAGCAGGTTGACGATGGTCGCGCGCGACACGTCGAGCCGCTTGGCGATCTCGCTCTGGGTAAGCTGGTCGGCGTAATAAAGCCAGGTCGCCCACATCACTGCATCGTCGAACTCCGTCGGCAGTTTCGCCTCCGGCTCCCCGTTTTCCCTGTCCGACGTCCTGCCATTCGCCATAGCCTTATCTGAGCAGCTTCGTGACATTTGTCAACGATGGCTGTCTTGTGTCTTGACATGTGACATTTGCTGTTGTCACTTGTACGAAAGCAAGACGAAAACAGATCGCGGGTATGGAAACGGCAAGGAAGCAAAACGCTGGCGATGACGCTCCGGCCGGAGGCTGGACGGCGCTTATCGACGACGTGCTCGCGGGCAGATGGGTCAATCCGGAGACCGGCAAGACCGTTTCGGTCCCCTACGAAAGCATCGTCATCGCCGAGAGCCTTGACGGTGCGGAGGCGGACCTCGTCGCCTCCCTGAAGCTCGGCGAAAAGTTCACCGTCGTCGCCGACGCCGACACATTCGACGCCATGGGCGCGCGTGTCGCCAAGGCTTTGAAGCGCCTCGGGCCAGTCGAAAACGTCATCCTCGACCATCCGCATGCCGACAGCGCCAACATCGAGCTTTTGACCGATCGGCTGGCGCACAGCGAGGCGGTCGTAGCCGTCGGTTCGGGCACGATCAACGACCTGTGCAAATTCGTCACCGCAAAAGCCGGCCGGCGTTATTGCGTGTTCGGCACCGCCGCCTCGATGAACGGCTATACCTCGACAACCGCTTCGATCACGCTGGAGAGCGGCCTTAAGGTGTCGCTGCCGTCGCAGGCGCCGGCTGGGTTCTTCGTCGACCTCGGCGTTTCGTCGGTCGCGCCAAAACATCTCGCCGCCGCCGGTTTTGCCGACTGCCTCGTGCGCTCGGTCGCGCAGGTGGACTGGTGGCTGTCGCACCGGCTGCTCGGCTCGCTCTACGCGACCGCGCCCTACGTGCTTCAGGACGAAGACGAGAAGGCGCTCAACGCCCGCGCCGGCCTGCTGCCCAAGGGCGACATCGCCGCCCACGGCTATCTCTATCGCGTGCTGACCTTGTGCGGGCTGGGTGTGTCGATGACCGGCATGTCGCACCATGGTTCGATGGGCGAGCACCAGATCTCGCACTACATCGACTGTTTCGCCGGCGGCCGCCACCCCGGCACGCTGCACGGCCAGCAGGTCGGCGTCGGCGTCCTGACCATGGGACGGCTGCAGCGGAAGTTGCTTGCGAGCGACAAGGCGCCGGTGATCAAGCCGACCCGGATCGACCGCGACGGCATGGCGCGCCGCATGGGTGCCGCCGTGGCCCAGCAATGCTGGACCGAGATCCAGCCTAAAATCTTCGACGAAAAGGGCGCAGCAGAACTCAACGCCAAGCTGGAGGCTATGTGGCCCGAACTGCGCCGCGAACTGCTCGCCTTCGTCATCCCGGTCGATGAGATGAGCCGGTTGCTCGCCGCCGCCGAAGGCCCGATGACGGCGGCCGATCTCGGCCTGCCGGTCGACTTCTACCGCGAGGCCGTCCTGCACTGCCGCGAGATGCGCAACCGCTACTCCTTCCTCGACCTTGCCGCCGATGCCGGCATTCTCGAGGATTTCGTGGCCGGGGAGGCGTAACGATGCGGCCGGTCGCCGATATGCCGATCGAGACGGCCGCCGGCGTCGCGGTGCTGTTTGCCGATATCGACGATACGCTGACGCATGAGGGCCGCCTGCCGGCCTGCGCCTACCAGGCGCTGGAGGCGCTGACTGACGCGGGCATCGCCGTTGCGCCGATCACCGGCCGGCCCGCGGGCTGGTGCGACATGATCGCCCGCATGTGGCCGGTCGCCGGCGTGGTCGGCGAAAACGGCGCCTTCTATTTCGCCTATGATGCGCAGGCGCGCAAAATGCGCCGCAGCTTCGTTTTCCCTGACGAGACACGCGCCGAGAATCGCCGGCGGCTGGTGGCGGTGCGTGAGCGCATCCTGCGCGAGGTGCCGGGCGCCGCTGTGTCGGCCGACCAGTTGTACCGCGAGGCCGATCTCGCCATCGATTTCTGCGAGGACGTGCCGCCGCTGCCGAAGGCGGAGGTGGTGCGCATCCGCGAGATATTCGAGGAGGAAGGCGGTGTCGCCAAGATCTCCTCCATCCACGTCAACGGCTGGTTCGGTCAATACGACAAGCTGACCATGTCGCGGCGTTTCGCCGCCGACATCCTCGGCATAGACATCGACCGCAGCCTCGACCGTATCGTGTTCGTCGGCGACAGCCCAAACGACGCGCCGATGTTCGGCTTTTTCCCCAATGCCTGCGGTGTCGCCAATGTGCTGAAATTCCGCGGCGCGCTGGAGGCCGAGCCAACCTATGTGACGCGGCGCGAAGGCGGCTTCGGGTTCGTCGAGGTGGCGGACAGGCTGCTTTCGGCCCGCACGGCGATGGCGGGTGCGGCATGAGCGGCGTCTACGACCTCGCCATCATCGGCGGCGGCGTCAATGGCTGCGGCATCGCCCGCGACGCGGCGGGGCGCGGGCTCAGCGTGTTTTTGTGCGAGCAGGGCGACCTCGGCTCCGGCACGTCGTCGGCTTCGACCAAGCTCATCCATGGCGGGCTGCGGTATCTCGAACACTACGACTTCAAGCTGGTGCGCCACGCGCTGGCGGAGCGCGAGCGGCTGTGGGCGATCGCGCCGCACATCATCTGGCCGTTGCGTTTCGTGCTGCCGCATCGAAAGGGGCTGCGGCCGGCCTGGCTGCTCCGGCTTGGCCTGTTCATCTACGACCATCTCGGCGGCCGCAAGCTCTTGCCTGCCACGCGCACGCTGCGGCTCGCCCGTGACCCGCTCGGTGCGCCTCTGCACGACGTGTCGTCGGTCGGTTTCGAATATTCGGACTGCTGGGTGCAGGACAACCGGCTGGTCGTGCTCAACGCACGCGACGCCGAGTCGAAGGGCGCCGACATCCGCACCCGGACGCGCTGCACCGCTGCCAAACGCGAGGGCGGGCTGTGGCGGCTGACGCTACAGGATCTCGACGGCGGGCGCACCTTCACCATCCAGGCGCGTGCAGTGGTCAACGCCGCCGGCCCTTGGGCGGAGCGGGTGCTGTCGTCGGTGGCGCGGGTGAAGGCGCCCGGCCGGTTGCGGCTGGTGCAAGGCTCGCACATCGTCGTGAAGCGCCTTTACGAGCACGACCGCTGCTACATCTTCCAGAATCCTGACGGCCGCATCTTCTTCGCCATCCCCTACGAGGACGATTTTACGCTGATCGGCACCACCGACCGCGACTTTTCCGGCGAGCCGGGTACGGCGCGGGCTTCGGCGGAGGAGGTCGACTATCTCTGCGACGCGGCGTCCTCCTATTTCCGCACGACGCTCAGCCCGGCCGACGTGGTATGGAGCTATTCCGGCGTCCGCGCGCTGTTCGACGATGGCGCCGCGAATGCCCAGAAGACGACGCGCGACTACGTGCTGGCGCTCGATGCCGGCGAAGGCGCGCCGCCGCTGCTATCGGTGTTCGGCGGCAAGATAACCACCTATCGCTGCCTCGCCGAAGACGCGCTGGACAAACTCGCGGCCATCTTCCCGGATTGGCGCGCGCATGCCGGCTGGACGGCGACAAAGCCGTTGCCGGGCGGAGACTTTCCGGTCGGCGGCGCCGCGACGCTCGCCCGTCATCTCAAACAGGACTACCCGTTTCTAAGCGAACGCGCGGCGCGGCGGCTGATCCGTCACTACGGCACCGAAGCGCGCGTCATTCTCGGCAAAGCGAAGAGCGCGGCCGATCTCGGCCGCGACTTCGGCGGCTCGCTCAGCGAGGCGGAGGTAAGGTTCCTGGCTGCCCATGAATATGCGGCGACGGCCGAAGACATTGCCTGGCGGCGTACCAAGTCGGGCCTGCGGATGACGGCCGCGGAGATTGCCGCGCTCGATGCGTGGCTGCAGGAGTTCAGGAGGCAGATGGCGAATGCGTTGCTAAGGCAGGCGGGCTGAGGGAAGGACGGCGTTTCGCCGTCGAGAGTTGGGATGGCCGAAGGCGCGCCGGTTGGGCGGGTCGGTGGTCTTGGAGGAGCGAGCAAGGGATGAGCGTCGCACAGGTCAAGCGCATCTCGATATCGGATTCGCCGATACCCTGGCTGCTGCCCCTGGTCAGCCTGCTGGTGGTGTTCACCATCTACCCGCTCATCTACAACGTCTGGCTCTCGTTTCACGAGTTCGTACCGCGCAAGCGGGCGCTGCAGTTCGTCGGCTTCAACAACTGGGTGCAGCTCTGGAACGACGCGCGCTTCTGGAGTTCGCTCGCCGTCACCTTCGCCTATTTCATCATCGCGCTGGTGCTGGAACTGGCGCTCGGCATGGCGATCGCGCTGCTGCTCGACGCGGAGCTGCCGGGTTTCGGTGCACTGCGTGCATTCCTGTCGCTGACGCTGGTCATTCCGCCAGCGATCGCCGGCATGATGTTCCTGCTGATGGAGGATCCGCAGTTCGGGGCGTTGACCTATATCCTCAATTCATTGGGCTTGCTCGATAAATCGACGCCGATCCTTGCCACCTCTTCCACTGCGCTTGCCGGCGTACTGCTCGCCGAGATCTGGCAGTGGACGCCGTTCATGGTGCTCATCTTCCTTGCCGGCCTGCGATCGCTGCCGACCGAGCCCTACGAGGCGGCGATGATCGACGGCGCCTCGTCGTTTCAGATGTTCCGCCGGCTCACCCTTCCCATGATGTCGCGGGTGATCGCGGTCGCGGTGCTTTTGCGCGGCATCGATCTGTTCCGCGTGTTCGACTACGTCTTCGTCATGACCTCGGGAGGCCCGGGCACCGCCACCTACAGCCTAAGCCTGTACGCCTGGCAGCAGACCTTCAGCTTCATCAAATGGGGCTATGGCGCCACTCTCAGCCTGGTCAGCCTGGTGATCATCATGGTGCTCGCCAACCTCTTCATCAAAATCTTCAAGGTGAGGTGGTGACATGCATATGAGCGCCGGCCAGCGAACACTGCGCACCATCGCCGGATGGCTTGTGGTGGGACTGTTCTTCTTCCCGATCTACTTCTGGACCTCGGTGGCCTTCCGCGACGCCAAGGACATTTTTTCCTGGCCGCCCAAATATTTCGAGTTCCCGCCGACGGTGCGCAACTTCGAGCAGGTATTCGGCATCTCGCTGGGGTTCGGCTTCGGCAACCAGGACGTGGTGACGCCGGGCGGTGGCAATTTCTACATGGCGCCCCGCCTGTGGGATTCGATCGTGATCGCCTCGTTGTCGACGGTGCTGGCGATCGTGGTGGCGACGCTTGCCGCCTATTCGCTGTCGCGCATGGAATTCCGCGGCCGCCACCAGTTCGTCAATTGGGTGCTGTCGACGCGGATGATGCCGCCGGTCGCGGTGGCCGTGCCGATGTTCTTCATTTTCAAGCAGTTCAACCTGCTGGACACCTACACCGGCATCATCCTTGTGCACGGACTTATGAACCTGCCGCTGGCGGTGCTGCTGTTGAAGAGCTTCTTCGACGATATCCCGGCCGAGATCGATGAAAGCGCACTGCTCGACGGCGCGTCGCGGTGGACCATCTTCCGGCGCATCGTGCTGCCGATGGCCAAGGGCGGCATCGCCGCCACGGCTGTGCTTTGCTTCATCTTTTCGTGGACCGAGTTCCTGTTCGTGCTGACGCTGACGCAGACCAGCATCAAGACGGTGCCGGTGGTGTCGTCCACCTTCGTCACGTCGATCGGCACGGCCTGGGGAAACATGGCGGCGCTGGGTGCCGCGGCGATCGTGCCTGCCTTCATCGTCATCATGCTGGTGCAGCGCCATCTGGTGCGCGGCCTGACCATGGGGTCGCTGAAACAATAGTCCTGCGGAGGGAGGAGTGACCTTCCGCAGCGGAGTTGATGAACCCGGAAGGCGATAGCGCCGACCGACATGTGGAGGAGAAGTGGTAATGAAAGACAAAGACAGAAAACTCTATTTGTCCTCGATCACGGACAAGCTCGTCCGTGGCGAGATGGGACGCCGGGACTTCCTGCGGCTTTCCGGCAAGCTCGGCCTGGGCGCCGGCGCGCTCGGCATGGGCCTCGGCCCACGGCCGTATTTCGGCGTGTCCAGCGCGCAGGCGCAGGAGGCGGTGCAGCCGTCGGCGGACGTGATCGCCTGGCTAAAGGAAGTCGGCAAGCCGTTCGCCGGCACCACGCTGAAGCTGGCGACGGAATCGACGCCGCCGTCCAACGCCATCAACTCGCAGCTCAAGAAGTATTTCGAGGAAGCGACCGGCATCAAGGTCGAGATCGAGGTGCTGCCGCTGGAGCAGGTGCTTCAGAAGCTGACGCTTGACGTCGCCTCCTCGCTCGGCACCTACGACCTCTATTACATCGACCAGAGCTGGGCGGCGAGCTTCAGCCAGGACGTGTTCGACCCGCGCGAGCAGATCTCGGCCAAGCCCGATCTCGCCATGCCAAACTACAACATCGACGACTTCCTGCCGGCGCTGGTCGACGGTATCGCCAAATACGAGGATCGCTGGGTCGGTGTGCCCTACGACATTCCGATCTTCATCATGATCTACCGCAAGGACGTTTACGAGGAACTCGGCCTCAAGGCGCCGACCACCTTCGACGAACTCTATAACAACTCGAAGGCGATCACCGATAAGAAGGGTCCGGACCTCTTTGGTTACGCCGGCCAGATGAAGTCGGGCCACTACGCGCTGGAATGCGAATGGACTTCGATGCTGTGGGGCCATGGCGGCTCGATCTTCCGCACCGACGGCACTTTCTCCGGCAATGACGAGCAGGGCATCGCAGCGCTCGACTACTACACCAAGCTGAAGGCCACCATGCCTCCGGGCGTGGACGGCTGGACCTGGGACGGCCAGGGACAGGCGGTGGCCCAGGGCGTCGCGGCCTCCATGCTGTCGTGGGGCGAGTTCTTCCCGTATTTCGACGACCCGACGCAGACCAAGGTGTCGGGCCTGTGCGAGGCGGTCATCCCGCCGCAGCCGATCGCGCTGCGCACCGTCAAGGATACCGGCTACGGCGAAATCCCCGGCGTCGGTCACCAGGGCGGCTCGTCGCTGGCGGTGTCGAAATACTCCAAGGCCCCGGACGCGGCATGGATCTTCATGCAGTGGGCGACCTGCGCCGACACCCAGGCTCTGATCACGGTGCTCGGCGGCGGCACCGGCCCGACCCGCGCCAGCGTCTATGACGACCCGCGCGTCAAGGCCAATGCCCGCGTCGGCGCCGGCACCACGCGCCACCTGCCGGTGGTGCGCGAGACCATCGCCAAATACATGGGCTCCGAGCCGGATCTGCCGGAATGGGCACAGCTCTCCAGCGACACGATCCCGGTCAGCCTCGGCAAGTATTTCGCCGGCGGCTACGGCTCGTCGAAAGAGGCCATGGACGACATCGCCGCGCAGGTCGGCGAAGTTCTCAAGGGATAAACTCCCAGGACCGGCGGCCGCGGCCAGAGCGCCGCGGCCGCCGGCCGCTTCAACGGTTGATCGTAGGTCGTCGGTCGCGCTTCGAGATTGCCGCCCGAAAATCTTTCGACCGACGAAGCACGACCGACGACCGACGCAAGGAGAAAAGACGTGGACGAGAAACCACTGGTCGCGATCACCGGCGCCAGCTCGGGCATAGGCGAGGCGACGGCGCGTGCGTTTTCAGCAGCGGGGCACCCCGTTCTGCTGATGGCGCGTCGGCTCGACCGACTGCACGCGCTCGGCCTGCCCAACGCCGTCATTCGCCAGGTTGACGTACGTGACCGCGGCGCGCTCAACGCCGCGGTGGCGGACGCCGAGGCGGAGCATGGCCCGGTCGACGTGATGTTCGCCAATGCCGGCATCGCCCGGCTGGGCGATATCGGCCGGCAGCCGCCGGAAGACTGGGACGAGATGATCGACATCAACACCAAGGGCGTGATGAACAGCGTGCACGCCGTGATGTCGGGCATGATGGCACGGCGGCGCGGCACGCTGGTGATGATGAGCTCGATCGCCGGCCGAAAGGTCTATCCGGATCACACCGTCTATTGCGGCACGAAATTCTTCGTCCACGCCGTGTCGGAAAGCCTGCGCGAATATCTCGCGCCGCACGACGTGCGGGTCATCGTGGTATCGCCCGGCATCATCGACACCGAGGTGCTGGACGGGGTGCGCGACGAGACGACGCTGGCCAACTACAAGGCCAACAAGCAGGCCATCGGCGGCGGCATCTCGGCGGATATCGTCGCAAAGCTGATCCTCGACGCCTATGAATTGCCGCAGCGGGCGATCGTCCAGGAAATCGTGATCACGCCGACCAGGCAGAAATACTGAGGCGGCCGTCGCAGGATCGACGACCGCAGACGGGTGGAGCGCTTCATGGCGACAGTGGAATACAAGGGAATCGGCAAGTCGTTCGGCGCGGTCAACATCCTGCGCGACGTGTCGTTCCGTATCGAGGACCGGCAGTTCGTGGTGCTGCTCGGGCCGTCGGGCTGCGGCAAGACCACTCTGCTGCGCATGACCGCCGGGCTCGAAAGCGTCAGCGAGGGCGACCTTATGATCGGCGGCAAGCGGGTCAACGATGTGCACCCGCGCGACCGCGACATCGCCATGGTGTTCCAGAACTACGCGCTCTATCCGACCATGAAGGTCTACGACAACATCGCCTTCAGCCTGGAGGTGGCGAAGGTGCCGCCGGCCGAGGTCAAGCAGCGGGTGGAGCGCGCCGCCGAGATCCTCAACCTGACGCCGTTCCTGCAGCGCTACCCGAAACAGCTTTCCGGCGGGCAGCGGCAGCGCGTGGCGATGGGCCGGGCGATGGTGCGCGAGCCCTCGGTGTTCCTGTTCGACGAGCCGCTCAGCAACCTCGACGCCAAGCTCAGGGCGCATATGCGTACGGAAATCAGGCAGTTGCACAACCGGCTGAAGACCACGACCATCTACGTGACCCACGACCAGATCGAGGCGATGACGATGGCCGACACGATCGTGGTGATGCGTGCCGGCAAGATCGAGCAGATCGGCTCGCCGGACGATGTCTACGACCGCCCGGCGAGCAAGTATGTGGCTGATTTCGTTGGCGGAACGGCAACGAATTTTTTGCCTGGAACGGTGGTGGGCGGGGCCGGCGGACCGGCCGTCGATACGGCCAGCGGCCGCGTCGTGCTCGATCCCGACTCGGCCGCGAAGCCGGGGCAGCGGGTCATCCTGGGGGTGCGGCCGACAGACGTGACGGTTGCGCCGGACGGCGCGATCGGCGCGAAAGTGATGTTGCTGGAACGGCTTGGCCACGACGCGCAGCTTTTCTGCGACGGGCCGGACGGCCGTTTCGTCGCCATCGTCGACAAGACGCTGCGGTTCGACGAGGGCAGCGATGTGCGTTTCGCCGTCCCGCCGGCCAAGGTGCATGTCTTCGATGCGGAGACGGAAGCGCGTATCTGAGACGCAATGACCCGGACGCTACGGCCTTTCGGATAAGACCGTGTGTTAAAACAAGGTGATAGGACGGAAAGACCGATCCATGCGATCGGCTTCCGCTCTGAGCGTGCGGGCTTCCGCAACGTCAGGTCCGCAATGTGAAGCGATATCAAGGAGGAGCCGGTGGCAACCGTCCTAATTCTCGGCGCGGGCGTGATGGGAAGCGCTCTGGCACTGCCCGCCGCTGACAACGGCCATGCCGTGCTGTTGACGGGGACGCCGTTGGACGCTGACGCGGTGACGCGCATGAAGACCCCCGGCGGCGTGCATCCGAAACTCGACCACCCGCTGCCGGCCAACGTCACACCGCTCGCCAACGAGGACCTGACGGCCGCTCATGTCGATGCGGCCGACATCATCATCGTCGGGGTGAGCAGCCCGGGCATCCCCTGGGCGGTCGAGCGGCTCAACGGCCTGATGACGAGGGATCGGCGGATCGCCTTCGTCACCAAGGGGCTCGACCGGGTCGGATCGTCGCTGACGACGCTGGCCGAATCGCTGCGGCCGCAGCTCAAGCGCATGGAAGGTTTCATCGGCATCGGCGGGCCGTGCATTGCACGCGAGCTTGCCAACCGCCAGCCGACGGCCTGCGTCTACGCATCGACGGACCCGGGCGCCGCGGCCGGGCTCGTGGGGCTGATGAAGACCGACTACTACCGCCTGTCGACGACCGACGACGTGACCGGTGTCGAAGCGTGCGCGGCGCTGAAGAATTTTTATGCGATCGGGGTCGCCGCTATGCAGAGCAGATATCCCGACACGGCACGGGCCGACGGGCAGGCGAAAAACCCGACCGCGGCCGCGTTCACCCAGGCGGCGCTGGAAATGGCGCGGCTGTGCGAACGGTTCGGCGGACGACGGGAAACCGCCTTCGACCTTGCCGGCATCGGCGACCTGCATGTGACGGTCGGGGGAGGGCGCAACAGCCGGCTCGGGCATGGGCTCGGCCTCGGCAGGACCGTTTCCGACATGATGGCTGGGGAGTTGGCGGGCGAGACGGTCGAGGGCATCGATACGGCGCGCATGCTGTCGGCCTGGCTGGAGCCGACGCCCGGCCTCGCCGCACTCGACCAGGCGCGTTTTCCGCTGGCGCTGGCGATCATGGATGCAGTGCTTTCCGATCAGCCGTTCGCCTTCGATTTCAGCGGACTGACCGTCTCCTGATCGCCCAGCGGCCAACCTGCGCGGCTACGCCGTTCACCACCGCTGGTGGACGTGTGGCCTGATGTCGGATTCGTAGACCGTCGCGACCGCCTCCATCGTCGATGCCGAAAGCGCAGGCAGGGCGGCGGCCTGTGCGTTCGACATCGCCTGCGCCGGGTTGCGGGCGCCGGGGATGGCGACGGTGACGGCGTCGAACATCAGGATCCAGCGCAGCGCGAACTGCGCCATCGTGGCGCCGCCGGGGACCAGCGGCCGCAGCCTCTCGACGGCGGCGAGGCCGACGTCATAGGGTACGCCGGAGAAGGTCTCGCCGACGTCGAAGGCTTCGCCGTGGCGGTTGAACTGGCGGTGGTCGGTCGCCTCGAATTTGCTGTCCTCCCGGAACTTGCCGGACAGCAGGCCGCTCGCCAGCGGCACACGGGCAATGATCGCCACGTTCTTCTTCTTCGCCTGGTCGAAGAACAACTCGGCCGGCCGTAAGCGGAAGGCGTTGAAGATGATCTGGATGGAGACGACGCCAGGGTATTCGATCGCCTTCAGCGCCTCCTCGACGCGTTCGACGCTGGCGCCGTAATTGCGGATCTTGCCCTGCTCGACCAGCCGGTCGAGCCGTTCAAAAATTTCGGGACGGTAGAACAGGTCGGTCGGCGGGCAGTGAAGCTGGACGAGATCGAGCGCGTCGGTTTCAAGATATTTCAGGCTGCGGTCGACCCAGGCCGACAGGTTCTCGGCCGTGTAGCCGGCTACGATCTGCTCCGGCAGGCGCCTGCCGGCCTTGGTGGCGATGAACGGCCGTTCGCTGCCGCGCTGCTTCATGACCTCGGCGATCAGCTGCTCCGAATGGCCGTCGCCATAGACGTCGGCCGTGTCTATGAAGGTGACGCCGGTGTCGAGCGCGGCATGCAGTGCGGCACGCGCCTCGTCGTCGTCGACCTCGCCCCAGGCGGCGCCGATCGCCCAGGCGCCGAAGCCGATTTCGCTGACCGCGCGGCCGGTGCGGCCGAAGGTTCGTGACTGCATTTTTCTTCCTCGTGGCGTCTGCGGCATATCCACTGCGTGGCCGCTTGACAGGGTTCTTCCCGGGCAATTATCAGAGAACAGGGTTGTATGACAACCCTCGGGATGACGGAGGGGACATGGCTGCCATTTGCGGCCATCGCAACATCAGGTGCCTGCTGATGGTTCGGCATCGATCGGACGGGCGGTGCTGGCTGGAACGCGAGGCTGGTCTAGTCCGCACCCACGCGCGCGGCGGCGTCGCGAAGCTGCTCGAAACGGGCGTAGGAACGGGCGAGGTGGGTGCGCATGGCGCGTTGCGCAGCCGTACTGTCCTGCGCTTCGATCGCGGCGTGGATCGCATGGTGCTCGCGGCGCATGCGGGTGACGTGCTTGCCGCGCTCGGCCTGGCCCATGCGTTCGAAATGCGCCCATTGACGCGGGATCATCGCGTTGCCGAACGTATCGAACAGCCTGGTGAAATTGGCATTGCCGGTCGCCGCCGCGATGGCGCGATGGAAGCCGAAATCCTCCTCCGAGCCGGTGCCGTCAACAGCGACCGCGGCGTCGATGGCGTCGAGCCGCGCCTTCAGCCGCTGAAGGTCTTCGGCCGAGCGGCGTCTGGCTGCCAGGCCGGCGGCCTCCACCTCCACGCCCATGCGCAGTTCGAGCACGCGCAGCACCTCGTCGATCGAGCGCAGGTCGTTCGGCACGATGGAGAAGGTTTTCGGCGGCGGATCCTTGGCGACAAAGGCCCCAAGTCCCTGACGCGTGGTGATCAGCCCCTTCGCGCGCAGCGACGCAAGCGCCTCGCGCACCACGGTGCGGCTGACGCCGGTGGCGGTGACGATCTCCTGCTCGGTCGGCAGGCGCTGGCCCGGCGCCAGATCGCCGGACTCGATCTGGGCGACCAGCGTGTCGACAAGGCCGCTGCGCAGGTTCGGCGCCTGCTGGATAGCATCGAACAGCATTTCACGCTCGGCCATTCGTCAACCGGTCCTCTCGCCCCGAATCTCAGGCAAGGATCGCACCGCCAGCCTTCGCCGGCAACATTTCCCGCGACCAGGCCAGCAACCGCAAGGAGAAATTCATGAAGAACCGTATCGGCTTCATCGGTCTTGGCGCCATGGGCTCGGGCATGGCCGCCAACCTGATCGCCAAGGGCTGGCCGCTGACGGTCTGGGCGCACCGCAACCGCGATCCGCTGGTCGAACTGGTCGCGGCCGGCGCGACCGAGGCGGCGACGCCAAGCATTCTGGCCGAACAGGCCGACATCATCATCCTGTGCGTCACCGGCTCGGCGCAGGTCGAAGCCGTGGTCAAAGGCGCGGACGGCGTCGCGGCTGGGTCGTTCAAAGGCATGATCATCGACTGCTCGACCTGCAATCCGGCCTCGACGGTGCAACTGGCCGCTGAACTGGCCGGGCAGGGCATCACGCTCATCGACGCGCCGCTGGCGCGCACGCCCAAGGAAGCGGCGGAAGGCAAGCTCGACGTGATGGCCGGCGCCGCGCCGGAGGATTTCGCCCGTGCAAAGCCGGTGCTGGAGGCATTCGCGGCGCGGGTGATCCACACCGGGCCGGTGGGCAGTGGCCATACGATGAAATTGCTCAACAATTTCCTTTCGATGGGTTATTCGGCGATCTATTCGGAGGCGCTTACCCTCGGAGCCAAGGCCGGGCTGACGCCGGAAGTGTTCAACAGCGTCATCAGCGGCAGCCGCATGGACTGCGGCTTCTACCAGGCGTTCATGGAATTCGTCGTCAACCGCAACGAAAACGCCCAACGCTTCGCCATCGTCAACGCACTGAAGGACATGACCTATCTCGCCGCTTTCGCGCAGTCGGCGGGCGTCGCCAACCCGGTCGGCGCGGTGGTGCGCAACGGCTTCGCCACGGCGGTGGCGACGGGACATGGCGAGCGCTTCGTGCCGGCGATGTCGGATATCGTCGCGGGGCTTAATGGGGTGTCGTTGAGGGGCGGGGATAGCCTCTGAGGCGTCGGCGCCGCCCCTCACCTGCCTGCCGGCATCCTCTCCCCGTGAAGAACGGGGAGAAGAGCGCTGTCGCCGCCGGTTTTGCCAATCGCCGAGGCTGCTGACTGGTACCAAGGCTGCGGCCAGCCCCTTCTCCCCGTCCTTACGGGGAGAAGGTCCCGGCAGGGGGATGAGGGGCGGCGCGAGGCTCGGCGACTACTGCGCTGCGGACCGCGCCTTCGCCGCGCGCTTCGCCTTCCCTGTTTCGCCTGGCGCCTCCAGGCTGGTCAGGCCGACGCGTGTGGCCGCGCCGGCCAGATGTGCCTGCATCGCGGCTCGCGCGCCTTCGGCGTCGCCGGCCTTGACGGCGGCGAGGATGCGTTCGTGCTCGCCGATGGTGGTGCGCGCCATGTCGTCGGATTTCTGCTGATTGCCGGCGGCCAGGATGCTTTCGCGCACCCGCTCGGAGACGAAGATAAGGAACTGGCCGATATAGGCGTTGCGGGTAGCATCGGCGACGGCGCGGTGGAAACCGAGATCGTTCCTCAGCCAGGTGACGCTGCCGTAAGGCGCGGTGCGCATGGCGTCGAGGGCGGCGACCATCGCTTCCAGGTCGGCGTTGCCGCGGCGGACGGCGGCGAGGGCCGCCGCCTGCACCTCCAATATGCCGCGCAGTTCGAACAGGCTGCGGAAGGAATCGGCCTGCTGCAGCGCCTCGAAGTCGATGGTGAGCACGGTCGGGTTGGTGGAATCCGAGACGAAGGCGCCGCGGCCCTGCTGCGACCAGATGCGGCCTTCCGAGCGCAGCCGGGCGATCGCCTCGCGCACCACGTTGCGGCTGACGCCGAAGGTCGCGGCCAGCGCCTGCTCTGTCGGCAGCTGGTCGCCCGGCTTGAGGCGGCCCTGCGCGATCTCGCGCGATATCGAACTGGCTACCAGCGTGGACAGATGCGGGCCGCGGTTGACCTTGTCGAGCTTGAGCGTCATGTCGCGCCCGCCCGCCGTCCCCGGCCAGCGGCGGCGCGGGGCGCCAGGATGCGGCCGTCGCTGAGAATATGCCCTGGGTCGAGGGCGTCCTTGAGGCGGCCGGCGAGGTCGAGTGCGACCGGGTCGGCGCGCTCGAGAAAGGCCTGCTGCTTGACCCTGCCGATGCCGTGCTCGGCACTGATCGAGCCGCCGTAACGGTCGACCACGGCGAAGACGATGGTTTCGGCGGCATGGATCAGATGGTCGGCCTCGGCGCCGCCGAGGCCGGGCGGCGGCAGCACGTTGAGGTGGATGTTGCCGTCGCCGACATGGCCGTAGGTGACCGGCGTCGCCTCCGGCAGGCTGGCGGCGAGGTCGCTCAGCGTGTCGCCGATAAATTCGGCAAGCCGCGAGATCGGCACCGAGACATCGGTGCGCAGATAGCGGCCGCCGCGCCCTTGCGTCTCGACCATCGTCTCGCGGTAGAGCCACAGGCGCTCGGCCTGGGCGCGGCTGGCGGCAATCACGCCATCCTCGACGATGTCGCCGGCACCGGCCAGGAAATCCTCGACCATGGCGCGCAGGTCGACGCGGCCGCCGGCACTGGCTTCGATCAACGCGTAGACGGGGTAGGGGCTCGCCATCGGCTCGCCGAGGTCGGGACGGGAGGCGAGGCTGATGTCGATGCAGCGGCGCAGCAGCAGTTCGAAGGCGGTGAGCAGGTCGCTGCATTCGCGGCGGGCGCGCGCGTAAAGCAGCATGGCGTCCTCGACCGAGCGCAGGCCGACCAGCGCGGTCTCGACCTGGGTGGGGCGCGGGAACAGCTTCAGCGCCACGGCGGTGACGATGCCGAGCGTGCCCTCGCTGCCGATGAAGATCTGCTTCAGGTCGTAGCCGCGATTGTCCTTGCGCAAGGTCTTGAGGCCGTTCCAGACGCGGCCGTCGGCGAGCACGACCTGCAGGCCGAGCACGAGGTCGCGAGTCATGCCGTAACGCAGCACGTTGAAGCCGCCGGCATTGGTGGCGACGTTGCCGCCGACGCGGCAGCTGCCCTGCGCGCCGAAGGTGATCGGCAACAGGCAGTCCTCAGCCTCGGCGGCGCGCTTGGCGTCCTCCAAGACGCAGCCGGCCTCGACCACGATGGCGAAATCGATGGGGCTGACCGAGACGACACGGTTCATGCGCTCCAGCGAGACGACGAGTTCGCGCCCGTCGGCGGCGATCGCCGCGCCGACCAGCCCGGTCAGGCCGCCCTGCGGCACGACCGGGATGCCTTCCCGATGGCAGAAGGCCAGCAGCGCCGACACCTCGTCGACGTTCGACGGCCGCGCCACGGCGAGCGGCCGGCCTTCATGGTCGCCGGTCCAGTCGCGGCGGTAACGCGCAAGGTCGTCGTCGCGGGTCAGCAGGGCGCCCTCGGGCAGCAGGCCGGCCAGCTTGGCCAGAACCTCCGCGGTCGGCGAGGGGACGATATTCATGGACGGCACTCCGCGCGGCGAAAATCACTGGACAGTCGCCGCTCTTGTCGTGTTATCATACAACCCTGATTTTGAACATCAAGCGCCGGGCGGCTCCGCCCCCATGTTTGATCGGGCCGGTCAGAAGCGAAATTCTCGAATATCGGAGGATGTTTACGATGAGCGAAGCGCAAGACTTCCGCTACATGCACACCATGATCCGGGTGCTCGACCTCGACAAGTCGATCGCCTTCTACACCGAGGTGCTCGGCATGAAGCTGCTGCGCCGGGACGAATATCCGGGCGGCAAGTTCACCAACGCCTTCGTCGGCTACGGCCCGGAGGAGACCCACGCGGTGGTCGAGCTGACGCTCAACTGGGGCCGGGAGGAGCCGTACGACATCGGCACCGGCTTCGGCCACCTGGCGCTCGGGGTGAACGACATCTACGCCGTCTGCGCCGAGCTGGAGAAGCGCGGCGCCAAAATCCCGCGCAAGCCCGGGCCGATGATGCACGGCACCACCCACATCGCCTTCGTCGAGGACCCGGACGGCTACAAGATCGAGCTGATCGGGCTGGACACGATGAAATAGGGGACGATTGTCCGCTGCGGCCGCGACGCGAAAGGAGCGTCTCCGGGTCGGCTTGTCGACCCCCACTCCGTCTCGCCCTTCGGGCGCGCCACCTCTCCCCCGTTCGACGGGGGAGAGGAAGGGGGCCAAGCGGTGCGGCCGGCGCTTCCTCTCCCCCGTCGAACGGGGGAGAGGTGGCGCGCGAAGCGAGACGGAGTGGGGGTCGACCGACACATGCGATTGGCCTAGGAAGCGCAAGCCCCGGCCACCTGGTGTGATCGAGGCCCCGCTCACTTGATCACCGCGATCTTCGAACGGTCGATGGTGATGGCCACGGCGATGATGAGCACGGCGCCGAAGACGATGTTCTCGGCGAAGATGTTGACGCCGACGAAGGTCATGCCGATGCGCACCAGCGAGATGATCAGCGCGCCGATTGCCGTGCGGGCGACGCCGCCGAGGCCGCCGGTGATGGCGGTGCCGCCGACGATGACCGCGGCGATCGCCGGCAGCAGCAGCTGGTTGGCGAGGCTGGGCGAGCCGCTGGACAGGCGCGCCGCCAGGATGACGCCGGCGGTCGCGGCCAGCATGCCGGAGACGGCGAAGGCTGTGATCTTGGTGCGGTCGACATTGATGCCGGCCGCCCAGGCGGCGGGCTCGCCGGCGCCGACGGCGAGGCTGCGGCGGCCGAAGCGGGTGTAGCGCAGTGCCAGGAAGCTGAGCAGGCCGACGAGCGCGGCGAGCAGCACCACCACCGGTATGCCGGCCAGCGTGGCGTTGACCCAGGCGGTGTCGGCGCGGCCGGCTTCCTCGATGGTGATGGCGCGGCCGTCGGAGATCCACAGCGCCATGCCGGTGACGATGCCGGCGGTGGCAAGCGTCGCCACGAAGGACGGCACGCGCAGCCGCACATGCACGATGCCGCTGAGACAGCCGAACAGCAGGCCGGCGGCGATGGCGATCGGGAAAGCGAGCAGCCCGCATACCGGCAGAAGCTGCGCCAGGATGACGCTCGCCAGCGAGGCCACGGCCTGGATCGACAGGTCGATGCCGCCGAGCAGGATGACGAAGGTGACGCCGGTGGCGAGGATGAACAGAACGGCGGTGTTGGCGAACAGCAGCGTCAGTGTCTCGCCGGTGAGGAAACCGGGCGCGGCGAGTTCGATGACCACCACCAGAGCCACGAGCAGCAGCGGTGGGATGGCGCCGTGTATCCAGCCGGCCTCGAGGAAGTTTTTCAGCGAATAAGGACCGTCCATCGGCTCACACCATCGTCTTGACCAGTTCGACCTGGTCGGGCTTGTGGCCGGGGCTGGCGTCGTGGCGGGCGGTGATCTCGCCGTCGCGCATCACCAGCACGGCATGCGAAAGCCCGATCGTCTCCTCCAGCGTGTCGGAGATCAGCAGGATCGCCGCGCCCTGCCCGGAGAGATCGCGGATCAGGTCGTAGACCTCCTCCTTGGCGCCGACGTCGAGGCCGCGCGTCGGGTGGTCGAGGATGAGCACGCGCGAGCCGGCGGTCATCCAGCGCGCCAGCACCACCTTCTGCTGGTTGCCACCCGACAGCTTGCGGCAGGCGACGTCGGGACCGGGTGCCTTGATGCGCAGCCGCCTGATCCAGTCGGTGGCGAGCGCGCGCTCTTTCGCGTAGCTAATTGCGCCGTAGCGCATGACGCTCGACAGGTCGGCCAGCGTGATGTTCTCGGCGATCGACAGGAACATTACCAGCCCTTCGACGCGGCGCTCGCGCGGGATCGAGCCGATGCCCTTGCGGATCGCCTGCTCGGGCGAGGAGAAACGAACGGCCTCGCCGGCGATCGACAATGTGCCGGCGCTCTGCGGGATATAGCCGCCGACGGTGCGGATCAGCTCCTCGCGGCCGGAGCCGACGACGCCGGCGATGCCGACGATCTCGCCGGCGCGGATGGTCAGGTCGATGTTGCGATAGGTGTCGCCAAGACCGAGGCCGCGCGCTTCCACCAAAATTTCGTCGCGCGGCGGCTGCTGGCGGTTCTCGCGGTAATATTCGGCCTGCAGGCCGCGCCCGACCATGACCTTGTGCAGTTCCGGCGCGGTGACGGTATCGGCGCGGTGCTCGGCGACCACCTTGCCGTCCTTCATCGTGTAGACGCGGTCGGAGATCGCCAGCACCTCGTCCAGCCGGTGCGAGACGAACACGAAACTCGCGCGCGATTTCAGCGCCCGCACCCGCCCGAACAGGATGTCGATGTCGGCGGCCGAAAGCACCGAGGTGGGCTCGTCGAGCAGGATGACGAGCTGGCGGTCGACGCTTTCCTCCAGGGTCAGCGCCTTGGCGAGCTCGACCATCTGCCGGGCGGCGAACGAAAGCTCCGAGGTGCGCGCCGTCACGTCGATGTCGACGCCGATCTTGGCGAGCTGGCGGCGGGCGGCGGCGTTCATCGCCTTCCAGTTGACCAGCCCGAGCCGCAGGAACTGGCTCTCCTGGCCGAGATAGATGTTTTCGGCGACGCTGAGGTTGAGCAGCAGCGACTGTTCCTGGAACACCATGCCGATGCCGTTGGCGGCGGCATCGCGGGCGCCGCGCAGCCTCAGCTCCTTGCCGTCGAGGGTGAGCGAGCCGGAATCCGGGCGCATCGAGCCGGCGAGCACACGCATCAGCGTCGACTTGCCGGCGCCGTTCTCGCCGATCAGGCCGACCACCTCGTTCGGCCGCACCTCGATCGACACGTCGGTCAGGGCGCGGACGCCGGGGAAGGTTTTGGTGATGGAACTGGCCCGAAGCATGGCGGTCACTTAATGATCTTCAGGCGGATGCGGTCGAGCGACAGCGCCACGGCGACGATGATCATCAGGCCCTGCACGGTCTGCTGGATGTAAGGCGAGACGCCGAGCAGGATCATGCCGTTGGCAAGTACGGTGACGATCAGCACGCCGACCAGCGTGTTCCAGACGCCGCCCTCGCCGCCGGTCAGCGCGGTGCCGCCGACGACGACGGCGGTGACGGCGGCAAACAGCCGGCCGTCGCCGATGGTGGCGTTGGACTGGCCGAGCTGCGCGGCGGCAAGCACGCCGGCGATGCCGAAGAAGAAGCCGGCCAGCGCGAAGGCGGCGATGCGGACACGGCGCAGGTGGATGCCGGAAAGCTCGGCGACGTCCTCGCCGCCGCCCACCGCCATGATGTGGCGGCCGAGCCGGGTGTAGGACTGGACCACAACGGCGATGATGAAGGCACCGGCGGCGACCCAGACGGCCAGCGGCAGGTCGAGAAAGCGGGTCAGCGCCAGGCCGCGGATCGAGGCATCGGTGAGGCGCACGGCCGAGCCGCCGAGCATGAAGACGGCAAACCCCAGGCCGATGAACCACATGCCGAGCGTCGCCATGAAGGACGGGATGCGCAAAAACGTCTGCAGCAGGCCGTTGAGCAGCCCCATCAGCGTTGCCGCGGCGATCGCGGCGGCGACCGCCAGCCAGCCATAGTCGTTGCCGTTGGAGTCGTTGGCGGCGAGCAGCACCAGCACCATGGCGGCCACCGAAAGCGTGCCCTCGATGGAGAGGTCGATGGAGCCGAGCAGGATGATGAAGGTCAGCCCGAGCGCCAGCGTCAGCGGCACGGCGGCGGAATTGGCGACGCGGATCAGGTTGCGCGGCTCGATGAAATTCGGGTTGGCGATGGCAATGAGCACGCAGAGCGCGATCAGCACCAGCAGCGGCGCGTAGGCGCGCAAACGGGCGCCGCCGACCAGAGCGGACAGGCGGCCGGTGAGAGATGCCGTCGGGTTCATCCTCTCCATGTCCGGTACGGACTTCAGCGGTTCGGTCTGGATTGTCAAGGAATCGCTCGCGTGGGGTGGCGGGCGCGCGCCGAAGCGCGCGCCCCTTGGGAGGAACGGACGAATGCCTCGTCCGCGGCCAGCAAGCTCAGGTCCGCACCGGCCCGGTGACGCGGCCCCACAGGTCGTTCCAGTCCATCGTCGGCTGGGATTCGACGTTGGTCTTGTAATATTCCTCGACGTTGTCCTTGGCGATCAGCACGGCCTTGCCATAGAACTCGCGATGCTCGGGCGGCTCCGTCGACGGGTCGAACTTGCCGTTCTTGGCGGCGAGCGGAATGGCGAGGCCCATGCCGCCCTGCCAGAACGGGTCGGAGGTGACGGTGCAGGCGAACTCGCCGGTGCGCACCGCGTCGACCGCCGCCTTGATGCCGTCGACGCCGACGATCGGCACCTTGCCGGCCATGCCTTCGGCGCGTAGCGCTTCCAGCGCGCCGACGCCCATGTCGTCATTGGCCGCCCAGATGCCCTTGATCTCGTCGCCGAAGCGGGTGAGCAGGTTCGAGGTCAAGTCGTAGGCCTCGGTCGATTTCCAGTTGGCGACCTGGAAGTCGAGCAGCTTGATGTCCGGATTGGCGGCGAGCGCTTCGTCCAGGCCTTTCTTGCGCTCGATCGCGGCTGTGGTGGAGATCATGCCGCCGAGCGCGACGATGCCGCCGGAGCCGCCGATCGACTTGAACAGGATTTCGGCGATCTGCTTGCCCGAGGCGATGCCGTCGAACTCGATGTGCGAGACGTAATACGGGTTGAAGTCCTTCGGGTGCAGGTCGGTCGGCTTGTTCCACTGCGTGACCACATAGGCCTTGGCGGCGACCGCCGACTCGACGATCGGCCGGGCGTCCGGCGTGTCGTTGGGATCGGAGTTCAGCACCATGTTGCCGCCGGTCTTGGCGAGCATGGCCTTGATGTCGGCGATGCCCTTTTCGCTGTTGCCCTCGGAGACCAGCGTCACGTGTTCGAGGCCGATCGACTGCGCGAAGGCCTCGGCGCCCTGTTTCCAGACGGCGTGATAAGGGTTCGACAGCGAGCGGATCGACGTCACCAAGGTCGGCCCGGCCTGTGCGCGCAGCACCGCCGGCATGGCGAGAGCGGCGACGCCGGCCGCGCCGCCCTTGATCAGCGCGCGGCGGCTGAGGCCGCGGCCTAGAAGCAAATTCCTGTAAACCATCCTGATACCTCCCACATGATGAGCGCATGCCGGCGTCTGCCTTGGAAGCGCCGGTTCCTCCTTTGCCGGTCGTCGCCCGTTCCTCCAAACTTGTACGACAACCCATCAAGACGATAACCGTACCTTTAATCGCGATGCTAGGCAAGGGAGCAAGGTGACGATGGGGTAATGGGGGTGGGAGATGGGGCCGGGGATGATTGCGGCCGCGCTGCGCGCGGTAAAAGAGCCTCGCCGTGGGCAATGCCAAGGTCGCTAGCGATCGACCGCCGGCGCCGCCCCTCACCTGCCAGCGCTCCTCTCCCCGTGAGGAACGGGGAGAGGAGCGCTGGCCGCGGCTGCGGCATGCGGTCTGCAAGGTTGGCGATTGTCGAAATCCGCCGCGATAGCGACCCTTCTCCCCGTCCTTACGGCGTTTACCGGGAGAAGGTGCCGCAGGCGGATGAGGGGCGGTGCAACGAAGCGGACGGCGCCCCGCCTCGCCGGCGCCTACACCGTCAGGCCGGCGAGGTTCATCAGCATGCGGAAGACGAGCGCCACGGCGCCCAGCGCCAGCACGCTCGCCGCCCAGATGAGGACGAGCCAGCCGATCCGCTTCGGCCACGAAACCGGCGCGGGGGAAGGAGCGGCGGCCATCAGTGGTACCCTTCTCCCGCTTTCACCTTGCCGCGGAAGACATAATAGGACCACGCCGTGTAGCCGAGGATGAAGGGGATGATGAACAGCGCGCCGACCAGCGCGAACCCCATGCTCTGCGGCGGCGCGGCAGCCTCGCGGATGGTGATGTCGGGCGGGATGATGTTGGGCCACAGGCTGATGCCCAGCCCGCTGTAGCCGAGGAACAGCAGGAACAGCGCCAGGATGAACGGCGCGGCGTGCGGGGTGCCCTGCAGGCTGCGCAGGATCAACACGGCGCTCACCAGCACCAGCACCGGAACCGGCGAGAAGAACACGATGTTGGGGAAGCTGAACCAGCGCTCGGCGATGTCGGGATGCGCGAACGGCGTCCACAGGCTGACGATGCCGATCACCACGAGCAGGATCAGCGTGACCGGCCGGGCGAGCGCCACCATGCGCTGGTAAAGCGCCGCCTCGGTCTTGATGATGAGCCATGTGCAGCCGAGCAGGGCGTAAGCGACGATCAGCCCGAGCCCGCAGAACAGGCTGAACGGCGTGAGCCAGTCGAGCGCGCCGCCTGCATAGGCGCCGTCGACGACCGCAAAGCCGTCGAGGAAGGCGCCGAGCGAGACGCCCTGGAAGAAGGTGGCGACGTAGGAGCCGCCGGCGAAGGCCTTGTCCCAGAACGGCTTGTGGTGCGGGTCCGACTTGAAGCGGAACTCGAAGGCGACGCCGCGCCAGATCAGCCCGAGCAGCATCATCACCAGCGGCAAATAGAGCGCGCTGAGCAGGACCGCGTAAGCGAGCGGGAAGGCGGCCATGAGTGCCGCGCCGCCCAGCACCAGCCAGGTTTCGTTGCCGTCCCAGACCGGCGCGACCGTGTTGACCATGGTGTCGCGGTCGCCGTCGTCGCGGACGAACGGGAACAGGATGCCGATGCCGAGATCGAAACCGTCCATGACGACGTACATCATCAGGCCGAAGGCGATGATGACGGCCCAGACTACGGGAAGATCGATGCCCATCGGTTCAGCCCCTCCGGTCCTGATGCGTGACTGTCGCCAGCTCCGCTTCATCGGGCGCGGCCGACAGCGGACGCGCCGGCCGGCCGGCCTCGTCCGTCGGCTCCGGCTCGTGGTGCTCGGGCCCCTTGCCGACCAGCTTCAGCATGTAGCGGACGCCGGTTCCGAACACGATGAAGTAGACGACGACGAAGACGACCAGCGTGACGCTCATAGACAGCGCCGAATGGTTCGACACAGCATCGGCCGTGCGCATGACACCGTAGACGATCCAGGGCTGGCGGCCGATCTCGGTGGTGTACCAGCCGGCGAGGATGGCGATCAGCCCGGCTGGTCCCATCCAGGTGGCGAAATGCAGGAACAGTCTTGTCCCGTAGAGGCCGCCGCGCCAGCGCAGCCACGCCCCCCAGACGCCGAGCAGCAGCATCAGCATGCCGAGCCCGACCATGATGCGGAAACTCCAGAACACCACCGTCGAGTTGGGCCGGTCCTGCGGCGCGAATTCCTTCAGGCCGGGGAACTGGCCGTCCCAGGTCCTGGTCAGGATGAGGCTGCCGAGCCGCGGTATCTCAACGGCGAAACGCGTGGTTTCCTTTTCCATGTCGGGCCAGCCGAACAGGATCAGCGGCACGCCCTCGCCGGGCTTGTTCTCCCAGTGGCCCTCGACCGCGGCGATCTTGGCCGGCTGGTACTTCAGCGTGTTGAGGCCGTGCATGTCGCCGATGAAGATCTGCACGGGCGCGGTGAACAGCAGCATCCACATGGCCATCGACAGCATGGTGCGCACGCGATCGTTGTCGTTGCCGCGCAGCAGGTGCCATGCGCCCGAGGCGCCGACGAACAGCGCGGTGGCGAGATAGGCGGCGACCGTCATGTGAGCGAGGCGATAGGGGAAGGAGGGGTTGAAGATCACCTCCAGCCAGTTCACCGGCACGACGACGTTGTTGACGATCTCGAACCCCTGCGGCGTCTGCATCCAGCTGTTGGAGGCGAGGATCCACGTGGCGGAGATCAGCGTGCCGAGGGCGACCATGACGGTGGCGAAGAAATGCAGGCCCGGCCCGACCTTGTTCCAGCCGAACAGCATGACGCCGAGGAAGCCGGCCTCGAGGAAGAAGGCGGTGAGCACCTCGTAGGCGAGCAGCGGCCCGGTGATGCTGCCGGCGAAAGCCGAATAATAACTCCAGTTGGTGCCGAACTGGTAAGCCATCACCAGGCCGGAGACGACGCCCATGGCGAAGTTGACGGCGAATATCTTCGACCAGAAATGGTAGAGGTCGCGGTATACGACGTCGCGCTTCCACAGCCACAGCCCCTCCAGCACCGCGAGATAGCTCGCCAGGCCGATGGTGATGGCGGGAAAGATGATGTGGAAGGAGATGGTGAAGCCGAACTGAATGCGGGCCAGCTCGAGCGCGGTCAGGCCGAACATCGGGAACCTCTCTGCAAGCGAGACGCTCGCTGCGGTTGCATGGCGCCGGAAGCCGCAGCCTTCGGCGAGACAATATCATCCTCCTTCCGTGGCGCTACCCTGATCTGGCCGTCCTCGAAAGTCGATGCTGACATATTGCCCCACCGCGTCTGCGCCGAAGGGCCTGAACCCTCCGGATCACGCGGACCCGACGCGGAATCCGGGCGTATTCGCCGGCCGTCGGCGTCGTTACCCAGCGCGGGAGAATCTGTAATGTCACCGGCGGGCGTCGATCGCGGCAACATGCCACGCGGGTTGCGGGGCTGCGCCGGCAAGAGCGTGCTCTTGCCTCCAGCGGCAATCCCGTTGAAAAGTCCCATTCGATCCGCCCGGCCGGGCCTCGGCGGAAGGAGGGACCTGGCCGGATGCGGTGGAGGCGTAGCACAGCATGCATCATCGTGACCCTGGCGGCTGCGATGGCCGCGTGGGGCGCGGCGGCGCAGGAGACGGGGCGGTGGAAGCTGTCGCGCGGCAGCGGCACCGCCAGCGCGACCCTGGCCAGCCTCAATACACTGACCACAGGGACGCGTACGATCGACTACCATCCGACACTGGTGGTCTCCTGCGACGCGCGCCGCTACCCGGTGTGGCGGCAGGCGGTGCAGGTTCGCCGTGCCGTGTCGGGCAGCGACGCGGCGGCGGTGGTGGTGCGGCTCGACAATGGCGGGGCATTCGAGGAATCGTGGTCGCTGACCGACATGAGCCGGACGCTCTATTCCGAAGGGGAGCACGATATCGGCCGGCTGGCACGGGCGCGGCTGTTCAGGCTGTCCTGGCGATTCGGCGTGTTCTCGCAAGGCGAGGCGATCTTCGACGTGGCCGGGCTGAAGGAGACGCTCGGGCAGCTGGCGGAGGCCTGCGGCACACGCGCGCCATAAGCGTCCGCGGGACTCAACCGTAGCGGAACATACTTCGAACGAACTTACATAAGCCGTTGTTTTGACACGAGTTAAATGGCACTTGCAAAAACGGAACAAAAGCGGTACAAAAACCTCGGGATATCGGAACGGCCGGCCTTCATAGACGATCAAGGGGTATGTATCATGGCGCAGAATACGTTGCGGCTCGTTGAGGACAGATCGGTGGACAAATCAAAGGCCCTGGATGCGGCGCTCTCGCAGATAGAGCGCGCGTTCGGCAAAGGCTCGATCATGCGGCTCGGCGCCAACGAGAAGGTGGTCGAGATCGCGACGATCTCGACCGGCTCGCTCGGCCTCGACATCGCCCTCGGCGTCGGCGGCCTGCCGCGCGGCCGCATCATCGAGATTTACGGGCCGGAAAGCTCCGGCAAGACGACGCTGGCGCTGCATACCGTCGCCGAAGCGCAGAAGAAGGGCGGCATCTGCGCCTTCGTCGACGCCGAGCATGCGCTCGACCCGGTCTATGCCCGCAAGCTCGGGGTCGACCTTGAAAACCTGCTGATCTCGCAACCCGATACCGGCGAGCAGGCGCTGGAGATCTGCGACACGCTGGTGCGTTCCGGCGCGATCGATGTGCTGGTGGTCGATTCGGTGGCGGCACTCACGCCACGCGCCGAAATCGAGGGCGAGATGGGCGACGCGCTGCCGGGCGCGCAGGCGCGGCTGATGAGCCAGGCGTTGCGCAAGCTGACCGCCACCATCTCGCGCTCAAATACCATGGTGATCTTCATCAACCAGATACGCATGAAGATCGGCGTGATGTTCGGCTCGCCCGAGACCACCACGGGCGGCAACGCGCTGAAGTTCTATGCTTCCGTGCGCCTCGACATCCGCCGCATCGGCTCGGTCAAGGACCGCGACGAGGTCGTGGGCAACCAGACACGCGTGAAGGTGGTGAAGAACAAGCTGGCACCGCCGTTCAAGCAGGTCGAGTTCGACATCATGTATGGCGAGGGCGTGTCGAAGACCGGCGAACTCGTCGACCTCGGCGTCAAGGCCGGCGTCATCGAGAAGTCGGGTGCCTGGTTCTCGTATAACTCGCAACGCCTCGGCCAGGGCCGCGAGAATGCAAAACTGTTCCTGCGCGACAATCCGGAAACCGCCCGCGAGATCGAGATGGCGCTGCGGCAGAATGCAGGTCTGATCGCCGAACGCCTGCTGGAAAATGGCGGCGGCGAGGCGGGCTTCGACGACGCTGCCGAGATGTAAGCCGGCTCATTGCGCCGCCCTGCTTGGTATCGGTGGCGCTCAGGCGAGTTTGGCCGACGAGACGTCGCTGTTCCGGCCTGCACGGTTTGCTGTTCGTTGGACTGTGGTCGCATGCGCGGACGCGAGTGAACGCCGGCCTCGTTCGGGAGAGGCGGTCGAAATGGTCGGCGTCTGGCGGAACAATCTTGCGGAGTCGAGCGTCGACCGCTCATCCCGCCGCGGCGATCAGCGTCGCGGCGCGGTGCCCGATCATCATGCAGGTGGGCGCGATGTTGACGCTGACCATGGTCGGCATGATCGAGGCGTCGGCCACGCGCAGCCCGGGCACGCCGACGACGCACAGCGTCGGGTCGACGACCGTGTGCGGTTCGGCGGGATCGCCCATGCGGCAGGTTCCGGCCGGATGATAACCGGTCGTCGCCGTCTCGCGGATGAAGTCCTCGATCTCCGCCGCGTCGCGGCAATCGGCACCGGGCGCCAGTTCCACCCCCGCCCAGCCTTGCATCGCCGACGTCGCGAACAGGTCTCGGGCGATCCGCACCCCGCCTGCCATGATGCGCATGTCGTAGCCGTCGGGGTCGGTGAAATAAGCGGGGTCGACGCTAAGGTGATCGCGGTGGTCGGGTGAGGCAAGGCTGACGCTGCCTTCGCTGCGGGCCCGGTTCACCGTGAAATAGGCGGTGAAACCCGAGGGCGACGAGGGATAGCCGGCGGGCGCGGTCTGCTGCTCGAACAATTCCGGGCCGAGCTGGATCTCGATGTCCGGCCACGGCGCGTCCGGCGCGACGCGGGCGAACAGCACGCCCGCATAGTTCCAGACCTCGTCGCGCGCCAGCGGACGCGATGCGGCGATGTTCACGCAGGCGGCGGGATGGTCGAGCAGATGGCGGCCGACGCCGGGCAGATCCCTGTGCACCGGTATGCCGAAGGTTCGTAGTTGTTCCGCCGGTCCGATCCCCGACAGCAGCAGCAGCTTCGGCGTCTCCAGCGCGCCCGCGCACAGCACCACCTCGCGACGGGCGCGAATTGGCCCGCGCGTCGTAGCGACGCCGTTCACGCGGCCGTCGGGCGCGAACAAGAGCCGCATGACGGCTGTTTCCGTGCGCACTGCCAGGTTTGGCGGCAGCGCTTCGGAAGGCCGGAGGAAAACGACCGATGTCGACTGCCGGTATGGGCCGGCCTTGCTCATCCGGTATTGCCCCATGCCCTCGTCGAACGGGCCGGAGAAATCGATGCGGCGGTAGCCGGCGTCGCGGGCGGCGTCGAAGAGAATTGTGTGGGAATCGAGATCGGCGGCTTCGGTCTCGACATGGACGCGCGCTTCCAGCGCGTCGAAATGCGGAAAGATGTCGGCCGGCCCCCAGTCGCGCCCGCCGGCCACCTGCCAGTCCGAAAAATCGCTCGGCGGCGGGCGGAACCAGATGCAGGTGTTCTGCGAGGTTGCGCCGCCGAGCACGCGGCTGACGGGATAGCTGAAGCGGCCGTTGCCGCGCGGCGGCTTGACGATCGGGATGCGTGTTCCCAGCACCCCGGCAGGAACCTCACGGTAGCGCCGGAAGTCGAGCACCTCGTCACGGCCAGCGTCGCTCGGCCCTATCTCCAGCAGTGCGACGGTGGCGGTCGTGCGCTCTGCCAGCGTGCGGGCAAGCACGGCGCCGGCCCCGCCGCCGCCGACGATGACGTAATCGAATTCCGACCGATCCATTTGAGCACCTACTCGCCGGCCCGGCCGCGCCGCCGCGCCAACTCAGCACGGCGCACCGCGTCGAAGTCCGTCGGCTGTCCTGTGCGGGCCGTCAGCCCGCCGTCGGCCACCAGCGCCGCACCGGTCACAAAGGAAGCCTGGTCCGAGGCGAGAAACAGGATCGCCTCGGCCAGTTCCCCGGCGCGTCCCATGCGGCCGATGGCGCAGGCCTCGTCATATTGCGCAAAGGCTTCGGGCGGCAGGGTCGCCAGCATACGCTCCGACGCCACCGGGCCTGGACAGATGGCGTTGACGCGGATGCCGTTGAGACCTTCCTCCCAGGCCAGCGATTGGGTCAGCGAGATGATGCTCGCCTTGGCGGAATTGTAAGCGGCCCAGCCTGGGTCGCCGCGCAGGCCTGAGATGGAAGCCATGGTGACGATGCTGCCGCAGCGCTGGCGGCGCATCGCCGGCAGCACCTCCTGGCACGCGACGAGCGTGCTGCGGACATTCAGCTGGTAGAGGCGATCCCAGACGCTGAGATCGATGTCGGCCACCAGCCCGGCGGCGCTGCCGCCGGCGACATTGATGAGCACGTCGACGCGGCCCGCCGTGGTTATCGCGGTCTGGAGCGCGGCACGGAATGCTGTTTCCTCCAACACGTCGGCCTCCAGCGCGGTCACCGACGCGCCGGCTGCCGACAGCTCGGCGGCGAGCTCGCGCGCCATGTCGACCTTGACGTCGAGCGCAAAGACGCTGGCGCCCTCGGCGGCGAGCTGGCGCACACAGGCCGCACCCATGCCGTCGGCGCCGCCCGAAACGATGGCGACCTTGTCATGGAAACGAGCCATGGTGCTTGCTCCTTGCATTGCTCTGGCGGTCACTGCCGGCGAGGCGGCCTGCCTAGCCCCGACCTATCCATTCTATTCCGAATAGTGCAATCGTTTTCCAGTTGATAACACAGGTCCAGATCTTGCCCGGTCGAACGCGTCATCCCTCCGCGCTACCCCAGACGCCTTCCAGCAGGATCGCCGCCGCGATACGCCCGAGCGCGTGGGCATGTTTCGGCGTCCAGTTATGCTCCGCTCCGGCGGCGTCGCGATAGCGGCCGATCGGCAGTTCGAGGGTGACCGCGGCGGCGCCGAAGCGGCGCTCGACCGCCGGCGCGCACATGCCGGCGAGCAGATCGGCGGACGGCGGCGCCTGCCAGGGATAGCGTGTCCCGAATGCGACGTCCGGCGAACGGTCGGCAAGTTGGCGTTCGAACCGCTGGCGGATGGCAACCAGGTCAACCGGCGTGCCCAGCCAGTCGTCCAGCACATCCAGGTAGACGCATCCCAGTTCGAAATCCGTGTGGACGTCGAGCAGGAAATCGACGCCGGTGGAAGCCATCGCGGCAAGCAAGGTGTCCACCTCGCGACAGCCGGACGGATCGGCCCAATGACGGTTCGGGTCCTGACCGGCCGCGTTGGTACGAAGATGGCCGGCTTTCATGCCGTCGGGATTGGCCACGGGCACGATGTGGAAGCGGATGCCGTAAAGCGGCGTTCCCGGTTTCAGGAGCGCGTCGAGGAAACCGTCGGCGAACCACATCGTCGGGTGCTCCCCGCCATGCTGGGCGGCGATGATCCAGATCTGCCGCGCGGTCGGATCGCGGTCGCCAATTCTGATCCGTGACGCGATCGCGGAATCCGTGTCGCCGGCCGTCATATCGACATCTGAGCGCGAACGAAGACGCTGCAGCAGGAGGTCCAGGCGATCAGGCGGGTAGGGCGGAAAGAGGGCATAGAAGGCTGGCGCGCCTGTCGTTTGGTGCGTGAATTCGACAGTGCCATCCACCCATCGCGACACGACCGGCTGCCAAGCGTTTCCGGGTGATCGTGTCCAGACGATGCTGCCGGGCCAGCCGCGCGGATACGTCGTTTTTGCGGAATTGACGATGCGGATGCGCGTTCCCGACGGGGCGTCGATGCCGAAGTGGAACCATTGGCTCGTGCCTGTGCCGGGGTCCGGCTCGATCTCGATATCGATCGCCGCGCCGTCGCCGCCGTTGCGCAGGCGGCCGTTGGCACTCGTGGCGGGCCGGACGAGCGATACCAGCCTATCGTTTTTTGTCATCCTTCACGATCTCCCGAACCGCTTCGCCGCTCGCGTCGACGATAGTGATCCGCGTCGGTACCCTGCGACGCCTGTCGACTGTACTCCGGGCCAGTCGAGAGTGGCGCGGTCGCTTTTGCCTCCGGAACCTCGAACAAGAGTGTTTCCGTTGCAGAACACCGCCGCGATGAGCACGAATTGGCTTAACAACAGGGCACCCGACGCGCGATTTTGCTGACAAAGCGGCATTCCGTGGCCGCGCCGATCACTGAAAACAGAGGGGTTGCCGACAGGACGGTATCGCACGCTTGTATCAGCATCATAAACAATATTCCAAATAGTGAGATTTTGCGCTAGCGTCCAAGATCGGGAATTGGCGCAGCCGGCACCGTTGGCGACGGGTGATCACGCCAGCGGTGGAGCCAAGAGGATCACGCCAAAGGCGGCGCCGCCGCCAGCTCAGGGGGTTCGCATGTACGGGAAGGATATTTTTCGGATTTCACGCCGGCGGTTGCTGGCCTCGACGGGCGCGGCGATCGCCGCCGGCCCGCTGTCGGCGACGCTTGGTGTCACCAGGGGCTGGGCGCAGGCCAAGACCTTGCGGATCGCCGCCGGCGAGGCGGATGGCGCAAAGGGCACGCTCGACCCGGCGCAGAGCACGGCCGACCCGGACGCGGCGCGCATCAGCCTGGTGTTCGAGCGGCTGGTCGTGCTCGACGACACTTTTTCCGCCGCGCCGCAGCTCGCCAAGTCGTGGGAATCGAACGACAAGGGCGACGAGTGGACGTTCAAGCTGCAGGAAGGCGTGAAATTCCACGACGGCGAGCCGTTCACTGCCAAGCACGTCATCTATACCTTCAAGCGGCTGCTCGATCCCAAGACGGCTTCGCCCGGCGCCTCCTCGATGGAGGCGATCGATCCTGCCGCCATCACCGCGGTCGACGACCACACGGTGACGTTCAAGCTGAAGTCGCCGACGGTCGAGTTCCCGGCGCTGATCGCCAACCGCTTCACCTACATCCTGCGCGAGGGCCAGCCGGAAGCCGAGCTACGCACCGCCGGCATCGGCACGGGTCCGTTCAAGGTGCAGAAATTCGTGCCGGGCGACGACGTCAGCACCTATGTCAAGAACGACACCTACTGGCGCTCCGGCCTGCCCAAGGTCGATGTCGTCGAGCTGCGCGCCATTCCGGAGGAATCGGCCCGCATCGCCGCCATCCAGTCCGGCCAGATCGACCTGTGCTGGGATCTCGGCCGGGCCGGCGTCGAGGAATTGCAGAAGAACGCCGACGTCAAGGTGGTGACCACGCGCGCGCCGTTCGTGCTGACCCTGAGCTGCTGGGCCGACACGCCGCCGTTCGACGACGTCCGCGTCCGCCAGGCGATGAAATATGTGGTCGATCGCGAGCAGATGCTGCAGCTCGTGCTGCGCGGCCTCGGCAACATCGGCGACGACAATCCCGTCGCGCCATGGGTCGAGTACGCCCTGAAGACCGAACCGCGCAAGCGCGACGTCGAGAAGGCGAAGGCGCTGCTGGCCGAGGCCGGCCATGCCGACGGCATCGACGTCGAGCTGTTCACCTCCGAGACCACGCCGGGTTTCATCGAGATGGCGACGCTCTACCAGGCGATGGCATCGGAGGCCGGCATCCGCGTCAAGTTGACGAAGGCGCCGGCCAACGACTACTGGAGCGCTGTGTGGTTGAAGCAGCCCTTCGTGTGCTCATCCTGGTCGGGCCGCGGCGCCGACGAGGCCCTGGCCGCGCCGTATCTGTCGAATTCCGACTGGAACGAGACGCACTGGAAGCGGCCGGAGTTCGACGCCTTCATCAACGAGGCGCGCGGCACGACCGACGTCGCCAAGCGTACCGAGCTCTACCAGAAGGCGCAGCAGCTGCTGCGCGATGACGGGGGTGCCATCATCTCGGTCTTCCCCGACGCGCTCGGCGCCAGCCGCGCCAACGTGACCGGCTGGAAGCTGCACCCGCAGCAGTCGACCAAGGACTTTTCCGAAGTCTCGATCGGCTGACCGCAACAGATGACGCGAATGGTGCTGACACGGCTCGGAATGGCGTTGCTGAGCCTCCTCGCCGTGTCGGCCATCATCTTCTGGTGCGTCGAGTTCCTGCCGGGCGACACGGCCGAACGTATCCTCGGCCGCAACGCCACGCCTGAGTCCCTCGCGCTTTTGCGCGAAAAGCTCCACCTCAACCTGTCCGGCGGCGAGCGCTATTTGCGCTGGCTGACGGCACTGGTGTCGGGCGACCTCGGCACATCGCTGGTCGCCGACCGGCCGGTGGTCGACTACATCGCGTCGCGGATCGCCAACACGGCGCTGCTTTCAGGCTTTGCGCTGCTTCTCTACATTCCCGTCTCGATCGCGCTGGGTATCGTCACGGCGATTTACCGCGGCCGCTTCGCCGATCACGCCATCTCCATGATCGTGCTGATCTTTATGTGCCTGCCGGAGTTCGTGATCGGTATCCTGCTCATCTCCGTCTTTGCGATCAAGCTCGCCTGGCTGCCGCCTCTGGCGCTGATAGGCCAGGCGCAGAGTTTCGGTCAGCTCGTTGAATTGATTGCCTTGCCGACAATCACCATCGTGGCGGCGATGTCGGCTTATGCCGTCCGCATGATGCGCGAGAGCCTGATCGAGGTGCTGGACTCCAGCTACGTGCTGATGGCCCGCCTGAAGGGCATGCCGCGCTGGCGCGTGCTCATGTTTCATGCCTTACCCAACGCGCTCGGGCCGGCCATCAACATCACCGCCCTCAACATCGCCTGGATGATCGGCGGCGTTGTCGTCGTCGAGGCGGTGTTTGAATTCCCCGGCATCGGCCGGCTGATGGTCGATTCCATCAGCAACAAGGACGTGCCGGTGGTCCTCGCCATCAGCATGGTGATGACATCGGCCTACATCGCGACCAACCTCGTCGCCGATATCCTCGTCATCCTGCTCAATCCAAAGCTGCGCTGAGATGGGCGTGGCCGGGATCGACCAGGGAACGCCGATGGCGCCCGCGCGCCGAGTGCGGCGCGGCCTGAGTGCAAGCGGCTGGGTCGGCGCCGCGATCATCCTGCTCTACGTCTTCGTCGCCCTCACCGGATCGTTGTGGGCGCCTTACGAGGCGGCCAAGATTCTGACGGGAAGCCCGTTCGAGGGTGCGTCGCTGCAGCATCTTTTCGGCACAGACAATCTCGGCCGCGATGTCTTCAGCCGGGTCGTGATCGGCACGCGCTCGGTGCTCACCATGACGTTTGCCGCCACCATCCTCGCCGTGGTGGCGGGCGGGCTCATCGGCGTCGTCTTCGGCTACCTGCGCAACTGGGTCGACGAAATCGGCATGCGCATCGTCGATATCCTGATCAGCATTCCGACCCTGGTGCTGGCGCTGCTCATCATCAGCGCCGTCGGCAACAGCCTGTGGCTGGTCGTCGTCACCGTGGCGTTCCTGTTCACGCCGCGCGTGGCGCGTGTCGCCCGCGCGGCGACGCTCACCGTCGTCACCAACGACTATGTCGCCGCCGCGCTGGCACGCGGGGAATCGACGCTCAGCATATGCCTCCGCGAAATCCTGCCCAACATCACCGGCGTCATGCTGGTCGAATTTGCGATTCGTTCGGCCTTCGCCATCATCTTCATCGGTTCGCTCGGCTTTCTCGGTTTCGGCGCGCCGCCGCCGACACCCGAATGGGGCCTGATGATCAACGAGGGCCGCGCCAACGCCACCAATTCGCTCTGGCCTGTTCTGGCGCCGGCGGCCGCCATGGCGGTGCTGGTCATCGGCATCAACCTCTTCGCCGACAGCCTGTCGCGGCTCATCGACCGGCAGGGTTCTGGCGCGCCGGAGGGCACGAAGTGAGCGGCGGGCCGGAAGCCATAGCGCGGCTCGAGAACCTGAGTGTCGACTATTACGGCGCCGGCGAATGGTCGCGCGCCGTCGACGGCGTCTCCTTCGAGATCGCCAAGGGCGAGGCGCTCGGGCTCGCCGGCGAATCCGGCAGCGGCAAGACCACCGTCGCCTACAGCCTGCTGGGCGAGCGGCGCGGCGCCAGCCGCATCGGCGGCGGACGGGTGCTGTTCCGCGACCGCGACATCTTCGGATTGACCGAGACGGAACTGACCGCGTTGCGCGGCCGCTCGATCGGCTTCGTGCCGCAGAACCCGATGGCCAGCCTGACGCCGTCGATGAAGGTGGGCGGGCAGGTCGCCGAAATGCTGCGCTTCCATGCGATGCCGACGCCGCAAGGTCTGCAGGCGCGTGTGGCGCAACTGCTGGAATCGGTGGGCATCCCCAACCCGGCCGCCGCGGCGCGGCGCTACCCGCATGAATTGTCCGGCGGCCAGCAGCAGCGCGTCGCCATCGCCATGGCGCTCGCCTGCAAGCCCGACCTCGTCATCCTCGACGAGCCGACGACCGGCCTCGACGTGACGACGCAGAAACGCATCTTGGAGCTGCTTGCCGGCTTGAAGCGCGAGACCGGCGTGTCGATGCTTTATGTCAGCCACGATCTCGCCTCGCTGGCGCAGATCTGCGAACGCGTCGCCGTCATGCAGCAGGGAAGGCTGGTCGAGGTGGCGGCCACCCGCACGCTGTTCGACAACCCGCGGCACGAATACACGCGCAAGCTGATCGCGGCGATCCCGCGCATCGACATGCCGCCTGAGGGAAGGCTCGAACCGCTGGCGCCGGCGCGGGACGACGTGCTGCTGAAGATCGAGGATTTGCGGATCAGCTACGCCCGCCCCGGCCTGCTCGGTTTCGGCAAGCCGTCGGCGGATGCCGACACGGTGAAGGGCGTGAGCTTTACCGTTTCGCGCGGCAAGACTTTCGCACTGATCGGCGAGAGCGGCAGCGGCAAGTCGAGCATCGCGCGCGCCGTGGCGGGGCTGGCCGCGCCGCGCGCCGGTTCGATCCGTTTCGGCGGCCAGCCGTTGCCCGGCATGGCGCGGCAGCGGCCGCTGCATCTGCGGCAAAAAATCCAGATCATCTTCCAGAACCCGGACAGCTCGCTCAACCCGCGCAAGACGGTGCGCAGCATCCTGGCGCGGCCGCTGCGTTTGTTCGGCAATCTCGATGCGGCCGGGCGCGAGCGGCGCGTGCTCGAACTGCTGGAGTCGGTGCGGCTGCCGGCGGCCTACGCCGAGCGACGGCCGCACCAGCTCTCCGGCGGCGAGCGGCAGCGTGTGGCGATCGCCCGCGCGCTCGCGGCCGAGCCGGAGCTGATCATCTGCGACGAGATCCTGTCGGCGCTGGACGTGTCGGTGCAGGCGAGTGTGCTGCAGCTACTCGAAACGCTGCAGCGCGAGCGCGGCCTGACCTATCTCTTCATCTCGCACGACCTCGCCGTGGTCCGCTGGTTCGCGCAGGAGATCGGCGTGCTCAGCCAGGGCAGTTTTTGCGAGATCGGCGCGACCGAGGCGATCCTCACCGCGCCCGCCAGCCCCTACACGATCCAGCTGCTCGACGCGGTGCCCCGCATCGAAGCCAGCGCTGACCTTGCCGCATCGCCGGCCTGAACGGAGACACATCCATGGAAACGAAGCGAAGCGTGCCTTTCGCGCGAACCGAGTTCGCCAGCGTCACCGGCGCGCCTCCTTATGCCCGCACCGGCATGCGCTCGCGTTCGGGGCTGAAGCGGACGGCCTTCTACCCGACGATCGGCGCCATCGCCACCGACTTCAAGCTGCACAACACCTATCTCAAGCCGGACTACTTTACCGACCCGGTCGAGGAATACTGGGCCTGCCGGAACATCGCCGGGCTGTGGGACGTGACCGGCGAGGAGGTCATCGAGATCACCGGGCCCGACGCCCTGCCGCTGCTCGACGGGCTGGTGCCGCGTGACCTGACCCGGATGAACGACGGCCAGTGCCTCTACGCCATCATGTGCTACGACCATGGCGGCATCGTCGAAGACGCCGTGCTGATCCGTTTTTCCGACGAAAAATTCTGGTGGGTCGGCGGCCCAGGCGAGTCCGAGCTGTGGCTCTACACCAACGCCGTCGGCAAGCGCGTCACCATCAGGAGCCACCTCGACACCATCCACGTGGCCTCCATCCAGGGGCCGAAATCGCGCGAAATTCTGCAGCAGGTGTGCTCGGCCGACCTGTCGCGGGTGCCGTTCTACTGGTCGGTAACGGCCGACGTCTGCGGCGCGCCGGTCGTCATCTCGCGCACCGGCTACACGGCCGAGCTCGGCTACGACATCTACGTGCCGATCGAGCACGGGGCGAAGATGTTCGCCGATCTCTGGGATCACTCGCGGCCCTTCGGCGTGAAACTCTCCGGCAGCAAGGCGCTCAACCTGCGCCGCATGGAGGCTTCGATCCTCAATTTCGGCCAGGACTTCGACTGGCAGCACAACCCTGCCGAGATCGGGCTCGGCTGGATGATCAACGAGACCAAGGGCGACTACCGGGCGAAGGACCTGCTGGTCCGGGCCAAGAAGAACGTGCCGGCAATGCAGCTTGCCGGGCTCAAGGTCGTCGGCACCGAGGCGCCGGTCGACGGCGACGGTGTCGCGATCGACGGCAGGAGTGTCGGCTACATCACCTCGGCGACGCTGTCGCCGCAGTTCGGGCACGCGCTGGCAATCGCCTTCCTGGAGACGCCGGCGACGACGCACGGCACGGCGGTCGAAATCCTGGCCGGAGAGCGAAAACTGTCGGCGACCGTTTCGCCGATGCCGTTCTTTGATCCGGAACGCAAACTTTCGAAGGTCTGACGGCTTAAGGGGAATGGCCACTAGACAGAGGAATATTTTCCTTTCTTTTCCCGCCGATCCGTGTCAGATTGCTGCTTCTTGAGCGTGGACACGGACATGAAGGGCAATTCGGCGGACGACAAACATAACGAAACGCTTCGGCGCATCGTCGTCTTGCTGCTCGCGCTGGCTGGCCTTGCGGAGCAAGCGGCCTGCCGCTCCTGGCCCGTCCGCCGCATCGTGCTCTGGCTGCTGCGTCCCGCCGAGCGGGCGGCGCGGGCGTTCGCAACGGAGGCCGGATGCGTGGCCTTGCCGCTCTTTCCGGTCGAACGTCTCGCACCCGACACGGATGACGGTCGCCGCGGCGCTGCCCGTCTCGCACAGGGGTTTCGTGCGCTCGCCGCCGCTTTCTCTACATTGATTCATCAGGCGCCGGCTTCGCCCCGGGGTCGCCCGTCGGCCCGATCCCGGCCGCCGGCCCCTCGGCCGCCCGAATGCCGCCTGGCTTTACCGCCTGCTCCTCGCGCTGCGGCCGCGCTGCGCCGACACGTCGTGATCGCCCTCGGCGACAGGCAGAAGGAAGGCTGAACGCCGGCCCGCGGATGCTCGAATCGAGCCCGCGGGTCGCCCGGCATGGGTTCGCGCGAATCGCCGGCCGGAGCAGGATTCGTCGAGACTCCCGATTCTCGACGGGCCTAGGCGGAGGGTGGCTACTCGGCTGCCTGGCGTCGCAGCTTGCCGTTTGCCTTGCGGCGCGGCGTCTCTTCTTCCGGAGCCGCCGCCGCTGCGTGGAAGCCGAGGTCCGTCTCGATGCGATGCCCGGCCGCCAGCACCGCCTCGATGGTAGCGGTGAGGTCGCGGGCGCGCATGCGCTCCTCCGGCCCAGCCACGCCTATGGCGCCGATCACCTCGCCGGACGGGCTGCGGATCGCCGTGGAATAGCCGAGCACGCCGGCCCGGTATTCGCCGGAGGTTTCCGAATAGCCGCGCTGCCGGATGCGCTCCAGATCCGCCCGCAACTGCGCCAACGAGCGCACCGTGTTGTCGGTGAAGCGCTTCAGGTTGCCGGCGGCGCGCTTCACCGTCTCGTCGGGCAGATAGGCGAGCATCGCCTTGCCGGTCGACGAGCAATAGGCCGGGGCGCGGTCGCCGATGTTCACATAGGTGCGCACGGCATGGATGCCGTCGACCTTGTCGAGATAAAGCACCCCTTCGCCGTCGAACACCGACAGATGGGTGGTCTCCTCGGTCACCGCCGCAAGCTCGCGCAGATGCGGCCTGGCGTAGGCACGCAGGTCGAAGCGCGAAAAGATGCTGACGCCGAGTTCCCACAGCCGCAGCGTCGCCTTGTAGGTGCGCGATTCGGGATTGCGCCGGACATAGCCGCATTCCTCCAGCGTGCGCAGCAGCCGGTGGACATTGCTCTTGCTCATCGCGCATTCGGCGGCGAGGTCGGTCAGCGTGCGGTCGCTCGGGCTGCGCGCCAGCGCCTCCAGTACCCTCAGGCCTTTCACCACCGTGGTTTCCATGCCGTGCTCCCCGAAGCCGGCCGCTGTCACCCCATGCCCGTACCGGGACGGAATCGAGCGTCCGTATCCACTTGCCATGGCTGTAGCGCGGGACGGGAGAAATTCCAATATTTGAAACTTGTGTTCGTCTTCTGCCCGGCGCTCCCGCCGTCAGGCCAGGCGTCGCCCGAGTGAACGAAGCACCACGCGCGCCGCATTGTAGCCCGGCACGCCGGTGACGCCGCCGCCGGGATGGTTGGAGGCGCTGCAGAGAAACAGGTCGCGCACCGGGGTGCGGTGGTCTGCGAAACCCGGCACCGGGCGGCGGAAGAACAGCTGGCTGAGCGTCAGGTCGGCGTGATGCGGGTTGCCCCCGGGCAGGCCGAACTGCGCTTCGTAGTCGGCCGAAAGCATGACGTGGCGGTGCAGGTATTCGCCGGACCAGCTCGGCGCGAACTGCTTGATGGTCGCGATAACGCGTTCGGTCACGGCCTGCTTGGTCGCCTCGCCGTGGTCGGCGCCCGGACCCGACGGGATATGCCCGCCATAGATCGACATCAGGTGGTGCCCTGCGGGCGCCAGCGTCGGGTCGACCACGGACGGGATCTGCACGGTCAGATAGGGGCGTCGGGAAGGCATGCCCGCCTGCAGGTCGGCATAAGCCTGTTCGAGCCACGCGACGCTCGGCGCGATCGTGATCTGCGACGGCCGGCCCTCACCGAAACCGGACGCTTCGATGCCCTCAAGCCGGGGCAGGTCGGTGACGGCCAGATGCACCTTGAAGGCCGTTGCCCGGCCGCCGAAGCTGTCGAGCTTCGTCCGGAAATCCGAGGGAACCGCTGATTTGTCGACCAGATTGAGAAAAGTGTGCCGTGCAGACGCGTTGGAGATGACGAGGTTGGCGCGGACTTCGTCGCCGTTGGCCAGCGCCACGCCGACCGCCTTGCCATCCTCCACCAGAACGCGCTCGACCTCGGCATCGATGCGCGTCTGCATGCCGAAACGGGCGCCGGAGCGCGCGATCGCTTCCGCCACCGTACCCATGCCGCCGCGCACCAGCCCCGTGCCCCCGGCCGGCGTGTGGTTCTCGCGCAGCTGCCCACGCAGGAGGAAATAGGCGGTGCCCTCGGTGTGGAAGCCGACGCTCTGGCCGGAGCCGCCGGCCGGGTAATACCCCATGATCGCCTTGACCGCGTCGGACTCGAACCAGCGGCTGAGATAATCGTAGGCGCTCATGGTGAGCAGGTCTGCGACGTCGTGGAAGCGGCCGACAAGGCCGCGGTTGCGCCAGGCGAACATCGCCATGTCGCGCAGGTTGCCTACGCCCATCACGCTCGGGTCGAAGGGGATTTCCCACATCAGCTGGCGGAAGATCGGCCCGATCTGCGCCAGGTGCTGGAGATAACGTGGATAGGCTGCCGCGTCCTTCGCCGAAAAGCGTGCGAACTGCTGAACGAGCCGTTCCGTCTCCCGCCACAGCACGATCGGCCCGGCGCCCTCGATCGGCTGGACGATGGGCGGCGTCGCCAGCACCTCGTAGCCGAATTTCTGCAGCTCCAGGTCGAGGATGACACGCGGCTGCAGCAGCCCGAGCATGTGAGCGGCGGTGCTGACCTTGTAGCCGGGCCAGACCTCCTCGGTGGCGCAGGCGCCGCCGACCAGCGGGCGCCGCTCCAGCACGCAGACCGACAGGCCGGCCTTCGCCAGATAGGCGCCGCAGACCAGGCCGTTGTGCCCGGCTCCGACGATGACGACATCGTACTTCATGAAGGCCTGTCAGCTTCGATGGGTGCCGGCCGGAGCCTTCCGGCATTTCGCGGAGAAGGGCAATAGTTGTTCCTAATAATGATACGCTTTTGTGTATGTTGACACTTCTGACAAGCGGATGCTAGCTCTTTCTCCGGTCGCGCCGCCGCCATCGCTGGCGTTTCCCGTGGGCTCGGACCATTGTCCGACGAGGCGCGGAAGGCGCGAGCGAAGGCGGCCGCCGATGGCTGGCCCAGGAAGGATGTTCCATGAGCGGACCCGCGAGACGCAACCGGCCTCAGGGCCTCTCCACCCGCGCCATCCATCTCGGCTACGACCCGTCCGAGCATGAGGGCGCGCTGACGCCGCCGATCTTCATGACGTCGACCTTCGCGTTCGAAACCGCCGAGGCCGGCTCGGAAATGTTCCGCGGCGAGCGCGCCGGCTATATCTATGGCCGAACCAAGAACCCGACCCAGACGATCCTCGAGGAGCGCATGGCGAGCCTGGAGGGCGGCGCGGCGGCGATGACCACCGCCTCCGGCATGGGCGCGATCTCCAGCACCATGCTGACGCTGCTCAACCCCGGCGACGAGGCGCTGATCGACCACACCGTCTACGGCAACACTTTTGCTTACTTCACGCAGGCGCTGACCCGTTTCGGCGTGGTGGTGAAACTCGCGGACTTCACCAGGCCGGAGACGATCACTGCGCAGATCGGCGAGCGCACTAAGGTCGTGTTCTTCGAGACGCCGGCCAACCCCAATCTGCGTGTCATCGACATAACGGAAGTATCGCGCATCGCCCGCAAGGCTGGCGCGCTGGTGGTGGTGGACAACACATTCGCCACGCCCATTTTGCAGCGGCCGTTGGAATTCGGCGCCGACATCGTGGTCCATTCGGGCACGAAATATCTCGGCGGCCACGGCGACCTGCTTTCCGGCATCGTCGTCGGGCCGGCCGACCTGGTGAAGCAGGTGCGGCAGACGGGCCTGCGCTGGATGACCGGCGCGACGCTGTCGCCCTTCAACTGTTTCCTGCTGCTGCGCGGCCTGAAGACGCTGGAAATCAGGCTGGAGCGCCACTCCGCCTCCGGCCTCGCGGTCGCGGAGATGCTGGAGAAGCATCCGAAGATTGCGTCGATCTCCTACCCGGGGCTGGAAACGTTCGCTCAGCGCGACATCGCCCGGCGGCAGATGTCGGCGTTTGGCGGGCTCATCGCCTTCGAAGTCGACGGCGGCATGGAGATGAGCATGGCGCTGATGAACAGGCTCAACCTGGTGACGCGCGCCGTCAGCCTCGGCGACACCGAGACGCTGATCCAGCATCCGGCCAGCATGACCCATGCGGTTTATGGTGCCGAGGAGCGCGCCAAGCATGGCATCAGCGACGGGCTGCTGCGCCTGTCGATCGGACTGGAGAACGTCGACGACATTCTCGACGATCTGGAGCAGGCGCTGAACACGCTTTGAGCCCAGCCGCCGGCATCAGGCCGGGACGACGGCGAGGGCATCGCGGCCGGTCGCCAGCCAGGTGACGCCGGCCGCACCCGGCCGGGCCAGCGCGAGCGACACGACCCCTTCGGCCTGTCGCGGCCGTTCGATTACGTTGAGCCATTGCGGTCCAACTCGATAGCGCAGGCAACGCGTGGCCTTGTGCAGCGGATGCAGCGGCCGGGTGGCGGGGCCGAGCAGCACGTCGAAACCGCGAGCAGCGGTGTCGAGATCGCGAACAGAAACCGTGGCGCCCGCCGTGCCGGTGACACCGTTGGGGTGGGTCGTGTCGAAGCAAGGAATGCGCAGTTCTCGGCCCTGAACGTCCTCGATGACGAAGGGGAGCGCCGGATTACCCGCGCCGATCCCGGTGAGGATGAGTTTTACGCCCCACGGCTCGCCGGAGCGCAGGCGGCGCTCGTGGCCGTGCGGGCCGGTGAAGGGCAGGGCGGCCGCCTGCAAGCCGGCGTGAACGCCCGCGAGGTCGTCGGTAAACACCGACGTGTCGGCCCAGCCGTCGCCCTTGCTGAGCAGATAGGAGAAACGGTGGCACCGGCGCGCCTCCGCATCACGGATGGCGAGGATCTCGATGTAGGAGCCGTCGGCAAAGCAGATCAGCTTTTGTGCCGTCGCCGCCGTTTCCTTGCCCACGTCGTCGCGCTCGGTAATGGCAAAACCCATGTCGGCGAAACGCTGCGCCGCGGCGTCGAGCCCGTCAGGCGCGGCGGCGAGGTAGATGGCGTGGTCGTAACCCAGGATCATGCCGCCGACCTCCTGACGGCCTCGCTGCGCCGGAACCGTTCCAGGCGAAAGGCGCTTGGATCGACGCATGGCTTGTCGCCCAGGACAAGCTCGGCGGCGAGCCGCCCGGCTCCCGGGCCGATGCCGAAACCGTGGCCGGAAAAGCCAGTCGCCATGAACAGACCGGGCAAGCTCGGCACGGGGCCGATCACCGGCAAGGCATCCGGCATGACGTCGATCAGCCCGCCCCAGCGGCCTGCGATCTTCATGCCGGCAAAGACGGGAAAGGCCTCGGCGACGTTTTCGGCCGCCTGGTCGAGCACCCGGTCGGCGGGCTCCGGATCGGCGATCCGCACCTGCTCGAATGGCGTCACCGCGTCGGCGCGCCAGCGGCGGGCGAGTTTTGCCTCCTCGACGAAGCGGCGGCCGATCCGCAGCCGCAGCGTCCGCAGGCCGGTGGCGAAGGCCGGCCGGAAGTCGCGCAGCAGCCAAAAGCTGTCCGGCACGATGTCGAAGATCGTCGCATCGGCCTGCGAGACGATGTAGCCGCCGTCCTCGCACTTGCGCCAGCCGAAGCGCCGGCCCGCCACGGAAATTTCCGGGCCGCCGGGCAGCGGAAATATGCGGGACACCGAACCCGTGACCTTCAGTTGCGGCAGGTCGATGCCGAGATTGCCGGCGAACAGCCGCGACCAGACGCCGGCGGCAAGCAGGACGGTTTTGCAGGCGATGGGGCCGCGTTCGGTGGTTACGCCGGATACGCGGCCGGCCTGCGTTTCGACGGTACGGACGGCACAGTTGGTGTGGACGGTGGCGCCGGCCGCACGCGCCGCCTCCGTGATCGCCGACGTCGCCTTCTCCGGCTCGGCACCGGCGTCCGAGGCGGTGTACAGGCCACCCTGGCGCGGGTCGGCGGCGCCGGGCACGAGGCGGGCGGCCTCGGTTGCGGTGACCATGCGGCTCTCGAGTCCGAACGCTTCGACCGAACGGAGCCAGGTCTCGTAGGCCCTCTCGTCGCCGCTGCTGCGGCCGCTGAAGTAGAGGATGCCGGAGGTACGGAAGCCGGTGTCGAGCGCGCCGAACACAGCCGGGTCGCGCCAGTCCTCCATGCTCTTTTGCATGAGCGGAATTTCGGCTGGATGGCGCAAGGTGTTCCGGCACCAGCCCCAGTTGCGGCCGGACTGCTCGCCGGCAACCACGCCCTTCTCGCAGAGCGCGACCGTCATGCCGCGCCTGGCCAGATGCCAGGCTGCGGCGGCGCCGACGATGCCGGCGCCGATGACGACCACGTCGACGGCCTTCGGCAGATGCGGGTCCGGCTCGACCGCGCGCAGGCGCAGCGCATCCGCGGAAGATGGTGACGCGCCTGCCGCCGCCTTGGACGCCGTCATTCCTTCTTCACGCGTTTTGGCGTGTCCGGCCGCTGGCCCCATTCGTGCCAGGAGCCGTCGTAGAGTTTCCAGTCCGTGTTGCCGGCGCGCTCGATCATGAAGCCGAGGATGGCCGCCGTTACGCCGGAGCCGCAGGTGGTGACGACCGGGCCGCCGACATCGGCGCCGGCGTCGGCGAAAACCTTTGCGGCGGTCTCCTCATCGACGAAGGCATAGTTGCGTGCGGGATCGAAGAATTTCGCCCAGGGCGTATTGATGGCGTTGGGCATGTGGCCGGAGGCGACGCCGGGATAGCCGGAGCCCTCGGCGCCGTCGAAACGCGCCGCCGTGCGTGCGTCGACGACGGTCGTGCCATCCCCCAGCGCGGCGCGGACGTCGTCGGTCGTCGCCACCTTGCCGGGCTGGAGCCGAGCCCTGAACGTCGCTGGCGCCAGCGGCCGGGCATCGCCGGCTTCGGTCGGCCTGCCTTCGGCGACCCATTTGCGAAAACCGCCGTCGAGGATGCGCACCTTGTCGTGGCCGAACACGCGGAACATCCACCACAGCCGCGCCGACACGTAGCCAGCGTCGTAGGCCACCACCAGCGTCTCGTTGTCGATGCCGAGGCGGCCGACCTCGCGCGCCCACAATTCCGCCGACGGCAGCATGTTGACGTAAGGCGAGTCCGGATCGGAGACGGCGCCGAGGTCGATGAAGCGCGCGCCGGGTATGTGGGCACGGCGAAAATCGTCGATCGCGTGTTTGCCGGCCTCGGGCAGATACCAGGAGCAGTCGAGCACGGCGAGTTTGGCATCGCCGAGATGCGCCGCCAGCCAGTGGGTGGTCACGAGCCAGTCGCTCATAGCGTCTCTCCCAAATGAGCCGGGCCCGCCATCCGGCTTATCTCGCCGAGGCCTTCGCCGCACGGCGGCCGGTTGTGCCGATGGAATCCAGAACCGCCGGCACGTCCTCGGGCGCCACGGCCTCGCCTGCATCGAAACGCCGGTCGATCTCGGCATAAAGGGCGCGGTAGGAGGTCTGCCGCTGCACGCGCGGCATGTCCTGCGTGATCGCGCTGACGGCGTCGTGCAGGGCCGCCGGCCAGCGCGCATGGTAGGCCTCGCGTACCGGGCCGAAGTCGAATTCCTTGAGCGGGCCGCGCGCCGCACGCATCTCGTTGCGCAGCGCCTCCGTCGCCGCGACGTCGAGCCCGCTCTTCAGCGCGCCGACGACGCCGTATTTTTCGCGGGCGGTGTCGAGCGACACATAGTCGTCGAGTACATCCTCCCACACCGTCGCGGCGGGCCGCTCCAGCGGGTCGCCGTAACCGCCGCCGCCCTGCGTGCCCAGCCGCAGCACGTCGCCGGCATCCATCTCCAGGATATCGATCTTGCCGATGTCGACGGGGTTGTCGCTGTCGGGATTGAGGACGGTGTAGCCGGTCGTGCCGGGCGTGCCGCCCTTGCGGCCGGCCGGTGGAAACAGGTAGCGCTCCATGTTGCGGGCGGTGATGGTGGTGAACGGCACGCTGGTCTCGAACTCGACGATCGAGCCGGTGCCGCCGCGGTAACGCCCGGCCCCGCCGGAATCCTCGCGTAGCGCATAGCGGCGGATCAGCAGGCTGGGCATTTCGTGCTCCAGCAGTTCCGTCGGCACGTTCTTCAAAAAATTCAGGATCACCATGGTGCCGTCGACGCCGTCGTCGACCGGCCGCCCGCCGGAGCCGCCGACCAGCGGCTGGATGACGCTGACGCGCGTCTCGCCGGTCGCCATGTCGGGCACCGAGACGAGCAGGATCGAGCCCTGGCCGGAATCGGTCGCCGGCAGTTGCTCGGGCACGGCTTGCGACAGCGCGCCGATGATGACGTCGCAGACCTTGTGCGAGGTCGAGTAGCGGCCGCCATAGGCAGCGCCCGCCTCGGGGTTGATGATCGTGCCTTTCGGGATGTGGATTTTCATCGGCCGCACGAGGCCGGCATTGTAGGCGATGTTCGGCTCGCGCGTGCACAGCCAGTTGACCACGCCGGTGATCAGCATCCAGTGGCCGGTCTTGCTGAAGCTCGGCAGGTTGAGCGCGGCGCGCACCTGCGGCGCCGTGCCGGTGAAGTCCATGTGCATCTCGCCGCCGGCGATCGTCAGCGTCAGGTTCACGCGCAGCAGGCCCTGGCCGACCATGTCGGCCTCGATGAAGTCGCTGAACCTGTAGACGCCGTCCGGCACGCTGGAGATGACGCGCCTAGCCTGCGTCTCGGCATAATCCATGACGTCGACGATGCCTTGGCTGATCTTCTCGTCGCCGAAGCGGTCGAGCAGCTCCTTCATGCGGCGCTCGGCGGTGCTCAAGCCCGCGATGCAGGCTTTCATGTCGCCCCAGTTCTGGTCGCCGGTGCGGGTGTTGACCAGGAACATTTTCAGAAAAGTCTCGTCGAGCTTGCCTTCGCGGAACAGTTTCTGCGGCGGAACGCGGATGCCTTCCTGGTAGATCTCGTAGCTCGACGGGGCGATCGAGCCGGGGACGCGGCCGCCGACGTCCGACATGTGGACGAAGGTCCAGGCGTAGCAGATCAGCCTGCCGTGGTGGAAAATCGGCTTCCACAGGAAGACGTCGTTGAGGTGCGTGCACATGCCCCCGGTCGCCTCGGGGTCGTTGGTCATGAAGATGTCGCCCTCGCGGACATCCTCGCCCATCGCCTTGACCGCGTCGTCCATCGGCATGCCGACCATCATCAGCACGCCGTAGCGGCGCGAGGCGGCGAAGACCTCGCCGCCGGGGCTGACCAGAACGGCGCCATAGTCCTGCGTCTCCTTGATGAACACGGTGTGCGCGGTGCGAAACAGCGCCTGCGCCATCTCGTCGACGATCGCCTGGAAGCGGTTGCTGAGGATTTCGAGGCCGATCTTGTCGTCGATCATTTCAGCCGCTCCCCGACGAGGTTGAACCATTTGTCGACGCCGACTTCGAAACCACCGGGCACATAGACCGTCGTATCGTATTGCTCGACCACCGCCGGTCCGTGAAAACGGTCGCCCGGTTTCAGCGAGGAACGCTGGATGACCGTGCCGTCGACCGCCTTGCCTTGCTCGTAGATCGGCCGCGACGACACCGGCTTGTCGCTGACGGTGGCGAAGGGGCGCAAATCGTCGAAATTCGGCTTGCGGGTGACCCCGACGATCTGCACGCGCGCTTCCAGGATGCGGATCGGGTTGGTTCGGTCAGCAAAGCCGTAGACCAGCTCGTACTGGTCGTGGAACCAGCGCTGCAGCGCCTCGACCGAAAGCGGCTCGTCGGGAAACACCACGTTGAGCTCGAACGACTGCCCGACATAACAGATGTCGGCGGAGCGGATGAGGTAGGTTTTCGTCACCTCGACCTGCTGCCGCTCCAGCCAGCCGCGCGCGTCCGCTTCGAGCGCGGCATAGGTGCCGACAAGGGTCGTATCCGCCAGATCGCGCGCGTCCTGCCAGAGGCTGCGCACGAAGTCGGCGCGCAAATCGGCGACGAGGCAGCCGAGCGCGCAGAGCAGGCCGGGCGTCGGCGGCACCAGCACGCGCCGCATGTTGAGCTCGCGTGCCAGCATGAAGACGTGCGTCGGCCCGGCGGCGCCATAGGCGAGCAGTGAGAACTCGTTGGCGTCGACGCCGCGGCGCGCCAGCTGCGGCACGAGTTCCGCATAGATGTTGGCCGTGGCGACCTGCAGGATGGCGTCGGCGGTCTGCTCCGGCGTCTTGCCGAGCCGGTCGCCGACGGTGGCGAGCGCGGCGCGGGCCTTGTCGATGTCGAGTTTCATCTCGCCGCCGAGCAGGCCGCTCGGCGCCATGATGCCGAGCAACGCGTAGGCGTCGGTGACGGTAGGCTCCGTGCCGCCGCGTCCGTAACAGGCCGGGCCCGGCCTGGCGCCGGCGCTGCGCGGTCCGACCTTGAGCACGCCCTCCGCGTCGAGCCAGGCGACGGAGCCGCCGCCGGCGCCGATGGCCGATACGTCGACGGCCGGCAGCAGCACCGGAAAATCGCCGACGGTGTTCTCGTTGGAATAAGGGATCTCGCCGTTGACGACGGCGATGTCGACGCTGGTGCCGCCCATGTCGAGCGTGATCAGCTTCTCGTCGCCGATCATCCTGCCGATGAAGGCGGCGCCGATGACGCCGGAGGCCGGACCGGAGAGCAACGTCTCGACCGGCCGTTCGCCGGCCGCTTCCAGGCCCATGACGCCGCCGTTCGACTTGGTGGAGAAGATGCGGCAGGCCATGCCGGCGTTCGCGGTCTTCCGTTCCAGCGTGTCGAAGTAGGTGCGCATGCGCGAGCCGATATAGCCGTTGATGACGCTGACCAGGCAGCGTTCGTATTCGCGCTGCTGCGGCCACAGTTCCGAGGAGGCGATGACGTAGAGGTCCGGAAACGCTTCGAGGATCCAGGCCTTCGCCTGCTGCTCGTGGCCGGGAAAACGATAGGAATGCAGGAAGCAGATGGCGATGTTGGACGCACCTTGCGCGATCAGGTGGCGGGCTGCGGCCAGCACGTTGTCGCGATCGATCGGCTCGACCACCTCGCCGTCCTGCGCCATGCGCTCCGACACCTCGGCGACGCGGCGACGGGGTGCGAGTGCGCGCGGACGAGGCTGGAAAAGATCGTTCGCCCGGGGCAGGCGCAACCGGCGCAGTTCGAGGATGTCGCGAAACCCCTTGGTGGTGAGAAGCCCGACTTCAGCGCCGTCGCGTTCCAGCAGCGTGTTCACGCCGAGCGTGGTGCCATGCGAGAAATAGGCGATGTCGGACGTCGCGATGCCGTGGCGCGTATCGAGCTGCTCCAGCCCGGCGATGATCGCGTCCTCGGGGTTCTGGCGGTTGGAAGGGACCTTCAGGGCGATGAGCCGGCCGCTGTTTTCTTCCATCAGCAGGACGTCAGTGAAGGTGCCGCCGATGTCTACCCCGAGGCGGTACCGCATGGACTTCTGGCTCATCGCCGAAAACGCTCCTTCAGACTGCGCGCCGCCGAGGCTCGGTCGTTGCACGCCTGGCAGGTCCAAAAGCGTATGCCAAGGCCTGCTCATCATCAGGCGTGACTTTATCCTCCCCGGTCAGGAATGGAAGGCAATTTGTATCGTATTCCGGATCATCGTTGTGCTATTTGGAACTTTCCGATCGATGATGACGCTCCGATTCAGGGCTGAGGACGATGAAAGACAGCTACACCCATGTCGTCCTCGGGCTCGGCGGTCTCGGCAGCGCGGCCTGCTACTGGCTGTCGAAACACGCTGGCTCCGATGTGCTCGGCATCGAGCAGTTCGAGATGGGTCATGTGCGGGGAGAGTCGCAGGACCATTCGCGCATCATCCGGCTGACCTACCACACCGTGCCTTATGTCCGTTTCGCCCAGCGGGCCTACCAGACCTGGGCCGAGGTCGAGGCGGAAGCCGGCGAGCAGGTGGTGGTGAAGACCGGAGAACTCAATTTCTGGCCGCCCAGCACGACACTCGACGAAGCCGCCTACAACGACAGCATGGCCGCCTGCGGCGTGCCGTTCGAAATCCTGCAGGCCGATGAGATCCGCCGGCGTTTCCCACAATTCCGTTTTGGCGACGACATCCACGCCGTCTACCAGCCGGACGGCGGTCTGGTCGGCGCGATCAAGGCCAACGATATGCACCGCCGACTGGCGCGTCGGAATGGCGCCACGCTGGTCGACAACATGCCGGTGACCACCATCCGCCAAGTCAACGGCGGCTACCAGATCACCGCGGGCGGCCGCACCGTCGGTGCCGAAAAGATTGTCGTCGCCGCTGGCCCGTGGACGAACCGGCTGCTGGCGCATTTCGGCGTGGAAATTCCGCTGCTCGTCACCCAGGAACAGGTTACCTATGTCGACAGCCCGAACCTGCAGGATTTTATACCGGAGCGTTTTCCGGTCTGGATCTGGATGATCCACGACAACTATTACGGTTTCCCGGTCTACGGCGCGCCCGCCGTCAAGATCGCCAAGGATCGTTTCCGCCCGACCGATCCGGACACCCGCAGTTTCGAGCCGGATGCCGGCAATGAGCGGGATGTGCTGCGTTTCGTGGAGAACCACATCCCGCGCGCCGCGGGGTCAAAACTCTATACCAAGACGTGCCTGCTCACCCACACGCCGGACGGCGACTTCGTGCTCGACCGCATTCCGGGTCATCCCAACTGTGTCTGCGCCGTCGGGGCCACCCATGCCTTCAAGTTCGCCTCGGTCATCGGCAGGACGCTGAGCGAGTTGCTGGTCGATGGGGCGACGCCGTCGGATATCTCGGCGTTCGGGTTCGATCGTCCCGGGTTGAAGACGCCGGCCGTCTGGAACCTGCCGGAAGGATAGCGAAAGCCGCAGCCGATCAGGCGGCGCTGGCCTTCGAATGCTCGGCAGCTTCGAGCGCCGGCAACAGGTCGTCGTCGATCGGGATGCCGAGCGTGGTGTTGAGGCGGTTGGTGGCGAGCATCGCGGAGCCGTAGGACACAACAGCCACCACGGTCTCGGGCCCGTATTTCGCCTCCAGCGCCTTCAGCGCCCTGGGCGGTGGCGCGCGATGCGCGGCGGGCTCGCCGGCGATGCGGTGGGCGACCTCGATCAGTGCGGCCTCGTCCTCCGTCGGCACATAGTCGTTCGGGTCGACACCATGCGCCGCAAGCGCGCGGCGGAAGTAGAGCGAGCACAGAAGGCAGTGCGAATCCTCGGAGATCGCCAGCGAAAACACATCGACGGCACGCGCGCCAAGCGTTTCGCGCAAGCTCTCCTTGAGCGGCAGGACAGCGGAAAACAGTCGGAAGGCCGGCGCGGAATGCAGCAGGACGCCCTTCATGTTGGTAACGCGCCCGGCGCGGTTGTTTTCCGCGGCGGCGAGTTCGACGATGTCGGCGGACGCGTCTGTCGCCTGCCAGTCATAGGGTGGGATGGGCATGGGCGGACCTTCGAAATGCACACAGTTCCATGTCGGCCCGGACGTGCCGGATGTCCGACCTTGCCCCAATAGGCCAAGTGTTCCGGGAAGGGAAGGTTTTCTGTTGCCGGCTATCTCGGCCGTTATTCCATATAATGAAATCGGTGTCTGATATGTGAGACGATCCGGCCGAAGCACTGGATTTTCCGAGTCGCCTCGCGTCATATGTCGGCGGGCAGGGCGGCAGTGCCCGATGCCGCTGTACAAGCTAAGGATGCACAATGACCACGAACGCCGTCCTTTCCCGTTTCATGCTGCCAGGCAAGGTCGCGATCGTCACCGGCGGAGGCAGTGGCATCGGGCGTGCCACGGCCCATCATCTGGCATCGGCGGGCGCTGTCGTCTGCGTCATCGACCGTAATGCGGACAAGGGTGAGGCTCTGGTCGAGGCGATCTCCCAGGCCGGCGGAAAGGCCGTCTCCTTCGCCGTCGACGTCACCGACGAGACAACCATGACGGCCACGTTCGAGACCATCGCCGAAAGCCTCGGCGGCATCGACGTGCTGGTCAACAACGCGGGCATGGCGATCCGCTCGCCAGCGCTCGATATGCCGGTCGAGGACTGGAACAAAGTGGTCTCCGTCAACATGACCGCGATGTTCGTGGCGGCGCGGCTGGCCGCGCGGCACATGAAGGCCGCCGGAACGGGCGGCGCCATCGTCAACACTGCCTCGATCATGGGCCTGTCAGGCGGGCTCTATCCCAACGTCGCCTACCAGTCGACGAAGGGCGGCGTCGTCAACATGACACGGGCGCTGGCGCTGGAGTGGGCGCCGCTTGGCATCCGGGTCAACGCGGTCGCGCCGACCTTCGTGCGCACAAGCTTCATCCAGCCGGTGCTGGACGATCCCGAGCGCATGGCGGCGATTGCCGCGCACACGCCGCTCGGCCGCATCGCCGAGCCGGAGGAGGTGGCGGACGCCATCCTTTTCCTGGCCTCGCCCGCAGCGGCGATGATCACCGGTGCGATCCTGCCGGTCGACGGCGGCTTCCTTGCCAGATGAGTCTTGACCTGGCCGGGATTCGGTCTGTCAGCCGCCTCTGTCTGTAAGCGCCGTGATGGCGTTCGGTTTGTCGTGGTGTGACGTCCACGATTGTGCAGTTTAAGATAATGCCGACTTCATTGCGTCTTGAATATCGTGTTCATTCATGTTTACTTTCAATTAACAGGATACGGGAGACTTTCAGGGCGCGAGCCCAGGCGCAAGCCGTTCGGGGAGGGGCCATGATCTGGCACAAGCTGGCGGCGGAAGACGCCGCGGGGTCCTATGAGACCAGAAGCGGCGGCGTACGATTGTACGGCGGCGCGGGCAACGCGTCGCCGGCCAGGGGCGTGGCCTAGGCGTCGGGTATCCAGCGTGCCGACGCCGTCATCCGAACAGGCATTGAGGGACGATATCGTCTCGAGATGCGCCGACGCCATCGAGGCCAACATGCAGTTGCTGACGCAGCTCGACCAGGCGATCGGCGACGGAGACCATGGTCTCAACATGGCCCGTGGTTTCGCGGCGCTGCGCAGGGCCTATGACGAAAATCGGAATGACGATTTTCCCGGATTGTGTAAGTCGCTGGGCATGGCACTGGTGATGAATGTGGGAGGCGCGTCCGGCCCGCTGTTCGGCTCGCTGCTGGTCGAGTTCGGCAGGACTGCGACAGGGATGCCGCGCACGCGCCCGGAAGTCTCGTCCCTGCTCGCAGCGGGCATCGAGGCGGTGAAGAGACGCGGCAAATCGGACATCGGCGCAAAGACGATGCTGGACGTCCTCGTTCCGGTCCGCGACGCTCTGAGCGCCGAAGGACTATCGATTGGAGAAATTCGCGGCCACGCGGCTGATGCTCTGGCCAGGACGAGGGACATGGTGGCGACGAAAGGTCGAAGCGCGTTCCTGGGGCAGCGGTCCGTCGGGCATCTCGATCCGGGCGCGCAGTCATCCTTCCTTCTCGTCAGCGCGGTTTGCGACGCCGTGGAGCAACATCATGCCGGATAACGTAGCGCTTGTGCTCGTTTCGCATTCCAAGGCGATCGCCGAGGGCACGCGCGACATGATCCGCCAGATGGTCGGTGGCGACGTGGACGTCTTCCCTTGCGGCGGTAACGTCGAAGGCGGCCTTGGCACGAACGTCGCGGAAATCCTCGAGGCGCTGCGGGCGGCCTACCGGCCCAAGGGGATATTGATCTGCGTTGACCTCGGCGGCGCGGAGACCAATTCCGAGATGGCGATTGAAATGATGACCACCGAACAGCAGCAGCACATACGCATCTGCGATGCTGCGATCGTCGAGGGGGCGATCATGGCCGCGACGGAAGCGGCCTCAGGCGCCTCGCTCGATGAAGTGCAGCGGGCGGCCGAGGAGTACAAGGGTTGAACGGCGTCATCCTGGGCACCGCTACCATCAAGGATCCGACCGGGCTGCATGCGCGGCCGGCGGTCAAGCTGGCGCGCCTCGCCAAGACCTTTGTGGCCTCCGTGGAAGTCTCTGCCACGGAAGATGGCGGATGGGTCAACGCTAAGTCGACGAACTCGTTGATGAAGATGAAGGCGCGCTCAGGCGCGGACCTGTTTATTCGCGCCAGGGGTCACGATGCTCAGACGGCGGTTTCCGAGCTTATCAAGCTGATATCGAGCGACTTTGAGCAACCCTGACATGACGCGGTTACACGGCACGCCAGCATCGGGCGGATATGCTAGGGGCCGGTTGCATATATTGGCGGCCGAGGAGCCTTTTGCAGCCTACCGTGTCGGCGCTCCGCGCGAAGAAAAAGCGCGCCTGGAGCGGGCCATCGCCAGGGCCAGGACCGAGCTGGCCGCGATTATCGCTCAGGTTGACAGGGAAGCCGGCGACCTGCTCGATTTCCAGTTGGAACTTCTTGATGATGCCGACTTCATCTCAGCCGCACTCACCGCGATCGATGCCGGGAACAGCGCCATGCAGTCCTGGACTTCCGCCGTCGACGGTGAAATCGACGAGTATAGGAAAGGGCCGCAGGACCACTGGAGCGCCCGCGCGGATGATGTTGCGGACTTGAGGGAACGTGTCGTTCGCAACCTCTCCTCCTCTGTTCCGAAAAGCTCTGAGACGCTCCCGCGCGGCGGGGATATGCCGACCCATGCGGGCGCCGTGCTGGTCGCCGACCGGCTGCCGCCGTCGCGTTTCCTGGAACTCGACATATCATCGATCGGCGGCATCGCCACCGCCACCGGCAGCCCGGCCGGCCATACCGCGATCCTGGCGCGGACGCGCGGAATACCCATGATCGTTGGCTGCGGCCACTCTCTGCTCGACCTGGCGGATGGCGAGGAGGCGTTTCTCGATGCCGACAAAGGTCTCCTGCTGATCGGGACCGTCGCGGTCGAGGCACACATTCGCACGCGCGCGAGGCAAACCGAAACCACAACGACAGGCATCGAAGCGCCGCCCGTGCCGCCCGCACTGACAGCGTCCGGGGAGCGGGTACGTGTCCACGCAAACCTGGATGCGCTTGATGAACTGGAACGGCTCAATGTCCGCGCGTTCGATGGCGTGGGGCTGGTGCGCACGGAATTTCTTGTCGAGCGTGGCAGCATCCCGAGCGAAGACGAGCAATACGGCATTTACCGCCGTATCCTCGACTGGGCCGCCGGCAGCCAGGTCACCATCCGCATCTTCGACCTCGGCGGCGACAAACCGGCCGCAGGGCTCACGATGGAGCGCGAGCAGAACCCCTTTCTCGGCGTCCGCGGCTTTCGTCTCTTCCGCCACCGTCCGGACGTTTTTCGCACGCAGATGCGGGCGCTGGCCCGCGCGGCGGTGCATGGTGAGCTAAAGGTGATGGCTCCGATGGTCAGCGTGCCGGCCGAAATGGCTGAGTTCAGGGCGGAGATGCATGCGCAGGCCGACGCGCTGTGCCGATCTGCCATGAAATGCAGCGTCCCCAGGCTGGGTATGATGGTCGAGGTGCCGTCGGCGGCGCTCACCGCTGCCGATTTCGACACGGACTTCTACTCCATAGGCACCAACGACCTCATCCAGTACACCTTGGCGGCGGCGCGCGACGAGCACCGGCTGGATCACCTTGCGCGCGGCGACAACCCGGCCGTGCTGGCTCTGATCCGCCAGGTAGCATCGGTTGGCCGATGCAGGGGGATCGAAGTGAGCGTCTGCGGAAACATGGCTTCCGATCCGGACATGGTCGGCCACCTGCTTGAGGCTGGAATACGCGAGCTGTCGGTCGCACCCGGGGCTGTGGCGAGCGTGAAACAGGCGATCCGGCAGTGGCCGGCGAGGGGGGGCGGCGCGTGAACGCCAATCAACGCCCGGCCGACCTGGTCGCCGCCTACAAGGAACTGCTGCGCGGCTATCTGGAGAAACGGCCTTCAGGGCTGCGCAAGCGCATATCGGATGCGATCGGCACCAACCGCAGCTTCGTCTCGCAGATCACCAACCCGAAATATTCGGTGCCAATCCCGTCGCACTACGTGCATAGGCTGATCTCGATATGCCACCTTTCGCCGGCGGAGCGCCTGGAATTTCTTGCCGCGTATCTGGAGGCGCATCCCGGCCAGGCCGAGCTTCTGAACAACACCAGCCTGACCGAGGCCGATACGCTTACCATCGACCTGACCATGGTAAAGGACGAGGCGCAGCGGAACCTGATCAAACAGACGCTCAAGTACACGGCAGAAAGCCTTATCGCGCTGGCGTCCGGCCAGGGAAGCGATGCGCAATGAAAAAGCTGATCAACGCTCCTGAAAATCTCTTGGATGAGGCGCTGCAGGGTTTCGCAGCCGTACACGCCAATCTGATCAGGCTGGAGTCTGGCAGCCGATGCTTCTTTCGCCGTCGTCGCAAGGAAGGCCGCAAGGTCGCGCTGATTTCGGGTGGCGGTTCCGGCCATGAGCCGATGCATATCGGCTATGTCGGGCGCGGCATGCTGGATGCGGCGTGTGCCGGACACGTCTTCACCTCGCCGACACCTGACCAGATCCTGGCTGCCGCGAGCGCGGTCGATACGGGAGCCGGCGCATTGTTCATCGTCAAGAACTACGCCGGCGACGTCATGAATTTCGAGATGGCAGCCGACATGTACGGGGGCAAAACGGCGACAGTGGTGACGAATGACGACGTGGCGCTTTGGGGCCGGTCGGGCGCCTCGCAACAAGGAAACCGCGGCATTGCCGGCACCGTCGTGGTCGAGAAGATCGTCGGCGCCGCCGCCGAGGACGGAGCATCATTGCCGGTCTGCTTGGAACTCGGTCAGCGCGTGAACGCAGCAACCGGCTCGATGGCGGTGGCGCTGAGCGGCTGCACGCTTCCGGCGGTGGGCACGCCGACCTTTGTGCTAGAGAACGGCGAGATCGAACTCGGCGTCGGCATCCACGGAGAGGCGGGACGAGAGCGTATCGCGGCAAAAAGCGCCGCCGAGCTTGCCGACCTCGTTCTCGATGACATTCTGGCAAAGCTCGAGCCCGACAAGGGTTCGCCACTCCTGCTCATGTGCAACGGACTGGGTTCCACGCCGCCGATCGAGCTATACACCTTTTATCACTCGGCGCGGCAACGCCTTGAGGAATCAGGTTACCGTGTCGAACGCAGCCTGGTGGGAACGTTCTGCACCGCGCTCGACATGGGCGGCGCCTCTTTGACCGTTACCAAGCTTGACGAAACGGTGGCGTCGCTGTGGGACAGGCCGGTCGACACGCCCGTCCTCCGGTGGAATTGAAGACGAACAACCGCCATTCCCCACGTGTGATCGCCTTGTTTCGGGAGGCCTATTCGGGCGCCCTTTGACGCGTGGCCGTCTACACGTAACGATCGTGGCGGCGCACCCAGTCCATTCCCTCCTCCTCGTTGCGACCCTTCGGCATGAGATCGAGCATCGCGTAGGTGCCCATCATCACCTCCACGCCACGGCCGAAAGTCGAGTAGGTGTGAAAGACAGCGCCTGTCTCATCCTTGAAAAAAGCACTGACGCCGGGCCATTCCTCACCGGTCTCCCGCCATTCGCCGAAATTGTAGTCGATGCGCCCGCTGGCGACCTCCTCCGGGGTAAAACTTACCCGGAAATCATAGTTGAACGAGTTGCCGTTGGAGGACACCCACCGGAACTGCCAACCCATGCGCTGGCGGTAACGCTCGATCTCGGCAAGCGGTGCGCGCGAGACGGCGATCATGGTGACGTCGTGATGTGCCAGGTGTCTGTTCATGCCGTCCGTGTGATCGGCCATGTAGGAACAGCTCGGGCAGCCTTCCTCCCATCCCGGCGCGAACATGAAATGCTGCACCAGAAGTTGCGATCGGCCGTCGAAGAGTGCAGCCAGCGTGCGCGGTCCATCGAGCGTGTCGAAAACATACTCCTTGTCGATCTGCACCCAGGGCAGTGCGAGGCGCTTCTTGGCGACCTTGTCGCGAATATGGGTGACTTCCTTCTCGGCCTTCAGGAGATCGCGGCGAGCGGCCAGCCAGTCTTCGCGTGAAACAACAGCGTGTTGCATGATCGGTTTCCTTCAGTTGTGGGCAGCCCCCCGCCACTCTTGGCGAGATGGGCCAGCCGCAACACGAGCCGGCCAGCGGCATTCAGACTTGAACGGATCGCGAACCCCTTGGTTGCAAGCCGGGCCCCTTCCGATCTGCGGGATACCGCTTCCAGCACGTGCGACAGGGCGAAAGTTATCCGGAAGGAGCGCCGGACGGGAGTTACAAGTGTGACGGGATTTTCAAGCGATATGCCTGACGGGTCATTGGCCCTTTTAGGCGCGCTCGAGATCCGCAGCGATGATCGTTTTCATCGTGGACATCGTCGGCATCACCCGCCCAACCTTTCCCCGATAGGGGTCCACGTCCATCCGAAGCAGGACGGTCGGTATCACCCGTTGACTTGAGCTCAGCAACGCGTGCTGGAAGGGCTACGCCTTTTTCCGAAGATCGACTGAGGGTCAGATGAAACGCCCTCGCTGCGAGCATTCCTGGCCTTAGATGTGGACGAGTCCGCCGACAATCTCGTCATCCAGGGTTTTCGCGGACTCTATCCCGCGCCGGGTTGCCGAACCACTCTCGGAGCGCTTCATTCAGGCCCTCAGCGCTTTCGTCTCCCACCCACGCGACGTGCCCGTCGGGTCGGATCAGCACGGCCTCTGGCAGCTGGATCATGCCGATCACGGGAAGCTCGCACACACCTTCGAATGTCGCGTCGACCAGGTTGACGCGATCCGCCCATCCCTGGATGCCGAGGCTGCCGGGCTCCCCGAAATTGAGCAGCACCGCCCGGGCATCGTGCAGAAGGATGAAGACACGCGTCGGTCCGCCGGCAGTAACGAGGTGAAGATCGGGCATGCGGCGGCCGAGCAGGGGATGCCCCTCGCCAATGTCATAGCGAATGTCGAGGCTGGACATCACCGCTGAATACCATCTGCGCGGCTCGTCCATTTGCATCACTTGCGCCATCATCTCACGCAAGGCGGTCGTGCGCTCGTCGCCGCGGCTCAGCGCCGTAAGCGCCAGGGTTTGCTTGAGCAGGGCCGCTCCGACGGGATGCCGTTCAGCATGGTAGGTATCGAGCAGGCTGTCCGGGGAGATGCCGTTGACCACCTGGGCCAGCTTCCACCCCAGATTGACTGCGTCCTGAAGGCCGATGTTCAGGCCCTGTCCGCCAACCGGAGAATGCACATGGGCAGCGTCACCGGCCAGCAGCACGCGTCCTTCCCGATAAGACGCCGCCTGCCGCGCCGCATCGGTGAACCGCGATAGCCAAGTGATATCGCGGACCCCAAAGTCTGACCCGTAAGCGGCAACAAGCGCGGCGCGCAGCTCATCGGCAGTGGGCTTGTCGCCCCGTTCGAGCCGCGGCTCCGTCACGACGCCGCGAACGCGTTGGCCGTCCTCCAGCCTGCCGAGGGCATGGACGCCTCTTTCGCCATAACGCATGCCCACGACAGGTTCGTCCTTCATATCTGCCTCGAAAATCAGATAGCTGATCGACGGATCCCATCCCGGAAAATCGATGCCGGCGGTCTTGCGGACCAGGCTGCGGCCGCCGTCACATCCGACAAGGTACTGCGATCGCAACGTTCTTCCATCGTTCAACTCGACGTCGACATGGCTTTCCTTCTGCACGAAGCCTGCTGCTTCGCAGTCTCGATAGATCTGCACCGCCAGTTCGGAAGCCCAGTCGGCGAGGCCTCGCTCGATCTTCGCCTGCCACAGCGCGAGCGTGTAGTTGTGATGGGTCGGGCGGTCGCTGGCGTCGAGAACGGTCCCGGCAAACAGCACGACGTGATGCTTTTTTCCCTGCGAGACAAAACGCTCCGCGATGCCGCGCTGGTCGAGCAGTTCGATCGATCGCGGGTGCAGCCCGCTTGCGCGTGAACCTTCGACCTCCTGGTTCATACGCCGTTCTACAATGGCCACGTCGATGCCTGCCAGGGCGAGTTCGCCCGCCAGCATAAGGCCCGTCGGGCCGCCTCCAACGATGACGACTTGATGTTCGGACGACATTTCAGCGATCTGGCGGACTTGGGTCTCATCCCAACTCATGCGTTTTCCTTCGGTTGCGGCGGGCTGGGAGCAGCGACCTGACAGTAGTTGTCGTGCAGACGCCACCACGTATAGGGTTCGCCCTGAGGGCGCCCCGGCGGCGCCGCCTGCCAACTCTCCTGCCGACCCAAAGGCGTCATATCGAGAAGCGACCAGACGGGGCCGATTTCCTCTATGCCGCGGCCATTCAGGAAGTAGGTGCGGAAAATTCGATCACCGCAGCGTATGAAGACGTCCTCCGCTGAAAGTGCTTCGCGCTTGCTTCAACGGCTGTGCGGCAGGCAGGTTGCAAGGGGAACGATTCAATGCAGGTCCATGGCTACTCTGTCCTCCGACCGTGGTCCGGCGCGGCCTCGATGATCGACGACCGCATGGCACGTTCCAGGTACAATCCCCACCCATGTCTTCGGGTGTGGGGCAGCGGAGGACCGCTACCGCTTCCCGCACTCAAATCATTGCGATCGCGACAATCAGGCGCATGGTATCCCTGGCGTATTCCGCGCGAGCGCGGAAACGTCCTGACGTAAATGTCGTCCGACTCGGGCAACGCAATGAGCCTACAGAACCGCGTCACCCCCTTCGGCGAGATCGTCGCCATCTCTCAGCGAGGCCTGTTCACCGGCAATCGCGGTATCATCCACGATCCGGCGACGAAAACCCTCCTGACCACGCGTTGGGCGACGCGTGCCTGGATCATCTGCGACTGTGGATACAAGGGTCGGCGCCGCGACGTGATGGCGCGGCGGAGCTGGACCGAGCTGTTCTTCCTCGACGAGGCGGTGGCGCTTGCCGCTGGACATCGGCCCTGCTTCCTGTGCCGCCGGGAGGCCGCCGAATGCTTCCGCGCGTGCTGGGCGGCCGCGAAGGAAGAAGCGCTGCCTTCAGCCGGTGCCATGGACCGCGTCCTCCATGCCGAGCGCCTCGATCGGGGCCGCAAGCGGCTGCATGCCCTCCCGCTCCTCCTCGCGGACTTGCCGGACGGTGCCGTCGTTGCGGCCGGCGGTGAGGCCTATACGTTACGCGGCGGGTTCGCGCATCGCTGGACCGCCGAGGCTTACGCGGCGCCCGAAATTCTCCACGGCGCGGAGTGGTTGCTGACGCCGCCATCGACCGTCATGGCGCTCCTTGCGGGCTACCGGCCCAAATTCCACCCTTCGATCGGCACGACACCGGACAGGCCAACAAACCCCCATTCTGTTTGACGCTCGCGCCGGCCGAACCTATCGGTTATCCCGATTTTCGCCCCGACGCCCGCCTGATCAATCGCTGGGAGCGTTCGTTGCGCTTGCGCGACAAAATTCGGATAAGACGCTCGTCATGGCGTATATGGTCAGCCCGCGCCAACGGCTACGCGGAGCGGGCCACGCTCGACGACGGAAAGCCTGAAATCCGCTTTGCCTTCGCCGCGACCTATCTGCTCGCCAAAACCGCAATCCAGCTGGCGCGCATAATCTGCTCGGCGTCCGATCGCGCGCCACACCGGAGGTCCGCCTCTCCGGGCCGGCACTTCATGGCGCGTGCCCTGCGGATCGGAAGGCAGATGGCAATGATCACCGGACCGATGAAGCGCTTACGATCGCCACCGTTCGCGAGCTCTTCTTGGTGAAGCTCCAGCTTCGCTTCCGAATACCGCATCTCGCCGGAAATAGACCCGAACGGGTTCGCAATCTGGACTATGCCAAAACCATTGAGTTGACCGCCAGTTGTTATACTAATGAATTTGGAATGCCTGGGGTTGGGGACGGCACCGAGGTTGGAGCGTGTTGCAGTCGGGTGGAAGCACCCGGCAACGCACGCGTGCGGCAAACCAAGGAATGGGTGCCGGCCGAGAATCTGTCCTCATTTTTCAGCATGATGGTCTAAAATCCCGGGGGGGACGACGTGCCTGCACATAGCATTTTCTTTGCCAAGGTGGCAGAGCGCGTTCGCGCGCTTGGCGGTCACTTCAACGCTCATCTCCATCTCGATCGGAACGGGACGCTCGATCCGACATATTTTGCCGGCACCCAGCTGGACGTCCTGGACAACTCCTTCGTTTCCCTGAAGAAGAAGCACTCCCTCATCCACAATCTTCATGAGGGGCCTGCCTTCGAGAAGAACGATCTCGGGTCTCGTGTAAACGCCTGCGTCGATGATCTCGTTGCCGCCGGCACGACACGTGCCGATACGATGGTCGACGTGACCGCCGACAGAGTCGGACTATCGGCGCTCGAGACTTTGTCGGACATTCGTGACGCGCGCCGCGGCGACATCGATCTCCGCCTCGGAGCCTACACGCCGTTCGGCTTCAGCGATGCCGAGCCTGAGCGCTGGGAAATCTACCATGAAGGCGCCCGGCGCGCCGATTTCCTCGGCTGCCTGCCGGAAGCCGACGAATACGTGGATTATCCCACACATATCGGCTTCGAGGCGCACTGCGCCCGCCATCTCGAACTTGCCGCAGACCTGGGCAAGATGCTGCACGTCCACACCGACCAGCGCAACGAAGACGGAGAAGGCGGCACGGAACGGCTGCTGGAAGTGATGCGGGTCCATGGCGGGCCGGTTTCTTCCGACGGGACCCCGATGGTCTGGGCGGTTCATCTGGTTTCGCCCTCGGCCTACGACGAGAGCCGGCACCAGCGCCTCATCGAGGGTCTGCTCGATTGCAATGTCGGGGTGATCTGCTGCCCTTCCGCGGCGATCGGCATGCGGCAGTTGCGTCCGGTCATGGCGCCGACGCACAACTCCATCCCGCGCATCCTGGAGATGGCGGCGGCCGGCGTGCATATCCGGCTCGGCAGCGACAACATCGCCGACATCTGTTCGCCGAGCACGACCGCCGACCTGATGGACGAGGTGTTCATCTTGTCGGCCGCCATTCGTTACTACGACGTGGAGGTCCTGGCGCGACTGGCAGCGGGGTTGCCGATGGGGGCACAGGAGCGGCAGAAGATCGCCGAGCATCTGCACCGCAACGACCAGGAGATCGTTCGAGCCATGCGTGTCTACCGTGCAGTGGCTGTTGAGTAAGCTTCGCGGCCGCGCGGCTGCCGACCCGCCCCGACCACCCAACCTGTTCGACCTGGCCGCCTTCGATCCTTCCGATCCGGGCTTTCTGCTCGACCCATATCCGGCCTACACCGCGCTCAGGCATCATGGCGCCCTGCGGATGGCTTCCGGCGCGGTCGTGCTGTCGCGGCATGCCGACATCGTCGAGGCGCTTGCCAACCCGGCCCTCGGGAACGCGCCGGCGAGCTATGCCGTAACCCATCGCCGCAACGCGGCGCGCTTCGTCTCAGCCGATCTTGCCGGAAACATCCTGCCGTTCCTCGATCCTCCCGCGCACGACCTGCCGCGCCGCGTCGTCGCCCAGGCCTTCCACCGCCATATGAAGGCACATCCCCCCGCACTTGCCGAAACGGCGGACGCGTTGGCGGCCGGCCTGCAACCGGGGCAAACGGTCGACCTGATCCAGGCCTTCGCCACGCCGTTTTCGCTGGCGGTCGCCTGCGACCTCCTCGGCTTCCCGCGTGCCGACGGACCGCAGATGCGCGCCTGGAGCGAATTCTTCTTCTACCTGTTCTCGCGCATTCCTTCGGTGGCTGCGCGCGAGGAAATGGACCGTCGCCTGACGGCTTTCCGCGAGCACGCTGCGGCCCATGTCGCCGACCGGCGGAGGGTGCCATGCGACGACCTGACCAGCGCATTGATCGCGGCCTGGGAGACGGACCCGGCCCTGACGCCGGCGCAGCTCGTGGATACGATCATCCTGCTTTTTGCCGATGCGGTAGAGAACGTCGACCGGGGCATCGCCATCACGGTCGCACTGACGATGGCCGATGCCGACATTCGTCAACGCCTAGCGAGTGATCATGAGGCGCTCGGCCGGGCCGTCGAAGAGGCCCTGCGCATGGAATCGCCTGCCCAGGCGATCGCACGGGTCGCCACGACCAGCAGCCGTGCCGGCGGGCTGGAGATAGAAGCCGACAGGCCGGTTGTCCTGATGCTGGGCGCCGCCAATCGCGATCCCCTGGTCTTCGACGAGCCGGACCGTTTCCGCCTCGATCGTGCCAGCAATGTCCACCTGAGCTTCGGCAAGGGGCGGCATTCCTGCATCGGTGGCAGCCTCGTGCGCCTGGAAACGCGCGCCGCACTCACCGCTCTCATTACGCGTCACCCGCGAATGCGTCTGGCGGACAGCCGGTTGCACTGGCTGCCCCGGCCCGGCCACCGATGGCTGTCCCGGCTCGACGTCGACCTGTGACGGCGTCTTGCGTTCAGAGAAGCGGCAGGACGAGCCGGCGGGCAGGCTTGGACCCACGTTCGGAAAACCAGTCGACGCCCTCCTCGATCAGGTCCACCACGAGGATCAGCGGCAGCCTGACGTTCGGCACAACCAGCGGCAGCTTCACGACCACCGATCCACGCGGCGGCACGGTCTCTGCAATCTCTGCGTGGCCGCGCATATGCGCTCTGACGTAGCCGTCGAGATTGTACCAGCGCGCTGCAAGCACCACCCCACTTTCGTCACTGGGCGGCAGCGCGTGCGGCGTATCGTTTCGCAGTTCCACCTCCACGGTGACCGGCCGCCCCTTGCCCACGAGCAGCGGTGCGCGGCAGGAGATGGCGAAACGATAGCTTTCCGGGGGCCGCGGCCGGTCCAGCGGCGCCCTTCGGCGATAGGGCGACGGCGCGCCGGCCTCGATGCGCTCGAGTTCGCGGGTAAGGGCATCGGCGAAGGGCCTGATGCCATCGTCGGTGTAGTCCTCGCCATGGTCCGTCGGGAAGGTGGCGACGTTGATCTCGCCCGTGAAGAAACGATTCCAGCCGCGCTCGGCCCGCCCGGCGTCGGAGGCGTTGAGATAGTGGCTGCGACTCCAGAAGAAGCTCACCGGCTCGGCATAAGGCTCCGCCACGAAGCGATCGTGCAGCATCAACGTCGACACCGAGCGGCCACGCTCGGCGAGCGCCCGCGCGACGTGGAAAGCCATGATGCCACCCTCGCAGAAGCCGCCGAGATGGACCGGCCCATCGGGCTGGATGGCGTCGATTTCGCGCGCGTAGCAGGTTGCGGCCATGTGCCGGTTCGCCGGGGTCTTCTCGGCGATCTTGGAAAGGGCGCGCAAGGCATAGACGGGGCGGTCAGGGCCGAGCCCTTGCGCCAGGACCCGGTGTGCGCTCTCGCCCGCCAGCCCCCAGAACAGCGGCAGCCTCGTGCCCAGCGTGTTGCGGCCGATGACCAGGCTGTCGGGCGTCAGTCGCGCTCCCTGCCATCCGGCCACGCCGCGCCGCAGCGCATTGTTCAGCACCGGATCCATGTCCGTCACGGGTGCCGCCGACGGCAGCGTGGCGAGGGCTGCGTCGAGCTTGCGAAGCGTCGGTGCATCGAATAGCAGGTCGCCGGGAAGTTTGCGCCCGAGCATCGTCTCCAGCCGGACGAACAGTTCGGTCGCCGTCAGTGAATCGCCGCCAAGCTCGAAGAAGTTGTCGTCAAGCCCGATATCGTCCAGCTTGAGCAAAGCCTGCCAATGCTGGGCGAGGCGCTTCTGCATCCCCGTCGTTGGCCGCACCTTGTCTGCAGCGGCGCATCCATGGCCGCTCAGCGAAGGCAGTGCCCTGCGATCGAGCTTGCCGCTCGGCAGCCGCGGCAGGGCTTCGAGAAAGACCACCGACGCGGGCACCTTGAACGCGGCGAGACGTGTCTTGAGATAGGCTCGAACGTCCTCCTCGCGGATCGTCGCGCCCCCGGAGCGGACGACAGCCAGGCCAACGGTCTCGTGAAGCGTCGGATGCGGTATCGGAAATGCCGCGGCCTCGCGAACGCCGTCGAGCTCGGCAGCGGCCTCATCGATCTGGCGGGGCGAAATCTTTTCTCCGCCGCGATTGATGATGTCCTTGATGCGGCCGGTGATGAAGAGATAGCCGTCCTCGTCGAGATACCCTTGGTCACCCGTGCGCAGCCAGTCGCCGACGAACGTGTCGCCGCGGGAGAGCCCTTCGTTGATGTAGCCCGTCATGACTGTCGGGCCGCGGATGACGAGTTCGCCTTCGCGCAGCGTGGCCGCGGCATTGCCCTGCCGGTCGAGGATACGGATCTCTGGGCCGGCGCTGATGCCGACCGAACCCGGCTTGCGCAGAGCCGGCGGCAGTGGATTGCTGGTGACCAGGCCAGCCGTCTCGGTCATGCCGAAAATCTCCACCACCGGCGCCGAGAACGCCGTCTCCAGTTCTTCGAGCAGCGCGGGTGGCAGCGGCGACGAAACCGACCGGATCAGCCGAAGTCCGAGTGCAGACGGATCCAGTCCGTGCGCGGCCGCATGGGCCAGCAAGTCGCGCGAGACGGTAGGTACGGCCTGGAACCAGGTAGGCTGCAAGCTCAGCGCGCAGTCGAAGAAGGCCGCGGCCGAAATCGCGGGCGCGCAGATTACCGAGCCGCCGGCCGCAAGCGGCGCCAGGAAGAGGTCGAGCAGGCCGCCGATATGGAACATCGGCATCATGTTGAGGCAGCGGTCTTCGGGTCTCAGTGCAAGCGAGGTGCCGAGGTTCTTTATCGAGGCGATGAGGTTGGCGTGGGAGAGCGGCACGATCTTGGGCTGCCCGCTGGAGCCGGAGGTAAGCAGGATCAGCGCCGGTGCCGGCTCGTCTGACCGGTCCGGCAGCCCGGGCAAGTCAGGCAATTGACCGCCAACCGCGACATCCCACTCGTCGCCCCTCCCGGCGTCGACGAGTTCCAGCACCGCGAGGCCGGCGAACGCTCCACCGGTCTCCCGGCGTATGTCGCGCCGCGTGAGGACCAGATCGACATTCAAAAGCCGCAGAACGGCGTCGCGCTCGACGGGCGGGTATGCCGGATTGATCGGTACCGCCGTGGCCACCTCCATCGCCGCGAGGCAGGCGGCAGCCATTTCCGGTCCGTCAGGCAGGATGATGCCGATCCGATGACCCTTTCGCACGCCCGTTGCGCCAAAACCTGCAACGAGCCGCTCCACCACCGCAAGAAAGGTCTCGTGGTCCGTCGCCGGCCGGCCCGGCACGAGAATGGCCGGACGGCCCTGGCTGAAAACGGCTGACGAGATTAGGTCGAGGACAGTCTTCATGATGGCCTTGGAATCGCGCCGACGGCTGTCAGGGAATTGCTCAGCTTGGCGATCGACGCTCAGGCCATCCGTATCTGGAAACTCGCAGAAGCAGCCCCCACAGCCCGCCGCCCCTGCGTCCAACTGCGCATCCGAATGGCTTCACCCCTGAGCCATCGCGCACGATCGCTATGCCATGGAGCCGCGGCGCTGGAAAGCGCCTCGGGCGAAAATAGCACGCCAAGACTATATTCGAATGCTACTCGGGACCCGATGTAAAACGGCAACGGCGGGAACTGGCCTCCAGTTACGCTGGTGCTTTTGGCGTTCAAGGACTGCCGCTTGCAGCAGGTGCACGCGATTTTGGAGGGTGAAGGTCTTTAGCTATTGAAATTATCTGAGGAGCACGACGGAAACCCCACACCAGAATGAATGGGAAAAATGGACGGGGTTGGATGGTAGCGGAGGTCTGTTTCGGTGCAACTCCCCAACAGATTTCAGGGTGGCTTTCAGGTGGCGTGAGAGCATCAAGCGAAGTGCATAAGGCCGGAACATATAGTGTTACGTCGTGTTCGCAGCGTGCGGGGTACGTCGGGAGGGTGGCGCGGCTCACTAATTACCAATGGCATCGATCCGCAGCTCGCGCGGATCATCGAAGCCCTTGCCAAGAAGATGGCGCGCGAGGATCATGAGTGGGTTGCTGAGGGTGGGGCCACGGGGGGCAGCACTTGGGATTGCAGAACCTTGCCAAGCGAGCGGTCGCCGGACTGAAAGAAGCGATGATAGTTGCCGTCGCGATAGGCGCGATGGCGTACTTTGGGCTGGCCTACGTCGTCTCGAAACTGTTTCTTCCGAAGCGTATGTGGCCTGATTTTCTGAAGGACGAGTTCGACTACAGTTTGTCGGAGCGGGTAAGAAAGATTGATCACGCGCGCGATAGTTTGCTCGACGCCATATCTGCCGTGGACGACTTGCGAAGACAGGCTGATGAGAACCAGTCGGCTTTGAATTTCGCCCTGGCTAAGCTGCGCGCCGCTGAGAATCGGAAAAGCGCGCTGTATTCCGACATCAATTCTCTGAAAACGGTTGCAAGCGCTGACGTCGACTCCTTCCGCAGGATCGTTGGAATCCCGTCACGGAGGGCAATCTGGGCGGAGCGTGGGATGGGTTTCGTGATTGGTGTGGTTGCCTCCGTTGTCGCCTCATATCTCTATGAGTTTTTGCGAGCAACGATATGGGTAAGGGATCTCATGTGACGCAACGCGCGGTCATCTACGCTCTTTTTTCGAGCGACCTTCAGACTGATCGGTCGATCGACGACCAGGTCGCACTCTGCGCCGATCTCACCCGGCGCCAGGGCCTGACCGTCACCGCGAGCTTCGACGCCCGTGCCCGCTCCGGCGCCTCCGTCTTCGGTCGTGACGGGCTGCTGTCGATGATGGAGTCGGCGCGTGCCGGCACGTTCGACGTGCTGGTGGTCGAGGCACCGGACCGGCTGTCCCGAGACCAAGAAGACCTTGCCGGCATCTACAAGCGGCTGACGCATGCCGGCATCCAAATCCGCGCCGTCCACGACGGCCGCATCGTCTGGAATCGCGTCCGGATGGTCAAGGACCCGGAGACCGGCCGGCGCGTCTCGCGCATCAATCCGGAGATGGAGTGGCAATCGGCCTGTGGCCGCATCTGCATGCACCGCAAGAAGATCAACGTCTCCACCGTGCTCGCCGGTCAGAGGCTCGGCGTAAAGGAGGTCGACGACGGCATTTGGCTCGTCTCCTTCATGCACTATGATCTCGGATATATCGACCTCGAACAGAGGACCTTGCAGACTACCGACAACCCGTTCGGCACGAGGTTGTCACCCATGTCATAGGTACAAGCTGTTACCAATGTCTCCGGGCCGGACAGGGTATCGATGGTAGCGGAGGAGGGATTCGAACCCCCGACACAAGGATTATGATTCCTCTGCTCTAACCTACTGAGCTACTCCGCCCTCCGAAGCCGGGCGGTGAACGCCCGCCGCGCCATAAGGCAGCGGCGGTATAGGGGCGGCACGGCGAACCTGTCAAGCGGGGCGAAGATCAACCCTCTCAGTTCTTCGGCAACGTTCGGGAGTTGTCCACGTTTGCGCATACCCGACGTCAGGGGAGAGGTTCGGGTGGCGAGGCGAAACGAATCGCGACGCAAGGGGGCGGCCTGAAGCGATGACCAGGCCTGAGAGGCGGCAGTGCGCGCGATCTTGTCTACGGCAACACGCCAAGGCGCGGCTGCGGGCAGTGAACCCACGTTTTCGACTGAAACCAAACGTGCACCGGGCGCTCTTGAGTTCGGCGGGAGCGCTGGCTATGTCTGCCGCGACCAGAAATCGATCGCTTGCCCAGGGCCCGCCCAGAGTTTTTCATCTTGATGAAGCCACGTATCGCCGTTCTCGGGTGTGGATATTGGGGCGCCAACCATGTCCGCACGCTGAGAGGGCTGGGCGCGCTGCATGCCGTCTCCGATGCCAACGCGGCGCGGGCCGAGGGTTTCGCCGTCGAGCATGAGTGCCTCGCCGTCGCCCCGGACGCGCTGTTCGCGCGTGACGACATCGATGCCATCGTGATGGCGCTGCCGCCGCAGTTCCATGCGGCCCAGGCCATACGCGCGGTCGAGGCCGGCAAGGACGTGCTGGTCGAGAAGCCGATCGCGCTGACCGTGCCGGACGCCGAACGTGCCGTTGCCGCGGCCGCCCGCCACCGCCGCATCTTCATGACCGGACATGTGCTGCGCTTCCATCCCGCCTTCGAGAAACTGAAGGCGCTGATCGATGCCGGCGAACTCGGCACCGTCAAATACATCCATTCGCACCGGCTCGGCCTCGGGAAGTTCCACACCGAGAACGACGCCTTGTGGGATCTCGCGCCGCACGACCTGTCAATGATTCTGGCGATCACCGGCCAGGCGCCGACCGAAGTGCGCGGCGAGGGGGCAGCGCTGCTCGATCATCTCAGCGACTTCGCCCACCTTCACATGCATTTTCCCGGTGGCCTGCGCAGCCACCTGTTCACCTCCCGGCTCAATCCCTACCGGGAGCGGCGCCTGACCGTGGTCGGCACCAGGGCGATGGCGGTTTTCGACGACGTCGAGCCGTGGGAGCGCAAGCTTGCCATGTACAAGCACGAAATCTGGCAGGACAGCGGGCAGTGGCTGGCCACCACCAACGAGCCCACCTACGTGCCGGTCGCCGGCGGCATGCCGCTGACGCGCGAGCTCGAGCATTTTTTGCACTGCGTCGAAACGCGAGAGCCGCCGCGAACCAGCGGAGAGGAGGGGGTGTCGGTGCTGCGCATCCTCACGGCGGGTACCGTGGCGCACGGTTGAGCCTCGTGGTCGCGGCCGAAATTTCTTCAAGCTCGCTCCGGCATCTTCACGACGGGGCCGCCCCGACGCCAGAACCACGTCGCGCCAATCGCCAGCGCCGCCAGCACACCGCGATGACGATCCGCTGCTCAGCAGCGGCGGCTCGGTCGCCGCAAGATCTTGCCGGCCTCAAGCGAAGTTCCCGCAGCAGCAGCCCCGGTACCGGCCTTATCGCCAGAACGATGCCGAACGGCAGGACCAGCGGGTCGTTGACACAGCCCAACGCCTGGATGAAACCCGGGATGAGGCGAGCCGGTCAGCCCGGCGTCCTCACTCCGCCGCGAGCTGCGTCGGCAGCGCCGCCAGCTTCGCCAGCATGGCCTCGGCCACTGCGCCGCGCTCGGAGCGCTCGATGAAGCCGCCGCCGAGCACGCGCGCATCGTTTCCGTCTTCGGCGTAAAGTACACAGGCTTGGCCCGGGGCGATTCCGGACTCGCCTTCGGCCAGTTCAACCCAGGTCGCGCCGTCGCGGCGGTGCAGCACGGCCGGCCGCGGCGGTCGGGTCGAGCGCACCTTGGCGAACAGCTCGGCGCCGTCGGGGCCGATGGCGCCGAGATTGCCGTCGCCCAGCCAGTTCATGGCGCGCAGATAGACTTTGCGCGTCTCCAGCGCCTCGCGTGGCCCGACGACCACGCGCGCCCGCTCGGCGTCGAGATGGACGACGTAGAGCGGCTCGCCCGAGGCGATGCCGATGCCGCGGCGCTGGCCGATGGTGTAGCGCAGGATGCCTTCGTGGCGGCCGAGCACGCGGCCGTCGATGTGCACGATGTCGCCCGGCGTCGCCGCCGCCGGCTTCAGCTTGGCGATGATGTCGGAGTAGCGGCCCTGCGGTACGAAGCAGATGTCCTGGCTGTCCTGCTTGTCGGCGACGGCGAGGCCCAATTCCGCGGCGATGCCACGCACTTCCGGCTTCGATAGACCGCCCAGCGGAAAGCGCAGGTAGTCGACCTGTTCCTGGGTGGTGGCAAACAGGAAGTAGCTCTGGTCGCGGTCGGCGTCGACCGGCCGGAACAGGGCGCGATGCACGCCATTGGCGCGGCTGCGGATATAGTGGCCGGTGGCAAGCGCGGCCGCGCCGAGGTCACGCGCCGTCTCGAGAAGGTCGGCGAACTTGACCGTCTGGTTGCAGGAGACGCAAGGGATCGGCGTTTCGCCGGCAACGTAGCTTTCGGCGAAAGGATCGATCACCGCCTTGCGGAACCGCTCCTCGTAGTCGAGCACGTAATGCGGGATGCCGAGCTTCGCGGCGACCCGGCGGGCGTCGTCGATGTCTCGCCCGGCGCAGCATGAGCCCGCGCGGTGGGTCGCGGCGCCGTGGTCGTAGAGCTGCAGTGTCACGCCGACGACATCGTATCCCTCGCGCGCCAGCATGCCGGCGACGACCGAGGAATCGACGCCGCCCGACATCGCCACCACGATGCGGGTGTCTTCGGGACGGCCCGGAAGATCGAGGCTGTTCATCATGGGTTCCAGAGCTTTGCGCGGCGTTTTGCCAGTGCCGGCAATATAGGTCAAGCAAGCCGTCGTCGCCAGACCGGCCCGAAACTGGCCAAGCGTATGAAATGACTGGCAAGTTCGGAGCGCGACGGCAAATCGTTAAAATTGTCTGTCGGCCGGCAAGATTCCGTTGACGGAAGTGTCCGTACCCTGTCGCCAGGGCTTAGGCAATTTTTAAAGCTGTCGGGTTAGCTTGGGCGCGATTAGGTCTGCGAATATTTGTAGAGAGTACGATGACCGATCTGGTAAGGCCGCGCGTTAAGTATGTTATCGGGCCGGACGGCAGCCCATTGACGATTGCCGATCTGCCTCCGACCAATACGCGTCGTTGGGTCATTCGCCGCAAGGCGGAAGTGGTGGCCGCCGTCCGCGGCGGCCTGCTCAGCCTCGAAGAGGCATGCCAGCGCTACAAGCTGACGACCGAGGAATTTCTGTCCTGGCAGGCTTCTATCGACGAATACGGGCTGGCCGGGCTGCGCACCACCCGTATCCAGCAGTATCGCCACTAAGTCCAGGGTTGCAGGTCGGGGACGATAATCGCCTGCGGCCGCTACACTGAAATTACGCGGTCAGTACCACCTCGCCGCTGGGCGGGTCGCAAGAAAGAGGTAGGCGGCTGCCGCCTCGGCTGCACCAGAATTCCCCACATGTCGCGGGCTTTCAGCGTCGGGTCGCCATGCGACCGGCGTTGGGCTGCTTGCCTTGGCTCGCCATCGCCGGCCGGTGCCACCGACACCTGTCGGATGGCAGACTCGCGATGGCGAAGGAGCGCGCAAGGCCGAGGCGGCCAGGCGCCGGTAATCGATCCGCAGCTTGACAGGAAGTATGCGCCCGAAGGCCCCGGCCTCAGCCGATCATGACGCTGCGGCCGTGGCTGTCGACATCACGCAGCTTGCCGTCTCGCGATTCCAGCATCTGCGCCTTCGAAAGCTCCGCTTCAGCTTCGCGCAGTAGAGAAACAGCGGTGGTTCTCTGATCGGCCAGGTCGGCCTGCGAATTCCTGAGGTTGTCGCGGCGCTGGCGCGCCGCTTTTGCGAAGGTCGGATAAGCGAAGTGGTTGACGTCGGTGATGCCGGCCTTCTTTTCCTCGGCGGCGATCTGTACCTCGAGGTCGCCCGCCATGCGTTCGAATTCGCCGATCATAAGGTCAAGTTGCGAGAGCTGCCGACGCTTTTCGTTCACCTGAAACTGTTTCAGCCGAACGAGGTTCTCACGTGACTTCATGTCCTCAACTCCACGCTACGCGACACCGACGGCAAATCGCTTCTTCGTCCAAACACCTGTCCCCTCGACGCGTTCGACACCGTTCGGCGGCGAAGGAAAACGAAATCCTAAGAATCTCGGCGCCCGGTAACCATTCGTTTACGGGCATGGTTAATCATACGCGATAGGGCTTAAGGCGCGGTAAAAAACCGTAGGCTCTTAGGCCGGTTCGGAAACTGTCGAGTCAAATGAATCACTTGCATCGATTCGCTGAGGTTCGGCGCAAGCTGTTTGGGCATATGATTCATAAGCTGAATCAAGGATGTGTATCCCAAAGCTGATAGGCAATCTTGTGGCTTGCCAACCGGAATCAGGTTTTGTTAACCATTCCGTGGCAGCGTTGGGCACAGGCAATCACTGCTCCTGTACCACATGGCGCTCGGGGCCGGTGCGGCAGCAGAAAAGGGGAATTAGATGCGCGTTCTGCTGATTGAAGACGACAGTGCGACGGCCCAGAGCATCGAACTGATGCTGAAGTCGGAGAGCTTCAACGTCTACACAACGGATCTGGGCGAAGAGGGCGTCGATCTCGGCAAGCTCTACGACTACGACATCATTCTCCTCGACCTCAACCTGCCCGACATGTCCGGCTACGAGGTGCTGCGCACGCTGCGGCTGTCCAAGGTGAAGACGCCGATCCTGATTCTCTCCGGCATGGCCGGTATCGAGGACAAGGTGCGCGGCCTGGGCTTCGGCGCCGACGACTACATGACCAAGCCGTTCCATAAGGACGAGCTGGTGGCTCGCATTCATGCCATCGTCCGCCGCTCGAAGGGACACGCCCAGTCGGTCATCGCCACCGGCGACCTGATCGTCAACCTCGACGCCAAGACGGTGGAGGTCGGCGGCCAGCGCGTGCACCTGACCGGCAAGGAATACCAGATGCTGGAACTGCTCTCGCTGCGCAAGGGTACGACGCTCACCAAGGAGATGTTCCTCAATCATCTCTACGGCGGCATGGACGAGCCGGAACTCAAGATCATCGACGTCTTCATCTGCAAGCTGCGCAAGAAGCTCGACGCCGCGTCCGGCGGTCAGAATTTCATCGAGACGGTCTGGGGCCGCGGCTACGTGCTGCGCGAGCCCGAAGACATCCGCGAAAGCGCCTGACGCATCACGCACCGGCCCCGCGAGGGGCCGTTTTCACGTAATTGTAGTGACGGCTGGTGGGCGACCTGATCAGGCAGCGGACGCCGCCGAGGGTTTGCCTTCGCTCATCGTCCGAAACTTCTCGAGCAGCTGAGCGCGGTTGAACGGCTTCAGGATATAGCTCTGCGCGCCGGCGCGCTTGGCGCGCATGATCGCCGCCACGTCCATTTCGGTCAGGCAGATGGCGATATGCGGCACGATCGGGCTCGGTATGGCGCGGATGCGGCGGATCACGTCGACGGTCGGCAGATCGGGCAGTGCCGAATCGATCACGACGATGTCCGGCATGTCGGCCTGGCACATGTCGATTGCGTCGAGACCGCTACCGGCCTCGACCAGCACCATGTCCGGTCCGTTGAGGATTCGCCTGGCGACTTTGCGGATCACGCTTGAGTCGTCGACAAACATGCAGCGCTTCATGTCCCGATCCCTGCTGTCCCCGCGCCAGCGGCAAGATTTTCATCTGATGCGCTAACGCTAGGACAGCCGGGTAAAGATCCCGAGAATGCGTTGGGTAAAGTTTCCGCTAAATTTGCATTATTGCCGGCCAGTCCGGCGGAATTGCCGGTTATTCCGGCCGTGCGGCGGAAAAAACGATCTCGTCCGCGCTCGCATGGATCGAGATCGGCATGCCGGCTTCGCGGGCCAGAAGCAGTGTGTAATAAGGCTGCACGGCATGCGCGTCGATCGCTTCCTCCGGACGGTTGCCGGCGTGGAGCTCGAGGAACTTCGGCGGCACCCGCAGCATCGGGCCGCGTGCCGAGACGGTGAATCGCGGGTTGCTGTCGCTACCCTCCAGCGTCACCGCGATCTTGCCACCGCGCGGTATGGCGGCGTTCGCGACGAGCACCAGGTTGAGCAGCAGCTTGACCGTGTTCTTCGGCAGCAGCCAGCGCGGTCCGTTCCATTCGAAATCCGGCTTTTCATTCTTGAGGAAAGCGGTGGCGACGGCCTCGGCGTCGCCGGTGTCGATCACCATGCCGGCGGAGCCGGCCGCGCCAAAGGCGATGCGGGCGAACTGCAGGCGGGCCGAAGCATTGCGGGCGCTGGCGCGGATCAGGTTCATGGCGTCCTCGTCGGCGCCCCCTTCGTCCAGCAATTCGAGGCCGTTGTTGATGGCGCCGACCGGCGAAATGATGTCGTGACAGACACGGCTGCACAAAAGCGCGGCGAGGTCGGGTGCGGAGAGCGTGAGAATATCGGCCATCGACTGTTCATCCCGGCGATCACCCTCATGTCACGGGCGGGCCGAGATCGCCGTGCGGCCCGCTCCGAATCAGCCTGCTTCGCGGTTGCTGACGCAGCGGCACCCTAGCCTATCCACAATCCCTATAGAACGACAGGAATTGGTGGGGAGCCCGGAAGCATCAGACGCAGACGCGAACGCGGTCCGACCGGTCTTCGAACCGCCACGTTGATGTGGAAGCTTAATGGTTGAAAAAGGATTACGGCATAGCTTGCCGGAACGAATCTCCAACGCCGCCGGTCAAGAGTGGCGAACAGCAGGGACGTTGGCGAAGCGCTCGCGGACGGAGATTGAGACGCATGTTTTCCCGACTTTTCGACCGGCTCGTCGTCCGGTTCGCCGCTGTCGTCATCTTGGCGGCAAGCCTGACCAGCCTTGGCGCAACGGCGCTGAGGGCCCAGGAGTACACCGCTCAGGAAATCGTCGATTCCGGCCACCGCTTTTTCGGCGCGACGTCGGGCGGGCTGGCGACAGCGGTGGAGAACATCTTTGCCTCCTACGGCCTGCCCAACGGCTACGTGCTTGGTGAGGAAGGGTCGGGCGCCTTCGTCGGCGGCCTGACCTACGGCGAGGGCACGCTTTATACCAAGAATGCCGGCGACCATAAGGTGTTCTGGCAGGGCCCGTCGCTCGGCTTCGACTTCGGCGGCGAAGGCTCGCGCATCATGATGCTGGTCTACAACCTCAACCAGGTGGACGCCCTCTACGACCGGTTCGTCGGTGTGGCCGGTTCCGCCTTCGTCGTCGCCGGTGTCGGCTTCAACGTATTGAAGCAGGGCGACGTGCTGCTGGTTCCCGTGCGTACCGGTGTCGGCGCGCGGCTCGGCGTCAATGTCGGTTATCTGAAGCTGACGCAGAAACCCACCTGGAACCCGTTCTGAGCGGACGGCGCCTTCCGCCGGCTGACTGACTTTGCGTCGGGCGGCAAATTCCGGCATTAGTGGACACGCTGGCGTTTTCCGCCCGTGTCCGAGTTCGTAGGGCCTGCCGTTGATCCAGTCCGTGCTGTTTTTTGCCCTCGGCTTTCTCTGCGCCGCTTTCCTCGCCCTTATGATCATCCCGGCGATCTGGCGCCGCGCCGTGCGGCTGACGCGCAAGCGCATCGAGGCCTCGGTTCCGTTGTCGCTGGAAGAGATTCAGGCCGACAAGGACAGGTTGCGCGCCGAGTTCGCGATGTCGACGCGGCGGCTCGAAATGAGCGTGAAGGAGTTCCGCGAGAAGGCGGCCGCGCAGATCATCGAGATCGGCCGCGGCCGCGAGGAGTTGCGGCAGCTCGCCGCCGAGCGGACGGAGCAGGATCGCGCGCTGTCCGAGCTGGATGCCAGGGGCGCGGAGTTGCGGGCCGAGCTCGGCCGCCGCGAGGAGGAGCTGGGGCAACTCACCGAGAAGCTGCTGGAGGCGGACCGCGGTCTGGATGAGCGGGCGCGGGAGCTGGAAAAACTCAATGCGCTCTATGATGAGGCCAGCCGCGTGTCGGTCGACAGCCAGGTCGAACTGCTGGCGCGCGGCAACGAGGTCGACAAGCTCACCATCGACATCAACACGCTGAAGGGCGAGCACCGCGACGTCGGCAGGAAGTTCCAGGATCTCCAGCAGGAACTGCGCGCTGCGCAGGATGATACGCGCTCCGAAAAGAAGAAGGCGGCAGAGCTTGAGAAGAAGGTCGAGCGCATGCTTGCCACCATCGCCGACCGCGACGAGACGATCGAGCGGCGCGACAAGGATCTGGCGCAGGCACGCGAGCGCCTGAAAGGCGGCTCGGCGACCGAACAGGATCTCAACGCCAAACTCGCCAAGGCGCTGGAAGAGAAGCTGAGGCTGGAGGCACAGGTCGCCGACCAGACGGTGCAGATGTCCCGGTTGCTGGAAACCGGCAAGGACGACGCGGATGGCACTGTCGCGAAACTCGCTGCCGACCGTCGCCGGCTTGAGGAAAGGCTGGTGGCGATGACCCACGAAAACCAGCGGCTGCGCACGGAACGCTCGGCCCGGGACCGGACCACCGCCGAGGAGTGGGAGGCCGAGCGGCGCGAAAGCGCGCTTTTGCGCGAGCAGATGAACGATCTGGCGGCCGAGGTGATTTCTTTGACCGCATTGCTCGAAGGGCCGGATTCGCCGATCCGCAAGGCGCTTGACGCGCCGGTTCCGGGCAGGCCGGGCGAACGGGCGGTTGCGCCGAGCCTCGCCGACCGCGTGCGCGCGTTGCGCAAGGCCGCCCCTGCCGCGGGCTGAGCGCTACGGTCCCGCCAGCCTGTGCAGTGCGATCGCAGAGGTCGCCGCGACGTTGAGGCTGTCGAGGCCGGGCGCCATGGCGATACGCACCGTCTGCAAAGTTTCCAGCAGCGGTGCCGGCAGCCCTTCGCCCTCCGTACCGAGAAACAGCGCCCGGCGCGATGGCGGCCGGATGTCGCGGATGTCGATCCTGCCGCGCGGCGAAAGCGCGAAGGCGCCGAAGCCCCGGTTCGCCAGCGCGGCGACGACGCCGTCGACGCCGTCGAAGCGCGCGAACGGCACATGGAAAACACCGCCGACCGAAACGCGGATCGCCTTGCGGTAGAGCGGGTCGCAGCAGGCCGTGTCGAGGAGCACGGCGGCGGCGCCGAAGGCGGCGGCATTGCGGAAGATCGCGCCGATATTGTCGTGGTTGGAAATGCCGACCAGCACCAGCACGATGGCTTTGGGCCGCAGCCCGTCCAGCAGCTCCAAGGCCGACAGCTTCGCCCTTCGCTCGCCGATGGCGAGAATGCCGCGGTGGATGTGGAAGCCGGCGACGGCATCCATAACGGCGCCGCCGGCCACATGCACGGGCACATGCGGCGGCAGTCTCGTCAGCGTTTCGGCGAGCCCGGCGAGCCGGTTCTCCAGCACCAGCAACGATTGCGGCGCGTAGGCCGGCGCCGCCAGCATGGCCTCCAGCACAACCTTGCCTTCCACGACGAACAGCCCATGGCGGCCGACGAGGTCGCGTTCGCGGATGTTTCTGTAGGCGGCGACGCGCGGATCGTCGGGGTCGTCGATGCGGATCGTCTCGCGGGGCTGCATCGCCGCGCCGGCTTACGCGGCCTGCGCGGCTCGTGCCGTCTTTGCCATGTCGACCAGTGCCATGCGCAGCTCCGACGCCGCCTGCAACGGTTCCGGGAAAAATACGCGCCGCACGTCGTCGCCGCTGGCAAGGTCGAAACCGTCGGCGTCGAAGCCGGTCATCACCCAGCCGCTGCCCGGCGCGCCGGCGAAATGCGTTGCGTAGAGGTCGATGGCATCGCGATGATCGGCGTTCATGTGGTCGAGCGCGCCCTGCTCGGAAGCTGCAAGCGCTTCGATCGCGGGGCAGGCGGTGACGAGGTCGTCCCAGGTCATCGCATAGGCCTTGCCAAAGCCGCCGTTGAGGCTGGCCCGCTCCGGCTGCAGGCGCAGCAGCCGGAAATCGCCGAGCCCGGCATAGAGTTTCGCCTTCGGGTTCTTGTTGAGGTAGCGGCGCTCCGCCCGGTCGTATGCGGGCGTGCCGCGCTCCAGCGCATCGGCCCGGCAGACCAGCGTGATGCGCGGATGGGCAAGCGCATCGCCCTTGCCCGGCTCGCCGAGCAGCAGCGAACAGCGCGGGTTCGCGGCGAGCGCCTGGGTGTGCGCCGAAAGGCCCGAGACAAGGATCAGCGGCGCGCCGTCGGCGTCGGTGGCGACGCCGACGCGGCTGGCGAGCGGCCCGCCAGTGTCCGGATCGAGCACGGCGATTGCGGCAAAGCGGGCCGAGCGGATCAGCGTCTTGCCGAGCCGGATCGCCTCGGCGTCGGTAGGGCGCAATACGTCGCGTTTCTCGTTCGTCGCGGTTTCGTTCATCGGGCACCGCCAATCATGACAACAAAATTCCACTTATAGGCTGGCGAGCGGGGCTACAAGCAATCATGGTTGCCCGGTTACTTCGGCGCCATCCTGATAGCGCCGTCCAGCCGGATCGTTTCGCCGTTCAGCATCTGGTTCTCGACGATATGCACGGCAAGTGCCGCGTATTCCGACGGCTCGCCGAGCCGTGGCGGGAACGGCACGGCAGCCCCGAGCGAGTCCTGCACCTCCTGCGGCATGCCCGCCATCATCGGCGTCTTGAAGATGCCGGGCGCGATGGTGACGACGCGGATGCCCGAGCGGGCGAGGTCGCGGGCGATTGGCAAGGTCATGCCGACCACGCCGCCCTTGGAGGCCGAATAGGCCGCCTGGCCGATCTGGCCGTCGAAGGCCGCGACCGAGGCCGTGTTGACGATCACGCCGCGTTCGCCGCCCGCAAGTGGCTCCAGCCTGGCGGCGGCGTCGGCCATCAGCCGGATCATGTTGAAGGTGCCGATCAGGTTGACCTCGATCACCTTGCGGTAGAGGTCGAGCGCGTGCGGTCCGTCCTTGCCGATCGTCTTGGCGCCCACCGCGATGCCCGCGCAATTGACCAGGATGCGGGCCGGACCCAGCGCTTTCGCCGCCGCGGCAATGGCCGCTTCGGCGCTGTCGGCGCTGCTCACGTCGCATTGCACGGCGGCGCCGCCGATCGCCTTTGCCGTCGCTTCAGCGCGTTCCAGGCCGAGGTCGAGCACTGCGACGCGCGCGCCCTTGGCGGCAAGCGCCCGCGCCGTCGCCTCGCCGAGGCCGGAGCCGCCGCCGGTCACGATCGCCGTCTGTCCGCTGATGTCCATAGCTTGGCTTCTCCCTCTATGCTGTGCTGATGCTAGGTCCGCGCCAGGGCGGGCGCAACAGGGCCTCAGGCCGGCTGTGGCTCCCGGACCGCCGGCTGCGGCGCCGGTAGACGCGCCATGTCGGCGTGGCGGACCTCGCCACGCAGCGCGGCCGCGCTGCCTTCGACCAGTTCGTGCACCAGGATGCGGTCGAGGTCGACCGGCCGCGGCATCGAAATCTGTCCGCGCGGGATACGCCTGAAGCCGAGCGGGCCATAATACGGCTCGTCGCCGACCAGCAGCACGGCGCCGGCGCCGGCCTTTTTCGCGGCCTCGACGGCGACCGCCACCAGCTTGCGGCCGATGCCGAGATTCTTGTGAGCGGGCCGCACGGCGAGCGGTCCAAGCAGCAGCGCCCGGCCTTCTCCGGCGGCGATCCGTGTCAGCCGCACCGAGGCGACCACCTCGCCGCGCCTGAGCGCGACGAAAGAGAGCTGACGCTCATGCGGGCCGCCTTCGCGGATCTTGTAGGCGGCGCGGGCAAAGCGGCCCGGCCCGAAGGCTTCTTCGTTGATGTGATCGATTTCGCTATCGTGCGCCGGGGTCTCCGGCATGAAAACAACGTCGGCAGGGATCATGATGCGCAACATCCGGTCGTGCGAGGAAGAGTTCGCTGCATGCGGCAGCGTCGCCAGTCAGCGCCTTGGTCAGGCGCGGGCGCTCATTCGTCGTCGGTCGATCCGGACATGCATGTCTGTTGCCATGGCAGACGCCGCTATCATCAAATGCGGCGGCCGTCCATCGCTGCCGTGCGGAATTTTCGGCTGGCGGCGGGGAGGGGTGACGCAGCGTTCAGGCGTCGGCGGGTTTTGCTTCCTGCCGGCGTGACCTAAGTGTTGGCGGCAGGCTTCGGCCGCATCGCCGATCGCGGCATTGGCATGACGGGAGTTTTCGATGGGACAGCTGGTCGACGGCAAGTGGCAGGACGTGTGGTATTCGACCGGCGAGACCGGCGGGCACTTCGTCCGCTCCGAGGCACCATGGCGCGACTGGGTGACCGCCGACGGCACGCCGGCGCCGGGACGCAGCCGCGGCTTCAAGGCCGAGCCCGGCCGCTACCACCTCTACGTCTCCTACGCCTGTCCATGGGCGCACCGCACGCTGATCTTCCGCGTGCTGAAGAAGCTCGAAGACATCATCTCGGTTTCGGCGGTGCACCACTATATGGGCAAGGACGGCTGGACCTTCGTCGCCGAGGACGGGGCCACCGGCGACACGCTCTACGGCCTCGATTTCCTGCACCAGATTTACACAAAGGCCGATCCGCGCTATTCCGGCCGCGTCACTGTGCCGGTCCTTTGGGACCGCAAGCTGGAAACGATCGTCTCCAACGAGTCGCCGGAAATCATCCGTATGCTCAATTCGGCCTTCGACGCCTGGGGTGACGCGTCGGTCGACTTCTATCCCGCGCCGCTGCGCGCCGAGATCGACGCGATCAACGCGCTCGTCTATCCGGCCGTCAACAACGGCGTCTACCGGGCCGGCTTCGCCACCACCCAGCAAGCCTATGAGGAGGCGTTCGTTGAGCTGTTCGCCGCGCTCGACACGCTGGAGGAGCGACTGTCACGCCAGCGCTACCTCGTCGGCGACCGCATCACCGAGGCCGACTGGCGGCTGTTCACCACGCTGGCGCGTTTCGACCCGGTCTATGTCGGCCACTTCAACTGCAATCTGCGCCGCATCGCCGACTATCCGAACCTGTCGAACTATCTGCGCGACCTCTACCAGGTGCCGGGCGTGGCCGGCACCGTCAACATGCACCACATCAAGGCCCACTATTACGGCAGCCACGCCACCATCAACCCGACCCGCATCGTGCCGGTCGGCCCGGCGATCGACTACGCCGCCCCGCACGACCGCGCGCGGTTCGGATGAGAAGGCCTCGTGCCCTCGAGGGGAGGGTCCAGCCGAAGGCCGGGAGGGTCCTGGCGCCCGCGCTCCGACGCACTGCTGCGCGGGCCGGGGCAATCGGCCCTCAGTGCAAATGCCTCAGCTTGTCCGGGTTGCGCACCACGTAGATCGCGGTGATCCTGCCGTCCTCGATCTCCAACGCCGTCGTCTGCAGCTCGCCGTCGGCCTCCCGCGTGATGAAGCCGGGCAGGCCGTTGACGAAGCCGGCGCGAACGAGCGTCGAGCCGTTTTCGCGGAACAGTGCTGCCAGCCGCTCATGCACCGCCATGACAGCGTCGTAGCCGAGGATCGGCGCCGTGGCGGCCGGCCGCTTGCCGCCGCCGTCGGCATGTACGCTGACGTCGGCCGCCAGCATCGCGCCCAGCGTTTTCATGTCGCCGCTGCGCGAGGCGGTAAAAAACGCCTCGGCAAGTTCCAGGCCGCGCCCTTTTTCAAGCTTGAAGCGCGGCCTCGCCTCGCGGACATGGGTGCGGGCGCGGGCGGCGAGCTGCCGGCAGGTGGCGGGATCGCGGCGGATCGTCTCCGCCACTTCCCCGAAGCCCAATCCAAACACGTCGTGCAGCAGGAACGCCGCCCGCTCCAGCGGCGACAGGCGCTCCAGCGCCAGCATCAGCGGCAAGGTGACGTCTTCCTCTTCCGCCTCCTCGACGACCGGGTCGGGAAGCCACGGGCCGACATAGGTCTCGCGCTGGCGCCGCGCCGATTTGAGCTGGTCGAGGCAGAGCCGCGTCACCGTGCGGCGCAGGAACGCCTCGGGCTCGCGCACCGCTGCGCGATCGGCCCCCATCCAGCGGATGAAGGCCTCCTGCACCACGTCCTCGGCGTCGGCCACCGCGCCGAGCATGCGATAGGCGACGCGCATCAGTTTCGGACGCAGCGGGTCGAAGCTCGCCGCCGCGTCCTCATGCGCGGCTTGCGCCATCAGGCGGCGACCTTGCCCTGGATGGCCTTCGCGGCCTCAGGTTCGACCCACAGCCCGAAGCCGACTGCGAGCCGGTTCCAGCCGTTTATGATGTTGATCATCAGCGTGAGCTTCACCTGTTCCTCCTCCGAAAACTCGCGCCGCAGGGCCTCATAGGCGCCGTCCAGCGCAGGTCCTTCTGAAATCCGCGTCAGCGCGTCGGTCCAGCCGAGCGCCGCGCGTTCGCGCTCGGTGTAGCACGGCGCCTCGCGCCACGCCGGCAGCAGATAGATGCGCTGTTCCGTCTCGCCCTTGGCGCGGGCATTGGCCGTATGCATGTTGAGGCAGTTGGCGCAGCCGTTGATCTGCGAGGCGCGGATCTCGACCAGATGGACGAGGCCGGGCTCCAGGCTGGCGACCACGGCAAGCGATGTGCCCATCCAGCTTTTCATCAGGGCAGGGGCTGCGGCAAAGGGATCGAGTTTGGCGGTCATGGTCCGGTTCCTTCCGTTTGTTTCGACACCATGACGAGGCCTGAACCGCCGTTGTGACATCCAACGGTGAATTTTCTGGCGGTTTTGTCGCCGACATCATTCGTGCGGTATACTGGGTCAAGCGTCACGGTCGGCCCACGGCCTCCGGCGAGGAACGAGCGACAAGGAGCCCGTGCGATGAGCGCAACCCTCAACGACGTCCTCGGCGAACTCGCCGCGCTCGAAGATCCGAAGATGCGCGAGGCCAACGAACGCCGCGGCGACGATCACGGCGTCAATCTCTCGCACCTGCGCGCGCTCGCCAAGCGCTTGAAGACACGGCACGAGCTCGCGCTCGAACTGTGGGCGACCGGCGACACCGCCGCCCGGCTGCTCGCCACCCTGATATGCCGGCCGAAAGCCCTTTCCGCCGCCGAACTCGACGCGATGGTCCGCGAGATCCGTTCGCCGAAACTGCTCGACTGGCTTATCGTCAACGTGGTGAAGCCTGGCCGTCACGCCGAGGAACTGCGGCTGATCTGGAAGGATGGCGAGGACCTCGTCGGCCGCGCGGGCTGGAGCCTGACGACGGACAGGGTTGTCAGGAAAGCCGACGGGCTGGACCTCGAGGCGTTGCTCGACCAGATCGAAGCCGAGTTGAAACAGGCGCCCGAGCACAAGCAATGGACGATGAACCATTGCCTTGCGGAGATCGGCATTCATCATCCGGCCTTGCGCCAGCGTGCGGTTCGGATCGGCGAGCGGCTTGCCGTCCACATCGACTATCCCGCCTCGCCTGGCTGCACGCCTCCCTATGTGCCGCTGTGGATCGCCGAGATGGTTCGGCGGCGAGAGGCGGCGCCCTAGGACGACGCCGAACGGTGCCATCCACCGTCGATACCGGGTGATCGCGCAGCTTGCGCCTCAGCCGCTTCGCTGCACCAGGTAAGGCGTGCATTCCTTGCCAAGCCCGCCCAGGGACATGTGGTTGCTGTCGCAGCAGTCGAGCCCGTCCCGTCCGACATAGGCCCCGGCCTGGCAGGCCGCCGGCAACAGCCGCCGCCAGGTGGTCCCCCGACTGTTCGGGCCGCCCGTGCCATGGCGCTCGTACGCACAGCTCAGCGACCGTCGCTGCGCGCGAGGATGCGCGCGATTGAAGGCGGCCTCGCCGACGCGCAGACATTCGTCGTACAGGACCTTGTCCTCGGCCTTGCGTGCCTCGGCTTCGGCGATCTTGTCCCGACAACGCGAATTGCGCGGATCGGAGACGCAATACACAGCGTCGCGCGTGTAGTCGTCATAACGCCGCTGGAAGGAACCGCACAACTGGTCGACCGGACCCGGCAAGCCGGACCGGCCGCAATAGCTTTCGAAGAACGCCGGGGTGAAGTCGAACGTGAAGTCGCTGGGTCCTCCACCCCGATAGATCACCTTTAAACAGGAGCTGTCCGCGCTGCCGAAGCAGATGCGGCATTCCCGCCCATTCCTGCAAGGTTCCGGGTTCTGTCGCGAACTCGCCGGCGCGGAAGCGTATTTGGTGCCGTTGTGACGGTTGGCGAACACCACATGGGCATCGCAATCACCCGGACACGACAGCCCGTCGCTGTAGATCGTCGCCCGGAATTCCTGTGCCTCGGCTACAGTGCCCAGGAATGCAGTCGCCAGAATGAAAAGAACGAGCCGGATCAATTCTTCCCCCCTCTTGTCAGGGCTGAATGCTGGCTTTTCCAATAAATGAGTATGTTTCCACTTTATACTTCGTTTTGTTTGCCTTGAAAAGATTTATTGTTGTCGATCGGCCGCGGGCATCTCGATTTTGATCATTGTGTGGCTGCACCCCAGTCATGGACGGCGCCCGTCTTCTACCAGTATGGCGACGGCGTGGCGCCGGAAAACACCTCGGCGATGCGCCGGTGCGTGGCCGGCGTGGTACCCTCCGGCAGGCGATCGAGCGGGAAAAAGCCGGCTTCGGCGATTTCCAGATCCGGCCGTTTCGGCGCGGTCTGCGAAAAGCGCTCGATCAGGTAGACGCCGACATGGTCGCGGCGCGATGCCTTGCGATTGTAGTGCATGGACTTCAGCACAGGCGCGGCGAAGGCGATGTTGCCTTCCTCGGCGCATTCGCGCGCCAGCGCCTCCTCCATGGTCTCGCCGAGCTCGACCCCGCCGCCGGGAAACTGCCAGCCGGCGACGTAGGTGTGGCGCACCAGGAACACCGCGTTGGCATCGCGGTCGTGGATCACGCCGCGCACGCCGAGCGTCATGGCGCGCCGCAGCAGGAAATATTTGTGGAACAGCTTTCCCCGCACACGCGCCAGCGCGGATGGCCGGGGTTCTTCGCTGTCCTCTCCGGCAGACATCAGGTTTTCCGAGGGTGGAAAGCTGGCCGGTCGTGCCGTAAGAAAGGCCTATGCTCAGGCTCGCGCATATTTCCGATATCCATCTGGGGCCGCTTCCCGATGTATCTTACCGGGAACTCGCTTCCAAGCGGGTGATTGGCTACGTCAACTGGCAGCGCAACCGCCGCAAGATCATCACGGAAGGGACTCTGGGCACCATCGTCGAAGCGATCCGTGCCGACAAGCCCGACCACCTCGCGGTCACCGGCGATCTCGTCAATCTTGCGCTCGACGCAGAACTCGACCTGGCTCGGCTCTGGCTGGAGACGCTGGGCGCGCCGCACGACGTGTCCGTCGTGCCCGGCAACCATGACGCCTACGTGCCCGGCGCGTTCGACAAGGCCTGCCGCCTGTGGGCGCCGTGGATGCGCGGCGACGGCCATGACGGGCCGGTCGACCGGCTGAGTTTTCCGTATGTGCGTGTGCGCGGCCAGGTGGCGCTGATCGGCGTCTCGACGGCGCGCGCCACGGCGCCGTTCATGGCCAACGGCTTCTTTCGCGAGGAGCAGGCGGCGCGCCTGGCCAAGGCGCTCGACGCGGCTGGCCGGCGCAAGCTGTTCCGGGTCGTCATGATTCACCACCCGCCGGTGCGAGCCGCCGTACCGCAGCACAAGCGGCTGTTCGGCATCGGTAATTTTCACCGCACGGTGGGTACGCACGGGGCCGAGCTCGTCCTGCACGGGCATTCGCACGATCCGACGCTCTACTGGATCGGCGAGCGCAAGAAGCCGATCCCGGTGGTCGGCGTCGCCGCCGCCGGTCAGGGTTTTGGCGGCAGCCATCCGGCCGCGCAATACAACCTGGTCGAGATTTCAGGTGAGCCGGGTGGCTGGCGCATCCGCCTGACGCGGCGTGGCCAGAGCGGACCGGCGACACCCGTCGGCGACCTCGAAACGCTCGACCTCGGCTCGCGCGCCAGCGCGCCCGCGCCGTTCGAGAAAGCGCCGTCCTGAGTTCGCTGGTCTGACGGTGGTGCCGGTAAGGGCGCGAAGGAAGCGGTTATTGCAGCGCGCCGGTCAGCCTTTCCCACAGAAGCGCGATGGCGACAGCCAGGCCGAAGCCGATGCCGGTGACGAATATCCAGGCGCCTGACAGGATGTTGGACCACATCCTGCGCCGCTGGCGGGCGGCGGGCGCGGCCTCCGGTTCGGCTGCGCGGGCATGCAGGACCCCCTCGACCGCCGCGCTGACATCGCCCTCCATCGTCTGCTCGCGTTCGACGATCCGTTCTGCGACGTAGCGCGTCACCTTGTCGGCAACGACGTCGATCTTCGGCGATTCCGCCAGCACGATGCGGCCGTTGCGGGTGTCCTTGACGAAACGGTAGGTGCGCCGGTCGCGTCCCATCGCGACGTGGCTCACAGAATCGATCCAAAGCCGTGGGTGCAGGCCGGACGAGATGGCGAAGTCGAACAGGTCGATGTCGGTAGGCACTTCGGCGAAGACCGGCGCGAGTTCCGCCGCGAGAAGCTGCAGGCGCGTGCGCGTCGCCTCGCGCAGTTCGACCACCACGTCCTCGCGGTCGGCGGCCGCGTTCTTGACCTCGCGGATCACCTGCGACAGTTTTCGCAAGGGCACCAACGAGTCCGGATCGGCCCTGTCATTCATCGTTCTGGCTCCAGCCGTTAACCTATTGTTAACATATTCGGCCAGCGAGACCAGCCGCTTCGCGGTGCCGCTCGCCGCCGATCCAGAGCTTTGCCGGCTCGAATACAAGTGCCGGTCAGGATGTTTGTTTGCGAATGAGGTCGAGTACCGCCGCCGTTGCTTCCTCGATGAGCATGTGGCCGGTGTCCTCGAGCCGCGTCAGGTCAAAATGCGGCGGCAAGTCCGCCGCCTGCGCGAACGGCAGCACCGGGTCGGCGCTTCCCCACGCAACGGCGACCGGCACGGTCAGGCCCGCCAGCATTCCGGCCGGAAAAACGCCTTGCCGGTCGTCGCGGCAGATCATGTCTGCGATCTCGATAAGACGCGCCGTCTGGCCGGCGGCAGCGCGCTGCCGTTCCAGCGCGGTCAGCGTTTCGGCCGATGGAATATGGCGCGTTGTGGCCATCGCCGTCAGGCAGGTCGCCAACGCGCCGGCGGTGGCGGCGCGGGCGAAACGCCGCAGCAGCGCGCCGTTGATCTCCGGTCCGTAGCCGCCGGGCGCCAGCAAGGTCAGCGACGCGACGCTCGCCGGAGCGGTCGCCGCCATCAGCGTGGCGACCGCGCCGCCGAAGGAATGGCCGACGACGTGGACTTTGCCAAGCTGCCGGCCGGCAAGGTCGGCGAGAACGGCGCGCGCCGCCGCCTTGGCCGAGCCTCCGCCTGGAACGTCCAGCGAGCCGGCATGCCCAGGCAGGTCGTAGGCTACGGTGCGGTGACTTTCGCCGAGCGCCGTCACCACATCTTTCCACGCCGCGGCGCTGCCGCCGAAGCCGTGCAGCAGGACGATGGCCGGGGCGGCCTTGCCGGAATCGCAGACGGCCAGCGCTGGCGGCTCGCCGGTCTTGCCGTTGGGATCGGACATTTGACCTCGCAAACGTGGACCGGAGCGCCGTGGCCGCCGTGGCGCGATATGCCGGGGCGGAGGGTCTCGCGATCCTCCACCCCCAACTCGATCAGGCCTTGCCGATGATGCGGTTGACCGCCGAGACCACCGCCTCGAGCGAGGCCGCGACGATGTTGGTGTTGATGCCGGCGCCGAAGGCGATGCCGTCCGGATGCTCCATCTCGACATAGGAGATCGCCGCGGCGTTCGAGCCGTGCTGGATGGAGTGCTCTGAATAGTCGCGCACCGAGACGGCCAGCCCGACATGGCGGGAAAGCGCGTCGACAAAACCGTCGACCGGGCCGTTGCCGGTCCCCTTGATCACGATTTCGCGACCGTTGTCGAGCATGGTCGCCTCGACGATGCGCCGTCCCTTCACCTCGGTGTCCGGATAGGTCTGGTGGTCGACGAATTTCAGCCGCGCTGCCGGCTGGTCGACATAGACCTCGCGGAAGCGCTCGTAGATGCGCTTCGACGACAGCTCCTTGCCCTCGGCGTCGGTGATCGCCTGGATATCCTTGGAGAACTCGACCTGCAGGTTGCGCGGCAGGTTGAGGCCGTAGTCGGCGTGCAGCACATAAGCGATGCCGCCCTTGCCCGACTGCGAATTGATGCGGATGATCGCCTCGTAACTGCGGCCGACGTCCTGCGGATCGATCGGCAGGTAAGGGACCTCCCACAGCGCCTTGTTCGCCGTCCTGATCGCCTTCATGCCTTTGTTGATGGCGTCCTGGTGCGAACCGGAGAACGCCGTGTAGACCAACTCGCCGACATAGGGATGCCGCTCGGAGATCTTGAGCTGGTTCGAATACTCGTAGACGTCCTTCATGCGTGTGATGTCGGAGCAATCCAGCATGGGGTCTACGCCTTGCGTGTACATGTTCAGGGCCAGCGTCACGATGTCGACGTTGCCGGTGCGCTCGCCATTGCCGAACAGCGTGCCCTCGACCCGGTCGGCGCCGGCCATCAGGCCGAGTTCGGTGGTGGCGATGCCGGTGCCGCGATCGTTGTGCGGGTGCAGCGAAATGATCAGGTTATCACGATCGTCGAGGTTGCGGCACATCCACTCGATACGGTCGGCATAGACATTGGGCGTCGACATCTCGACCGTCGACGGCAGGTTGACGATCAGCTTGTTGTCCGGCGTCGGCCGCATGATCTCGGTGACGGCGTTGCAGATCTCCAGCGCCACTTCCAGCTCGGTGCCGGTGAAACTCTCCGGCGAATACTGGAAGCGGTAGCCGCCGCCGGCCTTGGCGGCCATGTCGGAGATCATCTTGGCGGCGTCGGTAGCGATCTGCTTGATGCCGGCGACGTCCTTCTGGAACACGACACGCCGCTGCAATTCGCTGGTCGAGTTGTAGAAATGCACAATCGGGGTTTTTGCGCCCTGCAACGCCTCGAACGTCCGGCTAATCAGCTCCGGCCGGCACTGCACAAGCACCTGCAGGTCAACATCATCTGGAACACTGCCTTCCTCGATACACCAGCGCGCGAAATCGAAGTCGGTCTGAGAAGCCGACGGAAAACCGATCTCGATCTCGCGGAATCCCATGTCGAGCAGCAGCGCGAACATGCGCGCCTTGCGCTCGTGGCCCATCGGGTCGATCAGCGCCTGGTTGCCGTCGCGCAGGTCGACGGAACACCAGATCGGCGCCGTTTCGATGCGACGCGACGGCCATGTGCGGTCGGGCAGGTCGACCAGCGGATAGGGTTCATACTTCGCGGACGACTGCGGCATGCCGTGCGCGGCGCGGATGCGGGTGGTCTGGTTCATCGTGCTTCTCTCTCAGCCACCGTCGGACATGATGATCCTTCGGGGCAGCCATGTATTTGCTGAACGGATTGCGACTGGCAAGGAGCAGGCGCCGCTATCGGCGGTCAAACGACCGCCGGGCGCTCCTTCAGCGGGCCCGGCGGTCGCCGATAAGGCCGAGAAGCAGGATCGCGGACGACAGCGCGCGCAATGTCGCCGACGCAAATGCGTCTGAGCGGCTGGCGGCTCTGTCGAAGGGCAATTTCATGTGGCTGCTGATACAGGAGCGCGAGAGGAGAGGCAAGAGGTTGCCCGAAAGTCCGCCCGCGCCAGACGCGGCTTGATACCGGAGCGCCATCGGACTATCTGCGGCACGCGCGGCCAACCGCGATGATAACGACACCCGAAGTAGCGGAACACCGGCCGTTGCCATCCCTGCGAAAGACGTTCGATATTCTGCTGGAGCGCCGTACCGCCTCCATCCCGGTAGCGGCGTTGCCGATCGAGCGGCGCCTGCGACTGGTGGGCCGGCACGGCGATTTCTCGCTCGCCTATTCGACCGCGGTACAGCACGATCTTTCCTACTACGGCGGCGCCGAGGGCTACATCGCATTCGGCCGCAAGATGGGCAGTGCCGTTGCCCTTGGTGATCCGGTTGCCGCGCACGGGGACCGCAACGCCCTCATCCGCGATTTTGTGCGCGAGGGCGGCGACCCGTGCTTCGTTCAGATCGGCGAGGCGACGGCGCGCGAACTTTCCGGCCTCGGCTATCGGGTCAACCGCATGGGCATCGACTCGCGGCTGGCGCTGTCGCCGAAAACCTTCGCCGGCCGCCGCAACGAAACCGTGCGTTATTCGGAGCGCTGGCTGCTGAAGAACGGCTACGCCATCGTCGAGGACACCGGCGACCAGGCGTCGGTCGCGCAGGTCAAGCGGCTGTCCGAACTGTGGCGCGCCGGCCGCATCGTCAAGCATCGCGAGATGCGTTTCCTCAACCGGCCGTTCCGGTCGGAGCTTGGGCAAGGCATGAGGCGCTTCCTGCTGATCGACCCCGGCGGCGCGCCGGCCGCGCTGCTCGACTTCGACCCCATCGCCGAAGACGGCCGAACCGTCGGCTATACCACCTCGTTCAAGCGCAAGCTGCCCGGCATCACCCCGCACGCCGAGGTCGGCCTCACCAAATTCGCCGCCGACCGCTTTTTCGAGGAAGGCCGGCGGTTCGTGACACTCGGGCTGTCGCCGCTTGCCGCCGTCGGCGAAAGCGGGTTTGCCGAAAGCGCGATGCTCCGCAAGGCGATGCAGCGCGTCTACGGCTCGGCGTGGATCAACCGCCGCATTTTCAACCTCGAGGGCCAGGCGGCATTCAAGCGCCGTTTCCACGGCGTCGAGGAGCCGACCTACATCGCCTTCCGGCGCCTGTCGCCGCTGCAGATGCTGGCGGTGCTGCGCCTCAGCAAGGCGTTCTGATTTCAGGTGCTGACGTTGCGCGCGACGAAGCGCGCCAGCGCCGGACCGAACATCAGCACGATCAGCAAGCGCGCCGTCTGCAGCGCCAGGATCAGCGACAGGTTCACATTGTTCGAGGCCGTCGCGATGACGGCGATCGAGTCCAGCCCGCCCGGACTGGTGGCGAGATAGGCGGTCAGCGGATCGACCCCAAGCTCTTGGCTGAGCAGCCAGGCGATGCCGCCGCAGAAACCCATCAGCAGCAGGATGGAAAAGATCACGTGCGGCAGCACGCGGATGGCGTGCCGGACCACCGGGCGGGTGAAGTTCATGCCGATGGCCCAGCCGACGATCGCATAGCTCGATGCCTTCAGCCATTCCGGGATCTGGAACGGGACGCCGACGCCGAGATGCAGCAGCATGCCTAACAGCAGCGCGCCCAGGAAAAACGGCGATGGCAGCCGCAGCAGCTTGCCGACGAAACCCGCTACCGCTGCCACGGCGAGGGTCGCCGCGAAGGCCGGCCAGGCGATCGGCGCAAACCAGATCGTTGCCGGCGCGCTGGTGCCCGGCGCCATGCCCCAAAGTCCGGCGACGAATGCCGCCGCCACCGTCACCATGACGACGCGCAGATATTGCATGAACGCCACCAGCCGCTGGTCGGCACCGAACGCCCCGGCCATCAGAACCATCGCGGTGGCGCCACCTGGCGCCGAGCCCCATACCGCCGTCGAACCCGGCAGGATGCCGAGCCGGCTGATCGACCAGCCGAGCACGCTGGAGGCGACCAGCGTCGCTCCCACCGAGAGCAGGATGATCGGCCAGTCGGTCAGGTACGACTTGAAGATGGTGACGTCGATGGACGTGGCGACGAGGCAGCCGACGATCGCCTGCGCGACGCCGAACAGCGGCCGCGGCACCCGGATGGTCGCGCCCATGGTCCCGGCAGCGATCGCGACGATCATCGACCCGATCAGAACACCCGCCGGGAAGTTGATTGCCGTCAGAACACCGACAAGGACGGCCGAGCCGGCCAAAAGCAGCAGCCACTGCAAGGGCCGGTGCATATGTGAAAACGGGCCGGGATCCGACGGCTCGGGCGAGGAAGGCATCGATCCCTTCTAACGCATGCCCCAGAAAAATCAGCAGCTGTTTCGGCGCGAGGCAAAAACGCCCGGTGCCGGTGACGAACAGGGTCAGGATGTCATGCACCGCTTCCCTCCATTCTGTAACGGCCGCCCGAGTTTGCGCAGCCATCGCTGCCAACCTGAAAGGCCCCTGAAACCGCCGCATCACAGGACCGATGATTTCAACTTGCAGGGGCACGCGTTCTATGTTCTTCTTTTGTTCTATACCGGTTCCATGGAGAGCGCAAGATGGCGGACAGCATGGAAATTCTCGTAAGGCATCATAAAACCGGCTCGGCGAAGGGGTGGCGGTTCCCGCGGGGGCTGATGGCTCTCGTCACCGGCATTCTCATCCTGCTCGCCATCGGCGGCTCGGGCAGCGTGGCGGACGAGCGAGCCGCCTTCGTCGACCTGCACCGATGCGAGATCGCCGAGCGGCTGACGCGGATCGGGGCAACGGCGACGCCGGACGGCAAGAATCGCTTCATCGTCGTCGCGCTGGAGGAAAGAGGGCAAAGTTACGTGCAATGCCTCTTCGACAAGGAGGGTACCTCGCTGCTGTGCGAGGCGTCTTCGGGCTTTTACGGGCCGGCGGAAGGCGAAGATGGGCACCTCGTGCTGACGGCGTCCGAAATCGCGGCGCTGGGTGCGCTCGGCTTCGACACAGGTGCCTCGGACGGCAACTTCCAGCGTATGTTGACCCTTTCGGGCGGCGTCGATTTCGACGCGGTCGCCATTCTCGTTCTGAAGGCGCTGTATGACGGTTACGGCGCGCGTGCGCGGTCGCGGCTCGAGATCCATGCGCCGTTGGCCCGCGGGCCGGGTGCCGCTCCATGTACGCCGGTGGGGTGACGGCCGGCCGCATGCCGCGGCCGGCCCATGCTTCAGAGCGCGCAGCTTCACCGCTGCGGCGGGACGCGCTGGTTGCGCGGCGACCTCAGGCGAACGGCACGGCGGTGGTGCCGGGCGGCAGCTTCGCCTCGTGGTCCGGCTCGACATGGATGATGACGCGGACCGACGGTATTTCGGCCCTGAGGGCGTCCTCGATGCGGTCGCAGATGACGTGGCTCTCGCGCACCGGCATGTCGCCGTCGACGATCAGATGGAACTCGATGAAGGTAGCGCGGCCGGCGAGGCGCGTCTTGAGGTCGTGTACCTCCAGCGCTCCCTTCGAATTGGCCGAGATGATGTCGCGGATGTGCATGTTGTCCTCGACCGGCACGGCCTTGTCCATCAGGCCGCTCAGCGAGCCGCCGATCACCTGCCAGCCCTGGTAGAGGATGTTCAATGCAACGACGATGGCGAGCAGCGGGTCGAGGATGCGGTAACCTGTCAGCACCACGGCGATCAGGCCGACGATGACGCCGAGCGAGGTCACCACGTCGGTCATGATGTGCTTGCCGTCGGCGACCAGCGCCGGTGAACGCTCGCTGCGGCCGGCGCGGATCAGTATGCCGGCCCAGACCGCGTTCAGCAGGGTGGCGAAGCCGTTGACGGCAAGGCCTTCCCACGGCTGCTCGATCGGAGTCGGCGTCTTCAGCGTCTCCCAGGCGGCGGCAATGATCAGCAGCGCCGCGACGACGATCAGCACGCCTTCCAGCACCGCCGAAAAATACTCGGCCTTGTGATGGCCGTGCTGGTGGTCGGCGTCGGCCGGCATGTGGCTGACGCGGATCGCCCAGAACGCCGCCAGCGAGGCGATGACGTTGACGGTCGATTCCAGCGCGTCGGAATAGAGCGCGACGGAGCCGGTCATCCACCAGGCCACCGCCTTCAGCGCCAGCACGGTGAAGGCGACCACGATCGACCAGAAGGCAAGGGTGGCGACTTTCCGCTTGGCGGGCATGGCGTGCCTGTTCGAGGAAACCAGTTCTTGCGATGTGTTCAAGCCGCCTTTTCCCTGGCCTTGCGCGGCAGGTGCGCGACCACGTTCTCGATCATGCGCATGCCGGCGTTTCCACCCAGCGTCATGATCGATTCGGGGTGGAACTGCACTGCGGCAATCGGCTCCTTGCGGTGCTCGAACGCCATGATCACGCCATCCTCGGTCTCGGCGGTCACCACGAAATCGTCGGGCAGGCGCACCGGGTCGGCGAAGATCGAATGATAGCGGCCGACCGTCACTTCCTTGGGCAGGCCGGAGAAGATGACGCCCGGCTTGGACACGCGGATGCGCGACGGTTTTCCGTGCATGGGAATGTGCAGTTGCCTGAGCTCCCCGCCATAGGCTTCGGCCAGCGCCTGCAGGCCGAGGCAGACGCCGAAGATAGGCAGGTCGCGCTGCCTGGCCTTCTTGATCGTGGCGGCGCAGTCGAAGTCCTTCGGCGTGCCCGGTCCCGGCGACAGCACCACCAGGTCCGGCTTCAGCCGCTCGAACAGGTCGTCGGCCACCGGCGTGCGCACCGTCGAAACGGTGGCGCCGGTCTGGCGGAAATAGTTGGCCAGCGTGTGCACGAAGGAGTCCTCGTGGTCGACCAGCAGGATGTTCACCCCGTCGCCGACGCGCGCGGGGTTGCGGTCGCCGGTGGCGGCGTTGCCGGCCTTGGCGTCTCGGATGGCGGAAAGCATGGCGGAGGCCTTCAGTTCGGTTTCGGCTTCTTCTTCCTCGGGGACGCTGTCGAACAAAAGCGTCGCGCCGGCGCGCACCTCGGCGATGCCGTCCTTGATGCGGATGGTGCGCAAGGTCAGCCCGGTGTTCAGGTCGCCGTTGAAATGCACCATGCCGATGGCGCCGCCATACCATGCGCGCGGGCTCTTCTCGTTCTGCTCGATGAAGCGCATCGCCCAGAGTTTCGGCGCGCCGGTCACGGTGACGGCCCATGCATGCGACAGGAAGGCGTCGAAGGCGTCCATGCCTTCGCGCAGCCGGCCCTCGATATGGTCGACGGTATGGATCAGGCGCGAATACATCTCGATCTGGCGCCGGCCGATCACCCGCACCGAGCCGGGCTCGCACACCCGCGACTTGTCGTTGCGATCGACGTCCGAGCACATGGTCAGCTCGGATTCGTCCTTCTTGGAGTTGAGCAGCTTCAGGATCTGCTCGCTGTCGGAAATGGCGTCGTCGCCGCGCTTGATCGTGCCGGAAATCGGACAGGTCTCGACCCGCCGGCCGTTGACGCGCACGAACATCTCCGGCGACGCGCCGATCAGAAACTCGTTCTCTCCGAGATTGATGAAGAACGAATAGGGCGACGGGTTGATCGCCTTCAGCCGGCGCGAGATGTCGGAAGGCAGCGACTGGCAGGGTTCGTAGAACATCTGCCCGGGCACCACCTCGAACAGGTCGCCGCGGCGGAAGCTCTCCATCGCCTTCTTCACCAGCTCGGCGTATTCGCCCGGCTCGTGGTCGCCGCGCGGCGGGATGCGGCCGGCCGGCCGGAACGGCTCGGCCTCGCTGTCGCGCGGCAGGCCGGCGGTGGAGAAGCCGGCGCCGGAATAGTCGTAGCGGTCGTGCCAGGCTTTTGCCGCGTGATGGTCGACGACAAGAATCTCGTCGGGCAGATAGAGCACCAGGTCGCGCTGGCTCTCGGCGCGCTCCAGCGACAGTTCGACCGGGTCGAACTGGAAGGCGAGGTCGTAGCCGAAGGCGCCGTAGAGGCCGAGGTTGGAATCCTGGTCGGTGTGGAACAGCGTCGTCAGCGCCCTGAGCACGGTGAACACCGAGGGCACGCGCGAGCGCTCCTCCTCGGTGAAGACGCGCCCCGGCTCGGCCACCGTCAGCGCCAGCCGGCGCGGCGTCGTCTGCGTCAGCGTGATGTCCTTCGCCGTCAGCAGCGTGCGCGCGATCAGCGGCAGCAGCGCCTCGCCGCGGCTGTTCAGCGCCTCGACCCGCATGGCGCGGCCGCGCGCCGAGATCACCACCGGCGGATCGATGATTGCGGTGTCCCAGCGGGTGTAGCGGCCGGGATATTCGTAGTTGGAGGAAAACACCGCGCCGCGCCGGGTGTTCAACCCGTCCACATAGGCCTCGATGGCGCCGGCGTAAGGGGTGTCATGGCGTTCGCGTACGATCGTCACGCCGCCCGTCGTGACAAATCGCTCCGCACCGTTGTCGAGGAGTTCGACCGACATCTTTCCGTCTCCATCCGTTCGCCGCTGGGGATCCGGACAGGCATCAAAACAAATGGCCGCCCGGACTTCTCCTGCGGCCACCCAATTGTCACGCACGCGCGCTTCGGCAGGCCGCTGTCAGCTGGCCCACCACCAAACGGTCTTGATCGAATGCATGTGCATGGCGATTCCAATAGCGGCGAATGCCGGGCGGAGCAAGCGGATTTGAACCGGCGGCGCCGCTGCCGGGCCGCTCCGTCGATAGCTGTCGCGCCGCACTGCCGGCGAATGGTCGGGAAGGACCGTGTAAATCCCTGCGATCCTTAGAGGTTTTGCGATCCGGCTAAAGCAAATTTAACGCTTTGGCGGCACGGCTGGGAGCATGGCTTTGCAGCTCGGATCGTGTCGATGAGCCAGTCGGAGGCCCCGACCGCGTCTGCGCGGCTTGCCGACCGCGTGTTCGACTGGCTGGCGTCGGCGCCGACACGCGAGAGCGCCAAGGTGCGGGCCCGGCTGCTCGACACGCTCTACGAACGCAAGGCGTTCGTCTGGTTCGGCTCGCTCAGCGTCTTCCTGCTCACCACCTCCACAGCGCTCGTCACCGGAAAATCATGGCCGTGGTTCTGGCTGGCCGCCGATCTTGCCCTGATCGTGTTTCGCCTGCACCTCATAGAGCGTTGCGAACGCGCCAAGGCGGCCCATGCCGTTCCGCCGGTGCGCGGCCTCATGCTCGGCGGCGCGGCCTGGTGCCTGCTGCTGGGCGCCGGTTCGGCCGCCTGCGTGATGAGCGGCCACGCCAGCATCGCCATGCTTGCAGGCGTCAATGTCGCGGCGGTGGTCGGCGCCATCTCCTCGCGCAACGCCGCCACGCCGCGTTATGCCGTGCTGGCGATCGCCTGCGTCAGCCTGCCGTTCGCGGTGTCGACGCTGTTTTCGCCCATCCCCGGCGCCTTCCTGGTCGGCCTGCAGTTTCCTCTGCATATCGCCGGCATCGTCGTCATCCTGGTGCGCAACTATGAGAGCCATGTGCGGCTGGTGCGCGCCGAACTGCGCAACCGGCAGCTTGCCCGCACCGACACGCTGACCGGCCTGGCCAACCGGGCGGCGCTCACCGAGGCGCTGGTTGCCCACTGCGCGGCGCTGTCGGCAAAAGGCGCTCGTCGCAGCGACGGGTTCGCCGTGCTCAGCATCGACCTCGACGGCTTCAAGGCGGTCAACGACCGGCATGGCCACGCGATCGGCGACGCGCTGCTGGTCAAGGTCGCTGACCGCCTGCAGCGCGGGGTGCGGCCGCGCGACCAGGTGTTCAGGCCCGGCGGCGACGAGTTCGTGGTGATCATGGCCGCCGCCTCGGGCGAAGAGGCCGATTATGTCGCCCGTCGGCTCATCGAAAAGCTGTCCTCGCCGTTCCAGCTCGCACCCGACGTCAGGGCCGAGATCGGCGCCAGCATAGGCAGCGCCCTTGCGCCCGAGAACGGCGCGACCGCCGACGCGCTGCTGGCGCATTCCGATCACGCGCTCTACGTCGCCAAGCGCTCGGGCAAGGGCCGTTATTTGCCGTATGCGGCGGCAGTGTAGGCGCGACATGCAGCTTCTCGCCGGTCCATGCCGCATGGCGAAGCGGTCTGCATCGACCGCCGCGATGATCCGCACCGCCGTCATTCCTGCAACCGGAGGCACGCCGGGATTGTGCGACGGCGCGCTGTGTTTCAGGAGACTTGTCCTTCTTCACGGCCGTGCCGGCGATAGGCTCCGGCAAGGTAGAAGGCACCGACGCCAACTCGCGTCCGCCGGGCATAAGCGCGCGCCGCATACTGCATCCGAAGCGGCGGTGAAGAGAAAATCGTGCGCGCAAAAATAATCGCAAGCCGTTCCAGGCACTTACGTTTATTGCGATAAGGTCCGCCGGCCGTTCTATCCCCACCCTGTCGGCCGCGCGTATGATCCCCGGCAGTTCCTCCTGCCGGGAACGCCGGTCATGACGGTGGTCCGCGGGGAGGAACCGGGTAGTGTGCGGACAGTTCTGCAAATTGGCTGAGAAGGGCGGTCATGGCAGGCTGGTGATTGTTCACGTCACCTGATCCCGCGAAGGAATACCCACCATGACCAAGACTGAAGGTAAGACCGCCAGCGCCGCGGTCAAAG
>QFCS01000970.1_pt1 | contig 103828 bp, 90 predicted proteins | sample 3576561 | NCBI WGS metagenome assembly QFCS01 | reverse complement strand
TCAAATCTCAGGGTGTTATTGCGAGATCGTTGAGAGCCGGCGCATCGTCATGACTTGGTCCTACAGCGGCGCCGCCAAAGGGCTCAAGGGCCCGCCGTCGCTGGTCGTCGCCGACATGCGCCCTCTCGGAGACACCGCGACGGAGCTCACCGTCACCCATGAAAAAATCGGCACCCCGTACGCCTCCGATCTTTACAAGCGTGACTGGCTCACGTGCTTGGCGAACCTTTCATCGATCCTACAGCCCCATGTGCGCCAGGAAGGCCCTTCCAAACTTGCAGCCGTGAATAACTTCTACACCGACGGGCATCGAAAATGGCAGGATGAATTTCAAATTCGGGCATTGGCGGATCGCCTGCGCGATAACACCGTTAAGCCCGCTCTCACCGCATCCGACGCTGCATTTATTGCCCACCAGAATATGTTCTTCTTGGCAACGGTCGATTCACAGGGTCGCCCGAGCTGCTCCTATAAAGGTGGTGCACGCGGATTCGTCGGCGTGCTCAACGAGACGACGCTCGTTTTTCCGAGTTATGACGGCAGCGGCATGTATCTTTCGGTTGGGAACCTCACCGAAAATCCGAATGTGGCGCTGTTGTTCATCGATTTCGAAAGGCAAGCGCGCCTCAGGGTTTCAGGGATGGCAGAGGCCGTCACTTCGAGTCGCCTGCTCAAGCGCTATCCCGGTGCCGAGTTGCTCATTCGCGTGCATGTTCGCACTGTCTTCGCGAACTGTCCGCGTTACATCCATAAAATGGAGATCAAGGAAGAATCGAGCTTCGTTCCGGACAAAAATTATCCGCAGCCCGTTGCCGAGTGGAAACGGCTCGCGGAATTCGCCGACGTACTTCCCGAAAAAGACTCGAACGCGGCCGGCGAAGAAACAGATATCGACAAGGCGATGAATCGCGACTGATCCATCGCCTCCCCGAGATCGAAAATTATCCCGTACAATCGTCCGCAGCTTTTTTTGCATCCGGCGAGATGTCTTCGCGACCGTTTGGGCGCCCCGGCGGCAGGATATCGAGCGAACGCGCTTTGATGTAGGTGTAGATGTCGTCGATGTAGCACATGATATTCTTGTCTTCGCCGAACGACGGCATGACGAACTCCGTGCCACCTCTGTTTTCCCGCTTGCCGCTCGAGACGGTGGTGAGAAACGTCGCGTAATCCATTGTCTTCAACGAGTCGGCGAGCGAGGGCGCAAACGTACTGCCAAGCGCGTTCGGACCGTGGCAGACGTGGCAGGCATCGTGATAACGGCGAAAGCCGTTCCAAGAGCCCCAGTCGACCATGTAATCCTTCGTCACGACCGGCTGCGGGTCGCCATCCTTGTTTCGATAGCGGCCGTCCTCGAACTTGTAGCCATCCTTCTTCGCCAGTTCGCTGATCGGATTGGGGTAAACCGCATCGCCATCTTGCTTTCGTGAGCCAGGTGGCGGCGAGTTCGGATCGTCAGACTTGGGAACTCCGCCGGGCGAAGCTTCGGATGAAGCATCTGCCATTTGCAGAAGTCGGGTATTTTTGTGCTGAAACTGCCGATATGGCTCGGCCCGTTCGAACGACTCTGCATGCGCAGTCCCAGTGGGACAAATTCCGACAACGCAGACGATTGCTGCGGCAGCCTTAGTGCAAAAACTCACGAGTTTCTGTCCTTCATTATCTAGCAAAAATGGCCGGCAAGTGCGTGTTCTTGCCGGCCAAGTGTCTCGTTCCTTAGCTTATGCGTGACTTCTTGGAGGAAGCGCTATGGCAACGAGAAGACTGTGAGCGAACCGCCAAGGTTGGTGTACTGCTTGAGGCCGGAATAACCGCCAACAGCACCAAGACCGTCGTTGGGATTCGTCAAGCCAGCTGCCAGACCGATACCAGCCCAACCGCCAACGCCCGAGTATACGGCCACGTATTGCTTGCCTTCATGGATGTACGTCATCGCGTTGCCGATGATGCCGGACGGCGTCTTGAACTTGAAGAGTTCCTTGCCATCCTTTTGATCGACGGCTTTGAAGTAGCCCTCAAGCGTGCCGTAGAAGGCGACGCCGCCTGCGGTGGTCAAGGCGCCCGACCAGACGGAAAACTGTTCCGGCTTCGACCAGACGATTTTGCCTTTTGCAGCATCCCAAGCGATGAAGTTACCCATGTGCTCCGGCTTGTCCGGCCCGGCAAACATGGACAACGTAGCGCCGACGTAGGGTTGACCAGCCGTGTACGAAACCTTGAAGGGTTCATAGTCCATGCAGACGTGGTTGGTTGGAACATAGAACAGACCGGTCAGCTCCGAATACGACGCCGGCTGCCTGTCCTTTGTGCCCAACGCAGCGGGGCAAACCCCCTTCGTATTGAAGTCCGGGCCGTTAGCAAACGTCGAGTACTTCTTTACGCGGATTGGGCGACCATAGTTCGGGCTGGACTTGTCGAGATCGACGCCGGTTGCCCAGTTTACAGCCGGATCGAAATGCTGTGCGACGAGCAGCTCACCGTCCTTACGATTAAGCGTATAAGCAAAACCGTTGCGGTCGAAGTGAACAAGTGCCGGCACTTTCTTTCCGTCGATATCGATGTCGGCCAGAATGTTTTCGTTGACGCCGTCGTAATCCCACTCGTCAAAAGGCGTCATCTGATAGGCCCATTTCGCTACGCCGGTATCGGGGTTGCGAGCGATGATGGCCATCGTCCACTTCTGATCGATCGGCTTACCGTCAGGTCCCGCGCGTTGAGCCGGATTCCAGGTCGAGGGGTTTGCCGAACCATAATAAAAGAGGTCGGCTTCCGGATCGTAGGAGAACCAGCCCCAGACCGTACCGCCACCGATCTTCCACTGATCGCCGTTCCAGGTCTTGAGGGACGAGTCCTTGCCGACCGGCTTCCCGAGTGACGTCGTCTTTTCCGGATCAAAAAGCATCTCGTTGTCGGGCCCGAGATTGTAAGCGCGCCAGACCCGCTTGCCGGTGTTGATATCGTAAGCCGTGACGTGTCCGCGGACACCGAACTCGGCGCCGGAGATGCCGACGATGACCTTATCCTTGATGATGATCGGCGCCGCAGTGCCGGTTTCACCCTTCTTGGAATCGCCATTCACCGATTTCCAAAGCTCTTTTCCCGTTTTGGCATCGATGGCGACAACGGCGGTATCGGCTTGATAGAGGAAGATCTTGCCTTCCGCATATGCCACGCCGAGATTGACGGTGTCACAGCACATGACGGGCACGACGGACGGATCTTGCTTCGGCGAATACTGCCAGAGGATTTTCTGCTCGTCGTTGAGATCAAGAGCGATAACGTTGTTCGGGAAAGGCGTCGTCAGGTACATCACATTGCCAACAACGAGCGGCGATCCCTCGTGACCGCGCAGAACGCCGGTCGAGAAGGTCCAGGCAACCTTCAGCTGGCCAACGTTTTCAGTCGTAATCTGATTAAGGGGTGAATAGCGGGTGGCAGCATAGTTGCCCTCCGGCTTTGCCCATTGGTTTGGATCCGAGGTCTGCTTTAGCACATCGTCGTTAGCTGATGCCGGCAGCGCCATGGCGCTGAGCATCAACAACGCCGCGCCGGAAACGCGAAGCTTCATGATTTCCTCCGATTATTATTGAGTGCCCGTCTTTGAGCGCGGCTTTGTGCTGCAGTCGGTTGCCATACTTCCTACCGAAGACTATCAACATTCAACCGCAAGGTGGACAATAGTTCCTCACGAACATTTGTCAACCGTTCGGTTGATTTTATTCGTCAAGGTATTTTTTGGACAGTATCGGCCTGATTTGCAGGCGATCATCATCGTCAGCGAGAGGATCATCGTTTCGGGTTGGTGAAGCGGGCGAAGGGAGCCGACCTATCTAAGCGCGGCGCACCGGGCACCAGTCCGCATTCAGAGTAAGCGATCGCTGGCCACGTAGCTTGCTTCAGGTTCCATGGGCGAGGACCTTACATTCGCAACTTGGAAATTCAGTCGGCGTCTCGCCTGAACCAATCGGCAAAGTATGGATACGGTGCGGCCCACACCAGGGAAAACTCAATACAGTATCTGCTCAATATCTGGCCGCACCGCCTCGCAATCTATTAATTTTTATAGAAACCTGATGCGCCTCCTGAGGCACCATCGGCGCCCCATCGCCTATCCGGCCTGGAATTCATCTGCCGAATGTTCCTGGAAGGTGGTTCACCACCGCAGGACGCAAACGCCTCCATTCCATCGCCTGCACCTGCGGACATCGCGGCGAACACGGCGAATGTTTCTTCTTGATACGCAGACACCGTTGATTCGTGTCCTGCCCAGGCCGCATCCGAAGCGCACCTGCGTGATCACGCTGTCCGGCTGATGAACGGGCGCGAGCGGCATGGCCTCCGCAGAGGTTGCGACGACCAAGGCAAAGGCAATAGCGATCAATCTGATCATTTTCGTTCCTCCACGTCGTAGCTGTTTTCGGACGCTCACGACACGCCTCAACCACGGGCGCGGGCAAGAGGAACAAGCCTTTATGGTGATTGCCGAGCTTGCTGCACAACTCGGCTTTGAAGCGATTGGTCTTGTGCTTGCTTACGGCCCGTTAAGTTTGCGGCCCCGATTGTAAAGCCACATCCGCGTCAGCGACCCGATGATCTCCTCCGGCGCGTGGTCAAGGATATCGAGCGGCACGCGAACCTTCGATCCTGACATGAGATAGAATGGCCGTCGCATGAACCGCCGGTAGAGCGGAACCTTCAGCGCCTCGCGACCGAGCGCTATCGCGAGTGGGTCCCAAAGCGAAATCTCCGCTTCCTTGTAGATATTCCCTCGTACGACGACCTCGACGACGTCGATAGCGGCGATTTCCCTCCACGCGAGACGCCCGAGAGCCTCGATGAAAAGCCCTTCGCAATTGGCCGCAAGGCGCGGCTTGCCGGTCTCCAGTAGCGGATAGCTATAGTAGACGAGGCAAGCGAAGCACACGCTCGTCAGAAATAAGGTCACGCTCCCTTTGGCCAGCGACGCATAGAAAAAACCGGCGCCAAAAATCATCAGGATCCAAACAGGAAATTGGATCTCCTCTTGATCGTAAGCGACCCTATACCGGTCGTGGCGATCGTCGCTCTCGGCAGTCATGGCGGCAGCTCGAAGCATGGCCCGCTTCTCGCACGCGAGTCGAAATCACGAGGCTTCTCTCGCCCCACAGATAATCTGGTGCACCGAATACTTCGGGAGCCGGATATCCGGTTCCCGAAGAGATTCCGCTGTTTCCCGGCCTAGTGAACGACCTCGCCGTGAAGCGTCAGATCGAGACCTTCGGTCTCGACATCCGGCGCAACGCGCAGGCCGATCGTCCAATCGATAAGCTTCAGTATAATGAACGTGACGATCACATCATAAACGAAGACGATCGAAATACCGGCCGCCTGATTGATCACCTGATGCGGATTACCTTCGATCCAGCCTGGCGTTCCACCGTACTCGCTGATGGCGAAGACGCCGGTCAACAGGGCGCCGACCATGCCGCCGATACCATGCACGCCGAAAGCGTCAAGCGCATCGTCGTAGCCGAACATGTGCTTGAGACCCGTCGTCCCCCAGTAGCAGAAGACGCCTGCTCCGATTCCGATGACGAGCGCGCCGGCCGGTCCGACGAATCCCGAAGCGGGCGTGATCGCGACGAGCCCGGCAACGGCCCCCGAGCAGATGCCGACCACGGTCGGTTTGCGCCGCAATATCCATTCGATCAGCATCCACGTGAGAGCGGCCATCGCCGTCGCCAGCTGCGTCACGAGCATCGCCATGCCGGCCTGGACGTTGGCAGTTACCGCCGAGCCGGCATTGAACCCGAACCAGCCGACCCAAAGCAGCGACGCCCCGATGAACGTAAGAACGATGTTGTGGGCCGGCCCGCTGTCCTTGCGCGCACCGAGCACGAGACACGCGACCAATCCCGCGGTGCCCGAGTTGATGTGAACGACGGTGCCGCCCGCAAAATCCAGAACCTTGAACCAGGCCTGATCGTTCGACGAATTAAGAATCCCGCCCGGTCCCCAGACCCAGTGCGCGATTGGCGCATAAACGATCGTTGCCCAAAGTGCGATGAACCAAAGCATCGACGAGAACTTCATGCGCTCCGCAAACGCTCCCGCGATCAAGGCAGGCGTGATGATCGCGAATGTCATTTGGAAGCAGATGTAAACGGTCTCAGGGATCGTCGGCGCCAGCGGGTTGGGATTATTCGCGCCGTTCGAAATGTCGCTCAATATGCCCTGCAGAAATGCCCGGTCGAGGCCGCCGATGAAGGGCGTTCCGCCTCGAAACGCGAAGCTATAGTTGAAGGCGGCCCACAATACCGTCACCAGGCATGTGATCGCGAACGACGTCATCACCGTGTCGCCGACGTTTTTCCTTCGCACCATTCCGCCGTAAAATAACCCGAGGCCGGGGATCGTCATCATCAGCACGAGTGCAACCGACGTCAGCATCCATGCCGTGTCGCCGGAATTGACGGTGCACTTCTCCAACGTTTTTGCATCGCAAGCAGGAAGCGGCGCAGGAGCGGCTGGAGCGGCGGCCGCGGGAGCTGCAGGAGCCGCTGGCGTCGTCGCAGCGGGAGCAGGAGCGGCATCCTGCGCGACCGAAAATGACGATGCGAATACGCTCGCGAGGCTCGCCACGAAAAGCGCAAGGGCGATACCTCGAAATAGTTTAGCGATCGATGGAAGCCTGCACTTGGCAAATCTAGCGAGCGGAATGTCGGGGTGAAGCATCGCCTAAATCTCCTGTGATGGAATTCGAATGGGATCGCAATTGCCGGTAAGTATGCTGGTCGTGCGCAAATCGCCCGCATACGTTCAGTATGCGGATCTTCACTTCCAGCGGTCGGCGAGGAGCGTCGAACGGAAAAATTTCAAATCTGAATTTTCGAGAAATGCGCGCCGGGAAACGCTTCCGCGAGCCGCGCCGAGATCGATCGGCGCTTCGTTGAGTTCCTGACGCTTGAACGGCTTCAGAACGGCTGAGATCGTTTTCATTGGCCCCCCGGTTTCAGATGTCGTGGAGGCGACCGGGCCCTGCGCATGAGTAGGGCCCGCCAAGAAATGAAACAAAAATCGTGCCAGCCTGTCCAAAAACCAGTCAAGGCCTTGAAACTAGGCAGAATGCGCGTTCAGCACCGCGGCGCCGGACAAGGATGCACACGGAGTATTTGGGTTGAAATCTGTGCAACGGCGGCCCGGAGTGCCCAGATGTTGATCATTCAACTCACCCCGAGGAAATGGGTAGCTTTGGCAACGGATAGCAATCATTCGTGACCAGCAAAGCCGGGCTGAGGGCGCCCGAGGCCAGGGCGGGCAGGAACCGAATCGCGCCCGTTTCGTTCCTTCACCGAAGCAAATTGGAGGAAATGACATGACCTATGAAGATCCTCGCTCCGGTCGCGAGCGCAACCTCGGCCAAGACGACGTCGGAACCTCGACGGGATCGTGGATCGCGGGCCTTATCATCCTGGGGGCGATCGCCTTCGGTGCCTGGTATTACTACGACCACACCCGCAACGTCGCCGATTTGAATCATCCGACAACGAACACCGCGACGACTCCGGCAGCCCAACCCGACAATAGCTCCGCGACAGGTGCTTCGACCGGTACCGGCGGCACGACGAGCCCGAGCACCCAGCCAGCGCAGGAGGCCCCAGGCGCGAAGGCACCGGAAACCAACACTACCGCCCCGAACGCGCCGAAGCCGTAACGCCATCATCTAAATCAGGAAAAGGGCTCGCCAAAGCGGGCCCTTTTTTTGGACGGAGCATGAGAGCCCGGTTGGGAAATAACACGAAGCCATCGCGAACAAAGTCCAGCGGCTGGTTCGACTGCAAGTTCGCATCTGCAGCAGCTCGACAGCTGCATAAAAAAATTCGGCCGCGCGGATCAGACGAACGCCGTTCTCGACAAGAACGCCGCAATCGTCACGCATAATGACGAACATTGCAGCAGCACATCAAATTCTTCTGACGGATTCTGCCATTTTGCCGTAGAGATTGATTTCTTAGATCATAAAATTAGCCCGCGCGCCCGAGCAGTGAGATGAAGCTTTACCCGAACGAACGAACTCTGCTCCTAATCGACGGAGCGAATTTTCACGCCACTGCAAAGTCGTTGGGATTTGACATCGACTACCGTCGGCTCCTCGACCTGTTTCGAAGCAAAGTCCGGCTTGTCAGAGCGCAATACTACACGGCGATCCCCGAGGATCCCGAATACTTCGCGATACGCCCATTGGTCGATTGGCTCGATTACAACGGCTATTCCGTCATCACGAAACCGATGAAGGAATTGACGGATGCCGAAGGCCGAAAGAAGTTCAAGGGAAACATGGATGTCGAATTGGCCGTCGACGCCATGCGAATGGCGAACCAGCTCGACCATATCATCATCTTTTCCGGCGACGGCAATCTTCGAAGTCTCGTCGCCGCACTTCAAGAATTGGGGAAGCGCATCACTGTCGTTTCCACCCTTCAGACCGATTCGCCGATGATCGCCGACGAACTCCGCCGACAAGCTGATCATTTCATCGATTTGGCGGATTTGGGAAAAGAGATTAGTCGCGTCTATCCCGACGCCGTGGCGAAACGGCCCTTAAAAAAGCGAACCGCCACGCAGGCACGCGATCTGGCCGAGATCGACGACGGAGACAATTAGGCCGAATTCTCCGTTCGCGCCTGCTAGAATTTGAGTGCAGCGGTCACGCTTAAGATATCGCCTTGAAAGCGATTGGTCGCATCGACCTCGTGCAACCATTTCCCGACGATCTTGCCAGGAATACCGATCGAGGTCGTGTTCCAGAGCAGGGCCGGCCCGATGCCCGCCGATGAACTCCGGATGTCGGGCGCTCCGGCACCGCTGTCGTTCGTGAATTGCGAATAGAAGTACCCGTGCAATCCAACGGCAAAGCTCTGCGAGAAATATTTGTTGAGCATGCCATCGAGATGGAACTCATTCCCCGTCCGAAAATGCGTCGCTGCATTTTCGGTGTTGAACATGACGCCGGGAACAAGCGAAATTTCATAGCCCTGCGTCTGATCGAGCCAGGTCATCGCGACGACGGAATCGAAGCTGAAGTAATTCCGGCTGGAATTGAGCGCGGCGCCGTTGCGGTAGGGGCCCGTCGGCATGATGATCGATTGATAGGCGCTGACATAGAAGTTCCCAAATGCCCAATAGAGAACGAGCGGTGAGACGCTGGTGTCGCCGCGGTTGCTCACGCTCGCATCGAGATCGAACGGAGGCGCCTTCGCTGCGGTGTTGGCATCGAGGAAGGTCGTGTAGGAGCCGAACGCGTAGGTCGCTCCTAAAAACTTGTAATCCGTGACGTACTGGAATCCGCTGAGATACAGCATGGCGCTGGCGGACACCGTGTCCGGAACGGCGGGACCTTTCAACTTCGCCTGGTAACTGTAGGCGGTGCCGTAGACGTAGAGGCCCTTCTGGGGCGCAACCGCCACCGCGAAGTCTCCGTAGTAACCGGGAACGTAGTTGGTGAGCCCGCCCTCGGCTGCGCGAGCTTCGGGAACCGGGACCAGGGGGAAGACACAGACTGCTGCCGCAAGGGCAATGTTTCTACGCAATCGATACAGACGAAAGAGACATCTCCGGCCGAGCATTCCCGCTCCCCCCGCTACGATATCAACCTCAGTAATCGATCAGTCCAAGATAGAGCGCACGAACTGCGGCATGCGTTTTGTTGGCGGCCCCAAGCTTCCGCATGGAATTCCGCAGATGGCTTTTGATCGTCTCTTCGCTCAGTCCCAGAATTTCGGCCGTCTCCAAAACGGTCTTGCCCCGGCCCGCCCACGCCAGCACGTCGCGCTCGCGATCGCTCAGAGGCACGCTCGACACCGATTCAGGCGCAAGCACCCGGTTGGGATCGTCTCTATGTTTTTCGGCAATTAGATCGACCGCGCGCTGAACCCAGTAGACCAGCACCACATGCAGATCGATCTTCTTCCGCAAGATCATGAAGCGGAAGCGGCTGATCGTGTCCTTCCAATAGAAGGAGCAGAGGCTCGAATTCATGCGGCCGAGACGATCACGATAGTGGAACGGAACCACGACACCGTTCTTGAAACCGTGGTCCTGCGCGGCCTCCATGATCTTGTACGCACCCGGCTTCGGCCCGCTCGACACGTTCGGCAGCGGCACCTCGTCCCACGAAAATGGCGTATTGGTCCGCCGCGCGAATTTCACGCAATGATCGACATGAACGAACTTGTTCGACTTGTAGTCGTTCTCCCAGGCTTCGCCTGTTGTTCCCATATAAAACGGAACATCCTGATGCGGATTCCCGACATCGAGAAAATTAAACGACGCGAACCCGTAGTCCTCCGCAATCTTCTGCAAAGTATCTCTGAGTTCATCGAGGTCGCTTGAAGCTTCGACCGCGGTAATCGCCTCTTCCACGTTCATTTCGCAGACTCTCCCCCTTTCAGGGGATTTCCCAAGCAAGTCATCTCGCGAAAAAGTTCCCCATCGAAATTGCCGTACATACCGAGCACCGATGGGGTCAAAACTTTGCGCACAGTAGTGGCCATGAGTTCCCAAAGACCGAGACTGGTTGCGAAACTTTGCGATGTCCAGAGCAATTCCGCACTCGTGACCGAATTTCAGGAATTCCGGCGAAAGCTCTTCGTCGATACGTTGCAGTGGGACTTACCCGTATTCGGTAACCTTGAGATTGACCAATTCGACGGCGCCACCGCGACCTATTGCGCCATCTATGCCGACACAAAACTCATCAGCGGATTCCGGGCAATACGCTGCGATCACGAATACCTTGCCCTGTCGGTATTTCCCCAACTTGCCACTGAGCGCCCGTATCCCAGAGCGCCCGATATGTGGGAAATCAGCCGCCTGGGCGTCCATCCGCCGGACCTGAATGTCGCCGGTGTGACCTATGCGGTAATGCTTCATCTCGCGCGCCAGCGCGGTGCCAAAGCTTTGGTGGCGCTCGTCGACCTCTGCCATGAACGCTTGCTTCGGCAGATCGGCATCAAGACGCGCCGCTACGGATCTCCCCAGTACATCGGGAACGACCGGAAGGGCCGAAGGCTCACGGCGGTTGCCGGCGAAATACCTATCCAGGAGCAGGGCGGCGAAGCCTACGAAGCTCTCATGGATCTCCTCCAAACAGTTGAGATCATCGATGAAACACTGGTTTTCAGACCTGAGGTCGTTCAATCGGGACCCGCTGAAGTTCTTCCTGACTCAGGCGGAATCGGCGATCGATCCACTGGTGAGGCTCCATCTTGGGCCAAAACCTATTTGGTTGGTAACCGATCCTGACCTCGTCAGGCATCTGCTGAAGGCCGATGAAGTCCTGGTCGACAAGGGACGCTTCGTAAGCAAGCTCCGTCCGGTCGTTGGCCAGAGCACTCTGACGCTCAACGGCGAGGAAAACCGCAAGCGCCGTGCCGTCCTTCATTCCGTTTTCGCCAAGGGCGTTGCCCAGCGATTCGTTCCGGAAATGTCGTCTGCCATACGCGAGACTGCGATTTACGCCTCGAGGCAATCGGAAGTGTCCGCGCACGACCTCACCGCCCCCCTGGCGCTTCGCATGATCTGCATCGCCATGTTCGGCAAGGACGTGTTGTCCCGCGGCGACGAGCGAGCGATCGTCGAAGCGGTGCGGCTCGTCGAGTCCGATCTGGCGGATGATTTGTTCCGCGTCCTTCCCCTTCCGCCCTGGAAGGCTCGTGCGCGCTGGCGGAAGCGAGAATTGGCACGGCGCATGATCGACGCCGTCGTGGCCAGGGTCCGCGCCCGCGCCGCATCATCGACCGCCGTCGGCGCCCTGATCAATCTCGGCCTGACCGACGTCGAGATCCGCGACGAGATTGTGACGATGTTGCTTGCCGGACATCACACGACTGGCTCAGCCGCAGCTTGGATTCTCTATTACCTGGGCACAGTGCCCGGTCTTGCAGACGAACTCGCAGAGGAAGCCGAAGCCTCCTCGGACGACGCGGGCGAGTTGCGGCCCGACATTCTGCCGCGCGCATCGAAGAGCCTCGCCTTCGTTCGCGAAGTCTTGCGGCTCTACCCTTCGGCGCACTGGTTCTCGCGCGACGTCCGAACCGACGTCACCGTCCGCAATATTCCGCTGAAGACCGGCGACTCGCTGATCTTCTGCCCATGGCAATTACATCGCGACGAGCATTATTGGAGCAATCCCGACAAGTTTGACCTCACGCGCAATTTTACGGGCAAAGCCTACCTCCCGTTCGGCGCCGGGCCGCGCGTTTGCATCGGCATGGGATTGGCGAACCTCGAGTTGCAGCTCCTCGCCTTGGAAATGGCGGCAGCATTTTCGATCTCGGTCAAAAGCGCCGTTCCCGCGCCAATGCCGACTCCCTCCGTCACGCTCGTTCCCCCGGATATCCGCCTGTCGCTCAAGGTTCGTGAGCCACGGGAGAAAAGCATCGCGCTTCCAGAAGAGCCGATGCGGGTCCGCGCCGCATCCTGAAATTTCAAAAAGCCCTGTGCATGGACCGCCAATTTTTCATTCAGTACGATCAGCCGGACGAACTGGTCATCCACCTATGCCGCGTCATCGATGCCATTCGCGATGCAATGGACACATCGCAACGCCGCGGACAAAGCAATATCACGATGGAGCTAGGCACGCGCCTTCAGCAGTTCGCCGATCTCATCGACCGACTGCCGCCGGACGACTAATCGGCGGTGCTGGCGACGACGCCGAGAATGTCCGTCATTCGAACCTTCAGCGCCTTCCCGATTTCATAAAGCTCGCCCGTCTTGAAGCGAGCCTCGCCCAACTCGCGGCTTGCGTATTCGCCGATGTCCAGTCTGGAAACGCGAGCCATTTCTTCGGCCGAAATGCCCGAAGCATGGCGAAAAAGCCGTATACGCTGGCCGATGAGTATATCTACTCTGCGATGACTTCTAAACGAACGAGGCATTGGCGCTTCGCCCCCTGCTCATGAACGGCTTCCCCCCGGGCCGAAGGATTTCTCCTGAGACGGATAAACCGGATTCGGATAATACCGCGAATGCCTTAACCTGCAAGGGAAGCATAGCGCATCGATGTGATGTATCGACGCCGCGATCCCACTGAAATCTGCGCTGCTTTGTGGATTTTCCATGCTTGCCGTTTCCAAGACGTGGCACGCTTCCTCCGCTATCTCACCAACCACTGGGAGTGAATTCGATGCGCAAGATTTCTGGCCAAGTGACCGGTTTGACACTGGCTCTTCTGGCGGCCGCAGCCTTCGCCTCAGCCCCCGCCGATGCCAGGGAGTGCTTCAAAAAGGCTTCGCTGGGATCCTCCCCCCTCGGCGAAGCCAACGCAAAATTCCTCGCCGATGAATCGCTTCTTCAGCAGACCGACATGGGCGTGTTTATGGTCTGGGTGACCGGCGGCGGCACACCTGGCTATAGCTTCGGCCCCCGCAAGTACCGCTGCTCACAAGACGGCGTCTTGTCGACCTGTCACGCACAAGCGACCATCTGCAAAATGTGATGCAGACGTTCGTTTGACGAATGGGGCGGCGGCGGGACCGCCCCTGTATCGCTGACATGCCAACACAGGCTGATCCTCGACATCAGTCCTTATCCGAAAGCCTTATCTCTTCGCGCCGCGGTCCAGGGGAAACGCTGGCATCCGCCGCCGGCAGCTTTTCAAGGAAGGCCGCGCGTTCCGAATTCGGTTTTGAGGTTCGTTGCGGCCCATTGAGCGCGCTCAAGAGCGCGTTGAAGCGCGACGCATCGGCCTCCGCCTGTGTCCGGTGGAGAAAATCCGAAATCGGCGAATCCTCAGCGCATATCGAAACGCAGAAAACCAAAATCCCGACAACGAGCAGTCCGCCAACCAGTGCAGCGGCATCGCTCAACGAAAATGGGTCTGTCGTCGCGGCTCGGATCATCATGGCGCTTCGTCCTCCGGATGCGAAGACGTCTTAGCCCGGAGGCTCGCGCCGAAACTGTTCCCGGCGTAACAGCCGTTTCGCGAGCCGCGCCTCGCACATGCCTCCTCGGACCTTGAAACCGCGTGCTTTTTCCACGCGATGACATGCGCATTTGGCGGCGCGGGGAAGATGTGACAGTAAGGATGGCATTCGGCCTGACCGCCCTTCCAAACGATTCCCCTGCCAACGAAAGAATCCACGATGCCGTTGACGTTTGTTGCGCCCATCAGGATCAGGCTGAATGCGATGTGCCTGATCGCCCTCGTCCTCGCCGCGACGGCCGGAGAAGCGGCAGCGGCTCAATGCGGCAGCGGACCGGCGGGATTCCAAAGCTGGCTTCAGCGGTTCCGCCTTCAGGCGGCTGCGCAGGGCATCGGCTCGGGAACTGTTCTGTCTGCGCTCTCCGATGTCACGTATGACCCAACCATCATCCGCCTCGATCGCTCGCAACACTCGTTCAAACTGAGCTTTCAGCAATTCTACGCGCGTCGCGTCGACAAGGCGCTGATCAACAAGGGCCGCGTGCTGATGCAGCGTCATCGTGCGCTGCTCGACCGCATCGAAAAGCGCTTCGGCGTCCCTGGCGAGGTGATCATCGCGATCTGGGGCCTCGAAACGCACTATGGCGCCGACGCCACCGCCCGCTATTCGATTATCCGTTCGCTCGCAACCTTGGCCTACGATTGCCGACGAAGCGAGTTCTTCACCGGCCAATTGCTCGACGCATTGCGGATCGTCGATGAAGGCGATCTGACGCCTGCGCAATTGCGCGGCGGTTGGGCGGGCGAAATTGGCCAGACGCAGTTTTTGCCGACCCCGTATATCCGCTTCGCTGTCGACTTCGACGGTGACGGCAAGAAAGACTTGATCCACAGCGTGCCGGACATCCTCGCATCGACGGCAAGCTTCCTCGCGGGCCACGGTTGGCAGCGCGGCGGCGGATACCAGCCCGGCTCTCAGAACTACAGCGTCATCGCCGAATGGAACAAGGCGGACGTCTACGATCGGACCATAGCGAAAATGGCTGATGAACTCGGCGGCCGCTAAGCGAAACCGCCAAGGCCGAGCGCTGGCTCCATCTCCACCCCCGCTCGCCGCCTGAGACGGGCGCGGACCCGTCTGAATTCCCAACCCCTTGACGGTGCTGTCGCCCATTCTGTTGCCCGGCTGCCGCCCGAGCCCGTCGCAGCGACCCGGATAATTCGATTTCGGTTGGCAACTGGCCCCCACGCACTAGGCGGACATCGCCCACAGGCCTAAGACATCCGCCGTGCGCCGCCATCGTTCGTCGTTTTGCTCGATTGCGGCTTATGTCCGCGCATGTCAGAAAGGGCCGTGAGTAGGCAGCCCGATCAGCGGACATGGCGTTCGAGTTGTGTTGGTCTTGTGAGTAGTGTGCTGTGAGCGTCGGTGGAAAAATCGTAGCGAGTTTCTCCAGCGCGGCTGGAAGCTTCTTTCTCGTGTCGGTGACCGTAGGGCTGGGCCTTGCCGTCTACGTGGCGACAACTCCCGACAGTGTCTCGGCACCCGCTCAAGCTCAAGTGAAGGCTGTCGCCAATCCTCCGCTCGTAAGAGCCGAACCGGTAACGGCGCCATCGCCCGCGCCGAATGTCGTTGAGGTCGCGTCGATGGCGTTGACGAAGCCGATTGCACCACCCGCTCCGTCGTCCGACCGCACCGCGCGCGTACGCCAGCTGCAGAAGGCCCTCGCGCGTGCTCAATGCTATAATGGCCCGATCAGTGGCATCTGGAGCGATGCCTCCAAGGATGCGATGCGCGGCTTCGCGGCAACCGTGAACGCGCAGCTGCCGGTCGACGCCCCTGACGATACCCTCGTCGCGCTTGTCGAATCCAACGAAACGGCGACGTGCGCCCGCGGCCGCGCGATCGCAACAGGAACTTTGGGAGCCAGCGTCCAACCGGCGTCGCTCCAACAGGCGCGCGAAGAAATTCGCACGCTCGCCGCGCCTGCGCCTTCAGCGGTCGCTCCGCGTCCACTAGTGGAAGAGCGAACGATGCTGGACCATCCGTGGGCCCGCGCCGAAATGCTGACGATGCCGAAGGAAGAAGTCGCAGCCGTTACGCCCCCGCCGAGTGAACGCCCCGCGCCGACGCCGGTCGTTGCCGCGGCAGCCAACGAACGCACGCGTGCCGATGTCCGGGCTGCATCGGCGGTTTCGACGATTTACTTCGAAGATAACAAGGCCGTCCCGCCCGATCCGCGGGCCGATCCGAGTTCCGCCGCTGCGGTCGCCGACCCTGGCGCTCCGCCGGTTACCCCGCCGAAGCCGAAGAAAAAGACCGCTAAACGCAAGCCAAACGCCTACGACGATGTCCAAACATCGATCAGCAAGGGCTTCGACAACTTCCAGCGGTCGCTTTCGTCGATGTTCTAGAGGCTTCGCAACGGAGAGGCTTCCATGCGGCCGATCGCACGAATCGTCGTGATCATCGCCATGGCCTCTGCATCGACGGCGGCGAGCGCTGGTGAATACGCGCCCCTCGATTGCAGCAAGGCACAATCATCGGCCGAACGGGCTATCTGCAATAATTACAGCCTCGGCCAAAGCGAAGCTCGGATGGCGACGCTGTTTTCAATTGTGACCTCCCTCGTCGCCATGGGACAGCGCGGCAACATCCAGGATGATCAGCGAAAATGGCTGCAATCGCGGAACGCCTGCGACAATAGCGTCGCCTGTCTGCGCGAAAGTTACGCCGCCCGCATCCAAACGCTCGAAACTGTCATGGCAGGCATCGCATCCCGCGGCCCGTATTGAGCGCCGCCGCGTCTGCACCCATATACCGGCGGGAACGCGCGCCAGTTTCTCGCGTTCCGCCACCGAGCGTGGCTCCGCTTCTCGCCCGCATGCACCTGCACCGTTAGGAGATTTTGCATGACGACGTTCGGCACCGCACGACTATGTCTTATGACGGCAGCAGTCCTCGCCGCTGCCACAAGCTCGGCCCGCGCCATCGAATGCAAAGAAGACTATCAGATCGTTCAGGGCAGACCCATCTCCACACCCTACTGCCGTGATAACTACCTCGCAGCCGTGGCGCGCACCTACGGCTACAAGGTCTCCGACAGCACCATCCGCAACAACCCATCCCGCAAAGCAGAAATCTGCAGGTTCATCGGCAGCGATATTCGCGTGCATACGGCATGTGAGGAAGTTCTGCCGGGGTCCCGCGATACCCGTTAGTTTGATCGATACGGCACCGCAAGCTCGCAGCGCTCCGCATCCTATCAAGCTCGCCAATCCCTGATGAAAGGCAAGCAGTCATGTCCACGACCACAGCCACGAAAAGTCATGCCGGCGTCTTCTCCATCGGCGGAGATATTCCAGTCAACCGCCTCGGCTTCGGCGCGATGCGTATCACAGGCAAAGGCATATGGGGCGAGCCGGACGATAAGGAAGAATCGCTGCGCACGCTTCGGAAACTCCCCGAGCTCGGCGTCAACTTCATCGACACGGCCGACAGCTACGGACCCGAAGTCAGCGAACGGCTTATCCGCGAAGCGCTTCATCCCTATCGCGGCCTCACCATCGCAACGAAGGCGGGTCTCGTACGCACGGGCCCCGATGTATGGATTCCGCTCGGCCGGCCGGAGTATCTCCGGCAGGAAGTGCTGTTGAGCATCCGCCGTCTCGGCGTTGAGCGCTTAGACCTCTGGCAGTTGCACCGCATCGATCCGAAGGTGCCGCAGGCTGAGCAGTTCGAAGCTATCAAGGCGATGCAAAAGGAAGGCCTGATCCGCCATGTCGGTCTGAGCGAGGTCAAGGTAAGCGAAATCGAAGCGGCTCAGAAATTCTTCAAGGTTGCGACCGTCCAGAATCTTTATAACCTGGGCAATCGCAGCAGCGAGGATGTTCTGAACTACTGCGAGAAGCAAAATATCGGCTTCATCCCTTGGTTTCCGCTTGCCGCTGGCGATCTCGCGAAACCGGGCTCGCGCCTCGAGTCGATCGCGAAAAAGCACAACGCCGTTCCGAGCCAGATCGCTCTGGCGTGGCTTCTGAAGCGCAGCCCCGTCATGCTGCCGATTCCGGGAACGTCGAAGGTCAAGCATCTCGAAGAGAACGTCGCGGGCGCAAACATCACGTTGAGCGACGCGGAATTCGCCGAGCTCAGTGAGCTATCGAAGAAGAAATAGCAGACGCAGGCGGTACCGGTGGCGAACTCGCGAATGAGTTCGCCATCTCTTTCAGCATCGCACGAACTTCCGGATGCTCGTTGCGGTCCCAATCGTGCAGCATGTGACGAAGATCGTCTTCGCGCTGACGAAGCAGCCGGTCGTAGACCGATTTGCCTTTTTCCGTGAGCTCGATCGTATCGCTGGAGGCGCGGGCCATTCCGGCGGCCTCTATCCGGCTGAACGGCCGCGGCGGCCGCCCCTCCTTCGGACCGAGCAGGCTTCGAAGCGCCTCCTTCTCGGCCCTTCCGCCTCGCTCACCGAGCCGCGCGACCAACCATAATTCATCCGGCTGAAGATCGACGCCGAGTCGCACGGCGGCGCTCTGATAGACGCGCCAGCGATTTTCGCGCGCCGTGATGCGCTCGACGATCCGCTCCAGTTCTTCGAGCGAAGTTGCGTCTCGCGGAATGAGCAGAGGATCCGTCGACGGCTTTGAGGTGATGCTGCTTCGAAGCGGCACTTCTTCGATTGCGAACGAAAGCATGAAAGCCAGAAATGCCAGAAGCGACGCGGTCTGGAAGACCGGATGCAGTGACGCGACGAACAGCTGGTCGTAATTGGCCTTGAGGTCTCCCGACAGCGCGTGAACGGCATCCGGGTTGGTCAAGGTCGCGGCAAGCTCGGGAGCGATCGCCATCACCTTGTGCTGCATCGTGTAGGCGAAAATAGCGCCGAACATCGCAACGCCGACGACGCCGCCGATCGATCGGAAAAGTGTCGTCCCGGACGTTGCGACCCCGAGTTGTTCGAAATCGACGGTATTCTGCACCGCCATGACGAGGATCTGCATGACCATGCCGAGACCGAAGCCGAGAATGAGCATGTAGACGGCCGCCGTGAACGGCGTGGTCTCGACAGTGATGCGCGAAAGGAGAAAGAGCGCCGTCGTCATGATCCCGGTGCCCATGATCGGGAATATCTTGTAGCGCCCGATGCGGGAGATGATCTGTCCGCTCGTGATCGACGTCAGAAACACCCCGACCATCATCGGCGTCAGATGCCACCCAGCGCTCGTCGGATCGAGACCTTTGACGATTTGGAAATAGAGCGGCAGAAGCGTGATCGATCCGAAAAGCGCCAGCCCGACGATAAAGCCGATCGACACCGCGATGACGAACGTCCGGTTTTTGAACAGCGAGAGCGGCATCAAAGGATCGGGCACCTGCGTCTCGATATAGATGAACGAGGCGAGCGACACGACGCCGAGCAATGCGAACGCGAACATGCTGACCGGTGCTTCTTTGACGAGCGTCTGCCCGAGGCTCGTCAGAATGACGAGAGCCGTGAGCGCCATTCCGAGCAAAACCGCGCCAGCGTAGTCGATGGAGATATTCGCCTTCCGCGGATACGGTCGGAACGTCCGGTTGATGACGAAAAGCGCGAGCAGTCCGAAAGGTAGATTGATCAGAAATATCCAGCGCCACGAAAACTGATCGACGATGAAGCCGCCGAGCAGCGGTCCGAGCACAGTGGACAGTCCGAAGATCCCGCCGAAAAACCCCTGGTACTTCCCGCGCTCCCGCGGCGGCACGACGTCGCCGACCACCGCGACGGAGGTGACGATCAGGCCGCCGCCACCGAGGCCCTGCAGGAAACGAAAGGCGATCATCTCCGGCAGGTTCTGCGCGATGCCGCAGAGCGCGGATCCGACGAGAAAAATGATCACGGCGGCTTGCAGGACCAAGCGCCGCCCGAACAGATCACCGAGTTTTCCGTAAAGCGGCACGACGACGGTGGTGGACAGCAAATAGGCCGTCACGATCCACGTCAGATGCGTTAACCCGCCGATATCGCGTACGATTGTCGGCAGCGCCGTCGCGACGATCGTCTGATCGAGCGAGGCAAGAAGCAGCACCAGCGAAAGCGCAAAAAAAATCGCCATACGGCCGCGCGCGCTGGTTTCGGGCCGAAGCTGTGTTTCAGAACTTGCGTGCTGCATGATGCCGGAACGCCGGGGCTGTGATTATGTGGCGTCTATATTTTCGAGAGGGCACGATTTAAGCACCGCCTGTCAACCCGCTGAAGAGCAAGCGCTTACCACTATTGCTCCTGAGCGCCTCAAACGGAACCTGAGCGCTCGTGCCAAGTATTCCCTGCTGGACCACGGGAACCGTGGATTTCTGAATCCCGCTCATCCTGACATATCCGCAGATAGCGCCGCACGAGCAACACAACCAATCATAAGGTCGCCGTCAAATGGGGTTCGGTTGGCCCCTCTTCGCGAATATGGTAGCCGATCTCTGGCAAATCCTGAGGACACTATGCGGTCACGCGCAGCCGGCATCGTTGCAACACTGTTGATTTGGCTGACGGCAATCCCGCCGGCATCAGCAAGTCCGACGCTGCTGTTCGAGCCTGATACGGGCAAGATCCTCTATTCCGAAGATATTGACGACATTTGGCATCCTGCCTCGCTGACGAAGCTGATGACGGCCTACGTCACCTTCGAAGCGATCAAAGAGGGTAAGATCCATCTCGACGACAAGATTTCCTGCTCGCTGGTCGCAACCCTGCAGCCGCCGAGCAAGGTCGGCCTGAATGTCGGCGCGACCCTCTCCGTCGAGCAGGCACTGAAGGCCGTGATCATAAAATCCGCGAACGACGTCACCGTGATGCTCGCGGAAGCGATTTCCGGCAGCGAATCCGCATTCATCGATAAAATGAACGCGACGGCCCGCCGCTTAGGGATGACGCATACAAATTTCGTCAATACGAACGGCCTGCCCGACCCAGGGCAGCTGACCAGCGCGCGCGACATCGCGAAAATCGCCCGCGCCGTCGTCAGCGAATATCCGCAGTATGCAAGCTACTGGGCGATGCCGGACATGCGCATCGGCAAGCGGCGGCTCGGCAGCCACAACGCGCTTCTGAAGACGTTCCCAGGGGCCGACGGCTTGAAGACCGGCTTCACATGCGATTCCGGATACAATGTCGTCGCCAGCGCCACGCGCGACGGCCGACGCCTCATGGCGGTCGTCTTGGGCGAGTCATCCGGCAACGAACGGGCGATCCGCGCGGCGAGCCTCTTGGAATACGGCTTCCAGAATTACGATTGGAAGCAGCTTTTCAACACGTCGACCGTCGATAACCTGCCGATGGACACGAATGCCCGGGGCGTCGTCTCGGTCCGCGATACCGTGACGGCATGGGGATGCGGCGGCCATAAGCGTCACATCGCGGGCGGCAAGCATAAATCGAAAAACAGGCTCGCAGCTAAGAACAAGGCCGCGAAAAAAAGCAGCGAAGCAACGGGAGAAAGCCAGTCGGCGCTGAAGGGTTCCGACTCCGAGGGAGCGTCGTCAAGCGCATCGAGCGGCTCGGCCCAACCGCAAGCCGCCCAAGCGACCTCGGAATAAGCCCCAGCTCTCTCGAACCAAGAGCCGCTAGACGATCAGATCGAGCGGACCCTTCCGAAAGATGCAACCCGGAACCGCCTCGGGCGGTGATGCCTGGTCCGAACCGGCGCCATCGTCGTTGTTATCGTTATCGCCGGGCTCCTGAGACTTCTGTCCGCCCGTTCCGTCATCAGGCGTTGTATCGGGATCGACATCCGGACTGTCCTCTTTCGGCGACGCGCCTTGGACGAGTTCCATTCCGGCACAGCCGGGCAAGTGGCAAGCGCTGCTGCCGGTTGCGGCTGTCACCCCGGCGCACGCACCGAACAGCACCATCAGAACGAGCCCTGCAGCCCTCGAAATCCAAATCATATCGATTTCGTCCTAGCTATTTTCCGGCTGCGATGTGCGCTGATGGTCAGGTCTACCTCCAGTTAACCAACCGGCACAACAGGCATGAATCGCCAGCCTACGAGAATGGCGTCAAACTTGCTTTTCCAAAATCCGTCAATCTGGATTTAAGCCTTGAGTAGGACCTTACGATGGCCTTGCCGTTGCGTGCGAGAGAGAACGCCGAACTCGACTGTACACCACCGCCCCAGGATCTCGGCGCGATGGCCGAAGTTCTCGAAGGACAACACGGATCTTTTGCAGCGGGGATCGCCGACTTCTTCGCCCTTTATCACGGACAGCGCGGGGACGCTGGGCGGGCCTGGGCCTGGACGGGGGTCGCTGATCTTGTTCGGACGCGGGAACGGGAACGCCTCGAAGGTATCTGAAGGACTTCGACGGGGAAGGGCAAAAACAAAAATGGCTCCGTTTGGGCGGAGCCACTTGGAATATTCGGCCTTTGCGACCTGCGCAATCGTCACATCGGCGAGCCGATGACGAGTGTCCAGAACGATTTGAATTCCGTCTTGGGATCTTGAACGAGCGCGATGCCCATGTGCTCGGCGTCCGGAGTGAGAAGGTTCTTGTTGTGGCCGGGGCTTTCTTCCCAGCCCTTCAGCACTTCGTTGAAATTGACTTGGCCCGTGCCGACGTTCTCGGCCGTGAGACGCGCGCGATAACCGGCGCGCTTGACGCGATCCCAGGGATTGGAGCCGTCCGAACCGTAGTGGGAAATGCGATCCCACTTCGCGAGATCGCGCGAATGCGACTTGGCGGCTTCCGTCAGCTCCGGATTGAGCTTCAGCGGCTTCAGGCCATGCTTCTTGCGATAGGCATTGATGAGGTCGCGCGCCATCTCCGCATTGAGCGACGTGCGTGAATAGTCGCGATCCGAAAGAACGCCGGGCGCAGCTTTCTCGAACGTGCCCGAGGGCGCCTTGTCGAGTGCCGCGACTTTCACGTTGTTGCGCGGCGTTGAAGGCTCGCCGCCGAGACCGACACTTTTGACCGATGGCGAAAACGACGCGGACGGCGAAGGTGACGAGGCCAACGACGCGGTCGTGTCGGGATCTGTAAATCCCGACGAGATGGATGACGAACCGAGACTGCAACCGGCAAGCGCGGTCGCAAGTCCGGCAGTGAGCGCAACGCGATACATTTTTGCTACCCCCGGCACGGGACGTGCGGATGTCCTCAGCATTGCCGGAAATCCGTTAACTGGTCGTTAACGCTAACGAGATGCGATTCGCGCGCGACCTCGCGCCGCCACTGCGAACTTCCAGAGCCACTCATTACGCCGGAACCCTCGCGAACTCGAACCCCTGCCCCAAGCCTCGATAATCGCCCGAATAACGTGTCGCGATTTTGACCGTGGCGCGGCGAAAGCCCGGCGGCGCGGCCGCCGGCGAGCATTTCGAGGACATAGACGCGTTGTGGGTCAAATGCGGGCGGCCCTTGGAAGTGATGGATCAATCATCGAAGTTGTCGAGACAGCGCTTCTGATTCGCGCGGGGAGACCAATTCGATGAGTGCAGCCATCGAACAATCAGAACGGACAGCCGCAACCGGACCTTCGAGCCATCTCGGGGTCCGCGATCTTCTGCTGCTGCGGATAGCGATTGGCGGAGCGACACGCGCGGACCTGCAGCGCGACGTCGCGCCGTTGCTGACCCCACGAATTTCCGGCACCGAGTTCCGCCGCGCCGCCGAACTGGCGCTAAGCACGCTCGCCGGCTCGCATGCGATCTCCGAGTCGAAAGGGCGTCTGACGGCGAGTGCCAAGGGCCTGAAGGCGGCGGCAGACCTGCTGCCCACGGCGCGCGCCTTCCCCGAGACCTGGGCCGACGTGAAAACGGCCCTCGTCCTTGCCGCGGTCGGCGCCAATGACGGCCCGGCGATCAGGAAGGCCATCCAGCGCGCCGAAGGTCTCGCCGCACTCGTGTTGCAGCATCATTTTGGAAAATCGACAGCGCGCGTCCTCTCGCCCGCCGATCTCAGAGCCGAACTCGCGATCGTCGCCCTCGAACGCGCCTTCGGCAATAAGATAAAGACCGGCCTCGGCAAGGGCGCGGGTCTGCCGGCGAAACCGGGCAGGCTTCTCGCCGGTCAGCTCTTCAAGCAGCCGCGCGAGATCGCCAGCGACGGCAAACTCATTATCGGCTTGGCGTGCGAGATTGCCGGCAGCCGCGAAACGTCTCTGCCCGCGCTCGAACTCGCGCTCCTCAGGGCTCTCATGGTGCCCAAGGCCGAGAGCGTTGCCACGCCCCCCGCACGTCCGCGCGGCGAGCCGCCGCGGCGACCGGTCCGCACGTCGGCGCCGAACGCCGCGAACGACCGCACGCCGCTCGCAACCAGCCAGCCATCACTGTTCGAAGTTGTATCCCCTCCCGACATGCCAGAATTCTGTCGGGCTGTTGTCGATGCGGCACGACCGGTCGCGGAGGGCTGGCCAGGCAACCGGAAGGCGTTTATCTCTTTGGTATGGAAGGCGATTCGCAACGCGCGTCCCGACTGGGGTCTATCCGAGATTGCGTTCAAGGGAATGCTCGCGGAAGCCCACCGTTCAGGTCAGCTCGAACTGGCGACCGCTGATCTCAAAGACGGTCGCGATCTCAAATCGCTCGAGGACTCGAAGATCCTCTACAAAAACACTGTCTGGCACTTTGTGCGCGTTCAAGATTGAAGGCATTCCGGTACGCAATGGGTGTTGAAGGCGCTTCCCTCAAGCCGACGTTTGCTCCCTCGCTCGCTCCTGACAAGCTGAGCGAAGCGTTCGAGCATTCGATTACCTGGGAAGACGATCTCTGGCGCGCCGACCCCGTCGACGTTCCCGAGATCCACGCCAAGGCGCGCCAAAAATTCAACGAGCTTCTGACGAGCGTCACATCCGGCCGCGGTTATCACATGCAGGATCGCATCCTGCTATTCCACGGCCAGTCTGGCGCCGGAAAAACCCATCTTTTGCGGGCTTTGCGCACCGATTCTCATCGCACCGGCCAGAGCTACTTCGGCTACGCGCAGATGACTCCGGACGTGCAGAATTACGCCGATTTCTATCTGCGCCGTCTCGTCCACTCGCTCGAAAAACCTTACGACCCCGATCGCTTCGGCGAGTCCGCCCTGTCGCGGCTGACGAACCGCATGGTGCTCGACTCCGAGGTCATCTCGTCAGCGGATCTCGAAAAGCTTCGCGACGCGACGCTCGACGACAAGCAGCTCGCGCAGCTCATTCTTCGCCTCGCCGACCAGATCGTCGCCTGCGACAAGTTCCAGACGCGCGAACTCGACATCAACATCGTGCGCGCGCTCCTTTATCTGCAGCGCCACGATCCGCGCATCGATCAGCGCGTCAGGCAGTATCTCAATGGCCGCCAGTTGACGGCGATCGCGCATGAAGCCGTGAGCGCGCTCGACCCGAACGATGGCGAAGACCGCGCCTTCGAAATCATCGCCGCACTCGGCGCGCTCATCTGGACCGTCGATCGCGCCGCGCTCGTATTCTGCATCGACCAGGTCGAAGACCTGCGCTTCTTCGACAATGCCGAGGATCGCTTCCAGCGCGCCGTTCGCGATCTCATCCAGATCGCGAACCGGCTGACGAACGCCATAATCATCATCTCCTGCCTCGAAGACTTCTACGGCCAGGTACGCAGCCTCGTTGCGCAGTCGTATATCGATCGCATCGAGAAATCCGGTCCGGTTCTCCTTCGCGAAAGCCGGACGCCAGAAGAAGCGCGGCTCATCATTTCGAAGCGGCTCGCCCATCAGTCGGAGATGAGCGGTGGCGGCCTGAGCTTCCCGGACGCCTCGCAATTTTTCGGGCCCCAGTTCTTCGAGGAATTCGGCGGCCTCTCGACGCGCCGCCTGTTGGAGCACGCTCAATCGCGCCTGCGCGAAGCGACCTCGACGGAAGGCGACGAGCGCGAGCGCGAGCCGGAAAGACCGTCGTTCATCAGCACGCTTGCCCAGGCGCTCGGTCAGGTCGTCGGCTTCGGCGGCCAGGACGACGAAGCGCCCTCGACGCTGTCCGCCGTCCAGTTCCGCGAGATGTGGGAACGCTTCGCCAACGAAAGCGAAGCCGAAATGCCCGCCGACGATCAGGAGCTGGTCGACGTTCTGTCGGCCGCCCTTCTGCTCGCCCGCGACGAATGGGGCCGCTCGATCGAAGTCACCGTGAAGCGGCTGGAGCTTGGCGACGATCTGCCGGCGTTCGATTTGACCGTCCGCCACCGCACCGGCTTCGCCAACGACGTGCGCGTGTTCCTCTGCAATCGTCCGACGCAGGGCGGCGGCTTGAAGCGCCAGCTCGACAAGGTGCTGACGGCAATGCAGGGCAAGCCCTGCTTCATGCTGCGCGCCAGCGACTTCCCGCCGAACAAGAAGAACCAGACGGCGCAGGCCTTCCGCAAATTCCGCGACGGCGGCGGACGCCAGCTGCTCGTGCCGATCCCCGAATGGGAACGCATGATGACGGTGCGCGAGTTCACCGCCCATCACCGCAACGACGCCGGCATGACGCAATGGCTCGAAGGCACCAAGCCGCTGTCGAGCCTCATCTCGATCATTCACCTGTTGCGCCTCGATCTGCTCGGACGCCCGGTGCCGCGCCTCGTTGCCAAAAACATGGACGACCCGCAATCGACGCTGGACGGTTTCGACACGCTCTCCGCGGAGCAGGCGCGCGCCAACGACCAGGGCGAAGGCGACAACGGCCTCGCGGCGAACGACGACGATCTGCCGATGTCCGTCATCCTCGACGAGAACGGCAGCTACGGCGCCAGCATTCTGGCGGGCGGCGAAAAGAACAATCGTGGCCGCGCCGTGACGATGAACAAGAGCGTGCTGAAGCGGCACGCGGCATTCCTGGGCGGCTCCGGCTCCGGTAAAACGACGCTGGCGCTGTCTCTCATCGAGCAGCTTCTTTTGCGCGGCATTCCGGCCGTCCTGATCGACCGCAAGGGCGATCTCGCGAGCTACGCCAACCCTGACGTCTGGCGGTCAGACGACAACGAGTCGGCGGAGCGGCGCGCCGAACGCGAAAAGCTCGCCGATGCGATCGACGTTGCCGTTTACACGCCGGGCCGCGCCTCGGGCCGGCCGATCTCGATCACGCTCCTGCCGAACGGCATCAATGAATTGCCCGATCACGAGCAGCAGTTGCTGGCAAACCTTTCGGCTGCCGCGCTCGGCGAAATGCTTCACCTGAAGAACTCGGCGACGCACCAAAAGCAGTCCGGCGTTCTGGCGGTCGCGTTGCGCATCTTGGGCTCGCTCTCGACGAACGAAGTGACGCTCGCCGACCTGATCCATCTTCTCGAAGACGAGCATCCCGAACTCACCGACCAGACACAGCGCATGGACCCGTCCGGCAAGCTGCGCCGCGATCTCGTCGCCCAGCTCGACTCGCTCCGCCTCCGCAACGCCGCGCTTTTCGAAGGCGGCGGCGAAAGCCTGCGCATGGACAGCCTGCTCGGCCTTGGCAAGTACCAGAGGCCGAACCGCACGCGCCTGTCCGTCATCTACACGGGCTTCCTCGGCGACAACGAGAACATCCTGTTCTGGGTTTCGCAGTTCCTGTCGGAAGCGCTTCGCTTCTGTCAGCGCAACCCGAATGATGAGCTGCAAGCCGTCGTCATGTTCGACGAAGCCGACCTCTACATTCCCGCGAACTCGAAGCCAGCGACCGCCGAGCCGCTGCAGAGCTTGCTGAAGCGCGCCCGCTCCGCCGGTCTCGGCATGATGCTCGCCACCCAGTCGCCGGGCGACCTCGATTACAAGAGCCGCGACCAGATCACGAGCTGGTTCATCGGCCGCGTCCGCGAAGACACGGCCCTCAGAAAGCTGAAAGCGGCCTTCCAGTCGGAGTCGGGCCTCGACCCGGCGACCGCACTTCCGGGCCAGACGGTCGGCGAATTCCATCTCGTGCAGGAAGGCCTCGTCCGGCCGATGAAGGCACAGCGTTCGTTGATTGCCGCCGAGCAGGTTCCGTTCGACCGGATCGAGCAATTGGCTGCTGAAACAAGAGGCACCGACGAGAGGCAGCTCCGCCTTTTCGACCTCCGCTAAACTTCAATTCTGATTTCAAATCACGAAATATTTCGTGATGGCGCGATGTCAGGAGTTGCGCCATTGCATGCAACACATGCATGACATTGAACGCATAACATATTGAATATATATATTTTATATGACTTTCGGCGTCGCGCCGAAAAGGGGTTAATTCTTATTCTGCGCCGGGGAATTGAGTGTGATCCCGTTTCTACGCCCGAGCGCGCAAACACCTTGCAGCCCCTGTCAAGTTTTTTTGCAAAGCTGTATTCTTTCTAATTGCCGGGCATGAGGGGTTCTGACCGGCAGCGCTAATTGGGGGCGGCTCCATTTAGCGGAATAAAGATGCGAGACCGAGGGGGCAAAACCGGTCGAAACATCGTCTTAGGGCCGCGCGTAACAGTGGAGCGAACTGACGAGTTCAGTGCGGGGTAAGTGTTATGATGGCGAAACCATTCGTCATGATGGTCGTTGCGACGGTCATTGGGCCAGCAGTCGGCGTCGGACTTTTTATTCTGATGAACAATTTCTGAGCTTCCGGGGCCTTTCCTGCTTTCCGCTGAAAGATCCAAGCTGCTTTAGCGTCGGCGCCATCGCTGCCAACGTGCGCCGCATATTTGCCTCATCTCGGAACGGAAGCCGCCCAGCCTTCGCTGAGTTGACGCCGCAAAACTCAACTACCGTCTAACGCTTGAGGCCGCCGCCGATCTCGGCGCTGGCATTAGCGCGGCTATGCGACAGCGATGTTACGTTTACTGCGGCATTTGACCGCCCTCGCGGATTTTTGCCTTTGGGTTCCGCGCACTATGGTGCGCTGGCTCATGATGACCGTGGCTTTCAACCCGAAGCTCGGTCCGCTCCGCCACGTATTCACAGCTGCGGTGCTCTACGTTCTCTTCGCACTCGTCCTTGTCTATGTCGCGGCCCCGATCCGCGGCTATCTCGGCGACCTTTCCATGCACGACAAGCTCGGCTACGACGCCGAGCGGTGGCTGGCGACCGCAATCTACGATCCGAAGGGAAATTTCGTCGGCACGTTCGATCCCCGGCTCGATAGCCTGCGCGACGTCAACTACACCGGCAACGCCATCGCGCTTGGCGATTACGTTGCGAACCCCGACCACAAATCCATTCCCGTGCGCGAGGTGCCGGAACAGTACTGGCGCTGTCTCTCATATCATGAGGATCGTTACCTCGGCGGCCCGCTCAATCCGTTCGGCATCGATCTCGTCGGCGTCCTGAAAATTCCGCTGACGACGATCACGCGCACCGTCTCCGCCCGCCGGCCGAGCCTCGGCGTCGGCGGCTCGACCCTGCCGATGCAGTTCGCACGCGTGATCTACAAAACGCCGCCAAGCCTGGACGAAAGCGGCCTGACGAAACTCCAGCGCAAACTCGGCGAATGGTGGCTCGCACCCGTCATCTATCGCGAGCTGACCCGCGGCGGCGACGATACGCTTCTAAAGCAATGGGCTGCGAACCACATCTGGCTCGCGCAACGCACCGGCGGCCAGCCGCTGCACGGCGTCGAGGTGACGAGTCAGGTCGTCTTCGGCAAGGAAGCCAAGGACCTCTCGACCGCCGAGCAGTTCGTCCTCGCCTCCGCGGTCAACAAGCCGATCATCCTGCTCGAAGGCAACGACCGGCTGAATGCCGTCCGCCTTGACCGCTGGCGGTACATTACGGAGGTCCGCGCGCGTACGTGCGCCGAAAAACTCATCACCGATGAAGCCGAGCAGAAGAAAGTCGTTTTCGAACTGATGGCGCTCGCCGGTGGCCCGCCCGATCCGAAGGTCAAACCGAAACTCGAAGCCGCGCTCGAGCGGTTCGCGCCCGGCGACGTGAAACGCGCCGAAGCCAATCCCATGATCCGCGCCAATCTGCTGCTTCCGGCCGCGCGCTTCGGCATCCGCGAGGAAATGAAACAGAGCTACGGCTTTAGCTGGCGCGATTACGTGCGCGGCGTGACGACGACGTTCGACATCGGCGAAAACCTGGCCTTCCGCGAGAAGATCGATGGCGCGCTCGCGACGCTCGATACGAAATGGACGTCACGCATCGACCCGGCCTATACGCTCGATCCGAAGAAGGTGACAGCCGACAAGACCCTGCCGAACGTCATCGTCGTCGCGGCTGATGGCGACGGCAATATCGTTCGCTATTACGAGGCGGGCGAAACGGCCGCCTACTTCGGCTCGCTTCCCGCCCGCCGCTCAGGCGACGGCCGCTACGATCCCGCGTTCGAAAGCCGTCAGGTGGCGTCGACCGGCAAAATGATCCTGGCCGTCGCCCTCGCCAATCAGGGGCGCGATACCGCCGACAGCCTCTACGCCGATCCGCAGGCGCCGGCGCAGGGTCTGGACACCTGCGCCAAGGGCGGAAGCTCCGGCAACCGCAAGGCCATCGTTGCCTTCGCCTGCTCCCTCAACGCCCCGTTGATCACCCGCGGCGCGCAACTCGGACAGACACCGGTCAAGCGGCTGATCGACGGCTTTGGCTTTACGATGCCGCCCGCCGCCGAGCTTGGCGGGACGCCGCCGTCGACGGCCGTCGTCCTCGGACAGATCGCAGCAGCGCCGCAGCGCGTTCAGTTCATGTCGAGCGTGATCCTCGCCTCACTGATCGGGCGCGGCACGAAGCCGATCAAACCGCCGACGCTGATTGCCGCTTACGACTACACGCAGAAAGGCCAGGGAGGCGCGGGCCGCATGGCGGAAGCTCGCCCGGCGATCATTCCAAAGTCGCTCATCCGGCCGAACGCAGTCTGGCTCATCCGCTCGCTCCTCGAAGCCCCGCTCTGCTATCAGACCGGCGGCCAGTTCTACGGAACGCTGAAAAGCCTCAGCCAATGGTGCGCGCGCCGCCGCGGCGACCTGCGGCTCCACTTCGCCAAAACGGGAACCGCGGTCTCCCTCGACCCGAACGCCACGGTCGACGCCTGGGCGTCCGGCGGGCTGCAGTTCGCAAATGGCGCCGCCTATTCCTACGTCGTGCTCGTCGGTACCGGCACGCCGTCGAAGCCGTGGGCCCGCGATCTCCACGCGGCACAGATCGCAGCACCCCTTCTCGATGTGCTGCTTCAGGATCTGGCCGCTCACGCGAAATCGAACCCGCGCCGGGACTACCTTCCGGCCCGCCGCGCGACTCCGGTCGCAAGCCTGCGCAGCAATCCACGAACAGTCGCCGACGAACGCACCGTCGCACGCAAACGCTCGCCGTCGGACGAGCAGTTCCGCACTCTGACCTCGAACTAACCCGTCATCCTCGAACGGACGAGCCTGCGAGGCCGTTCGGGGATCCAGCGTGAGACTCGTCGAAGACGCGAGAATCTCCCTCTCCCCATGGCTACACTTCAATGGGGAGAGGGTTGGGGTGAGGGGCAGCTGCTTGCGCCATCGCCTGTTGCCGCCCCTCACCCTAACCCTCTCCCCGCGCGCGGGGAGAGGGAACAGTGCGGTCGCAGCCACAAGAAGAAAAAACTCATCTCCTATTCATCGCGCCGCTGAAAATCCGCCAGCACTCGAACACCAGCGAGCCGCAGTTGCGACATTAAAAACGCCGACTGCGCGCGGAACCTGCGCCTCTCAGATGGGATGGGTTGGCGGTGATGAACGTGGATGGTCCTGAACTCGGGCGCGGGACGGGCTCGATGCGCCTCTACGCCGATGCGCGCGCGAGCGATGCACCGCAAAAGCCGCCGCGCGATTGGAAGCGACTGATCCTCATTATCGGCCTCGGAGCGCTCTCCTGGGTCGCGACCTACGTCGGCATGCTCGAGCTGATCGAAGCCAACATGGGCGACCTGCCGCTCGTCCATCGCGTCATCGTCGGCTTTTCCGTTGCCATGCTGATGACGATGATCATCTGGCTGCTCGACCAGCTCTTCCGCCCGCACCCCTTCACGACGAAACTCTTCTACGCGGGCGGCTACGTATTCCTGTCGCTGATCTCGATCGGCTTCGGCTTTGGCTTCTATTGGAAGGTTCTCGAAAGCCGGGGCGAGGCCTCCCGCTCGGCCGAGAGCGCCGTCAGCCAAGTGCAGAATTCCTTGCACGGCGCCGAAACGCGCCTCGAGCAGCTTCAGGCGACGCTGGTGCAGCTGACCCAAGTCTCGACCGACAAGGCCGAGCTCGAACGCGCGAAAGGCACGTCCTGCCCGAATTCGAAACCGGGCGACGGCCCGCGCCGCAAAATGCGCGAAGACGATGCGCAGCGATTTTCCTTTGCCTCCGACTTTGTCAAAGGCCGCATCGGCGCCGTCAAAGGCGACATGACGGCCCTGAACGGCGACCTGGCGAAAATCGTTTCCGCCGACGCCTCGACCTTCGATCCCAAAACCGGAACCCGCAACGAGTTCATGCGCGCGCTCGGCCGCAAGCTCGACCTCACCGTGACTGGCTTCAATGCCTTCCGGACCGACCCGCAGTTGCGCCAGATCCGTTCCGACCTCGCCGACCGTGCCGAGCGCACGACCTTCGCCGACGGCAAGAACGCCGCCATCTCCTGCCCCGATCCTCAGTTGCAGATGGCGCTTCGCGGCGTCGTCAAGGCCATCGACCAGCTGCCCGAGCTGCAGAAGCCGGAAATTGCCGCCGTCGAAGGCTCCGAAGCGACGATCGAAGCCTTCCGCCGTCTGACGACGACCTTTTACGGGCTGCTCTCGTTCAAGATGCCGCCCTCCGCCGACGAGCTGCGCGAACTGCAGAAGAAGGCCGTCCAGTCGGTCGAAAGCCCCGACGCCGAAGCCCGTGGCCCGCGCGCTTCCGCCGGCGATCAGACAGCAGGCCTCTCGAAACGCGACTACGTTCCTCTCGCAGTCGCACTATTCGTCGATCTCTGTCTCTTCCTTGTCTCGATGGGACAGCGCCCCGGCGGCCGCCTCGACGGCTTGGTTCCGAAAATGCAGGCCGCCGAGCGCGGACCGGTTATCGAGATCCTCTCGCGCTTCAACGATATCCATCGCGACAAGCAAATTCGCGAAAACTTCGAATTGTTCCGGCACGTCGTCTTCGACATGAACGGCGACTACTACGTCGCCGTGCCGCTCGACGCCCCGCCGCGCATGAACCCGACCGAACGCGAGAACCTTCGCGTCGAAGCGCAGCTACTGGCCAATCTCTTCGCGAGCTTCGAAAGAGAAAAAATCTTCAAGCGCACGATGCTTCCCCTGACAGGCAGCATCCAGAAGCGCTTGCAACGCCAGGGCTCGAAGTTCGCAGGCTCGGAATCGTTCCGCGTCTACAAGTTCACCAACGGCGCCTGGTCGGACATCATCCTCGGCGCCGTCATGGGGGCCGCCCGTCGCGCCGAGCGAAGCGATGCCGCGGGCACGCGTTCCAGCGGGCGCGACGCCGATCCGCAGGTCACGACAAGGGAAGCGTCAGCGCCCGTCCCCGAACCGACGGCTTCACCTCTCGATGATCGCGATGAGCCGCCGGCCGCGCCAATTTTCGAACGGCCCATGCGCGCCCAGCGAGCGAACCTCGCGATCGACCCCGAGCACGCGGCTCGTTTCGGGCCCTATGCCGGAGTCTATCGGCCCGAACCGGAGTTTGCGCCGCAAGCCCCGCGTGTCCGCCGCCCGCCGCCGAAACCCGATCCCGAGGCGGACGTGACCGTGAAAGCAGCAGCGAACAGCAACACCATCCAACCGGCGCCGGTAGCACCGCCGCCTTTGCCGGAATTCCGGCCGGCGACCGTCGTCACGATCCCGCGCACGTCGCAAACCCGGAACGAAGGGGCCGCCATCGCCCCCGACTCGCCAGAACCACGTGCCAGCGTGACGCTGCAGCGGGAAACCGCGACCTTTTCCGTGCCCGTCGGCGAGGCCGTGATGCCGCCCTCCCTGGAAGCCGCCTTGCGTGGATTGGACGGCCGTTGGAACGAACTCGAAAGCGAACCGTCCGAGGTCATCGAGGCCGGTGAACAAGTTGCGGCCCTCGGCGCAGAATTGCAGCTTTCTGAAGACGATAGGGCACTTATCCGGCGCATAGCGCCACCGGCGGCTGAATGAAAAAGACTTGGAAAGAAATAGCGATAACGCCGTTCGCCTTAAATCGAACCGACCGGCAACGCTTGTTTAACATTCTTCCTGGCTTAATGGGGCCACCGAATGCCCAGCGGGGGGCAGTTCGAAAGTCCGAAGTTTTTGTCGGCTCAAGATAGGAATTTTCTAAATGCGCATCGCTTCGCCTTCGCGTCTCATGATGGTGGCTCGAACGGACAAGGAAGCACGCCTCAAGGACTTCATAGGGGATGGACTTTTGCCCCGCGACGAAGGCCTGGCTGATCAGAAGTGCTTGACTGTTTTCGTTCGCAATCCGGATAGCCCGGTCGCGCGTGCGCTCTGCGCCGCCTGGTCGGAAGGCCGTATCGACGATACGCGGATCAGAATTTTGATCTGCGATACCAACTCTGAAGAAGCGGCGTCCGGCGCCTTGTTCGACATTGCCCACGCCGAGTTCCGCGTCCTCGCCGATCAGAGCTTCGGCTCTGCTCACGAACAGCTCGTCGTTGGCGAGAAATCGGTCTGGATCGGCGATTGCCTTCGCCGCGATCCGACGAAGCGCGACGCCTTCGAACTTTTCCATCCGAACGAAACCACCACTGCCGTTTTCGCGACGGCGTCATTCGAGAAACTTTGGGTGCGCGGCCGCCCGTTGAAGCCCTTCAGGCCGGAGAGCGTCGCGCCTGAGATCATCGCCGTGCAATCGGGCGAGCCGGACGCATTGCCTCGCAATCCCCGCCACTGACGGCGGTCGCCGCGATCTGAATAATACACGCATGCGTTGTCATCCTCGGCTTCAACCCCGAGGATGATTTCGTTTTGGGCTATGGCAGCGCTTCGTGTCCTTCAGAAGTCCTGAAGGACTCCGCCGGGTGCGCGACCCACAATCGTGATGGCCAAAACTTATCCCCGCCTTTTCAGGGCGTGGTAAACTCCGCCCATGCGTAGAGAAAAAGGCCGCAAGAACGCGCAAAGGTCGGCATTTCGGATTTTGCCGCCGCGCTTCGGCCGTTGGCCCCTGATGGGCTTTCGGACCCATCGTCAAATGCGATACTCAACCTCGGGCTAAGCTGAGGTGCCAATCGTGCGCCTTGCGAAGCTCTGATCGTCAGGCACTCAAACAGGATGCCACCCCCATGCACTTTATCGCGCGCCTTGCAGTGTTTTTCGCTCTCATGCTGGCAACGCTCTCGAACGTCGCCGCAACCGAGAAGCCCTTCCTGCACTCTGGGATTGCGGCCGATGCGAAACGCTATGAATCCTATCTCAAGACCAACTGGAAACCCGACGGCAAGACGCCCGCCGCGCTGAAGTCCGAAGCCGAAAAAGTTTTCGCCACGGACCCGCGCGCAGCTTCGCGATCACTCGCCAACGCCGTCGCGATCGACGAGAAGGATTCGAACGCCTGGACGCGCCTCGCCGAAGCCTTGCTCGCGATCAAGCCCGATCCCGACAAAGGCGGCGAACGTTACGACCTGCCGATCTACGCATCCGGTGCCGCCTATCGCGGCTACCAACGCGCGACGGATGACGCGCAGAAAGCCCACGCACTTTACGTTCTCGGCCGCACGCTCGAAGCGCGCTCCTACTGGCGCCCGGCACTCGATGCGCTGAGCTTGAGCCTCTCGCTCGCCAGCGATCAGACGACACGCGAAATGTACGACCGCCTTCGCGGCGAGTACGGCTTCCGCATGACGGACTACAAGACCGACAACGACGCGACACCGCCGCGCCTTTGCCTCCAGTTCTCGGAAGATCTTTCGCGCACGCAAACCGACGTCGCGAAATTCATCTCCGTCGGCGGCAAGGACCCGCAGAACCTCGTACAGGACGGCAAGCAGCTTTGCCTTGAAGGCTTGAAGCACGGCGAACGCTACGAAGTCCAAATTCGCGCGGGCCTTCCCTCCGACGTCGGCGAGACGCTGCTGAAAACGGCAAACATCGCCGTCTACATTCCGGACCGCTCGACCGCGGTTCACTTCGGCGGCAAAGCCTACGTGCTGCCCACGCGCGGCCAGCAGGGCATCCCCGTCCTCACGACCAACACGAACAGGATCGCCATCGAGGTCTATCGCATCGGCGACCGCAGCCTTGCGGCGACGCTGCAGTCCGGGGACATGGCGCGCCAGCTCTCGAGTTACGACGTCGACAACATCCGCGATCGCTCCGGCATCAAGGTCTACGAAGGCCAGATGGACATCGCCTCGAAGCTCAACGAAGAAGTTTCGACGGCCGTACCGGTGACCGACGCGACGGGCAAGCTCGAACCCGGCGTCTACGTCATGGTTGCGAAGCCGACCGAGAAGCAGAAGGAAGAGAGTTATGAGCGCGCCACGCAGTGGTTCATCGTCTCGGACCTCGGTCTCACGGCATTCACCGGCAACGACGGCATTCATGCGCTCGTCCGCTCGCTAACCGAAGCGACAGCCGTCGCAGGAACGTCGGTCAAGCTGATCGCCCGTAACAATGAAGTGCTCGCAACCGCGACGACGGATGATCGCGGCTACGCGAAGTTTGACTCAGCCCTGACGAAAGGCGAAGGCGGCGCGGCACCCGCGATCCTCGTCGCGCAGAAGGGCGAAGGCGAATACGCCTTCCTCGATCTGACGCTCAACGCGTTCGATCTCTCGGATCGCGGCGTTCAAGGCCGCGACCCCTCCGGCCCCGTGGACGCTTACGTCTACACCGAACGTGGCGTCTACCGCGGCGGCGAAGAGGTGAACGTCACCGCGCTCGTCCGCGACCAGTTCGGCAAATCGTCATCCGTGCCGACGACGCTGATCGTCTCCCGCCCCGATGGCGTCGAGCAGGGCCGCCTCGTCATGAACGACCAGGGCCTCGGCGGCCGCGCGCTCGCCGTGCCGCTGGCGAAAACCGCGATGACCGGAACGTGGCGTCTCCGCCTCTATACGGACCCGAAAGCCGAGGCGATCGCCGAGAGGAGTTTCCTCGTCGAAGACTTCGTGCCCGAACGCCTCGACATGACGCTCTCTGCCACCATCCCGGCGCTGACACCCGACGAAAATCAAACGATCAATGCTGACGGCCGCTATCTCTACGGGCCCCCTGCTGCGGGCCTTGGCATCGAAGGCGAAGTCGTCGTCAAAGCCTCGAACAAGGACGTGCCTGGCTTTGCCGGTTACGTTTTCGGACAGGCGGATGAACTCGTGAATCCGGCGCGCCAGCCGCTCGATGCAAGCCTGGCAATGGACAAGGATGGCAAAGCCGCCATTCCGATCGTCCTGCCGCAAATGGCGAGAACGCCGAAGCCGCTCGAAGCCGCGATCACGGTCAAGCTTCGCGAGGACGGCGGCCGCACGATCGAGCGCAAGCTCACGCTGCCCGTCGATCTGAAGCTCGAGCGCATCGGCATCAAGCCGCTGTTCGAGAACTTCACCGCTGCCGAGGATCAGAACGCCGATTTCAACGTCGTGCTCCTCGATGCCAACGGCAAACCGGAAGCAAACAACAATTTGACGTGGACGCTCACGCGCCTCGACACGAATTGGCAGTGGTATCGCCGCGACGGGTCGTGGACCTACGAAGCCGTCACCGTGAAGCGCAAGATCGGCGGCGGAGCTCTCACTGTCACCGCTGACGGCGCCGCCAAAATCTCGCAGCCCATCCAGTGGGGACGCTATCGCCTCGACGTGGCGTCCAACGATGCCGATGGCCCAGCATCGAGCGTGCTCTTCAACGCGGGCTGGTACACGACGGGCGAAAACGTCGACAGCCCTGAGCAGCTCGACGTCGCACTCGATAAGGACAGCTACAAAGCCGGCGAGACGGCGAAGCTGCGCATCGCCTCGAAGCTCGGCGGCAAGGCACTTATCGCCGTGCTCGGTACCGGCCTCCACATGATGAAGGAAGTCGATATCGCCAAAGGCGGCGGCGAAGTCGAAATTCCACTCTCCGGCGAATGGGGCCCGGGCGCCTACGCCACGGCCATTCTCTACCGACCGATGGACGAAGCTCAGAAGCGCATGCCGAGCCGCGCCATCGGCGTCCGCTGGCTGCCGATCGATCAGAGCGGCAATCATCTGAAAGTCGCTGTGACGTTGCCTGAGAAGGTGAAGTCGGGCAGCACACTGACCGTTCCGCTGAAGATCGAAGGCCTCGCGCCTGGCGAAGACGCACGCGTCGTCGTCGCAGCCGTCGATCTCGGCATCCTGAACCTCACGCGCTACGAAACACCGGCACCTGAAAAGTATTTCTCCGAACAGCAGAAGCTGGCGTTCGAGATCCGCGACTTCTACGGCAAGCTGATCGACGGCATGCACGCGGAACGCGGCAAGCTGCGCTCGGGCGGCGATGGCGGCGCGGCGCTGCAAGGCAACCCGACCGTCGAAACGGTTGTGTCGCTCTTCTCCGGTCTCGTCCAGGTCAAGGCAGACGGCACCGCAAGCGTCGACTTCGAACTTCCCGACTTCAACGGCACCGTCCGTGTGATGGCCGTCGCCTGGAGCAAGGACAAGGTCGGCCACGGCTCGGGCGATCTGTTCGTCCGCGATGCGGTGGCGCTGACAGTCGCCGTGCCGCGCTTCATGACGCTTGGAGACGAGATGAACCTCGGCTTCAGCATTCACAACGTCGATGGTCCCGCAGCGCCCTACAAGCTCGAACTGTTCAAGAAGGAGGGCGACGACAGCAACGAAACACTGACGGCGATTGCCGACAAGACCGCTGACCTCAAGAACGGCGAGCGCACCTTGCAGCGCATCGCATTCAAGCCGGCGGAACTCGGTGCGCTGACGCTGAAGGCCATCGTCACCGGCCCGAACGACATTCGCGTCAAGCGCGAGATGACGTTCCAGGTCCTGCCACCCGCGGGCGACATCAAACGCACGACGATCTCGTCGCTGAAGCCCGGCGGCAAGTTGCAGGTCACGCGTGATCTCGCACAGGATCTGATCCCGTCGCGGACGCGCATCAACCTCTCCGTCGGCCCGGCCGCACGTCTCGATGTGCCGACGCTTCTGGCTCAGCTCGACCGCTATCCCTACGGCTGCGCCGAGCAGACGGTGTCGCGCGCGATGCCGCTCGTCGTAGCCAATGCGGTCGCGGCGCAAATCGGCCTCGCCGAGGACAAGGCGCTCAAGGAACGCGTGCAAGGTGCAATTGCCCGCGTCTTCGAGATGCAGGACTCGACCGGCGCCTTCGGCGTGTGGGGTCCGTCATCGACAGACCTCTGGCTCACCGCCTACGTCACCGACTTCCTGACGCGCGCCAAGGAAGCGAAGTACGACGTGCCGCGCGAGGGCTTCAATCGCGCCCTCGATAAGCTGCAGAACTTCATCGCCTATGCGTCCGACTTCGAGAAGGGTGGCGAAGATCGCGCCTACGCGCTCTACGTCCTCGCTCGCAACGGCCGCGCGCCTGTCGGTGATCTCCGCTACTACGCCGACGAGCGCATCGAACGCTTCACGACGCCGCTTGCCAAAGCGCAAATCGGAGCCGCGCTCGCGATGATGGGCGACAAGGAACGTGCTGAACGGACGTTTGCGGCAGCCCTCGCAGCCATGCCGGATAGGCCGGACAGCGGGTATCGCAGCGACTACGGTTCGACGCTTCGCGACGGTGCGGCACTCGTAACGCTCGCCGCCGAAACTGGCATCGCCCGTGACTCACAGCCGAAGCTCGCGACGGTCATCGCCAAAGCCTACCAGACGCGCAACTATACCTCGACGCAGGAACAGGCGTGGATGCTGCTCGCAGCGAAAGCGCTGAACGACGAGGTGAAGGCAACGACGCTTTCGATCGATGGCAAGCCGGTCAACGGCCCGCTGCTCAAAGGTCTAAAACCGGCTGAGCTGAAGGACGGCACGCTGACGATCACCAACAACGGCGACACCGCCGTCGATGCCGTGATCTCCGTCATCGGCGCCGCGCTGACGCCGGAACCGCCCGCATCGAAAGGCTTCAAGATCGAACGTCAGGCCTATGCGCTCGACGGCAAGAAAATCGATCTGGCAAGCCTCAACGGCGGCAAGTCCGAGGTGAAGCAGAACGACCGCTTCGTCATCACCGTCAAGGTGACGTCCGAAGATCCGGCGGGCCGCGTCATGGTGGTCGATCGCCTGCCCGCGGGCTTCGAAATCGAAAACCCGCATCTGGTCGACAGCGGCGCGATCTCCGGCCTCTCGTGGCTGAAATCGACGGCCGACCCCGAGCACACCGAGTTCCGCGATGATCGCTTCGTCGCGGCCTTCAACTTCGCCAACGTTCGAACGACGTCCGAGACTTCGAATGGCGACAGTGAAAGCTCGGTCGAAGGCGTCGATCAGCCCTCGGTCGAGCTTCCGAACGATGGCTCGGTCGTGCTGCCCGACGGCACGGCGCAGAAGAAGCCGCCGCAGGTAACGGCAACGCTCGCCTACATCGTGCGCGCCGTAAATCCCGGCACGTTCGTGCACCCGGCGGCAACGGTCGAGGACATGTATCGCCCCGAACGCTACGCCCGCTCTGCCGCCGGCAAACTCACCGTCTCGGCTAAGGAGTAAACCGAAGTGGGGCTGGGACTGCGCACGATACGCACGAAGCTATCTGCCCTCCTATCCTCCCCCCGCAAGGGGGAGGGCCGGAGCGGGGGTGATGATAAGGTTGTGCCCCCAACATCAGCCACTCTCCTCCGGCAATTCGCTACTCTCATTCCCCTCCGCCTCCGGAATTCCCCTCCCCGCAGAGGGGGAGGGGAATCCGGTCGACGATTCACGATCCGCCACATTGCTATGGCCGCGAGCGTTTCGCTGCTCATCTTCGCAACTGGCGCCTACGGCCTTTACCTCAAGGCCTTCGCCGACGCCGGACCGCTGCCGCTCGAGCAAGCGAAGGCCGTGTCGGTCACCGTCATCGATCGCGACGATCGCCTGCTGCGCGCCTTCACGACGACCGAAGGCAAATGGCGTCTGCCTCTCGATCCGAAGGACGTCGATCCGCACTATCTGAAAATGCTCTTCGCCTTCGAGGACAAGCGCTTCTACAGCCACCACGGTGTTGATCCGAAAGCCGTCACGCGCGCCGTCCTGCAGATGGTTCGCCACGGCCGCCTCGTTTCCGGCGGCTCGACGCTGACGATGCAGGTCGCACGTCTTCTCGACGGCAAGCACGAGCGCACCGCCGGCGGCAAGCTTCGTCAAATGGCGCGCGCCATCGAACTCGAACGCACGCTGTCGAAAACCGAGATCCTGAAACTCTACCTGCGTCTCGCACCCTTCGGCGGCAACCTCGAAGGCGTCAGGGCCGCATCGCTCGCTTACTTCGGTAAAGAGCCGCGACACCTCTCGCTTGGCGAATGCGCGCTGCTCGTCGCGCTGCCGCAATCACCCGAAATGCGCCGTCTCGATCGCAATCCGGAAGCCGCACGCCGCGCCCGCAATCGCGTGCTGACGCGCGCCGTTGCAGCAAAGGTCATAACCGTCGCCGAAGCCGAACGCGCCAAGGCAGAACGCATCCCCGCCATTCGCTATGCCTTCCCGATGCTCGCGCCGCATCTCTCCGAAACCGAGGCCGCCGCGCACCCAGCCGAGAGCGTCATCAAGCTGACGCTCGATCGCCATCTCCAGCAAAATCTCGAACGTCTCGCGCGGGAACATGCGCGCATGATCGGCGACAACGTCTCGACCTCCATCATCGTCGCCGACCACCAGACAGGCGAAATCCTCGCCGAAGTGGGCTCCGCCGATTACCTGGACGCGACACGCCACGGCGCGGTCGATATGGCGACGGCCGTCCGCTCGCCAGGCTCCACGTTGAAGCCGTTCGTTTACGGCCTCGCATTCGAAGCGGGCCTCGCACATCCCGCGACGCTGATCGAAGATCGGCCCGTGCGCTTCGGAACCTATGCGCCGAAGAATTTCGACGACGGCTATCACGGCACCGTCTCGATCCGCGAAGCACTCGAGCAATCGCTCAACGTCCCGGCCGTGCGCGTTCTCGCGCGCGTCGGACCCGGCAAGCTCGCCGGCCGTTTCCGCCGCGCAGGCGTGACGGCGCGCTTTCCCGACAAGTCCGAACCGACTCTCGCAATGGCGCTCGGCGGCACGGGCCTGACGCTCGAAGAACTGACCCAGCTTTACGCAGGCTTAGCGCGCGGCGGCGACGGCATCATGCTGACGCATCGCTACGATCAGCGCGGCAAGATCTGGGGAGCGACGCACGCGAAGCCGCTCGTCAACGCGCATCGTCTGATGTCGACGCTCGCCGCGTGGTACGTGTCGGATATTTTGAAAGACGCCCCGCCCCCGCTTAACGCCAAGGGCGGGCGCTTCGCCTACAAGACCGGCACGTCCTACGGCTATCGCGACGCCTGGGCCATCGGTTACGACGGCCGCTACGTCATCGGCGTCTGGGTCGGACGTCCGGACAATTCGTCCATTCCGGGCCTGATGGGCCGAAGCGCCGCCGCGCCGATCCTGTTCGACGCGTTCGAACGCCTGCCCGGCCCGCGCGCGCCACTTTCCGGCGCACCCGCCAACGCCATCAGAGGAACGAACGCCGACTTGGCCGCGCCGCTCAAACGCTGGCGCGAACCCGGCGACGATCCGGCTGCCGGCAAATTCCTGCAGCCGCCCGTGTTGATCTCGTTCCCGCCGGATCAATCCGAGATCGCCGAAACCGATCTCGACGGCGAACCCCTTGTGCTCAAGGCCGACGGCGGCGCGCTGCCCCTCACATGGCTCGTCGACGGCAAACCTATTCCGTCCGACGCCCACACGCGCGAAGCCATCTGGCAGCCGGCGAGCGCTGGCTTCGCCAAGCTGACGGTAATCGATGCCAATGGCCGTACCGACCGCGCCTTTATCAGGCTAAGGTAGCCCTGCCGCCAGCGAGCAACGGCCGTGCAGTTAGCGCCGGTCCCTGCTCCGCGGACAAGAAGCATTGCCGGGAGCACGGGATGAACCTCACTGAGTTGCGTCGACTCTTCGCGCGCCAGATGCTGGCGATCGCCGGCGTAACCGGCAACGAACGGCTCGAAAACGCCTTCGCCAGCGTGCCGCGCGAAAAATTTCTCGGACATGGCCGATGGCATATTTTGACGCCATGGTACCGTGGAGACGTCGACGAAAATGATCCGGCGCTCGTCTACCAGGACGTCGTCATCGCCCTTGACGTGGAACGCGGAGTCAACAATGGCAGCCCGTCGCTGCACGCACGGTGGCTTGATGTTGTCGCGCCACGCCCTGGAGACCACGTGGCCCACATCGGCGCGGGAACCGGCTATTACTCGGCCATCATTTCCGAACTCGTCGGCCCGGAAGGGCGCGTGACGGCGGTCGAATACGACGCCGCCTTGGCCGAGAGAGCGCGCAAAAATCTTGCCAGTCGCCAAAACGTCGACGTCGTGCAAGCCAACGGCTGCTTTTGGCCCGAAGAAAAAGCCGATGTCGTCTACGTGAATTTCGCCATCCCCCGGCCGGCCGACCCCTGGATCGAAAATCTCAAACCCGGCGGCCGGATGATCTTCCCTCTCGGCATTCCGAATTCGACACGCTCGCACGGGCGCTCCTTGAACGCCGTCGCCATAACGGCGACACGCCGCGAGGCGGGTTTCGCGGCATCGTCCGTGTGCGCGGTCTCGTTCGTTTTCGCAGAAGGACTGACGCCGGAACCCCGAAATGACGACATCAGGAATTTATATCGCAGCCTTAGAAGCGGCGGCTGGGAGAACGTCAAAAGTCTTGTTTGGAAGCAGCCCGCCGATAGTGCAGATTGCTGGTACGTCGGGTCCGATTGGGCCCTGAGTTACAATGCCATTGCCTCCTGAACCTTTTTCTCGCGTCGTAAATTTGGAATTCGATCGCCCATGAGACGCCGCCGCGCCGCAACCGGGAAATATCTGCTTGTGCTCGCCATGACTGCCGCGTCGCTGGCGTCGGGCGGCTGCAACGAGACCGCAGAGGAAAAGGCGGCATCCAACCGGACGCTTCCGGCACTCGGCGCCAAGACGGATGAAACCTCCGTCTCGGGTATTTCATCCGGCGCCTATATGGCCGGCCAATTCCAGATGGCGCATGCAAAACGCGTTGCGGGCGCCGGCATCATTGCGGGTGGACCTTACGGCTGCTCCGAAAGCATTTTCGCCGGCACGCTTCCGGGCACGGGCACCGCGATCCTGAACCTTTCGAAAGCCGTCAACGGTTGCATGCTCGACCTCCTCGGCGTCTGGGGCGTATCCGACCCGCAGGAGCTTGCAACGAAGGCCAAAGAGCGTGCGGAGAAAGGCGAAATCGATCCGATCGCCGACGTCGTCCGCGACCGCATCTATCTTTTCACGGGAACGGCCGACCGCACCGTCGCGTCGTCGATCGTGCAGCACGCGGCGGCGTTCTACGAAAAACTCGGCGTTCCCCAATCGAACATCGAGCTCGTTTCAAACGTACCTGCCGGCCACGCCTTTGTGACGGACGCCGAAGGCAGCGCCTGCGGAACCTCGGGCGAGCCTTACGTCGTCAATTGCAATTACGATCAGGCCGGCGCGCTCTTGAAGCAGATCTATGGCAACCTCGAGCCGCGCGCCGCAACGCCAGCCGGCGACTTCGTCAATTTCGACCAGCGCCCGTTCTTTCGACAGGGCGACAGCGCCGGGCTCGCCGAAACCGGCGTCATCTACGTTCCGAAGTCCTGCAAGGAGCAGCCGGGCTGCCGCGTTCATATTGCCTTCCACGGCTGCTCGCAGAATCGTGAAGCCGTCGGCGATACGTTCATAAAAGAATCGGGCTTCGCCCGATGGGCCGATACGAACCGCCTCATCATCCTTTTTCCACAGACGGCAAATTCCTCTATAAACCCGCAAGGCTGTTGGGATTGGTGGGGTTACACGGGTCCGCAGTATCTCACGCGCGATGCGCCGCAGATTGCCGCAGTGAACCGCATGCTCGATGCCTTGCAAGCGCCGGGAGGAGGCGCATAAACCTCAACGGTCAGTGGTGAATGCGCCTTAAGGGCGCCTGCATCGCCTGCCAGCGCGACGAAAGCCGCCACTTCAGCGCGGCGAATGGGGGAAATCCATAATGCTCGCACGCGAACGCCTTTTTGCGCCCCTCATGTCCCTGCCGGCGTCAGCGCCGTGGCCGCTGTCGCCTAGCATAAGGCGAACGCTCGAAATTGCGGCGGCGATCGCGACGATGGGATGCCTCGTCATGGCGGCCGCGCTGCCGAACGATCGTGACAACGCCTCGTCCGCAGCCTCCGGTGGAATTCCCATTTCGACCGCCCTCAACCCCGGACGCGAAACCGATTTCGGCGCCTACCTTGGCGCGCCCTATCATGTCCCGAGCGACTTTCATCTCGTGAAGAAGGGCGTCACCGACCTCACGATCAAGAACGTCAACTGGTACACGCACCCGTTCGAAAACCCGCTCTACTACGGCATCCGCCTGCAACGCTGGTTCACCGGCCGCTTCGGCTCGATGGTCGACTTCACCCACTCGAAAGTTTACGCGCCGCTCGACGAGCCCGCGAAATTCGAAGGCACGTTCGACGGCAAACCCGTGCCGCCCGAAGCGAAGCCACGGGACTATTTCAACAAGCTCGAATGGACGCACGGCCATAACATGCTGACGCTGAACGGCTTGATCCGTCTGCCGTCACTTGGAATTATTTCGCCCTACGTCGGCGCTGGAGCCGGATTGTCGTTTCCGCATTCGGAAATTTTTCCGAAGACCGACCCGTCACGAACCTACGAATACCAATACACGGGCCCCGCCGGGCAAGCGCTCTTCGGCCTCGAGTTCCGCCTTCCGACCGGCTCCGTCTTCGTCGAATACAAATTCACGATGGCCGATTACTGGGGCCCCCTCACCGGCCGCGACGGCACGTGGTACCCGATCGACATGTTGAACCAGTTCTCGCGCTGGTGGAAAGGCGAGGAGCCGCCGAACGGATGGGCTGGCGCGCGCCTGACGAGCCATCAGGTGATCGGCGGCTTCCTCACGCGCTTCGTGCCGAAAACCGCGGGCGCGCGGTAAGCAGCCAGCTTCGCCGCGAACGTCCGAAGCTCGGCGGCAAGCCACGTTTCGAAAACCGCTGCGGCTTCGGGAGCTTTCGCGCCCGCGCGGCTGACGAGATAATAGCCCTGGCGTGATGCGACGACATCGAACGGCCGCACCAGCCGCTTCGCAAGAAGCGCGTCGCCCGCCTGAATCTGATCGGCGAGCGCGAAGCCTTGTCCCGCCTCCGCTGCTGCGAGCGCAAGGTCACCGTTGAGCGTTGGGCCTGAAGGCACAACCACGCCGGAAATTCCCGCCGCAGCAAGCCACGCATCCCAGCACTCCTTCGCGGTCTCCTGGATCAGAAGACCGCCATCCAGATCACGCGGCCCAGCGAGAGGATTGTCCGCCAGAAATTTCGGACTGGAGACGAGCATCAATTCCGCATCGGCGAGCTTACGCGCTTCGACACCGCTCCATTCGCCACCGCCAAAACGGATACCGAGATCGACATCCTCTTTGGCGAAATCGACGAGCCGGTGGCCCGGATCGAGGACGATATCGATGCCCGGGTGACGTGCCGTGAATTTTCCCAGCCGGGGCACCAGCCAAAGCGCCGCGAACGAAACATCCGACGTCACGACCAATCGCTTTCGCCGCCGGGACGGACGCGTGAAACGGTTCGTCGCGGCCGCAATCAGATCGAACCCCTTCGTCAGCTCCTGCGCCAGCGATTGCCCCGCTTCCGTCAGCACCACGCCCCGGCCCGTCCGCTCGAACAGGGGCGTTCGGAATTGCGATTCCAGCGTGCGGATATGACGGCTGATCGCGGCGTGCGTGACGTTGAGCTCAGTAGCCGCGCGCGAAAAGCTCGAAAGCCGCGCCGCGGCTTCGAACGCTTTCAGCGCATTGAGCGGGGGCAGTTTGCGGACCATGCCCGATGTAACAAAAACTTACATCATGTGTAAAGCAATGCCGTTTGTCCGGCGCGGCCGCGAGGCGCACCGTTCCCTCGAGCGAACGTCGGAAGCGGAGAACGGCAATGATGCGCGTTATCGAACATCTGATCGAAACGATAGAAGCGCTGCTCTATCCGGACCGTCGCGCCCCCAGACAGTAAACGCTGAGACCTATGCCGGCTTTGAGGTCCCGATCGATGTGTCTTTTTCCGGTTCGGTCGTGTGCTGAGCCGAACCATTCTTATCGTCGGTTTGGTCAGAATAAAGTTTTTGAGTCAAAACCGCGTAGGCGGATTTGGCGTCGGCGGTACCTTGCGCGATCGGCGCCTGACCGTTCATCGTAAGCGTGCTGACGGCCTGCTGCATCGCATCTAATTTCGCGCCATCCGGACTGGGCTTGGCGGCCTTGGCCGCAACGGCAGAGTCATAATCGGCCTGCTTCTCCGCGACATGCCCTTCAAAGATTTTTGCGGCCATATCCGAAGTGGACGGAATCGTTATGTCATTGAATGAGAACGCCTCCGGCGGAAACATTTCCCGATGCGCCATGATGACGTCGCGCAAAGCGAGCGGTTTCGCGGCGTCATTTGCGACGTCAGAGGTAATCATCTCGCGCGTTTCCAACGCCTTCTTCATCACCTCCTTCACCTCCTCCTTGACCTTGTCGTTGAACTCGGCCTGGAGATCGTGATCCGCGAAAACCTTACTCAATTCATGCGCGACATCGTCCGAGCTTGCCTGAAAGCCCATGGAGGAAAGGAACACCAGGACTTCCTTTTGTTCCCGCTTCGGCGGCAGTGGCCCCGATGCAGCTTTTCCGGCTCGCGCCGCCTCGGACGTGATGAATGTGGAGTCGTCGCTCTTACCGTCGCCCGCAGACCCGTTGTCGGACTTATCTCTCAGCAGCTGCAACGCCACCGAATGGCTGTTGTAGTTGTACGTGCTGTTGATCGTGGTCACAGGACGCCCCCTCGAATCGAAATGGCTTAGGCCATTTAGTCTAAGTGGGGTTAACGTGTCCTTAACCACTGTACCGAAGTTGAGCAGCCGCGAAGCTCGGGCAGCCATCGCTGTCCGGCGGGGGCGGGCGGCGCTTTAGAACCGCTTCAGCAGTCGGTCGATGTATTCGAGTTCGTCTTGCGGCCTGCGGCTCTCGCCCGAACGCTTGCGCAGCTCTTCGAGGATTTCGCGCGCCCGCTGTGCGTCGATCGCATCGGGAACTTTGACCGACGTGCCGAGGTCCGGACCCTGCGCGCGCTGCGGCCGGCCCATCGGATCGCGGGGAGAATTGCCGCCGCGCCCGAGGCGTTGCTGCGCATTCTTCTGCATTTGCTCGGCCATCTGCTGAGCGCTCTGACGCATCTGTTCGAGCGCCTGCCCCTGCTGATTGGCGGCTTCGTCGAGATCGCCCTGCTTCAGGGCATCCTCAGCCTTGCCCATCGAGTCCTGCGCCTTGCCGAGCTTGTCAGGATCGCCCGCGCCCATGTCCTCGAGATCCTTCTTCAGTTTCTCGAGTTCATTGCGCAATTGCGCCTGGCGGTCCTGCAGACTGCCTTTGCCGCGCCTCTGCTGTCCGGCGGACTTGCCTTGCGAACCCTGCTGGCCTTCGCCCTGCTGTCCACCGCCTTCCTGGTCGGCCTGCATGTCGCCCTGGCCGCCTTGCTGACGGCCCTGGCCCTGCTGGCCTTGCTTGCTCTTGCCGGATTTCGGCGAGCCCTGACCGTTCGGGTCGTCCTGCGAGCCGCCCTGTCCTTCCTGGCGGCGCTGCTGGCCGAACGTATCGTCCATCAGCTGTTGCTGCTTGCCGGTAAGATCGCTCAGCTCGTTGAGCTTCTTCATCATCTGCTGCGCGCGTTTCTGCTGCGCGCGCGCTTCCGGCGAATTGCTCGCCTGCAGGCGATCCATCAATTCGCGCATCTCCGACAGCATCCGCTCGGCTTCGTCGCGCGAACCCTCGCGCGCGCTCTTTTCCAGATCCTTCAGCATCTGGTCGAGGTCTTGCTGCCCGAGTTCGGAATTCTGATCATCCTGCTGCTGCTGATCGCCTGAGGGATTTTCCTTCTCGGCGTTCTTCTGCATTTCGTTGAGATAGTCGTTGAGCCGCTTCTTCAGCTCCGCCATCGCGTCTTGAATTTCCTTGTCGTCGCCCTTCTCGATGGCGTCCGACAGACGATCCTGCGCATCCTTCAGCGACCGCTCGGCTTGCGACAGCGCACCGTCCTCGATCTTCAGCGCAATCTGCCAAAGCTCGTCGATCGACTCGTTCAGCGCCTCGCGCGTTTCCTGCCGGTCGAGACGATGATAGATCGCCCTGAGACCGAGGTAGACGCCGTCGTCCTTGATGAAGCCCTCCGGCTCCATGGTCAGCGCATCGAGCGCACGCACGACCTTCGGCCGGTTGCGCGAATCTTCCGCAAGCTTGCGCCGTTGCTCGACCACGGCGCGCGCCAGCGGATTTTTGAAGCGCCGCGACGGCAGAACGATTTCAATCGGCTCGCTGCGTCCGACCTGACCGCCGACGTCCGTCGCCTCGAGCCAGAGCTGAACGCGCTGCCCCGCCCACGGATGCTCGCCGATATCGAGAAGCGCCGACGTATCGACCGTCTTTGCGCCGGGGCGCGGAATCTTGAGGCTCAGCACTGGCGGACGCTCGAGCGGCAAACGCGGCCCCGTGAGCGGCGGCGCCTGTGCCCACGACTTCGCGCTATCGACGGGCTTCGGGGCCACCTTGCGCACCTTAACTTCGGCGCTCTGCAGCCCGTAATCGTCCTCGGCCTTGTAGAAGACGCGCATCGATCCGCGCGGCGTGCCGGTGATGTCCTTGGTCAGTGCGATTTTTGGCAACGCGTCGGGAATAACGTCGAATGTCCAGGCTCCGAGCTCCCGCATTCCCGACAAGGCGCGAATGCGCGCCGATTTGCGGATTTCGTACCGCGTCTCCGAGAGGTTCGAGGCATTCCCGTTCTTCGATGCCTCAGGCGCCACGATGAGTGGCGCGGTCGCGCCGTCGTTCAGGACTTCGAGCGAGAGCCCGCTCGTGCCGAAGCCGGTGCCCCTGAGAGTGAGCAGGCTGCGATCCGGGACCTCGAAAAATGTGGTCCGCTCTTGTGTTCCATCGCCAGCCGGCTGCGAGCCGTCGGCAAGAAGGACGGGAGGCAACGCCGTATAGGGTGGCGGCGTGACCCAGGCATCCACGCGGGCCGGCGGTCCGGACTCGCCCGCACCGAAACGGAAAGCCGAAGCCAACCGGTCGCCGAGGTTCCCCGTCGCCAGCAAGGCGATTGGAATGAGCAGGACGAGCAGAAGCCCCCGCACCGCCCACGGATCGAAGCGATCGGTTCTGGGTGCGGGACGCCCAACCCGAAGACGCGCGATCGCGCGCGCCAAACGTTCCCGGTGCGCCTGCCAGATGGCGGACGTCGTGGCATCCGACGCGCCAGATGTCAGCGTATCCTCGTAAGACGTCGCTGGCCGGTGCGGGACGTTCGATCGGCGCTCGATCCGCCGGATGGCGTCATCGCGCGACGGCCATGGCACGCGAACCGCGTAAACGACGGCCGCGACAGCGCCCAGCGCGAATGCAGCCAGCAGGAGTTTGTGAATCAGCGGGTCGAGGTAAGGCCAGACACCGGCAAACGACAGGATGGCGAACACGATCGCCAAACCGATGACGAGCCACAGCCGCGGCCACAGCCGCTCGAAAAACAGCGCAAGCGTACTGAGGCGAACTTTGCGCGCAAACGACCGTGAGATCTCGGGACCAGGATCCCTGCTTTGAGGCTCTACCATGCCCGCTTAAGCTAGCACGGGCCCCACCCCCCGCACGTTAACAAAATGCAACATGAAAGGGACGGAATGCCCCGCCTATCCGGTTTTTCTACGGCTAAATCTCTGCCCGGCGGACGTTATCCCGGCGCAGGCGGGGAACCGTTCGAACATCAGGTTACGAAGAACCTTCGGCTCGGGACGGCATCAACCACAAGCTCCGTCATGCCGGCGGAGGCCGGCACCCAGACAAGCGTCAACAGAACGTCGGGCGCGGTTTGCTCCGTGCGTGCCGCGAGTGTGAGTGCGCTGCTCGTTATCTGGATCCCGGCCTCCGCCGGGATGACGGCGGTGGAACGGTTATGAGCCGGGCGCCGGTGTGACCCACCGACGCCCGAAATCACAGCTATTCTTCCGTTTGCAGCCCCGCCGATTATTCGTTCCACGCGTCCCCGCGCGGCTTGGACCATGTGTCCTGATCACCCCGTGGCGGCACCGGCGCCGCAGTCGGTTTTTTGCCCCGCCGGAAGAGCTTCTTTAGGCCGCCCTTCTCGTCCTCATCGTCGACGAGGCCCTTGCCGCCCGTGGCATCACCCATCACCCTACGCAACTGGGGCGAAAACTTCGCGCTGGCGACGTACGCTCGTCTTGCGCCGGGCGTGGGCGCCGCCGAATAGCGGGCATTGGCTTCAGCCATCGCATCCATCGAGGCGCGCATACGAGCTTCATCGAGAGCGATGCTCGCGACGTTGGCGCTTTGCACACCCATGCGGATGCCCTCGCGCGCACTTTCCAGCCCGGCGCCGAGGAAGAGCACGAGCCAACCCTTCTTCTGCCGTTCGTCGAGAAGCGCCTTGATGCTTTCGTAGCTGTGTTTGCGGCTTGAATTCTCGAGCCCGTCCGTCACGACGACAAGGATGGCCTTGTCGTCGACGGCGCGCTTGTCGAGCCCATCAATTCCGCGGCCGACGGCGTCGAGCAGCGGCGTGCCACCGCGCGGTTCGAAATCGGCCGGCGAAATATCGGCAGCCGCAGATAGGGTTGATCTCCGGATGATCTCGTACGCTTCGGTATCGAAAATCGCGAGTTCGAAATCGGCATCCTTCAGGTTGTCGTCGTTCCGGCTCTTCGCGAGATAGGCATTCACGCTTTCGATCGTGGCGTCGCGGCAGTCTTGCATCGACCCTGAACGGTCGAGCACCATGGTGATTGCGGTCTTGGTCGGGTGGGCTTTGGACTGATTTTGGGACTGGGCTTCGGGAGTGACTTCCGTCATGTCATCGTCCTTTTCAGCTTTCCCAGATGTCCTTGTCGCTCTTGAGCATCCGGGTAATGGCCGCCAGTTTTCCCTCGGACGCGCGCAATCGCGTCTGGAGGTCGGCGACGTCGGTGGCGGCGCGACTCGCGAAAAGCTCAGCAGGATCGAGGCGAACCTCTTCGCAGGCGGCGAGGAATTGCCTGAGCGTCATCTCTGTCGCGCCGGTCTCGATGCGCGAATACTGGCTGTTCGAAAGTCCCATCGCTTCTGCGACGGTCGATTGCGTCAACCCGGAAAGCTTGCGCGCTTCCGCTAGACGCTCGCAGATCTCTGCGAGGCGTTCGTCAATGCTTCTGGGTCTCGGGCGTTTCGACACGTCTTGCATTTAGTGCAACATGCAATTGCGTCAAGTGCAAGTCGAAGGCCGGGCAAAAATTTTATTTTGAGCTTAGAGCCAAGGCGGGATGCGATCGGCGCCGATTAGATCGTCATAGCTCGGGCGCGGCCGTACGACGGCAAATTGTTCGCCGTTCACAAGGACTTCTGGCACCAAAAGGCGGCTGTTGTAGGTCGACGACATCACCGCGCCATAGGCGCCCGCCGTCATGACCGCGACGAGATCCCCCGGCTCGACCGGCGGCAGCGCCCGGTCCTCCGCGAGAAAATCGCCCGTCTCGCACACAGGACCGACGATATCCTGCTGGATCGGCGACATGTCCGAGCGCGCTTCAGTAACTGGCCAGACGTCGTGGTAGGCCTCGTAGAGAGTCGGCCGGATCAAGTCGTTCATCGCCCCGTCGACGATCGTGAACGTCTTGTCGGTGCCTTCCTTGACGTAGATGACCTTCGTGACGAGCACTCCGGCGTTGCCGACGATCATGCGGCCAGGTTCGAGAATGAGCTTGAGGCCGAGACCGCCCAGCGCCTCCTTGACGACGGCCGCATATTCGTCGGGCGTCGGCGGAATGTCATTCGCACCCCGGTAAGGCACGCCGAGACCGCCGCCGATATCGAGATGCTCGAGCGCAATCCCGTTGGCCTTCAAATCGCGCGCAAGATCGGCAAGCAGGCGGAACGCGTCGCGGAACGGCGCGAGATCGGTGATTTGGCTGCCTATATGCATATGAATGCCGGCGATCTTGATTCCGGGAAGCTTCGCCGCCTCGGCATAAAGTTGCCGCGCATCCTCATAAGGAACGCCGAACTTGTTTTCGGCTTTGCCCGTCGAGATTTTCGCATGCGTCTTCGCATCGACATCCGGATTGACGCGAATGGCGATGGACGCGGTCTTGCCGAGCGACGTCGCAACTTCGGAGAGCGCCAGAAGCTCCGGCTCGCTCTCGACGTTGAAGCCGTGAATGCCCTCTTCGAGCGCATAAGCCATTTCGCCCCGCGTCTTGCCGACACCGGCGAAAATGATCTTCGATGCCGGGACACCGGCCGCCCGCGCCCGCCGAAGTTCGCCTTCCGAGACGACATCCATGCCGGCGCCGAGCCGCGCCATCGTCGCGAGCACGGCTTGGTTCGAGTTCGCCTTGACCGCAAAGCAGATGAGCGCGTTCTGATCCGCGAACGCCCGCGCCAGAACCTCATAATGGCGGACCAGCGTCGCGGTCGAATAGCAATAGAAGGGGGTTCCGACCTCAGCCGCGATATGTGCGAGGCTCACGTCCTCGGCATGGAGGATGCCGGACTTATACTGAAAGTGATGCATGGGAGCGCTTCTAGCGGATGAGGAAGACCCGCGTCACCGAAAAATACCGGGAGCGTTCAAAAACCGTTCAACGGGCCGGTTATCGCAACAGCGGGTCAAGAATGAACGACTCGTGCGGTTTCGGCGGCGCATCCGAATTCTGGCCGGCGGCCTGAGCATTGGGCGATTTCGCATCACCCGCAGCCTTGGCGGCAGGAGGCGGCTCGAGAGGCCCCTTGACGCCGCAACCTGCAAAACCGGCGCAAGCCGCGCCCACAAGCGCCACCGCGATCCAGGATTTCGTGCTGCGTAGGCGCACGGCCATGCCAAAAACACTCCAAAACCATTCGGCCCGCTCGGAAGGCAGGCACTGCAATAAGACTTTTAGACCTTCGACCGGGCCTTTTCCAACCGCTTGAGCCACTGACGGGCCATTTTGGCGACGTTCTGTGGCGCGGTTCCCCCATAACTCGTTCGGCTCTTGACCGAATTTTCCACAGACAGCACCGAAAATACGGCTTTCGTGATGCGCGGCTCAACGGCCTGCATGTCCGTTAGGCTCAATTGATCGAGATCGACGCCCTTGGTTTCGGCCGCTTTCACGATGGCGCCTGTCACGTGATGCGCCTCGCGGAACGGCATCTTGAGCTCCCGGACAAGCCAGTCCGCGAGATCGGTCGCCGTCGAATAGCCGCGCCCGGCGGCGGCGCGCATGGCCTCCGCGTTGGGCTCGAGATCCGCGATCATCCCCGCCATCGCCGCCATGACGAGTCTGAGGCTCGAGAGCGCGTCGAACGTCGTCTCCTTGTCCTCCTGCATGTCCTTCGAATAGGCGAGCGGCAGCCCCTTCATCACGATGACGAGGCCCTGGAACGCCGATGCGATGCGGCCGACCTTGGCGCGCGCGAGTTCCGCGGCGTCGGGGTTGCGCTTCTGCGGCATGATGGACGAGCCGGTGGTGAACCGGTCCGAGAGTTTCACGAAGCCGAATTGCGGCGTCATCCAGATGACGATCTCTTCGGCGAGGCGCGAGAAATGCACGGCCGCGATCGTCGCCGCCGCAAGGGTTTCGAGCGCGAAGTCGCGATCCGAGACACCGTCGAGCGAATTCGCCATCGGCCTGTCGAAACCGAGCGCCTCCGCCGTCATTTCGCGGTCGATCGGGAACGACGTTCCGGCGAGCGCCGCCGAGCCGAGCGGCGATTCGTTGAGCCGCTTTCGGGCATCCGCGAACCGGCCGCGGTCGCGTGCGATCATTTCGACGTAGGCGAGCAGATGATGACCGAAGGTCACGGGCTGCGCAGGTTGCAGATGCGTGAAGCCCGGCATGACGGTCGCCGCATGCGTCTCGGCCTTCTCGGCGAGCGCCTGCTGCACGGCCTCCAGCGCAGCGTCGATGCCGTCGATGGCGTCGCGCACGAAGAGCCGGAAATCCGTCGCGACCTGATCGTTGCGCGAGCGTGCGGTATGCAGCCGCCCCGCCGCCGGACCGATCAGCTCCTTCAGCCGGTTTTCGACGTTCATATGCACGTCTTCGAGCGCACGCGAGAACTCGAACGTGCCCGCGTCGATCTCCGCCTTGATCTTGTCGAGGCCTTTTGCGATTTCGCGCGCATCGGTTTTGGCTATGATGCCCGCCTCGGCGAGCATCGCCGCATGCGCCTTCGAGCCGCGAATGTCCTGGGGCGCGAGCTGCTTGTCGAAGCCTATAGAGGCATTTATCTCCTGCATGATCTCGGCAGGAGACATTGCGAAACGGCCACCCCACATGGTGTTGGCTGGCTTGTCGGTCACGGGCGGCTCCGTATCAGAGAAGAAAACAAGGTTACCAAATGACAGCGAACGGCGCGGGAAGCCCGCAAAAGGCTCTTTGGATTGTGGCGCTGTCGGCGCTGGCCGGGTTCGGGGCCGTATACGTTATCGGAGGCGGGTTAAGCAACGGAAGTTCGGACGATTCCGGCGCCCGCGCGCAGAATATATCGCCGCCCACCGTCGGGGAATCCGGGGCTTCCTCGTTCAAGCTCGGAGAAATGGCCGCCTTCGTAACCAAAAAGACGCCTGAGCCTCTGCCCGACATCACCTTCCAGGACGCCGCCGGAAAAGATGTCACGCTCTCAAGCTTCAAGGGCAAAACGATCCTTCTCAATCTGTGGGCGACCTGGTGCGAGCCCTGCCGCGAGGAAATGCCGGCGCTCGACCACCTGCAAAAGGAACTCGGCAGCGACAAATTCGAGGTCGTGGCGCTGAGCCTGGACCGCAAGGGCTACGAGGCGTCGCGCAAGTTCCTCGACGATTTGAAAGCCGGCAACGTGAAGCTCTATTCAGACGCGACCGCCAAGCAGGGCATGGCCCTGAAGCTTCTCGGAATGCCGACGACGATCCTCATCAACAAGGACGGATTGGAAGTCGGGCGGCTGGCGGGTTCGGCGAAATGGGATTCCGACGACGCCAAAAAGCTCATCGAGGCGGCGATGAACTAGCGTGGTTTGTCACCCGGGCGCGGTGTCCGAAAGGACAATATCCGTCATTCTCGATCGGACGAGCCTGCGAGACCGATCGGGAATCCGGCATAAAAAGTGCCGAAGGCTCGATATTGTGTCTTCGACAGTTTGACGCTGGATCCCCGGACTTTGACGCGGCTCCGCCGCGCTCGTCCGAGGATGACGTTCCGCGCTGTAAAATTATTTCTTCTTCGTTTTCTGCGTCAGCGCCGAAGCGGCAACCGATTTCGCTTCCTTGCTCGCCTTCGGATCGTGCAGAATTTTTGACGCTGCCGATGCGACCGCCTTGCCCGTCGTTTCCTTCGGGGACTTCGTCTGCGTCAGCGCCGAAGCCGCAACCGCCTTCTCAGCCTTCGTCGCCGTCTTGCTTCTCAAGACCTTCGAGGCCGCCGAAGATACCTTTTTGCTGGTGACTTCCGATTTCGCCATGGGCGTCGCTTCCTTGTTTCGAGGTCCGCAGAGGCGCGGTCCCGCACGTTCGAATCATGCCAGATTCGAATATGACGTGTAATGACAGGCGAGCGCCGTTTCCAGAGGCTTTCTAAGCCGACGATAACGGACGGGCGCGTCGCATCTCCGCTCACCTGGACGCCGAATTGACACCCCGCCCACGAGAGGCGACAAGGCGCGTCTCACAATTACAAGACCCGCACAGCATCGGAGACGCATTCCCATGGCCCACGACGACCTGAAGAAGACAATCGAAACGGCATGGGAAGCCCGCGACGGCCTTTCGTTCGATACCAAGGGCGCGGTGCGCGACGCCGTCGAAACCGCCCTCGACCTGCTCGATAAGGGCGAAGCCCGCGTCGCCGAGAAGACGGACGGCACCTGGGTCGTCAACCAGTGGCTGAAAAAGGCGGTCCTTTTGTCGTTCCGCCTCAATGACATGCAAACGATCCCGGGTGGTCCGGCAGGCAGCTTCTACTGGGATAAGGTGCCCCCGAAGTTCGCCGGCTGGACGGAAGCTGACTTCCGCAAGGGCGGCTTCCGGGTCCTGCCCGGCGCCATCGTCCGCCGCTCGGCCTACATCGCGCCGGGTGCCGTTTTGCTCCCCTCGTTCGTCAACCTTGGCGCCTACGTCGATAGCGGCACGATGGTCGACACCTGGGCGACGGTCGGAAGTTGCGCTCAGATCGGGAAGAATTGCCATATTTCCGGCGGCGCCGGCATTGGCGGCGTGCTCGAGCCCCTGCAGGCCGGTCCCGTCGTGATCGAGGATAACTGCTTCATCGGCGCCCGTGCCGAGGTCGCCGAGGGCGTTCAGGTTGGCGAAGGCTCCGTGCTCTCGATGGGCGTTTACATCGGGGCCTCGACGACCATCATCGATCGCGCCACAGGCGAAAAAATGTTTGGCAAGGTGCCTCCCTATTCCGTCATCGTATCAGGTACGATGCCAGGGAAGCCGCTGCCGAACGGGGAACCAGGTCCAAATCTCTACTGCGCCGTGATCGTCAAACGCGTCGATGAAAAGACGCGCAGCAAGACCAGCATCAACGAGCTTCTCAGGGATTGAGCGAAAACAGGTGGGGAAGCCATCGAAATTCCGTCAGCTTGACCCAGCTCGCATCACGGCGAGCCTCGATCAGCTTGCACGGCGTATCGAAGAGCGATTTCCCGGCGCTGGACTTGCGAACGTCTGCCGCGACCTTCTCGCGCTCGCCAAGGAAACGGCGAGCGCGGCGCAGGAGATAAATCGCCCGCATTTCTTTTTGCGTTTCATCATCTGGCTCGCGATTACCGCCGGTCTCGCCTTGCTGATCGTGGTCGCCCAGCTCATTCTCGGCGGCACCAAGGCGAATGACGACCTTTTCGGCACGCTGCAGGGCATCGATTCCGGCTTCAACATCGTCGTGCTGATGGGCGCGACGCTGTTTTTCGTCTCGTCGCTCGAGTCGCGCTGGAAGCAGCGAAAGGCGCTTGCCGCGCTGCACGAGTTTCGCTCCATCATCCACGTCATCGACATGCACCAGCTGACGAAAGACCCGAGCATGTTGGCGGCCGTGCACACGTCAAGCTCGCCCGACCGGGGCCTGTCCCCGTTCGAGCTCGTTCGTTATCTCGACTATTGTTCCGAGATGCTGTCGCTCACGGCCAAGCTTGCCGCCCTCTACGCCGAGAAGCTCAGCGACCCGGTCGTGGTCGACACGGTCGGCGACCTCGAACGGCTTACGTCGGACCTTTCGGGCAAGATCTGGCAGAAGATCACGATCGTGCAGAGCCTTGAGGGCCGCGACATCCCATTGCCAGCGGTGACCAAGCTTTATCCGCAGCCAAGCTGAAATGCGTCGAGCATTCTTGATATCGGGCCGCATTTCGGATTTATGGTCGGTTATGATCACTTCACATCCGGCAAAAAAACAGTCCTGATTGCGTTGGCGATCCCCGGTTTGGCCCTGGTCAACTTTAACAGCTGCGTTCGCGGAACGCGCGGGCCGAACCGCTTCGGACCCGATCCGTTTCAAAAACAAGTTCAGACGGCGATATGACCCTGATTCCAACCGATCCCGTTGCACTCTCCCAGGCACTCATCCGCTGCGAAAGCGTTACGCCCGACGAAGCAGGCGCGCTGACGCTGCTGCAGAACGTGCTCGAACCCGCAGGCTTCACCTGCCATCGTCTCGTTTTCTCCGAACCGGGCACGCCGGACGTCGATAATCTTTATGCGCGGCTGGGCACGGGTCGGCCGCATCTCTCGTTCGCCGGACACACCGATGTTGTCCCCGTCGGCAACGAAGCGGCCTGGACTGTTCCCCCGTTCGCAGGCGAAGTCCGTGACGGCATTCTCTACGGCCGCGGCGCCGTCGACATGAAAGGCTGCATCGCGGCGTTCGTTGCAGCGTCACTCAAGTACATCCACCACTACAACGGCCTGCCGCGCGGCTCGCTGTCGTTCATCATCACAGGCGATGAAGAAGGACCGTCGATCAACGGCACTATGAAGATCCTCGAATGGCTGAAAGCACGCGATGAAGTCATCGATGCCTGCCTCGTTGGCGAACCATCGAACCCGAAGGCGCTCGGCGATGAAATTCGCATCGGCCGCCGCGGCTCGGTCAACGTCGATCTAACCGTTCACGGCAAGCAGGGACATTCCGCGTATCCGCAAATCGCCGACAATCCGGTGCCGAAACTCGCCCGCATCATCGACCGCCTTTCGACGACGAAACTCGACGACGGAACGGAAAACTTCCAGCCCTCGAACCTGCAGGTGACGGTGATCTCCGTTCCGAACACGGCGACGAACGTCATACCGGGTCGCGCCGTCGCCAAGCTCAACATCCGCTATAATGACGGCTGGACGCGTCCGACGATCGAAGAGTGGGTGCGGACAACGACGGCGAGCGCGGCAGCCGAGGTCGACGCCAAATACGATCTCAACTTCTCCGGCACGGGCGACGTCTTCCTGACGAAGCCGGGCCCGCTCGTCACGACGCTGAAGGACGCCGTGAAATCCGTCACCGGCCGCACGCCTGCGCTGACGACGGGCGGCGGCACATCCGACGCGCGCTTCATCAAGGACATCTGTCCGGTGGTCGAATTTGGTCTCGTCAATCAGACGATCCATCAGGTCGACGAGCACACGAGCGTCGCCGACCTCGAAACGCTGACGGAAATCTACGGCCGCTTCATAACGAACTTCTTCCGCAACGCTTGAATACGCCGCGTCATCCTCGGCCGAGCGCGCCATCGGAGTTGAGAGGCGCTGAATTCCCCTCCCCTTGGAGGGGTTAAGGGTGGGGTGAAGCTTGCAGCCCCAAGCCAACAAAAAAGGCCGCCATATCCGGCGGCCTTTTCGAATAACCCCGCTAAAGAGTGATCGTTAGATCGACTCTTTAAGCTCCTTCGCGGCGCGGAAGGCGATCTTCTTCGAAGCCTTGATCTTGATGGCTTCGCCCGTTGCCGGGTTGCGGCCCATGCGTGCCGGACGCTTACGAACCTGCAGAACGCCGAGACCGCCGATGCGGATGCGGGCGCCCTTCTTGAGATGCTTCGAAATCTGCGCAACGAGATCTTCGAGCAGCGCAACCGACTGCTTCTTCGGAATCTCGTGGGCTTCCGCGAGTGCCGCGGCAATATGCTTCAAAGTGACAGTTTCGATCTTAGCCGTTGCCTTAGCCGGTGCCTTCTTAGCTGGCGCAGCTGCCTTTGCCATTGTCGTCCCTCTTATGCGAATCGGTTTGGTATCAAACACTACATCGTTGAAGTCCAAAAACATGCGGTTTTCGGGCCTTTTTCGAATGAAGCGCGCGAAAAAAGCAGTATTTGTGGCCCGAAAGCAAGCGCAACGTGGGGGTTGGACGCAAAAAAAGACGCCGAATCCGCAGATTTTAGTGCGTTTTGACGGAATGCGGCCAATGAACGAGGGATAGAAAATCGAAAGTTTGCGAAGGGAGCCTCTTCGCAAACGATACTATTTGAAATGCTTCGACAGCTTCAGACCCTGTCCCTGATAGTTCGATTTGAGCCCTTGGCCGTAGAGCGTTTCGGGCGTTTCCGTCATCCGCTCATAGATAAGCCGGCCGATGATTTGCCCGTCTTCGAGGATGAACGGCACCTTGTGCGAGCGCACTTCAAGAACGACGCGTGAGCCTTTGCCCCCGGCCGCCGCGTGTCCGAAGCCCGGATCCATGAACCCCGCATAATGCACGCGGAATTCACCGACGAGCGGATTGAACGGCACCATCTCGGCGGCATGCGTCGGCGGTACATGCACGGCTTCCTTCGAAGCCAGAATATAGAACTGATCGGGATCGAGGATGAGCCGGTGCTTGTCCTTGACGTAGATCGGGTCCCAATAGTCCTCGACCGGATAGGCGCCGACCTTATCGACGTCGACGACGCCGGTATGCCGGCGGGCACGAAATCCGACGAGCCCTTTTTCATCGCCCGCAAGATCGACGGTCAGCGCGATGCCGCCGGAAATATCGGCGTTCTCCGCCGAAACCAGACGCTCCCTGAGCTGCAGTTCGCGCAGCACCGTATCGCTGTCGGCGGCCGGGCCGTTGCGAAAGCGGATCTGCGACAGCCTGGAACCTTTTCTGACCACGATCGGAAAGGTCTGCGGACAGATCTCGGCAAAGAGCGGCCCGTTATAGCCGCGTGGAATTTGATCGAATGCGCCGACACCGTCGGCAATAACACGCGTGAACACGTCGAGCCGCCCCGTCGAGCTTTTGGGATTCGCCGAAGCTTCGACGTCGGTCGGCAGCGCCAGGGATTCGAGTAGCGGCACGATGTAGACGCAGCCCGTTTCGAGCACCGCCCCTTGGCTGAGGCTGATCGTATGCAGCGCCAGATCGTCGAGCTTCCCCTGCACACGTCCGCCCGGCCTCGGAAGAAAGCTCGCGCGCACCCGGTAGGCGACGGCGCCAAGTCTGAGATCGAGGCTCGCAGGCTGCACCTGTCCCTCGATGACAGGCTCGGCAATCCCGATCTCGCCGTCGGCGACCATGTCCGCGATCGTTTGCGACGGAAGAATACCGGCCGCTCGCTCGCGACGCCGCGACGCCGAATGCGTTTTCTCACTTTTTGTCATGGCGTCGCTCTACCCCCTAGGGCTCCCTCTAAAGTAGGCCTAATGCTTCGCCAAGCGCGACAATGTCGGCAATACCGGTTATTCCGTGCAGATGATGCCGCCTCTTGACGCCGCCGGGTACGGGCGGTAATCCGGCTCAACTCTCGTGGTCCTTTGGCCGGCCGGCTTGCAGCCACGTTAAACAAGTTGCTAAAGAGGCCGAGTGCGCTCCCGGTTTCCCCGCGCCCGGTCTTTCGTCAGCCGGCGTCCGTGGACCGGGATTTTTTATTGCGCGAAAGGCCGTTCAGATGGCGAATGACGAGCAGTCCCCGTCCAATAGTCCTGCATGGCGCCCCGACACGGTGCTTGTCCATGGCGGCACCACCCGGTCCGAATGGGGCGAAACCTCCGAAGCCCTCCATCTGACGCAGGGCTTCGTCTACAAAAGTGCAGAGCAGGCTGAGGCCCGCTTCAAGCAGGAAGACCCCGGCTTTCAGTACACGCGCTTCGGAAACCCGACGATCTCGATGTTCGAAGATCGCCTGAAGCTGTTCGAAGGCGCGGAAGAATGCCGCGCCACTGCTACCGGCATGGCCGCCGTCACCGCCTCGATGCTCTCCTATATGAGAACGGGCGATCATATCGTCGCCGCACGCGCGATGTTCGGTTCGTGCCGTTACATCGTCGAAACCCTCTGTCCGCGTTTCGGCATCGAAGCGACGCTCGTCGACGGCAAGGATCTTGATGCCTGGCGCGCCGCCATCCGCCCGAACACCAAGATGTTCTTCTTCGAAACGCCGTCAAATCCGGTGCTCGAGCTTGTCGATATCGCCGCCGTCTGCAAGATCGCGCGCGATAACGGCATCCTGACCATCGTCGACAACGTGTTCGCGACCCCGATGCTGCAGCGGCCGTTGGCGCTCGGCGCCGATATCGTCGTCTATTCGGCGACGAAGCATATCGACGGCCAGGGCCGCTGCCTCGGCGGCGCCGTCCTCGGCAAGACCGAGTTCATTACCAAGTACGTCCAGGAATGGCTCCGCCAGACGGGTCCGTCCATCAGCCCCTTCAATGCGTGGGTAATGCTGAAGGGCCTTGAGACGCTCCCCATCCGCGTCAAGGCGCAGTGCGGAACGTCCGCCAAGATCGCCGATCTCCTGTCCGGCCTCAAAGGCGTGACGCGGGTTCTCTACCCCGGCCGCGACGATCATCCGCAAGCGGCGCTTGCCCGAAAGCAGATGCCGGGCGGCGGTCAGATGATCGCTTTCGAGGTCGAAGGTGGTAAACAGGGGGCCTTCCGCTGTCTTAACGCTCTGCGTTTGATCCGCATCTCGAATAACCTGGGCGACGCCAAGAGCCTCGTGACGCATCCGGCGACGACCACCCACTTTAAGTTGACGCCAGAACAGCGCTCGGAACTGGGAATTAGTGATGGTATGATCCGTCTTTCGATCGGGCTTGAAGCGGCGGAAGATTTAGCCGACGATCTGTCGAATGCGGTGAAGAGCGTGACGGGGTGACGGGGACAACATGAGTAAAAGTACGCCGGCTTCGGCAGCCAGAAAGGCCGCGTCAGCAGCCGCCGCCTACCACGCCTATGAAGCCACGACGCGCGGCATCCGCATCCGTGTCGAGCCGCGCTACATGGAAGACCAGTCGTCTCCGGAAGACAGCCATTTCGTGTGGTCCTACGCGGTCGAGATCAACAACGACGGCACCGAGACGGTGCAGCTGAAATCGCGCATGTGGCGGATAACGGATGCGCTCGGCCGCACCGAAGAAGTTCGTGGCGCCGGCGTCGTCGGCCAAACGCCGGTCATCGAACCGGGCAAATCGTTTCACTACACGTCGGGCTGTCCGCTGAAGACGCCGCAGGGTATCATGGTCGGCAGCTATCAGATGTCGGACGAAGCCGGTAAGCTTTTCGACGTAGCGATACCCGCCTTCTCGCTCGATAGCCCCTATACCCGGCGCAGCATGAACTGAACGCGGCGGCAGCCGATGAGCGAATCCCGAGGCCCAACCTACACGCCTGTCGAATTGCTTGCGCGCCTCGTGGCCTTCGACACCACGAGCCACAAGAACAATCTCGGCCTGATCGCCTTCGTCGAAGATTACCTTCGGGGGCACGGCGTGGCGTCGCAACGGATCGTCAGCGAAGACGGTCAGAAAGCCTCGCTCTACGCCACCATTGGCCCAGCTGATGAAGGCGGCATCGCGCTCTCCGGCCATACCGACGTCGTGCCCGTCGATGGTCAGGACTGGACAAGCGACCCGTTTACGCTGCGCGCGGATAATGGCCGCCTCTATGGCCGCGGCTCAGCCGATATGAAGGGCTTTCTCGCCGCTTCCCTCGCCACCGTCCCCGACTTCAAGAAACGCAAATTGAAGAAGCCGATCCATCTCGCTTTCTCCTATGACGAGGAAGTCGGCTGCATCGGCGTTCGCCCGATGATCGCTGAACTCGGCAAGGCCCTCCCCAAGCCGCGCATGGTGATTGTCGGCGAGCCGACGAGCATGCAGGTCGTCGATGCGCACAAAGGTCCCGTCCGCTGGCAAGTCGACGTCAAGGGACGCGCCGCCCATTCGAGCATGGCTCATCTCGGCGTCAACGCCGTCACCTACGCCACCCGCCTGATCGGCGAACTCGAGCGCATGGAAGCCGAGCTGAAGCACCGCGTGCTAGACGTTCGTTTCGAACCGCCCTACTCGACGCTGCAGGTGACGAAGATCGACGGCGGCACAGCGACCAACATCGTCCCTGTCCATTGCAGCTTTGTTTTCGATATCCGCGCACTGCCCGGACTGCACGCCGACGAAATCGAAGACCGCCTGCGTCGCTTTGCAGAGACGCATTGCCTCGCTGAAATGCGCGCCATCGCCCCAGAAGCCGGCATCGACATCGAACGCGTCAATGCCGTGCCGCCCTTCGGCGCCGAACCGTCGTCCGAGGTGGTGGCGATGGCCCTGAAATTGACCGGGCAAAACGAAACCTTCGGCGTCTCCTACGGCACTGAGGCCGCGCTCTTCCAGAATGCAGGCGCGCCATCGGTCGTCTGCGGACCCGGCGACATCGCACAGGCCCATACCGCCGACGAATGGATCGCCGAGAGCGAAATCGCCAAATGCATGACCTTCCTGGATCGCCTCGGAGCCTGGGCCGAGACCTGACCATAACCGGCAAGCGGTACCGCACCGCCGCGAAATTCAATGCGCTGCAATAGGTTAGGTAAAGCCGGAACGAGTGTGACCTGCCTACGACATACTGTGCGACAATCTTGCAAACCCACGACTTTCTTCTCAGATCGCCGTGCTTCCGGCCCACTCTTGAGCGTACCAATCACCTTCGAGCCGCCGAGCCTTCGCCAATTTTAGAGACGGGCCAATGACCAAACGCTTGCAACTCCTCAAGGCCTCGGCCTGCGCCATAACCACCGCCTTTGCGCTCACCGGATGCTCGACGGCCTCGGTGCCGACCATCGGCTCCATCAATCCGTTTGGAGGAGGCAACCAGATCTCGGAGATCGACCGCGCCTATTTGCAAGCGGCGGGAAGCTGGGATCTCAACCACGACAACGTCGTGACCTGCAACGAGTGGAAGTCCTACGCCGAAGATGTCTTCAACAGCGCCGACACCGATCACGACGATTCCCTCGACGCGAGCGAGTGGAACAACCTGACCAAGATCGACAAGATGTTCGTGACGGCGGACTTGCGCTACTTCGATCAGAACGGAGACGGTAAGGTCACGCGACAGGAATTCGTCGACAAGCCAAACCCAGCCTTCGTCCTGATGGATAAGGCGGGCACATGCAAACTCGATGGCACTCAGATCGCCAGCGCCCGCTCGAAAACCGAATACGATGTCTCTGGAAAGCCGCCGCAAAACAGCGACCCGCGTGATCAGGGCGGCGATATCGGAAAAGCCGCGAATGGCGGTCTCGGCAAATAACGGAACGCTGTTGCGCGGCTGGCCCGCAGGCGAAGCTCAGCCGCCGGCCGCCCGCAATTCATCGAGCGAGAAGACGTATCGCGCCGTGCAGAATTCGCAGGTGACGACAATCTTTCCGTTATCGTCGAGCATGTCGGACAGTTCGTTGGCGCCGAATGCGAGCAACACGTTCTCGACTTTCTCCCGGCTGCATCGGCAGAACGAGGAAAGGGGAATGACCCGCTCGATAGCGACGGCCTCTTCATGAAAGAGCCGCAGCAACAGCCGCTCGACGGTTAAGCCCGGGTCGAGCAGTTCGAGATCTTCGACCGTCGCGGCAAGCATTTCGACGCGCTTCCAGTCGTCGTCGGCATCGGCCCCGCCTTCGTCGAGCGCAGCCCCGACACTTTGCACCATCAAGCCGCCCGCTCGCCGGTGCCAGCGCACGTCCGACTGCGATGCCTGCTTCGGCGCCACGTAATGCTCCGCAACAGCCGTCCGGATGAACGTCGGCAAATTTTCGCGTTGCTGAAAGTAAGCCGCCGCCGTCGCCGAAAGTGGCGCCGCCTCGAAAGCGAGGACGCCTTGATAACGCTCCTGTCCCGGGCCGGAATCGAGCGTGATCGCGAGATGACCGTTGCCCAGCGCCGCCGCCGTCTCCTGCCGCGCTCCGCTTTGCACAATCTCGGCGATCTTCTTCGCGTCGTAGCGGGCATACCCTCTAAGACGTCCGCTCGCGGTGTAGTCGGCAACGAGAATTGAAACCGGCCCGTCCGATCGCGTCAGCAGATTGAGGTTGCCCCCTTGCGGCAACGCCGATCCGCAGAGCGCTGCCAGCGCCAACGCTTCAGACAGCGCCCGGCCCGGAAGATCGGGCATCGCATGCGGCGCAACGATAGCGTCGAGCGTCGCGCCGAGCCGCACCAGCCTGCCCCGGATATTCGAGTTCTGCGTGCGAAAGGCGACGACGACGTCGTCTATCGGTATCGCGGGCGGTGTTGGCGGAGTGTCAACCGGCATCGGTGAGACAATCCCTCAGGCGCCGAAGCACCATGCAAGAATGGCTTTCTGCGCATGGAGACGGTTCTCGGCTTCGTCGAAAACGACCGACTGTGGGCCTTCGAGAACATCCTCGGTGACTTCGTGTCCGCGATAGGCCGGCAGGCAGTGCATGAAGATCGCGTTCTTGGCCGCCTTGCTCATGAGCTTCGCGTTGACGGCATAAGGCGCCAGAATTTTCTTCCGCCGGGCCGCATCCGACTGTCCCATCGAAACCCACGTATCGGTGACGACGCAATCGACGCCTTGAACCGCATGCACCGGATCGGTTCCGATCTCGACATCGCCCTTCTCGCGACGAAGCCACGCAAGCGCTTCCTCTTCCGGGAACAGCTCTTTCGGGCAAGCGAGCTTCAGCTTGAAGCCGAAACGAACGGCCGCATGCATCCACGAAACCGCGACGTTGTTGCCGTCTCCGACCCAGGCGACCGACTTGCCCGCGATCGGGCCGAGGTGTTCCTCGAACGTTTGGATATCGGCCATCACCTGGCAAGGGTGGCTCTTCTCCGTCAATCCGTTGATCACGGGGATCGTCGCATAACGGGCAAGCTCCGCGAGCGTCGCATGCGCATTTGCACGGATCATGATGCCGTCAGCGTAGCGAGAGAGAACGCGCGCCGTATCGGCAACGGATTCACCGCGGCCGAGCTGCAGATCGGTATTGTTCAGCGTCAGCGCGCCGCCGCCGAGCTGGCGCATCGCGATATCGAATGAAACGCGCGTCCGCGTCGAAGGCTTCTCGAAGATCAGCACGAGGACCAGGTCTTCGATGTCCTTCGGACGCAGATTGGCCGGCACCCGTTTGCCAGCTTTTTTCATCGCATGCGCCGCGTCGATGATCCCGCGCAGCGTCTTGCTGTCGAGATCGGCGATATCGAGAAAATGCCGGACGGTCCGGACGGGAGCTTTCGTGGTCATGACTTGCGGAGCTTTCTCCAGCTCTTTCGAATGTACGGTCATGCGGACGTCTCGCTGGCGACACGCGAGAGAGCCCGCGATAGGGCTCTAACCCCTTCGCCAATCTCTTCCTCGGTCGCGATGAGGGGTGGAAGAACGCGGACGCTATTGTCTCCGGCTCCGACGATGAGAAGCTTCTCCTCGTTGGCCGCTTTGACGACCTGAGCCGGCGTGACGCCGGATTTCAACTTCAGTCCCATCAACAGGCCCGCGCCGCGAACCTCTTCGACGAGCCCCGCGTGCTGGTCCTTGAGGCCTTCGAGGCCCTGCTTGAGGCGCAATGTCTTCGTCTGCACGGCTTCGAGGAACCCCGGCTCCGCGATGACGTCCAGAACCGTCGACGCGACGGCCATCGCCAGCGGATTGCCGCCGAACGTGGAGCCATGGGTGCCGGGCGTCATGCCCTTGGCGGCCTCCGCCGTCGCCAGCACCGCGCCGACAGGAAATCCGCCGCCGAAGCCCTTCGCAATCGCCATGACGTCGGGCGTGATGCCGGCCCATTCGTGCGCGAACAGTTTACCCGTCCGCCCCATGCCGGTCTGAACCTCGTCGAGCACAAGCAATAAGCCGTGCGTGTCGCAAAGCTCGCGGACAGCTTTGAGGAAGTCCGGCGAAACGGCCCTGACGCCGCCCTCGCCCTGAATGGGCTCCAGCATAATCGCCGCCGTCTCCGGCCCGATCGCGGCCGCGAGCGCATCGAGATCCCCGAGGTCGATGTGATCGAAGCCCTCGGCCGCCGGCCCGAAGCCTTCGAGATACTTCTCGTTTCCGGCAGCCGCGAGCGTCGCCAGCGTCCGCCCGTGGAAGGCGCCGCGAAATGCGATGATGCGCCGACGCTCGGGCTGACCCGATACATAATGATAGCGCCGCGCGACCTTGATCGCGCCCTCGCAGGCTTCCGCGCCCGAATTGCAGAAGAAGATGCGTTCTGCGAACGTCAGCCGCGTCAGCTTATCGGCAACGGTCTCCTGGCCCTCGACCCGGTAGAGGTTCGAGGTGTGCCACAGCTTCTCAGCCTGTGTCTTCAGCGCCGCGACGAGTTGCGGATGCGCATGACCGAGCGAATTGACGGCGACGCCGGATCCGAAATCAAGATAGCGCTCGCCGCTCTCGGCGATGAGCCAGCAGCCCTCACCGCGCACAAAAACGATGTCCTGACGGGCATATGTGCCCATCACAGCCGTTGACGGTCCGCCGGTTTCGGAAGCGCTACGGGAAGCTTTCCCCAGCGCTGCGGGGGAAGAAGACATGGTTCGTGGATAACCCTGAGCAGAAAATCAAAAAGCCGCCCAATTCCGGCGGCTCAATCACAACCCCTGATAACGCTCCACAGCATACCTGTCAATAAATGCTCGGTTCCACCCCTCCACTTCACGGGCCGAATTGCCAGCGCCACTTCCTTATGGTTGAAATAGGGGCCATGGCGCACCGAAATCTGACATATCCCCTGGCGCGAATCGTCTGTGGCGCCGTCGCCACTTCTCCCTGTCAATACCCTGGAGTTTGCAGCTCTGGCTTGTAGACGGGATTCAGCATGTTGTAACTTATCCTCGTCAGGCCACGACATATGGCGGCGCTAGCTGCCCTTGTTCGGTTGTGTATCGGCCTCGACCGCGCCTTGGGCTAACCGCTTGTCAGCGGACTGCCCGTGTCTCGTGCGCGTTTCTGTTCTGCGTCTCCTCAAGTTTTTTGCGTTTGTAAACCGGTTGGGACCGTCGTCCTCCGCCGTCGCGTCGTGTTCGTTCGCACGCGTTGGCAGGGGGCTCGATTGCGGCCGGGTAACTGCGGGCACCGGGGGGTGCACCGCCGCTGATGCGGCTCGAGAGGGAGCAATCGACGGATGTCTTGGACTGATGAGCGCGTGGACCTTTTAAAAAGGCTTTGGTCCGAAGGGCTGAGCGCGAGCCAGATCGCAGGCCGCCTTGGAAGTGTGACGCGCAATGCCGTCATCGGCAAAGTGCACCGGCTTGGTTTGTCCGGCCGGGCAACGACGTCACGAATGAAATCGCACCGGCCCCGCACCCGGTTGGCAAATACGAAGCGCCCGGTGAAGCAGCGCTTCGCACAGGCCGGAAATCCTGCCGTGCGGGCACTCTATCTAGACGCCGAAGCTTACGTGGCGCCTGCGGAAGAGATCGAAATTCCGGTCGCCGAAAGAAAAACCATTCAAACGCTGGGCGAATGCAGCTGCCGTTGGCCGATCGGCGATCCGCAAACCTCTGAGTTCCATTTCTGTGGCCGCGCCAAGGTGCCGTTGCTTCCCTATTGCGAAGTTCACGCCCGGCGCGCCTTCCAGCCCGTCGCACCGCGTCGCCGCGAGCGCACCGACGTCGAACCGATCACGGTGAGCCTTCCGGCTCCCGCCATCGCAGGCTCCGACCCGACCAAGCAGCGGGCCTGACGTTTAACCACCGGCGTGCCGGGGGGCTTGGCCGGTGGAAGAAGAGAGAAAACCAGCAGCCGCGGGGGCGGCCGCTGGTTTTCTCGTATCTGCGTCAGGATGCGATTGACCATTCGGCCATACGTGTTGCTGCCTGGCCGCACGCCCGTGCTAGGCTCATGACCGGGTTGTCTGGCGACGGAGATTGCAATGGGAAAGAACAAGCACAAAGACAAACGGCCTGATGAGCCGGCGCTCGACCCATTGACCGATGAGGCCGCGACCGTAAGCTCGAGCCACGACGGCACGGGCCGCCCCCAAAAGTCATCCGGAGACGACCACGCGTCGGCCTTGCCCAAAGGCTATTCGCTCGACCCGCCGAAACTGCCGGAAGAGATCGAAGACGCCGCGATGCGCTCCGGCGGCTATCCCTACGACAAGCGCATGAAGCGGGAAGAGTACGAGGAAGAGCTGCAGGCGCTGCAGATCGAGCTGATGAAGCTGCAGAAGCATAATCTCAAAGTCGGCAACCGTATTCTTTGCCTTTATGAAGGCCGCGATGGATCCGGCAAAGGCTCCTGCATCAAGGCCTTCAACGAACACATGAACCCGCGCAACACCCGTACCGTCGCTCTGCCGAAGCCGACGGAAACGGAACGCGGCCAGCTCTACTTTCAGCGTTATGCGGCCCACCTCCCGAGCGCCGGCGAAATCGTCCTCTTCGACCGCTCCTGGTACAACCGCGCCGGCGTCGAACGGGTGATGGGCTTCTGCACGCCTGACCAGCTCGCCGTCTTCCTCCGCGAGGCACCCGAATTCGAGGGCCTCCTCATCCGCGACGGCATCAAGCTCTTCAAATATTATCTGACGATCGGCCGCGAGATGCAGTTGAAGCGCTTCTACGAGCGGGCGAAAAATCCGTTGAAGCAATGGAAGCTATCGTCCGTCGATCTCGCCTCGCTCGACAAGTACGACGATTACACGCGCGCCGAAATCGAGATGTTCCGCTTCACCAATACGGCCACGGCACCCTGGACGGTCGTGCGCGCCAACGACCAGCGCCGCGCCCGTCTCGAAACCATTCGCCATATTCTGCTGTCGGTCGAATACGAAGGCCGCGACATCGGCGCCATCGGTAAGCGCGATCCATTGATCATCGGCTCCGGTCCCGAGTTCTTTCATCCGGCCGTCAGCCAGTAGAACGCGCCCCGGCTCTAGCGGACGAGAAGGATCGGCGTGCGCGCAACAACGGACGCCCGCGCCAACTCACGCCCGTCGGCCAGCGCCGAGCCGCCGAAAACCGCGATGGTCAAGCTCGGCTTCAACCGCGCGATGAATTCCGTCAACGCACCCGGAACGCCGAACGTCGGCCCCGCTTCTTCGAAGATGATGGGCAGGCTCGCCTCCGACACGAGGAGCCGCGATTGCCCTTCGATCTCCGCGTAGTCATCCGCGGTGTCGGCGCCGATCACGATATGCACGGGAGCCTTCGGCGCCGATAGCCGTTCCGCCGCGCGCAGCATCGACGGCAGGCGCTCCGCATCCTCGACGATGACGACGACGCGCGATTGCTTCGATCGCTGTTCGCCGCAGAGCAGAAATCCGGTCGCGCCGCTGACGTTGGCAAGCAGGGTTCCGATCACGGAGTCGCTGCGGGCGGCCGGCATGCGCGCCAGCGCGACGATGTTCCAAGGCCCGCGCTCGTCGCACATCTCCGAAATCCGGTCGACGGCATCGCCTGAAGCGAGCGTGTGGCGCACCTTGACGCCGTGAGCCGCGCCGACCTCATCGACGGCGCGGCGGCACCGCGTCATCAGCAGCTCGAAGCGCCGCTCATGTGCGACGAAGCCGCCCGGAACGGCGCGCGCGGCCTGTCTTACCATTCGGACGGGCACGCCTTCCGCTTCGCCGGCGCTGCCATCGGAAACGACCACAGTTTCGATCTCGGCCCCATAAGCGGCGGCAAGGCGAACGGGCGCTTCGAGGCGGGCGGCCGGATAGTTCGCTTCCGGGTCGAGCCAGAGAACGACCCGGCCGGAAAGCTCCGATGCTTCCGCCACATGTGCAATCACGGCGCGTTACCTTCGGCGCGCCGCGCCAGCGCCTCGGTGAGATCGGCAGCCCGGATTTGCGATGCCGAATGATCGGCCGCGATCGCATCGGCTTCCTGCAGAAGATGCAAGAGCGCGATCCCCGCGAGCGACACGCGCCCGCCGCCGCGGCGCACAGCATCCTTGTAGATCAGCGGCGCGACGGCCGCGTTGAGCGGACGAAGTCCGTGGTTCGACGCCATCCGCGCGGCGCCCTTGGCGAAATCGTCCTCGCTGAGGTCCGCGATCGGCACGGTATCGGCAAGCTTCGCGACATGCGGAAAGTATCGCGCGACGCCCGGCTCGATGGCTTCAAGCTTCGACCACGATTGCGCGTCCGCGATGAGCACGATGGTGGCAAGCAGCGGGATCGGATCCGCCTTGATGCCGACGCCCGTGGCATTCATCGGCGCGATCTCTTTGCTGCGAATGGCGGCACTGAGCGCGAGCCACGCGTTGGGATCGGCGGCAAGCTTCCACGCGTCGATGATGACGATGCCCGATCCGGCCCGCATGAGATGACCCGGAAGTAGCACCGGCACGCCGAGCGCATCGCGGCTGATCTCGCCGAGCAGATCGGAAGCCGAAGCATTCCGCGCGACGACGACGTGGGTGCGGACCGATGGATCGTAAAAATGCCCGTCGTCGCAATCGAGCAGCACGGTCGGGGCATGCCGTTCCGAACCGACGCTGCGCACGGCCAACGTCATGAATGTTTCTTCGATCGCGTCGAGCGCCGCGGCGATGGAAGCGTTCTCGGGATAGGATTTCCGGATCTGAGCGAGACCCGGCCGCACCGCCCTGAGCGCCGTCTGGCGAAGCAGCGCATCATGCCTCTCGCTCGCGCCGAATTCAGCTTCGGGAAGCATCGCCACGATGGATTGCAGCTCATCCTCGAAAGCCGTGATCTTGGCTTCGACGTTGCGCTTGAGGGAATCCGGCAGCGCGCGAAAAACATCCGATCTGACGACCCGGCCTTCGTGCATCGGCGCCAGCACATAGCCGTCGAGCGATTTGACGACGGCTATGTTCTGAGCCTCGGCACGCCGCCGCACCGGCTCGACGGCCTTCTCGCTCTGATAGCGCATCTCCTCCTCGAGCAGGTCGAGGCTGATGCGATGCTCTTCGCTTTTGAGATACCGGTTGAACGCCGCCCACGCCTTCGTCGTCGCCCCGCGAACATCGCGCCGGAACCGCGCTCCGTCGCCAGGCGGCAGGACGAAGCCTTTCGCGCGCGACGGCGCATCGTGATCGACGACGTAAATCCAATCCGGCGATGGCGACCGCTCGACGTCCTTGCTGATGGACTCGGCGAGTTCGAGACGGCCTGTACCCGGTTGCCCCATGATGACGAGATGCTCGCCGCGGCTCGCTTCGAGCGCTGTCCGGATTTTCGCGATTGCGCGCTTTTGCCCGAAGAAGTGCATCTGCTCGATGGGCTTGATCGGCGCCAGATCCTTTGCGGCCTTCTGGTCCTTCGAAGTCTTCGGCTCTTTCGTCACACTGTCGTCCGCCACAGTCGAGACGTCGGCCAGGCGATCCGCGAGACGGCTCGTCACGAGCGTCACGACATTGGTCGCGGCCTCCGCGGCGCTGCGCTTGATCCCGTTCGCCGTTTTATCCGGGGTCGCGCTCTCGTCCCCCGCGGTAGCCGGAGCGTCGGCCTTCTTCTCCGTTTTGCTGCGCCAGAAAACCATTCGAACGATCTCTCCCCTGGAGACTGACGACTATTCGCGCTGGCATGCCGGGTGGACGAAGAGGCCGCCCCCGCGCCCGCTTGTCAGCAACAGTCGCACGGGCATAATGGCGGCACCATGACCGAGGATAGGCCTTCCGCAACGAATCCGTACCCGCCCGTCCTTTCGGCCGAAAAGACCCGGGATTATGAACGCGCCCGCGCCATCCTGCGGGGCACGCAACGGCTGCTCCGGTCGCTCGACTTCGAAAGCGTCAGCGAGGTCTCCCTCGCCAACGGACGACGCGCCGACATCCTCGCCATCCGCCGCGACGGCGAGATCTGGATTGTTGAAATCAAGTCGAGTATTGCCGACTTCCGGGCCGATCAGAAATGGCATGAGTATCGCGACTACTGCGATGCGCTTCTCTTCGCGGTCGCACCGGACTTCCCGACAGACATTCTACCGGCCGATACCGGATTGATACTCGCCGACGCCTACGCGGGCGAGCTGGTGCGAACGCCGCCGCAACATCCGTTGCCGGCCGCCCGGCGAAAGGCCGTGACGATCGCACTCGCGCGCACGGCCTCGATGCGGTTGCACGCCGAGCGCGATCCGGGCTTCGGAATAGAATGAAAGGTTCGACGCCGCTTTATTTCGGCGCGCGCTTCGCCAGGATGCGTTGCAGAGTACGGCGATGCATGTTCAGCCGGCGCGCCGTTTCCGAGACATTGCGATTGCAAAGTTCGTAAACGCGCTGAATGTGCTCCCAGCGCACGCGGTCGGCCGACATCGGGTTCTCCGGCGGCGGCGCCTTTGAATCGGTCGGCGCGAGCAGCGCGTCGGTGACATCGTCGGCATCCGCGGGCTTCGCGAGATAATCGACGGCGCCGAGCTTCACGGCCGAAACCGCAGTCGCGATGTTGCCGTAGCCGGTGAGAACGATCGCACGTGCATCGGGACGGGCCCGCGCAAGCTCGGCGATGACGTCGAGTCCGGAGCCGTCTTCGAGACGCATGTCGACGACGGCGAAAGCCGGTGCCTTTTCGCGGATGAGATCGACGCCTTCAGCAACCGAATGGCCGAACCGAACCTCGAAGCCGCGAAGCTCCATGGCGCGCGCCAAACGTTGCAGGAATGACCTGTCGTCGTCGATGATGACCAACGAGCGGTCGGCCGGCAATTCATCCTGTTTGAATGACAGGTCTTCGGTAACCAAGGGAGCCTCCCGGATCAATTATTATCCGTGCTTTTTTTCACGACGGACATAATCCAACGCCGCCTACCCGGCTGCAACCCCTTAGGCAAGCAAAAAGCAGCCTAAAAGGTTACTAACGGAGCAAAAAAAGGTCGGCCATTCGTGCCAAATCGGCAGCTTATGCCACTTTCGTTGCCGAGGCACGCCGTCCTGGCCACGCGAAAGCGCCCGGCGGCAGCTCGAAAGCGGTTCTTGGCCATGAGATTTGGACATTGGCGCCATGCCGTGGGGGCGTAAGGTTCGAGAACGCCACGGTTGCTCCTGAACGCTCCAGAAGCGTCTTGGCGATGAAGAGGCCGAGCCCCAAGCCCGAGTGGCCGTGCTCGCCTTTGTCCTCGAAGCGCCGCGTCGTCACGTAGGGCTCGCCGATGCTGTCCATCATCTCCGGCGCAAAGCCCGGGCCGTCATCGCTGATCGTGAAATAGACGTGAGACCCGTTCCAGCGCGCGGTGATCTGCACCTCCGAGTTCGCGAAGCTGATGGCATTCTCGATGAGATTGCCGAGACCGTAGATGACGCCGGGGCGGCGATGCGCGACGGGTTCGATCCGCACTTCGTCGTCGAGGCCCGGCAACGGATTTGCGGAAATGATGATGCGCTTGCCGGCGTTCCGGTGCCGCGCCGATGCCTCTTCCAAGAGCTCCGCGACGCTGAGACTCGCGTGCATGGGATCCTGCTCGTCGGGCTTGCGCGTTAGCTTCTGCAGAATTTCGCGGCAGCGCCGGGCCTGGCTGTGAAGAAGCTGCAGGTCCTCGCGATAGCGGCTGTCGCTGCCGAGCTCGTGCTCGAGTTCTTTGGCGACGAGCGCGATCGTCGACAGCGGTGTGCCGAGTTCGTGCGCGGCCGCCGCCGCCAATCCGTCGAGCGCATGCAGCCGCTGCTCGCTGGCGAGCACCATGTCCGTCGCCGCCAATGCAGCCGACATCTGCCGCGATTCCTTGTTCAATCGCCACGTGAAGAAAGCCATGAAAACCATGGACGCAATCGTCGCCAGCAGCATGCCGATCTTGTAGTCGGTCGGCAGTTCGAAACGCGTCCCCTCCCGCCACGGCAGCGGATAATGATGGTTGATGAGCAGCATGCCGATCAGGATCACGGCTGAACCGAGGACCACCGTGTAGCGCGGCGGCAGCGTCGCGGCTGCGACCGTGACGGGTGCAACGAGCAAAACCGAAAACGGATTTTGAATACCGCCCGTCAGGTAGAGAAGACCTGCGAGCTGAATGACGTCGTAGAGGAGGAGAGTGAGCGCCAGCCGTGTACTGAGCCGGTAGCGAACCGGAAACCGGATCGACAGGAAGACGTTCAGCCACGCCGACAGCGCGATGAGAACGAGACAGCTTCCAATGTTTAGGGGGAAGCCGTAGAGCAGCGTCACCGCCGCAATCGCCGCAAGCTGACCGAGCACCGCCATCCAGCGTAAGCGTACGCTCGTCATGAGGCGGAGCTGGCTCTCGCGCTCGTTTACGATGCCTTTGAGAACCGGCGCGGGCGCGCTATCAGTAGGCATACTCATGAGATCGATGAATCCGGTTTCGAAGTCGTGACGGCAAGCCGCATATCGCTCGCGCTTGCACGCCTGCATTAGAAAGGCGACATCTTATCAGCTTAGCTTCATTCTTACCCAAAGGGCGACGGAGACATCAAGCTTATGAACCGCACGACGATTGGGATGGTCTTCGCAGGCCTTCTGACTGGCGCCGCTCTTGGGTTTATTGCGCTTAAAGTTCCAACTCCAGGGACAAATACCGAGACCCAGGTGACCGGCGTGCCGGCCGTAGGCGGCCCGTTCAGCCTCGTCGATCAGCACGGCAAGCGCCTAACCGAGAAGGACTTCCTCGGACGCTATATGCTCGTCTTCTTTGGGTACACAAATTGTCCGGATATTTGCCCTGCGGGTCTCCAGGTAATGTCGGCGGCGCTCGATAAGCTCGGCAGCCGTGCGAACGACGTCGTGCCGGTGTTCATTACGCTCGATCCGGTGGAGGATACACCCGAGCGGCTCGCGACATACCTGAAAAGCTTTCATCCGCGCCTCGTCGGTTTGACGGGAAGCGAGAGCGAGATTGCCGCGGCGGCAAAAGCCTACCGCGTTTTTTACCAGAAAGTTCCTGACGCAAAGGACCCTTCGCACTACAGCATCGATCACTCGGCGATCTTCTACCTGATGGGCAAGGACGGCAAATTGGCCGCGCCGATCCCGCACACGAACGATGTCGATCAGCTCGCACTCGCGATCGAAAAAGCAATTCATTAAACATTCGCGGCGATTCGTTCCTGAGACCGGAGCGCCACACTTTCACATGCTGGAGACTTCACTCCAGACATTGCTGCTGGAGCAAGGGGCCGAACCTTGTTAGGTCATCTTGGTGCTGTATTGATCCGGCACACGCGAACGGCACTTCGTTGCATCGATAGGATGCGCGTCGGCTTTTGGGGGCAGAGCGCATGAGGATCATAAATGGACATCGCGCCATCGACCTGAGTTCAAAATCGCGATCGGTTCGCCTCGAGGACATCGGCGCTGAGTTGGAAGTCCGCCGTCATCCCGGAGCACGCCGCTTGACGTTGCGCGTCAGCCGCACGCGGCGGGCGGTGATCGTCACGCTTCCTCTTCAATGCGATCTCGATGAAGCCGGCACGTTCCTCAATCGTCACATCGATTGGGTGCGCGCCCGCCTCGACAGTCTTCCGAACCACGTGCCCTTCGAAGACGCCGCCGCGATGCCACTCCGCGGCGTGCCGCATACGATTTCATTTACGGGCAACCCGAAGTCGCGCTTGATCTCCATCGACGGGCGTGAAGGCATTCGCCCGACGATCATCGTCCCGGGTGATACGGAGCGGGCCCCCGACAGGCTCACGCGTTATCTCTTCGATGAAGCCAAGCGCGATCTCGCCGCCAGCGTCGCCAAGCACGCGCGTCCTCTCGCCGTGAAGGCAACGCGCATCGCCATTCGCGATCAGACGAGCCGTTGGGGCTCGTGCTCGACGACCGGCGCGCTGTCCTTCTCGTGGCGCTTGATCCTGGCGCCGCCCTTTGTCTTGGATTACGTCGCCGCGCACGAAGTCGCTCATCTCTCGGAGATGAACCACGGGCCGCGCTTCTGGGCGCTCGTCAAGAAGATCTGCCCCGACTTCGAAACCGCGAAGCAATGGCTGCAGGTTCTGGGTCCCGATCTGCACCGCTACGGACCGGCACACGGCCAGTCTCAGAGCTGAAGTCCCAAAGCTGACTCCGGCTCACCACCAGTTGGTGAATGACAAAAAGCCACCCTGTTGTTCGGCGAGCGTCGTATTCGGCGCTGGCCCCGTCGCGGCCTTCGCCTCGCCCGGCGTCGTCGAAACCGCACGCGCGATGAAATTGTCGTCGATCTGTTCAGCGGGATGATTTCGCACACCCGCTAGACGCCGGCCCGCATCCGTCGCGATCGGCCCATTCTCGGCCGGTCCAGTCTTGGCTTGCCCCGCTTGCGCGTCGCGCCGCGGCGCCGATGGCAGAGCTTCTTTCCCCTCGACGACGCGCGGTGGCCGCATCACGGTCGAAGCCGGCACGAGCGGATTGATGCCAAAGTCAGCCGCATCCGCGTCGGCGCTTCCGATAACGGTTCCCGGCAACGGTTCGGGCGCGAGACCCTCGTGCGCGACGCGCATGACCTGCTTCCAGATTTCTGCGGGCAGCGTGCCGCCGGTCGCACGGTTCATCGGCTTGCCGTTGTCGTTACCGACCCACACGCCCGCCGTCAGATGGCTCGTGTACCCGATGAACCAGGCATCGCGAAAATCCTGCGTCGTCCCGGTCTTGCCCGCAACCGGCCGGTCGGCAAGCGCAGCACGCTTCCCCGTTCCGTAGACGACCGCTGCATTCAGCATGTCGTTCAACGCCCCGAGCCGGTCCGCCTCCGCGATCCTGTGATCCTTGACCGGCGGCCGGGCTTCGAAAAGCACACGTCCGGCACCCGTCGAAACCTTGACGATGACATGCGGCTCGACGACCTCGCCGCCATTCGAGAACGCCGTGTACGCACCCGCCAACTCGAGAAGCGTCACTTCCGACGTCCCGAGCGCCAGCGCCGGTCCTTCGCGCAATTCCGATTTGATGCCGAGCCGCTCGGCGAGATCAGCCGCCGTGCCTCGCCCGATATCCTGATTGAGCCGCACCGCAACCGTGTTGACCGATTGCGCCAGGGCGCGGCGGAGGGTGATCGGCCCAGCGTACTCGTTCTTATCGTTCTTCGGCGACCAGCCGCCGATCGTGATCGGCGCGTCCGTCGCAACGGTCTCCGGCGTCATGCCGCGATGCAGGGCCGCGAGATAGACGAATGGCTTGAACGCCGAGCCGGGCTGGCGCTTCGCCTTGACCGCACGATTGAACTGGCTGTCGGCATAGTCGCGTCCACCGACGAGCGCGCGGATGCCCCCATCGCTGTCGAGCACGGCGACGGCCGCCTGACTTGCGCCGAAGGCCGTACCTTTCTGCTCCAGACTATCCGCAACGATTTCCTGCGTCCGGCGCTGCAGCGCCTTGTCGATGGTCGTCTCGACGACGAGATCCACGTCGTCACCACCCGTGATCGCCTGCAGCTGATCGACGACGTAGTCGACGACGTAGCCCGCATCGACGGACGTCTTGGCTATCTTCTGCTCGTTGAAAACCAGCGTCTGCGCCAGCGCTTGTGTTTCCTGCGCTTCCGAGATGAAGCCCGCATCGAACATTTTCGCAATGACGACGCGCGCACGCGCACGCGCCGCTCCAGGGCTCGCGGCCGGCGAATATTTGGAAGGCGCCTTGAGCAGGCCCGCGATCAGCGCCGCTTCCGGCAACGTCAGCTCGCGGGCGGGCTTGTCGAAATATCTCCGGCTCGCAGCTTCCACCCCGTAGGCACCGCCGCCGAAGTAGACCTGGTTCAGGTAGAGCTCGAGGATTTCAGGCTTCGAGAGCCTGATCTCGAGCCACAGCGCCAGGCCGAGTTCGGCGACCTTTCGCGTCAGCGTCCGGTCCTGAGTGAGGAAGAGGTTTTTCGCCAGCTGCTGCGTCAGCGTCGAGCCGCCTTGCGCGAAGCGGCCCGCGCGCAAGTTCGCAAACATCGCACGGATCATGCCGGCCGGATCAACGCCGTAGTGATCGAAGAAGCGGCGGTCCTCCGTCGCGACGACCGCTGCCGGTACGAGCTTGCCGAGCTGATCGAGCGACACGTATTCGCGCGGCGCACCCCGCTCCGTCAGCGTCGAGCCGTCGCGCGCCAAGATGCGAACTAGCGGTGCATGCGCGGAATTGCGAATAGCGAGCGGATCGGGAAATACGACCGTATAATAAACCATCATCACGGCGAAGGTCAGCATCAAGACGCCCGTGCCGAGTACCCCCGCGCCAAGCGCGAAACGGTATTTGAGCTTCAGGCGGCCGGACCATCCGCGGCGCGCGGCAATCGGCAGCGACGGCTGCGGTTGTTGCGATGGTTGCGCCTGCAGTTGGGCAGCATCGCCAGCTTCGTCGTCAAATCGAAAGGCCTGCTGCGCAACGGATTGAAAAGAACCGGGCAGCGTCGGCTCTGGATCGGGCGCAGCAGCGCGCGGGCCGCCGAACAGCATCCTGCGGATCAGCCAAAGTGCGAAACGCAAGGCTGCAGCGATGGCGCGCAACACGTCGAACCTCGAAGGCGGAATTCGCCCTTCGCCGCTCAAGCTCGAAAGAGCCTGATCTGACAGGAAAAGCGGGGATCTATCCGACGACTGTTATCGAACGTTGGCTAAGTTCACGTTAAGCGCCACCGTGCACCGCCGATATCGAAACCGAAAGTTGAAGTTGTAGGAGCTGCAAAAAAGTCCCGCTTCAGAGACAAAACGAAATTGTCCAGTGACATCCGGCATCACGGGCGGCCATAGTGAATTGCAATATGAATCATTTGAGGAGAGCGGATGTCTGCAGCGGGTCAACTGGCTAACTACAAGGACGCTCTACTGGTTCTAGGCACGGCAGGCGTAGTCGTTCCCGTTTTGCACCGCATCGGCATCAGCACGGTCTTTGCTTTTCTTCTATCCGGCGCCTTTCTGAGCGGCGGGGGCCTCGGCTCCTTGACACCCTACCTGCCCCAGATCTCCTGGCTGACGATCACGGACCCCGAACGATTATCGAAATTCGCCGAATGGGGCGTCGTCTTCCTCCTCTTCATCATCGGTCTTGAGCTGTCCTTCGAACGCCTGTCGACGATGCGGCGTCTGGTGTTCGGCCTCGGCGGAGCTCAGGTCATCGTCTCGGCGGCCCTCATCGGTCTGGTTGCCTATGCGCTCGGCCAGCCGCCAGTCATAGCACTTATCATCGGCTCCGCACTCTGCCTGTCCTCGACTGCAATCGTCATCGAACTCCTGGCGACGCAGAAACGACTGGCGACCTCCGTCGGACGAACGACCTTTTCGATCCTTCTGTTTCAGGATCTCGCCGTCGTTCCGATCCTCATCCTGATTAGCGTTCTTCAGCCTGGAAACGACACGTCGATCCTCACCGGAATTGTGACGGCGCTGGTCCAGGCAGCCATCGCACTCATCGTTATCGTCGTCGTCGGCCGCTTTCTGTTGCAGCCGCTCTTCCGCCTTGTCGCGCAAACCCACAACGCCGATCTCTTCATCGCTTCGACGCTGTTCGTCGCGGTCAGCACCGCGTTCATCACGGCCGCGGCAGGTCTGTCCATGGCGCTCGGAGCCTTCGTCGCCGGCCTGCTGCTCGCTGAAACTGAATTCCGGCGCGCCGTGCAGGCGACCGTCGAACCGATCAAATCGCTCCTGCTCGGTGTGTTCTTCTTCTCTGTCGGCTCGCAGCTCGACGTGCACGCGTTGATATCCCATCCAGGCCCAATCCTCGCAACGACCGTCGGAATTATCGTTCTCCAGCTGCTGATCATCTACGGATTGGCGCGCCTTTTCGGCATCTCGAAACAGGCGTCGATTGAATCGGCCGCGCTACTCGCACCCTGCGGCGAATTTGCCTTCGTAATCCTGACGCTCGCGCACGAGTCGAAACTCGTCAATCACGACCTCTTGACCGTACTGCTGACCGCGGTGGCGCTGACGATGGTGCTGATACCCGCATCCGCGAAGATTGGCCGCCGGCTCTCCAAGAGCTACAGCCCACCGCCGACGATCGATCCGGCATTGACGGTCACTCCCGTGAGCGACGGCAGCGTCAAAGCCCTCGTCGTGGGCTACGGCCGGGTCGGACAGCTGATCGGCGACATGCTCGCCGAGCACAAGGTCTCCTACATCGCTGTTGATCGCGCACCGAACCTCGTCGCCACTGCGCGGCAGGAAGGCAAGCCCGTGTTCTACGGCGACGTGACGTACGTCGAATTCCTCGAGCATTGCGGCCTCGATACCGCCAAGGCGGCGATCATCACGATCCACAAGGAAGCCGAGATCGACGCCATCGTGAAGGTCCTGCGGGCGCGGCATCCGAACCTGCTCATCGTCTCGCGCGCGAAGGACGCGGCCCACGCGCGCCATCTCTACGAGATCGGCGTCAACGATGCGGTGCCGGAAACGATCGAGGCGAGCCTCCAGCTCTCGGAAGCCGCCCTCGTCGGTCTCGGCGTCCCGACCGGTCCCGTCATCGCGTCCATTCACGAGAAGCGCGATGAATTCCGCACCGAGCTTCAAGGCGCAGCCAAAAAAGCCGGAACCGAGACGCGCGCATTTCCCAGAAAGCGCTCGAGCTGAGCGCTTTCGACGGGCGCAGACACAGCCGCAGGTCTTGTGCCGGACCTTGTCGTCCCCACATCACGTTTCCGATTGGAGACAGGATGGCGGAGCCGATGTCGACACTGTTCGAACGACTGAACCAGCCTCGGTACGGCAAACCCCGTTTTGGAGAAGCTTCCGCGGGCTCGCTTCCCGCGGGCGAGTTCGACGAAAGCTTCGCGCGCATTGAAGCCTTGGCGAAGATACTCGATAGCGCCGTCCGCATCCCTGGCACGAAGGTCGTCATGGGTGCCGACGCCGTTCTGGGCCTCGTGCCCGTCATCGGCGACGCCATTTCGGGCGCGATCGCGAGCTACATCATCTGGGAAGCGCGCCGCCTCGGTGCACCGCGCTGGCTGATCGCACGCATGGCAATGAATACGGCGCTCGACACCGCCGTCGGCAGCATTCCGGTTTTCGGCGACATGTTCGACGTGGCTTACAAAGCAAATCTCAAGAACGTCGCGCTGCTGAAGCGGCACGCCGAAAAGCACAGTGCCCGCTACGGTCATAGGACGATCGCCGACACCGCGAATTGAACGAACGCGCGCTACGGTCACCCCGCTGGCGCCGGAATTCACACCCATTCCCTCGCCCAGTCCGGCGGGGCTTTTTCCTCGATGCGCAGCGGAGCGAGATCGGCGACAAGCTTGGCGTTTTCAAGCGGATCTGAAGCTGGCTCGGCGGCCTGACTTCCAGTGAGCCGATAGAGGCAGCCGCCAAGAGCGAACAACAAGTCGCCATTCGCCTGCCAATCCGCCCAGGAGCAATTTTCGATCAAGCGAAGGCGGTGTCCATCGATACTGCGGACCTCGAAATCTTCGACGTACCAAGGGCCGTTTCTCTGATAGATGGCCTTGAGATAGCGCCTCAGAACGAGCCCACATTTTGAAGATTTCCGTTCGTAAATCTCCGGTGTGTTGAACAGCCAGGCATAGTCCGACCGGCGATGCGGGCCCGCATCGCCCTCGGCGACACAAACCCAGCCGTCGCGCGACATTCGATGGTCGCAGATTGGATTGTCTTCGCCGCGCCCCGCAAATTCGCTCCAGCGGCGCACCTCGTAGTCATTCGGAAAAATGCGCGGCTTCTCAGGGCCGAGCGGATGCCAGGGCTCCAGCTTGGACTCTGGAGTGATGAGACCATCGACGGTGAGATGATTGAGACCGATCGTCTTCGGCTCATCAAAGACGCCACCGCCGCCCCAGCCATCGCCCTTCGGCCAAAGCGCTAACGCCGTTAGGTATGGCGTGCGGCTCACAGCCGTCCACGTCTGCAACGGCGTTTCCCACTTCGCGGCGAAATAGATGAGGAGGTCGCCGTTCGGAGACAGATCAGAGCGGCGCTCGTAGATCCGTCCCTTTAGCCATTGGCCCGCTTCGAGCCGGTCATCACCGAGCCACCACCTGAGAACCAGTACCTGTCTCGATGGCCCGCGGCGAAATACGACGGCCGAACGGCCATCGCGCGCTAGGATCGCATAAAGTCGACACGCCGGTTCCTGACTCGGAGGGACGGTATTTTCCGGCGTGACACGGCCTCAAACGTCCAGGTTCGACACGTTGAGCGCGTTTTCCTGAATGAACTCGCGCCGCGGCTCGACGATATCGCCCATCAGCTTGGCGAAAATCTCGTCCGCCTCCGCGAGATCGCCGACCTTCACCTGCAGGATCGTCCGCGCATCCGGATCGAGTGTCGTTTCCCAAAGCTGCTCGGGGTTCATCTCACCCAGGCCTTTGTAGCGCTGCAGATCGAGGCCCTTGCGGCCAACGTCATAGACCGCATTGAGCAGCGAACGCGGACCAGTGATGATCTCCGTCTTGTCCTTGCGCTTCAGCTTCGCCGGCGTGTTGTAGATCTCGACGAGATGCTCATGGCGTTCGTTGAGCCGCCGGGCATCGAGCGAACCCAGAAGCGCGCGGTCGAGCATGTGCACTTCGGTGACGCCGCGAACCTCACGCTTGAAAACGTAGCCATCGTTGCCGTAGCGGCCTTCCCAACCCGTTTCCATCTCTTCGGCGATGGCATCGAGACGCTGGGCGATCCGCGTCGCAATCGCTTCCGCCCTTGCGGCATCCGGTGTCGACAGGATCGACGCATCGAACACACCGCCAATGGCGCCCTGCTCGACGACGTTGCGGTTGTAGCGCGAATGCAGCCCATTGATGCCGCCCGCGATCTGGCGTGCCTGCTCGACGACGTCGCGCAAATCCCGCCCGGCCCGCTCGGTGCCGTCGCCGCAGACCAGCACGGCATCGGCGAGGCCCTGATCGATCAGGTAATCCTCGAGCGCCCGCTCGTCCTTCAGGTACGAATGCGTTTTGCCTTTCGCCACTTTGTAGAGCGGCGGCTGCGCGATGTAGACGTGGCCTTTTTCAACGAGCTCTGGCATCTGCCGGTAGAAGAACGTCAGCAGCAGCGTGCGAATGTGCGCGCCGTCGACGTCGGCGTCCGTCATGATGATGATCTTGTGATAGCGAAGCTTGTCGAGCTTGAACTCGTCGCGTCCGATGCCGGTACCGAGCGCGGCGATGATGTTCGTCACCTGCTCCGATGACAGCATCTTGTCGGTGCGCGCGCGCTCGACGTTGAGGATTTTACCTCGGATCGGCAGCACAGCCTGAAATTCGCGTTTCCGGCCCTGCTTCGCGGAACCGCCGGCCGAGTCGCCTTCGACGATGAACATTTCCGTCTTCGACGCGTCGCGATCCTGACACTCGGCGAGGCCGCCCGGTAGGCGCAGTCCATCGAGTGCGCCCTTCCGCCGCGTGAGATCACGAGCCTTGCGCGCCGCCTCGCGTGCGAGCGCCGCCTCCACGATCTTGCCGACGATGACCTTCGCTTCTTTCGGATGCTCCTCGAACCACGCGCCGAGCTGATCGCCGACCGCCGATTCCACGACCGGCTTCACTTCCGACGAAACGAGCTTGTCCTTCGTCTGCGAGGAAAATTTCGGATCCGGCACCTTCACCGAAAGCACGCACGTCAAACCCTCGCGCGCGTCATCACCCGAAAGTGCAACCTTTTCCTTCTTAGCAAGTCCGGTCTCTTCCGCATACTTGTTGACGATGCGCGTCAGCGCGCTGCGGAAGCCGGCGAGATGCGTGCCGCCGTCGCGCTGCGGAATGTTGTTCGTGAAGGTCAGCACCGTCTCGTGATAGCTGTCGTTCCACCAGAGCGCTGCCTCGACCGTGATTCCGTCCTTCTCGGCATGGATCATGATCGGCTCGGGAAGCGCCGACGCCTTCGAACGATCGAGGTAACGGACGAAGGCGGCCGTGCCGCCATCATAAATGAATTCCTGGCGCTTCACGTCGGCATGGCGGGCGTCGATCAAAACGATCTTCGCACCGGAGTTCAGAAACGCGAGTTCGCGCAAGCGATGCTCGAGCGTCCCGAAATCGAACTCGGTGACGTTGTGAAACGTCTCGGTGCTCGGCAGGAACGAAACTTCCGTGCCGCGTTCCTCACCCGCATCGCCGATGACTTTCAACGGCGCGACGGCGTTGCCGTTGTGAAACTCGATGAAGTGCTCTTTGCCTTCGCGCCAGATCCGGCACTTGAGCCACGACGAAAGTGCGTTGACGACGGACACGCCGACGCCGTGCAGACCGCCCGAAACCTTGTACGAGTTCTGGTCGAACTTGCCGCCCGCGTGCAGCTCGGTGAACACGATCTCGGCAGCGGAGCGCTTCGGAACCTGATCGTCGTCGCGCTTGATGCCGGTCGGAATGCCGCGGCCGTCGTCGCGCACCGTGCATGACCCGTCGGGGTTCAGCGTCACCGTGCACGCCTTCGCGTGACCGGCCAAAACCTCGTCGATGGCGTTGTCGACGACTTCGTAGATCATGTGGTGGAGACCCGACCCGTCGTCGGTATCGCCGATGTACATTCCGGGACGTTTGCGAACCGCGTCGAGGCCCTTCAGCATCTTGATGCTGTCTTCGCCGTACTCCTCCGGCGCAGGGGTTTTCTTGAGCGGTTGAGCGTTCATTTTTGGGCTTTCTCAGCGGACGGAATTACGATCCACTTTTATAGCACAAACCGCCCCGAAAAGCCTTACAAATTCACAAGAATAAGCACCCAAAAAGTCGTGGATTTTCAATCTTTTGGATGTGGCCGTTTGTCCCGTCGCGCCGGCTTAGGAAAGAGCCCCGATCTTTCCCTCTTCCACACCCCAAAAATGGGCTTTTCCGCGAAGAGCGGAGAACGCCTCGGCGTCCGTGCCGGTCATCCACGCCTGCGCCCCGAGCCGCAGGATTTCGGCGAACAGCGCACCCCTCCGGTGGACATCAAGATGGGCCGTGATCTCATCGAGAAGGAGGATCGGCGCCGCCCCTTCCTGCCGCTCGGTGAGAAGCTCGGCATGCGCCAGCACCAGCCCGAGCAGCAGTGCCTTCTGCTCTCCCGTCGAGCACTGACGCGCTTCGAGCGCCTTTGGACCGTGCTCGACAATCAGATCGGAGCGATGCGGCCCGTCGAGCGTGCGGCTCGCTGCGCGGTCGCGTTCGCGCGTCTCGCGGAGCGTGCGCGCGTAGGCATCTTCCGCTTCGATGGCCGAGAGACGCGCGAGATCGTCCTCGATCGTCCCGACGAGTTGGAATGACGACCACGGAAACGCGGAATTTGGATCGCGCTCGCGCCGCTTCTCGACGATTGCCGCCATCGCCGCCACCGCTTCGAGGCGCGCAGCCGCCACCGCGACGCCCGTCTCCGCCATCACCTGCTCAAAGCCCGAGAGCTGCGCATTATCGCGCACGCCGTCAGCCAGCAGGCGATTGCGGCTCGTCATCGCCCGCTCGAACCGCCCAGCAATCGTGCGATAGCTGTGATCGAAACAGAGAATGAGCCTGTCGAGAAACCGCCGCCGCTCTGAAGCAGGCCCCGTGAAGAGCCCATCCATCGCCGGCGTCACCCAGACAATTTCGAGATAATCAGCAAGAATGCCCGAGCCCGACTGCGCCGAACCATCGATGCGCACGATGCGTCCTGCGCGCTCCGACCCTCGTGCCGCCGTTCGTTCTGATCGCTCCGAGCTTCGATCGAATGCCTGAGAGAATTCTCCTCCCCCTTGCGAAGGGGACGCAGCAGATCTCAAGGATTCCCCTCCCCCTTGCGGGGAGGGGTTAGGGGTGGGGGTCCTGGCCTGTAAACCCGTGCCGATATCCGCCGGACCCGCGAGCGTATGCGCGTGCGCGGCTATCGCGAAACTTCCGTCGCCCCCAGCGCGCGCGACATCCACGAACGGCACGCGTCGCAGGCCCGTGCCCGGCGACAGCAGCGACAACGCCTCGAGCAGGTTGGTCTTGCCCGACCCGTTCGCGCCGACGATCACCTGCGGCCCCGCGTCGGTCGCAACGCTCGCCGAGACATAGCTTCGGAAATTCGTCAGCGTCAGCCGCTCGACCCAGAGGGAATTAAGCATCGATACCATCGGCAGCGCTTATCACCACTCGCGAGATTCTGAAATATTTCTCGATCATTCCCTCTCCCCGTCTAGGCGGGGAGAGGGTTAGGGTGAGGGGCGGCACAACTTCGATTTTGACAGGGGGCGCCAGAATGCGCGGGACGCAACCATGGAAAGCAAACCGTGCCCGCGTCCTTCGATCAAAAGCGACAGCGGCCGAAGACAAGCTCTGGTTCCACTTGCGCGACCGGCGGCTCGGGGGGTTCAAATTCGTTCGGCAATTCCCGATTGAAAATTATTTCACCGACTTTGCTTGCCGCGATGCGCGCTTGATCGTGGAAATCGATGGCGGCACGCACGATACGCCGTCCGAACTCGCCAACGATTCTAAGCGGACACAAACATTGATGGCGCTCGGCTACGAAGTTGTCCGCGTTCACAACAACGATGTCTGCGAAAACATCGACGGCGTTTTGGATCAAATACTCGCGGTATTAACGGCGCAAGATATCTGATCTGGATCTGCCCCTCACCCTGCGCCCTCTCCCCATTGAGTGCAGAAATGGGGAGAGGGAATTGATCATCACCCCCGCCCCTAACCCCTCCCCGTCAAGGGGAGGGGAATCCTTGGGCGAAATCCTGCTTAAACCCGCATCGGCATCAGAACGTAAAGCGCGCTGCCGTCGCCGCCGTCGCGCACCATCGTCGGCGAGCCGGGATCGGCGAGCAGAAACCGCGCGTCTTCGCTTTCGAGCTGATCGGCAATGTCGAGCAGGTAGCGCGCGTTGAACCCGATCTCGAGCGGACCCGACGTATAGGCGACGTCGATTTCTTCCGTGGCGCTGCCACCTTCCGGATTGTTCACCGTCAGGATCAGCTTGTCCTTGCCGACGTTAAGCTTTACCGCGCGCCCGCGCTCGCTCGCGATCGTCGATACGCGATCGACCGCGCTCTTGAACGACGCGTTCGGGACTTTCATTTCCTTGTCGTTGTTGTGCGGAATGACGCGCCCGTAATCGGGGAACGTGCCGTCGATCAGCTTCGACGTCAGAACGACCGGCCCGATCTCGAACCTGACCTTCGTCTGCGACACGCCGACTTTGACCTTCGCGCTCGTGTCTTCGAGAAGCCGCGCAAGTTCATGCACCGTCTTCCTCGGCACGATGACGCCGGGCATGCCTTCCGCACCCTTCGGCAACGGCAGCTCCACCTGCGCCAGGCGGTGACCGTCCGTCGCAACCGCGCGCAGCGTCTTGGTGCCGTTCGTCTCGGCCGGATGCAGATAGATGCCGTTGAGATAATAGCGCGTCTCTTCCGTCGAGATCGCGAAGCGCGTCTTCTCGATGAGCCGCTTCAGGTCGCCCGCTTCGATCGTGAACTCGTGGCCGATCTCGCCGACCGCGAGATCCGGAAAGTCGTCGGCCGCGAGCGTCTGCAGGCTGAAACGCGACTGCCCGGAAGTGATCGTCAGCCGCTCCTTGTCGCCGTCGCGCTTCATCTCGATCTCGGCGCCTTCGGGCAGCTTGCGCACGATGTCGTGCAGAACGTGCGCCGGAACCGTCAGCGTGCCGGGCGTCGAAACCTTCGCGCCGACGCTCTCGCTGACCTCGCGCTCGAGATCCGTCGCCTTGAACATCAGCGCGTCGCCCGACGCCTTCAGCATGATGTTCGACAGGATCGGAATCGTCGTCCGGCGTTCGACGACGCTCGTAACGTGGCTCAGCGCCTTCAAGAGTTCCCCACGTTCGATCTCGAGACGCATATCTGTCCTCAGCATTGACTATGGAATTGCGCGTGGAATGGCGGCCTGAACACGCCGTGGCATCACGCGCGAGAAAACGGTTGGCCCGAGGCGATCGGAATCGCCCGCGGAGCCGGATCAGAGCCGAAAGATGGCATCTTTTCAAGCAAGATGTATCGGCCCGCCCAGAACAGGCCCTCAACCGCGCCGATCCGGCGCGGAATCAACAGGGAATCCGAGGCATGGAGCCTTGGGGAACCACCCCATGGCAAGGCCGGCACTCCGGGGGAGGTGTGCCGGCCCTACGTCGCATCAGGCCGCAAGGGGTGAAGTTGCGGTCAGTGGTTGAGAAGCCTCTTCAGCTCCTCAAGCTCGTCTCCGAGGTTCGGATTCTTGCTGATTTCGCCTTCGATTTTGCGGATCGCGTGCAAAACGGTCGTGTGGTCGCGGCCGCCGAAACGGCGTCCGATTTCCGGCAGCGACCGCGCCGTCAAATGCTTGGCGAGGTACATGCCGATCTGGCGCGGCCAGACGACGGAACGATGACGGCGCTGCGACAGCAGATCGCCCTTCGAGACGCCGTAGTGCCGCGAAATGATGCGCAGAATATCCTCGATCTTGATCCGCCGGGGCTCGAGGTTCTGAACGAGATCGCGAATGACGGTCTCGGCGATGTCGAGCGTGATCGGCGTGCGCATATACTGCCACGTCGCATAAAGGCGCGTAACGGCACCTTCGAGTTCGCGCCCGTTTTCCGTCAGCCGCGACGCCAGGAGATCGATGACGTCCCGCGACAGCGAGAACGACGGGTCCGCCGCACGCTTCTCGGCAAGCCGCTTGTCGAGCACTTTGAGCCGAAGCTCGTGATCCAGCGATTGCAGCTCCGTGACGAGGCCGCGCTGCAGCCGCGACCGCATGCGTTCGTTGAGCCGCTCGATCTGGTTCGGAGCGCGCGCCGAGGCAACAACCACCTGCTTGCCGCCGTCGAGTAGCGCGTTGATGATGTGATCGAATTCCTGCTCCGTCCGCTCGCCCTGCAGGAACTCAAGGTCGTCGATCAGCAGCATATTGATGTTGCGGAACCGCTCCTTGAACGCCAGCGGATCGGAAGAGCGAAGCGCTTCGACGAACTGATAGCGGAAGCGTTCGGCCGTCAGATAGAGAACCTGAGCGTTCGGCGCGCGCTTCTTCACTTCCCAGGCAATGGCGTGGAGAAGGTGGCTTTTGCCGAGGCCCACCTGCGAGTGAATGTAGAGCGGATTGTAGCCCGGCGCGCCCGAAAGCACGGTTTCCGCAACCTGCGTCGCGCCCGCATGCGCCATGCGGTTGGAAGCGCCGACGACAAAGCTATCGAACGTATAACGCGGGTCGAGCGGCGAGCCTTCAAGGCCGCCAGCCGATGTCCGCTGCGCCGGAAGCACCGGCGCGCGCATGGCAGCCGGACGCTGAGGAAGCTCGGTGTGCTGTGCCGGTGGCGGCGTCGCCGCGGCAGCGCTCGTCGTCTCGACAGGACGCGTATCGCCCGGCCTCTGGGCAGTCGCGCCTGGCTGCCGCCAGACCACTTCGACACGCTCGACCGTCGCGAACTCGACGCGAGAGCAGTGCAGCAGGTGCTCGGAATAGTGTTCCTGGATCCAGTTACGGACGAATTTGACAGGCACCGAAACCTTGACGATCCGCCCGTCGAAGCTTTCGAATTCCAGGCTCTTGAACCAGCTCGAATAAACCTCTTCGCCGAGCTGAACCTTGAGCATCGCGCGAACTTTTTGACCGCGGCCCTCTACCGCGCCATGAGGAGTCTCGGCGACTTGTCCACCGCCCGCATCCTGAGATTCTGCTTTTTGTGCTGCCTGCATAGTATGTACTCCCCGCTGATAACGCGGGACGCCCGAAAGCGCCCCCCTCTTTCATCGCCCGCCGTAACCCTCCGCCGTGCGATGCCGTCTATGCCTTCTTCGACGCCCTGCTAGCCCTGCACCCAATCGAGTCCGGCGAATTTCCAGCCGGAAACTCCTCCGCGGTGCTGGCTAGCGTCCAATGGTCCCTCAAAGCCCTCCATAACGTTGCGGCAACGGCTATACCCGGCCGCTGCCATCTCCTCTGCAGCCATGCGGCTGCGGCCCCCTGAGCGGCAAATGAAGAAGATCTCAGTGGTCTTCTCGACGCCCTTGGCAGCCAGCGCTGCCTCCAGACGCCTAGCGAAGTCCGGAACGATCCGGCTGTCAGGAAACGTCTGCCACTCCATCCGCACCACCTCGCGATGGATCTTGGAGAGATCCGGAATTCCGACGAACGCCCACTCGGCACGCGTACGAACATCCACCAGAACGGCCTTCGGATCGTTCTCGAGACGCTTCCAAGTTTCGAGGACGGGAACGTCCTCGATGCCAGAAGCTTCCAGTTTTTCCACTTATCCCCTCACGTCCCACGCAGTACCGATAAAGACCCGCACAAGTCATCCCCAGGAAGAGCCCAGAGAATCCCCAGCTGTTAATGTCGTTGCCAAAGCAACGCCAAAGGTTAATCGCAGGTCTTTATCTATTTTGACGATGCATTCGCGGTCGCCAATTCTGTTGGCCCACGAACGCTACGCTCGCCGAACTTACCTGTGCGAACGACCGCTTTTACCCCGCTGCCATCCACTGGGGAATTTACTATCCCTTAACCTTCTTTTCGACAAGCGCCTCTCATCCCCAATATGGCCGTCCAGCGAGAAGAAAAGTTCTCCACAGGATCTGGTGACAACGTGAGTCAACTCGCAAGCCCTGTGCATAAACGCCCTGACTCGTTCGGGATTCTCGCACCCGAAATCATCCCGACGACAGCGTGGTCGCACCTGTCATCCGTGCGTCATTTTTTTTTGGAGCCGGGGCCGGGCGAGAGCCGGACAACTCGTCCGTCCACTCTCCAAGAACCGCCGATGAGCGGGATTCCAGCAGGTTAATGACGTTAAAAAAACAGCGGGCCCGAAATCGGACCCGCTCTTTACCGATGCGAATATGCAACAGGGCGGAAAATTGGCCCCTGTTATTCACATGTACGTTACGCGCTCATCGCCTTGACACGCTGCGTCAGCCTCGAAACCTTCCGGCTGGCCGTACGCTTGTGCATGATGCCCTTCTGGGCGCTGCGGACGAGCAGGGGCTCGGCGGCGGCGAGAGCAGCCTTGGCCTTCGTGGGATCGCCCGACTGAATGGCTTCTTCCACAGCGCGAACGTGGGTTTTCACGCTCGAGTGGCGGCTCTTGTTAACTTCAGTGCGGCGGATCATCTGGCGCGCGGCTTTTTTCGCCGACGACGTGTTAGCCATAGGTTGTCCTTACGTTGCTACGAATACGCCCGCGCGATAGCGGAGAGCTAGGCGAGGCGGCGGGTTGAAGAAATCTCTCGTCGGCCCAGGATTGTTGGTCCAGGCACACGGTTTGCGGGGGGTATAGCCGTCCGAAAGTGATCGGTCAATGAATCAGCACAGCGAAAACGCCCGATTCCGGGCGAATGCGATGTCGCTGCCGGTCGCAGCGCTTTTCCCGGCCAATTACGTTAAGCCGGATGGCCGATAAGGCCGAAATCCGGCATCTTGGGGGACCTCTAGAGAATGTTGTCTTGGACCGGATGGCTGTTTGCCCTGGCTGCCGCCATTTTTGCGACCATCCTGGCAGCCGCAGCGAACCAACCGATGTTGCAGATGGCTGCGGCCGCCGTAGTCGCCATTGCCATAGCGCTGCTCGCGATGTGCGATCACCGGCAGCTCAGGAACGACGGCGCACCACCGAGCGCCGTCGCGAGCTCGACCGCGCGCTACCTCGCCCTGATTTGGGGCTGGGCGGCGCTGACGCTGTTGATAACCTACCTGTTCATCATCCAGCAGCACTGGCCCGAGTGGTGGCAATTCTTCCTCGGCTTCGCTTTCGCCGCCGTCGCGAGCCTCGGCTTCTCGGCCATGCTCGACCGTGACCGCGCCGCCGGCAATACCGACCTGACCCTCGTCAAATTCGGACGCGTCCTGCTGCAGGCGCAGTTGATCGGCATGGTCGCAGGAGTTGCGAGCCTCTTCGTTGACAGCAAATTTCCGCGCGCCGAGACCTACGCCGACTGGGCCGGCTGCAACATCTTCTTCTTCGGCGCCCTCGCGATTGCAGCGATCAGCCTCGATGCATTACGGTCGCCTGCTCACGCGTGATTGAAGACAAACCGCCCGATCGGAACGTTCGACCGAAATGACCTTGCGCCCATCGCTTCCCTGGCTGCTGTTCACTTTGGCAGCCGCGCTCATCGCCATGTACCTGGCGGCGAGCGCCGTGCTGAAAGCCGAAGCTGCGATTGCTGCGGCGGTCTTCGCATTCGTCATCATCGTGTCGGCGTTACGGACGAATGCGCCGGCATGGCGGCGGCCGCCCAGCGCCACTGGGCCGACACCGCGCGAGGCGCTCTTCAGCACAACCCAGCTGATAATGCTGTCTTACCTCTGGTGCGCCATCGCCTTCTACGCGATCTATCTCGGCACACACACGCGCTGGCAGCACGGTTGGGAATACGGCACCGCCATTCTTCTCATCGCCGGAGGCTACGGATATTATCTGAGGCGTCTTGGCGATCCGGCCGACAATCTGTCGAGCCCCCCGGCAATCGAGCGCATGGTGAGATTTACGGCCTATCTGGCTTTGCTGATCGGCGCCGGACTGATCTGGCTCATCGGCTCGGGAAAGCTGGCGACGCTCAAGGGCGATTGGGCAGCAAACCAGCTTTTCCTCGCTGGCGGTTTCGCGGTGATCTGCCTGAGCGCCATCATCGTCAAGACCAACAGTGTCCTGACTGAGCGTCACGCCAACTGACGATTCCCACGTTTCAGCGCTGGCAACGCGGGCAATAGAATGTCGCCCGTCCCGAGTGAACGACGCGCCGTATCTCCCCGCCGCAACCGGGCGTCTGGCAAGGCGACCCAGCGCGATCGTAAACCCCGAACCGCTCTTGAAACGCGCCGCGCTTTCCATCTGCATGCCGGTAATCGCGGAGCGTTGATCCTCCGGCTTCAATGGCCCGCTCGAGCACGTCGCGGATCGCGGGCACGAGCTTGATCGCCCCTTCCGTCGGAACGCCGCGCCGGTTCGCGAGGGTCTTCGCCGCGCGGTTCGGTGATAGCCCGGCTTGAAACAGCGCTTCCGAAACGTAGATGTTGCCAAGCCCCGCAACGACGTGCTGGTCCATCAGGAAGGCCTTGAGATTGACTTTCCGGCTCTGCGCCTTGGAGGCGAGATAGTCCGCCGTCAGCTCCGCGCCGAGCGGCTCGGCGCCAAGCTCGCGAAAGAGCGGATGCTGCAGGCGCTCCGCGCGCGCCATCATCACCATGAAGCCGAACCGCCGCGGATCGTTGTAAATCACGCGCCTCCCGCCCTTGAGATGAAGCACGACATGATCGTGGGTGGGATCAGGCGCCGCCCCATGCGCGTATTGGCCGGGCGTATCGGCCGTCCCATCGTGCACGATCGTGAAACGACCGGTCATGCCGAGATGCATGACGAGATCTTCGCCGTTCGAGAGCGACGCAATCAGATATTTCGCCCGCCGCTCGAGCCCGATGACGGTCTGTCCCGCCACCCGTTCCGCGAACCTTTCCGGCAACGGAAATCGTAAATCCGGGCGCCGGGCCTCGAGCGACTTAATCCGGCTGCCGACGAGAACGGGCGCGAGGCCCCGGCGAACGGTTTCGACCTCCGGAAGTTCGGGCATGGCTCCCAAATACCTGGCGTTGAGGATGAGTTGAGCCGACGATAGCGCGACGGCGCGCGAACGGCTATGCTGCGGATATGGATCAGAATTCCCAAACTGCAAGTCAGCAAACCGGCCCGGGCCCCGGCCAAAGCAATGGCGACAATACCGCATCCTTCGGCTTTCGCGCCGTTCCCGAAGGCGAGCGTCAGGGCCTTGTCAACAAGGTCTTCGCGTCGGTCGCCAGCCGCTACGACCTGATGAACGACCTGATGTCGGGCGGCATGCACCGGCTATGGAAGCGCGAGCTCATCACGCTGCTCAACCCGCCGCGCGGCGCGACGTCCTTCAAGCTGCTCGATGTTGCCGGCGGCACCGGCGACATTGCCATGCGCTATGCGAACGACAGCGGACCGAACGCCACCGCCGTCATCTGCGACATCAGCCCCGAGATGCTGGAAGTCGGCCGCCGCCGCATCGCCGACGCCGGTTTGCAGAACCGCATTCAGTGCATCGAAGGCAACGCTGAAGAATTACCGTTCGAAAGCTGCAGCTTCGACGGCTACACGATCGCCTTCGGGATCCGCAATGTCACCCACATCGACAAGGCGCTCGCCGAAGCCTATCGCGTCCTGAAGCCCGGCGGCCGCTTCCTTTGCCTCGAATTTTCCGAATGCCGTGTACCGGTTCTCGACCGCCTCTACGACTTTCACTCATTCGAGATCATTCCGCGCCTCGGCCAATTGACCGCCGGAGATGCTGAGTCTTATCGCTATCTCGTTGAAAGCATCCGCCGCTTCCCGACACAGGAGAAATTCGCGGAACTCGTTCAGAGTGCCGGGTTTTCCCGTGTCAGCTATCGCAATTTGACGGGCGGCATCGCGGCTATCCACGGCGGCTGGAAGATCTGACGGCAACTATCCAACGGTGTTCTGCCTCGACCGGCGTGTCTCCAATTGACGCCGCCCGCGACCATTCATAGTTTTCCACACGGGAGGGGAAGAAGCGTTTTCTTCCCCAGGAGGAGGTGGGACTCATGAAAACGATAGCACTTGCCTGTACGTTGGCCGCCGCCGTCATCTCGCTCGGCGCTGGCGCAGCAAACGCCGGATGCATGACGAAAGCGGCGGTCGCAACGTCGACGTCGGCCGATTCCGCGAAGTGGTTTGCAATGGAAACGATGGTGCAGAACGTGAGCTGGGGCCTCTGGCCTGGCTTCCTCGCCAACGGTGACGTTGCGGGCTACAAGGTCACCAACAAGCAGTACCGGTGCAGCCCCGATGGCGGCATGGTCACCTGCCACGGCCGCGCGACCTTCTGCGCGAAATAAGCTGATTTGAAATTTGGAATTCCGGAAGCGCCCGTGTTCGCATGCGGGCGCTTTTCATTTGCGCCGCTGGCGGCCACGCGTTGTATGGCAACTTCGTCGCCGCGCTTCGCAATGGCGCAGGATATTTAACCGTCTTTACCCGATACATGGGCTTTGCTTGACCTGGACGCATCGCGGCGCTTGTGTGACGCGACGCTGGCCATCGGCCCCACGAACTAAGGACCACGAAACTCTCACCATGCCCGGAGCGATCGTTAACACGCTGAGACTCGCGCGCGCCGGATTTGTGCTTGCACAGTATGGGGTTCGCTTCGTGCCGAAGGGCATTGCCGTTCCGTTGCCGCTGAAGATCGCGCGTGCGGCGACGCTGCCCGTCGAATTCCTCTCGGCGCCGTTTCAAAAAAGCGTGCCGCGATCGACGCGCGTCGCGACAGCGCTGACCAAGCTCGGACCGAGCTACGTCAAGCTCGGACAGTTCCTCGCGACTCGCGCCGACGTCATCGGGCCTGAACTGTCGGCTGATCTGCGCCACCTCCAGGACAAGGCCGAACCCTTCTCGATGGCGGAAGCCCGCGAAGCAGTGGAGCGCGCGCTCGGCGGCAAGCTCGAAGACCACTTCGTCGAATTCGGTCCGCCCGTTGCCGCGGCATCGATCGCCCAGGTCCACAAGGCGTACGTGCTCGACGGCGGCGTTCGCAAAGCCGTCGCTGTCAAAATCCTGCGCCCCAATATCGAGAAACGCTTCAATCGCGACCTCGACAGCTATTACTTCGCTGCACAGATGATCGAGCGCTTCTATCCGCCCTCAAGGCGTTTGAAGCCCGTCGCCGTCGTCGATAATTTGAAGCACACGACCGCGCTCGAAATGGATCTCCGCCTCGAGGCGGCGGCAATTTCCGAGATGGCGTCGAACACCACCGCCGACGAAGGCTTCCGCGTTCCCGCGATCGACTGGAAGCGAACCGCCAAGCGCGTGCTGACGATCGAATGGGTCGACGGCATCCCGATCTCGCACCGCGAAACGCTGAAGGCGAAGGGTTTCGACACCGCCGCGCTCGGCCTGACGGTATTGCGATCGTTCCTCCGCCACGCGATGCGCGACGGCTTCTTTCACGCCGACATGCACCAGGGCAATCTGTTCGTCGATGCGGACGGCAAGGTCGTCGCCGTCGATTTCGGCATCATGGGCCGGCTGGGTCTCCCCGAACGGCGTTTCCTCGCCGAGATCCTGCATGGTCTCATCACCCGCGATTATTATCGCGCCGCCCTGATCCATTTCGAAGCCGGATACGTGCCGCCCCATCACACGGTCGAGGAATTTGCACAGGCCATGCGCGCCATCGGCGAGCCCATTCAGGGCCGGACGGCGGAAGAAATTTCGATGGCCGATCTGCTTGGCCAGCTTTTCGCCTACACCGAGGTCTTCGACATGGAGACGCGGCCGGAACTGATCCTGCTGCAAAAAAGCATGGTCATTGTCGAGGGCGTCGCGCGCGACCTCGACCCAACGCTCAACGTCTGGGTTGCGGCCGAACCCGTCGCTAAGGAATGGATGGAACAGAACCTCTCGCCGCTCGGCCGCCTTCGTGAGGCAGGGCGCGGCGCCGAAGAGATCGGTGAAGTCCTGCTGAAATCACCGGCGCTACTCCAAGGCGTTGCGCAAGTGATTACCGGCTTTTCAGAAATGGCGCGCTCGGGCCTCCATCTCGACGACGAGACGGCGGAAAAAATCGCGTCTCGCTCCAAGCGCAGCCGCGTCGGCGACGCCGCGCTTTGGATCGGCGCGCTGAGCCTCGCCCTCATCGCCGTCAAACTCCTCGGCATCTTCTGATCGCCGATTTGCTCACTTCTTTGCCTTGCGCGGACCGACCAGATGCGTGCCGTGTGCGATCGCCGCCGTCGCCCGCATTGCCGCAGCGATATAGACGACTTCCGCAATTTCTGCCTCGGTGACGCCGGCGTTCTCCGCGTTGGTGCGATGGACTTCGAGGCTGTACGGGCACTGCGTCGCCAGCGCCACGCCGAGCGCGATCAATTCCTTATAGCGCCTGGGAATAACCCCCGGTGCCATCGCCGCCCGGTCGAAATTCTCGAATGACGCCATCGTCGCCGCCGAGAGATTACGAAGGTGCGGCAGATTGGATAGATTGGCGATATCGTACATTTGGTACCCTCCCAGGATCGCCGCCACTTGCGCCGGCGATTGCAGTGAAACCTCGTGACGTTTTGTGCGCAGGTCAAGCCGCTGGAGCAGCGGAAAAACCGAGGAGACGAGCATGTCGGACGTTCGGCCACCGCTACCGCCATTCACACGCGAAACCGCCATTCAGAAAGTTCGGGCCGCCGAAGACGGATGGAATAGCCGCGACCCGAAAAGAGTGTCGCTCGCGTATACGGTCGATAGCCGCTGGCGCAATCGCGCCGAGTTTCCCGTCGGCCGCGATGAGATCGTCGAGTTTCTGACACGCAAATGGAACCGCGAGCTCGACTATCGCCTGATCAAGGAACTTTGGGCCTTCGAAGGCAATCGCATCGCCGTCCGTTTCGCCTACGAATTCCACGACGACAGCGGCCAATGGTACCGCTCATACGGCAACGAGAATTGGGAATTCGATGACAATGGGCTGATGCGCTTGCGTTACGCCAGCATCAACGATCTGAGGATCTCGGAAGGCGAGCGCAAATATCACTGGCCGCTGGGACCCCGCCCTGCCGATCATCCCGGGCTTTCCGAACTCGGCCTCTGAATGAAAAATCGGCGCCGGGAGTTCCTGGCGCCGATTTTTTTATGCGCTGAGCGCTGGCTGGTTCGCCGGCGCTCGTCGCAAGTAGCCGAGAAGGAAAATGGTGCCGGCGGTGACGCCATAGGCGATCAGCTGCATGCCCGTTGGCCGATCCATATAGCCAATCAGAACGTGCAGGATCCTTCCCGGCCAGCTCTTTTCCGACAACAGCCACGATGAATCCCAAACGGGCGTGTCGAGAACGTGGATGAGCCCGGCGTTCGAAAGCTGCGCGACGGCGGACGCGGCGAGTCCCGCAGCGAGCAGCGTCACGAGAACACCGGTCACCGAGAACATCCGCTTCAACGGTATTGCGGCAAGCCCGAGGTAAAGCACCAACGATACGGCACCACCGAGCGCTAGTCCGATCACCGATCCGAGCAGCAGTTGCCCGGCGGTTTCCGTTCCGCCCATGATAATGCCGGTCATGAACAGGACGACCTCGCTGCCCTCGCGCATGACCGCGATCGCGACAGCCGCCCCAAGTGCAAAGAGTGATTGGCGTCCGGCGGTGACATCGCTGCCGAGCTGCCGCAACTGCTGCGTCATCTCGCGCGCATGCTGAGCCATCCAGACGACGTGCCAGGCAAGCATGACGACGGCAAAGAGCAGAATGGCCGCGATGAAAATTTCCTGCCCGCGACCGTCGAACGCATTCGAAATTCCCGCCGCGAAGAACGCGACGATGGACGACCCGATAATCCCGGCAAGGATGCCGAGCGACACCGCGCTGCCCCGGCCGCTGACGCCGCGCGAAGCGGCAAGCACCACGCCGACGATGAGACCCGCTTCGAGAACTTCGCGAAAAACGATGACGAGCGCCGCAAGCATAAGCAATCACTCCGCTACGATGTGGCCCAAGGCGCTGTCCTGGTGGTATTCCCCGAAGAACATGTAGGTCCCGGGCTTCAACGGCTTCACCCGGATGATGGCCTCGCTGTTGCCGGCGATGACTTTCTCGAATCCGAGTTCGTAGCTCTCGAACTCTTCCGGGGTAGCATCCAGGTTTTTGACCGTAATCTTGATTGGCTTGCCGATCGGCAGCTTCAATGCATCCGGCTCGAACTTGTGAGCCTTGATGGAGATCTCGACCTCATGCTCTTCCTCCGTCGCCTGGACCTCGAAGGTGCAGATCCACGCGCCGCCGAGAGCGAAAAGAGCGACGGCCAATGCGGAAAAAAGGGAGCGAAAACGCGCGGCGTTGCGCGAGTAAGACGAAGAGCTCATTCCATCTCCTAATAGGTCAGGATTCAAGGTCCCGAGATCAGGCTAAGCGTCAGCTAGAGCCCATGTAGCCAATAAGAGTCAAGAATTTTTCACCCCGAAAGAGTGCTGCGAATTTTATAAATTCGTGAGGTCTGAGAAGGGGCTGAATAGGCTTCTCCAGGATTGCCATTTTTTGGCCAGGAGGATGGGGTGCATATGCAGTGCGGGAATAGTCAGCCAGTGAGGATTGGCCATGCATTTCCGCGCTTCCCGTTCGACCGATGCGTTCCCGGACTACGAGCTGGAAGACGTGCTAATGCGGGCCGACGAGCCCGAGGCTTTCTACGCAGGAGAGCCAATCTCCGCGCCGCCACGAAAGCGCGGCAATCCAGTTCGGAAGTTTTATTTATTCTTATTCGTAGCCGTGGGCGCGGGAGCTGGCCTCGTCTACTATGGCGCTCCGCTGCAGCAATGGGTCTCCAGCGTCGAGCAGATCGTCTCAACGGCCATAAACGCGAGAGCGCCGTCTGCGCCGCTCGAACCGGTGCCGCCGAAAGACGTGGCAATGGCGGAAAATTCCGGTCCACTTCCACAGCCGACACCGCCCGCGGCAAATTCCCAGCCGTTACCTGAAGTCGTCATCTCGGAAGCGCCAGGCGCGAAAACGGGTTCTCCCGCTACAGAGGAAAAGTCCGACGCCGCCGCGACTGAGGCATCTTCAGCGCCGGCTGCACCGGCCGATCCCTATCGCAAGCGCGCGGAAGCCGCAGGTCTTCATCCCGATCTCTCGCATGTGCTGCTCGCGCGGTTGACGGCGGCCGATTATAAGAACGCTGCCTTCGCGATCGATAAAGCCCTGAAGACAGTTCCGGACGATGGCGTTTTCGAATGGCCACGCTCACGTAAGAACGGTAGTGCCGTCTTCAATATTCATTTCGTGGCCGGCGCCGGGCACGATTGCCGCCGTTATGTCGTGACCGTCACGAAGGATCGCTGGACGACGACAGCGCTGCCGATGGAACGATGCGGCGTCAAGGTCGCGTACCGCGGCGCGGCCAAGGAACAATCGATCGAATAGAGCCGGATGCGCGGCAATCCGCTAGTTCTAAAGCAAGCTCGCCGCCGGCGGCGTGAGCTCTCTTTCGGTCTCCGGATTATCCTGGCGACGTCATTTGGCGGTGCTCGCCGATATGGAGATGCGGAACATCACTCATCAGGCGATGGAAATTACGGCCCGTCAAATGCACGAGCGTGCGATGATCACCGCCCTCGAAGTAGATGTCGTTGAAGCCCTCGAGGCTGTCGTCGACGACCGCCATCAAATCGTAAGCGCCTGCGACGGGTGGAATGCAGCCCAACTCGCAATCGCCAAAAATGGTCGATGCTTCCGTCTCGCTCGCAAGCACGATCGGCTCTTTGAGCCAATCGGACAGCGCCTTGACCTCTACGCGACAGGAAGCTGGCACGATCGCCAGAAGGTAACCGTCTTCGCGCCTCATGAGGACGCCTTTTGCCAAGTTGTCTTCGGATATGGAACTGGCGCGCGCCGTCTCTGACGAGGAATGCGTACGTTCGTGGGTCATCACATCGTACGGCACGCCCCGACCATCGAGATATTGCTGGAGTGATATCGCGATACCCATGGCACATCTCCTTCCGGCCGTCCCGTAGACGGCCCGTTGTAGCCGGAGAAACCCTACTGTGCTTTCGCTCGCCGATGCACCATACGAAGCGGCATCCTATGCGGCAGCGACTGACTCGACGGTTCAGCACAGAGTGCATCCCACCAGCCGTACTCATTGCCGTCTGAAGTATAGTCCCGCTGTCCGTGCGCTCGCAACAAATCGCCACGTCTGCTGAGGCAAGCGCTAATATCGCGTGATTGCCGAGCATCCCGGTCGCGAGCCCGAACACCGAGAGATCGAAATGGATAGCGCCCGCACCGTGCACGTTCGCGTTAAGGGCCGCGTCCAAGGCGTCGGCTATCGCGCGTGGGTTGAAAGTACGGCACGGATGATGGCCCTTACGGGCTGGGTTAGAAACCGCCGCGACAGATCAGTCGAGATCGTATTGCAAGGGCCGGCCGATCGGGTCGATGAAATGCTGCGCCTCTGCAAACAAGGTCCGCCCGGCGCACACGTCACGAAAGTAGAAATCCTGAGTGAAGGCGTCGGCGCTTACGATGACTTTGAAGTTCTGCCAACGATTTGAAAGCCGATTTCGACGCCAGCTCATCGGATGAGCGCAAAAACAAAAAACGCGCCGCTGGCACAAGGCACAGCGGCGCGTTTTGAATTCATATAGAGGGCACTGATTGACTTCGTTCTTCACAAATTCACATGACGTCTCGGCAGACCTGGCAACGACCTACTCTCCCGCGTCTTAAGACGAAGTACCATCGGCGCAGGGGCGTTTCACGGCCGAGTTCGGAATGGGATCGGGTGCAGCCACCCCGCCATAATCACCAGGTCGGCGGAGACGTCATATGACTTCTGTTTCTGGTCTATTTCTGGATGCTAATGCCTACGCTCATCGCGGCGCTCGTGAGAGCGGCGCCAGCCAGCACCACGTCGCGTTTCTTCCGCGACAAGCAGTGTAAGGCAAAACGATGAGCATTGCTAAATGAGAGCAATCAAGCCAATCGAGTTATTAGTACCGGTAAGCTACACGCCTTGCAGCGCTTCCACACCCGGCCTATCAACGTGGTGGTCTTCCACGACTCTCGAGGGAGAACTCGTTTTGAGGTGGGTTTCCCGCTTAGATGCTTTCAGCGGTTATCCCGTCCGTACATAGCTACCCTGCTGTGCCGTTGGCACGACAACAGGTCCACCAGAGGTACGTCCATCCCGGTCCTCTCGTACTAAGGACAGATCCTCTCAATTCTCCTACACCTACGGCAGATAGGGACCGAACTGTCTCGCGACGTTCTGAACCCAGCTCACGTACCACTTTAAATGGCGAACAGCCATACCCTTGGGACCTGCTCCAGCCCCAGGATGTGATGAGCCGACATCGAGGTGCCAACCGATTCCGTCGATATGAGCCCTTGG